>Ga0207752_1000055_pt1 | contig 45779 bp, 47 predicted proteins | sample Pon2CUnioCityCA_6_FD_187272 | JGI IMG/M metagenome (GOLD analysis project Ga0207752, IMG submission 187272) | Marine sediment microbial community from Union City, CA, USA - Pond 2C Sediment 2 (SPAdes) | ecosystem: Environmental > Aquatic > Marine > Intertidal zone > Salt pond sediment ... | reverse complement strand
GCCGTTTCTGGGCATAGCAGCCAGTTGCGCCTGGACGTCGATCCACCCCAGTACAACCCGCGGGCTACCTATGCCCAGGCGGATCTGTCGGCGATGGAAATCTGGATGGACTGGGGAACCTCCGACTTCTTGCGGCCGGGGCAGCTATACCTGCACGAATCGTTGATGAACGCCGGAATCGCCCATCGGGCTGAGATCAATGCCGGCGGCCACGCCCAATATTACTGGTACGCCCACGCCGGCGAGTATATCGAGTGGCACGCCGCAAATTGGTCTCTTGAGCGGGAGAGCTACCCCTTCTGTGATGTTGCCGCCAGCCAATAGCCGAAACGTTCCTGTTAACTCCCAAATTGCTCCTCGTACAGCCGCTGCGCGTGTGTGATCTGTTTCAGCGCCACTTCGCGCTCCTCCCAGCCGAGAGGGTCCACTCGCTTCCCTTCCAGATCCTTATAGCGGTTAAAGAAATGAGCCACTTCCTTCAGGTAATGGCCGGCAACGTGACTTAGTTGGCGATACTCTTCATAAAGGGGATCGTTGTTGGCTACCGCCAGCACTTTGTCGTCGTGCGCGTCCTGGTCGAGCATGCGGAAGAGACCAATCGGCCGGGCAATGATCACGCAGCCGGGAAAGGTCGGTTCTTTGATCAAAACCAGGACATCCAGGGGGTCACCGTCATCGTAAAGCGTGCGCGGAATCAGACCATAATCGGCCGGGTAATGTAGCGGGGAAGCCAGGACCCGGTCCAGGCGAATAAAGCCCCCTTCGTGGTCAAATTCGTACTTGTTGCGCGTACCACCGGGGATTTCGACAATGACGTTAATCAGGTCAGGAGCCGCCGGCCCGGCCGGGAGATCGTGCCACAGATTCATCTACTTCGTCCTTTTTCTCGATAGCAGTTAAAGCGAATAGCGCTTGAGGAGCAAGATCCTCCAGGCAATTCTAAACGCTGGACTGCGTAGCGCAAACAGTTAGAAATATGCTTCTTTGCCTGCAAGAAGCGCTTCCAGCCGTTCAACCTGCCGCCTGTAATATGCCTCGCACTCAGGACATTGCGCCAGATGCTGTCTGGCCCGTGCCCAGAGCACCTCTTCGTCGACCCCGGCAACGCCTAACTCTGCCAGATAGGTCAGAATAGCACCACACTCATGACATGAGAGGGGCGCCTCTTCCCCCGTCAGCAGAATCTGCCACAGGGGCCGGATCGCTTCCATCGTAACATCTCCTCTATTACAGTCCTGACTTACCTTCACAATAGAGGAAGATTGAAGCGAGTGCCGTGAGCTAGATCACCGATTCCTGCTCATTCCGGCCGGGGCGGCGCCTGCCAACCTGGCGATTTATGCACGTGGACCACCTTCCATCCATCGTCGCCGTGGATCAGTACCCGGCTCTCGTTGTGGGTGCGGTGGCTGATCCCTTCTTCCCCGGCGACGGTGAACATAAACGTGTAGCTGACGATCGCCGTATCGCCGTACAGTTGCAGGCGCGGTTCGAGCAGATCGTATCGGAAATCGGCTCCGGTCCCTGCCCAGCTATGATCAATCATGAAGAAGTGAAAGTCGAGCCCATCCTGCCGGTGGGGCGCGACGAACCACTCATACAGAGACAGATCTTCAGCGGTCGTCGCCGCGTACGTCTCCGAATCCCTGTTGAAGATACTCTCCAGGTGCCGGTGCAAGAACGCCCAGACCTCCTGCTCTCTCTCACTCATTGTTCCTCCTTGTGCCTTAGCAGTTACTGGATTATAGTTGGTAAGCTTTGTTGTATGGCGGTGCTGGCAGCGTTACTGATCCCTGCTCCCCAATCCCTGATTCCCAAAATAATTCTCCTTCATTAACGCCTCTCGCAGTTGCCGCTGGTACTTGCTGCGCGGAATCTCCTTCGCACCAAACTGGCGCAGGTGCTCAGTCATAAACTGCACATCCAGCAGGAGAAAGCCACGCGCCAGCAGGTGGCGGACCAGATGCACCAGGGCCACCTTGCTTGCATCCCGCTCCCGGTTGAACATGCTCTCCCCGGCGAAGAAGCTGTTAATTGCCACGCCATAGAGCCCGCCCACCAGTTCGCCATCCTGCCAGCTTTCGACGCTGTGCGCGTAGCCCAGCCGGTGTAGCGTGTTATACGCTTCGATCAGTTCTGGGCTGATCCATGTTTCCTTCCGGCCGGATGCCGGTGCCGCGCACGCCTCTATTACCGCTCGAAAGGCGCTGTTCCACCGGATTTCGAAGCGCTCCTGCTGTACCGTCCGCGCCAGCCGCGACGGAACATGAAACCTTTCCAGCGGCAAAATCGCCCGCGGGTCCGGGTCGTACCAGTAAATCGTCCCATCCTCGTGCGCCATCGGAAACAGCCCTTGAGTGTAGGCAGACAGCAAGGGTCGCGGCTGTAGAACCAGGGGTACCTCACTCACCGGTTTTTTCCTCCGGCCGGAAACCGTGTCCCTCGGCTTTGTCCTGATGCAACAGACGGCGTGGTCCCCTACCATCTTTCCCGTAATCTACCTGGCCAGCAGAATGTCCGTGGCCCGGCTTGCGCACCGTTACCAGCTCGTAATTGATCTCCCACACGTGGAACTGGATCTCGGCCAGCCCCAGCTCCTCCAATAGCGCCTCCATGTCTGCCTGCGAGCGGTAACGATGAAGAAACGCTTTCCCTTCCCAGCCACAGCGGCGGGTGGTAAGCAACGTGCCACCCGGCCGGAGCACGCGCACCATCTCGCGAAGAGCTGCCTTATCTGACGGGAAGAACTCCAGCGCTTCCAGGCAGGTTACCGCATCGAAATGCTCGTCAGGAAACGGCAGGGGGACCGCCGGATGGCGCAACAGTGCCACTCGCTCGGCAAAGGGGGCCAGCTTCTCCATGGCCACCGCCAGCATCTTGCGCGAATCATCCAGGCCGACGACCCGTCCTCGAAATGACGGTTCTCGCATCAGGTCCAGCGGTACCCGGCCGGTGCCTGTCGCCACGTCCAGGATGACCGGCTCTGGCAGGCCCCGCACCGCTCGTAGCACTGGCCGGGCGACCAGCAGCCGCTCATCTCGTGGGTCATATGCCTTGAGATTGTCGTACTCCTTTGCCGCCAGATCGTAGAGCCAGACCACCATCCGGCGTCCCAGGTAGACCCCTTCCGTCGTAATCAACAACCAGTAGAGGACGCCCCCGAACAATAACAAGCCCAGCAAAATACCCAGCCACGCGTAACCACTCATCCCGGGGCTAGATATGTCCTTCTGCGCGCAGCCACGACTCGGTGCGTGCCATTGCTTCTCCAAAATTTACCTGGGGCCGGTATCCCAGCAGGCGCTCTGCTTTTGTTGTCGGAAAGCGCGTTCCGGCCGTATAAAATTTCAACAGATCCCGGTCAATCGAGAGTCCCAGAGGCAATCGCTCGGCAACGCGCACCACCACCTGGCTTAGCCAGAGGGGAATCTGCACCGGTGGACAGGCGCACATCTCACCATAGCGGCCAAACCACTGCTGCCATGTTACCTGGGGATCGACAAAGTGGAAATCTTCCCCGGCCGCTGCCGGCGCCTTTGCTGCCAGGATCATCCCGTCCACTAGATTGTCAATGTATACCTGGTAGGCCAGGCCGTTGCCGTCCCCAAAGATGACGGGCACACGCTTTTGCAGTAATTGGACCATGCGCTTCGACCAGCTATAACTACCCGGCCCGTAGACCATCCCCGGCCGGATGATCACCATTCCCAATCCCAATTCTCGCGCCAGCGCCAGCGCCTTCTGTTCCCCTTCCGCTTTTGTCCGTCCGTAAATGCCTGCCTGTGCCGGATCCACTGCCGTCGCTTCCGTCAACGCTTCGGTGCCGGCGGCCGGCGGTCCGTATGCGGCAATCGAGCTGGTATGTACCAGTCGCGAGACGCCTGCGGCCGCCGCGCCCCGCACCAGGTTGATCGTCGCAAAGACGTTCAACGGCCAGGCCATCTCCCGCCCGCCATGTCGCGGTCCCAGCCAGGCAGCCACATGGAAGATCAGATCCTGCCCTTCTGCCAGGGCGCGTATCCGCGGCAAATCCAATAGTTCGCCATACGCCAGGCTAACCCCCGCTTTCTCAAGCATAGGTGCGTCGTCAATGCTCCGGCCGCTGCCCGTGACGGCCGCCCCTTCTTCTACCGCCAGCCGGTAGGCCAGCCGGCCGCCGATAAAGCCGGTAGCTCCTGTCACCAGGATCTTCTTGCCGCGTAAACTTTCCATGCTCCTGATCGTAATACGATACCCGCAAAACGCAAGCATCGCCCGCGACTTAAAAGAGAAGGACGCCTCGCTAGAATGGATGTGCTATAATGGACCCCGGTATTGTCGAGTTTGTAAGGCGTTTCTTGTAACAAGAGAAGGATAAATGTCCCGTACGTACGTTGCCGTAGATGTAGAAACCACCGGCCTGGATGCCTACGAAGACGAGATCATTGAAGTTGCCACCGTTGTCTTCACTGACGACGAAACCATCGAAGAGTGGACGTCGCTGGTAGACCCTGGGCGGGCACTACCCCCTTTCATCACCGAGCTGACCGGGATCACTCAGGCTATGGTCGACGAGGCTCCTTCTCTCTTTAGCCTGCGTGGCACCCTTCGCCGCCTGCTGGCCGACCACGTCCTCGTCGGTCATAACGTCGATTTCGACATGGGCTTCTTGGAGAAGGCCCACCTCGGCAGTGGCCAGCACCGGCTCGATACTGTCACCCTTGCTTCCATTCTTTTTCCCGCCAGCGGCCGTTACTCGCTCGCCGACCTGGTCCACACGCTCGATCTGCCCCGGCCGGAGAATGCTCACCGCGCCCTCAGCGACGCCCGGCAGACGGTGGAGCTATTCCGCGCCCTCTCGGCGCGGGCGTCCGGGCTAGATTACGAGATTCTGAGCGAAATTGTCGCTGCCGGCCGCAACCTGGGCTGGCCGGAGACCTTCTTCTTTGAGGAGGCATTGCGCCATGCCGGTCGCTCCGCCTTTGGCAAAGGGAGTGGCCGCCTCCATCGCCTCTATAATCCACCTAAACCCGCGGGCCACGTGCTCAATCCTCGTGACGACCTCCGTCCGCTGGACACGGACCTGATCGGCAGCATGTTGGGGGAGGAGGGCAACTTCAGCCGCGCCTTTCCCGATTACGAATATCGGGAACAGCAGGTCGAGATGGTGGCTGCTGTGGCCGAGGCTTTTAACCAGGGCGAACATCTGATCGTAGAAGCCGGCACCGGCACTGGCAAGAGTGTAGGCTACCTTCTCCCCGCCGCTTTCTGGGCCCATGAGAACGAACGTCCGGTAGTAGTTTCCACCAATACTATCAACCTCCAGGACCAGTTGATCCACAAAGATCTGCCCCAATTACAGCGCCTCCTCCCCTTTAAATTGCGGGCCACCGTTCTCAAGGGAAAACGCAATTATCTCTGTACACGTCTCTTCCAGCAGATGCGCCATCATGGTCCGGCCAACGCCGACGAGATGACCCTCTATGCCCGCATTCTGATCTGGCTCCCTCACTCAGAACGGGGAGACGTAGCGGAAATCAACTTGCGCACTCCGGGCGAGCGCCTGGCCTGGAGCCGTCTCAGCGCCGACAATGACGGCTGCAGCAGCGAAACCTGCCGTGAAGAACGTTGCCCCCTCCACGTGGCCCGCCGCCTTGCCGAACAGGCCCATATACTGGTAGTCAATCACTCCCTGCTGCTGGCCGACGTAGCTGCGGGCAACCGCGTCTTGCCCCATTACCTGGATCTGGTCGTGGACGAAGCGCACCATCTGGAAAGTGCCGTTACCGACGGCCTCAGCTTCCGCGCCGACCGCCGTTTCCTGGAGACCCTGCTGGAGGAGATCACAAGACCGCGTGCGGGCCTCGTGGCCGATTTGCAGAGCCGGGCACGAGCCGCTCTCCCTCCCGAATTGAGCAGCACGATTGATGGTTATGCCAACAAGGTGCGGCAGGCAGCTCAGGATGCGACCTACCGTCTCGACGACTTCTTTACGACTATCGACTATTTCCTGCGCGATTTTATCAACCCCCGCAGCCAGTATGCGGAACAGATCCGGCTACTCCCCAACGTCCGGAGCCAGGTGGGCTGGGAAGAGATCGAACTTGCCTGGAACAATCTGGCGGTTCATTTCAAAGCCATTGCCGAAGGGCTGGCCAAGCTGGCCTCTGGCCTCGAGGAGGTGGTTGACAACTATCAACTGGAAGACGCAGAAAACCTGCTGGTAGCGCTCCAGAGCCTCGGACGGACGATGGAACAGGCCCGGCTGAATCTGGAGGGGATGATCCTGGAACCGTCCGAAGCAATGATTTACTGGGCGGAGGTTTTCAAGGGCCGCATCTCTCTCCATGCGGCTCCTCTCCATGTGGGGCCATTGGTAGAAGAGCATATCTTTAATACCAAGGAGACGGTCGTCATGACCTCCGCCACCCTGCGCACGGCCGGACGTGGGAATTACGGTGAAGTCGATTTTGGCTACCTGCGTGAGCGCCTTCACGCGCACCACGCTCAGGAACTCGCCCTGGGCTCTCCTTTCGACTACAAGCGGAACACCCTCCTTTACCTGGTCAGCGACATGCCCGAGCCCAAGCAACCTGGATACCAGCGTTACGTCGAAGAAGCCGTCGTCGAGGTTGCCCGCACCCTTGGCGGGCGCACAATGGTTCTCTTCACTTCTTACGGCCAGTTGCGAGCCACGGCTCGTGCCGTCAGCGAAGCATTGCAGGAGCAGGAGATCACCTTGCTGGTGCAGGGCGAAGGCGTTTCCCGCCAGCACTTGCTGGAGCAGTTCAAGGTCCCCGGAGCCCGCGCGGTTCTCTTCGGTACCCGTAGCTTTTGGGAAGGGGTGGATGTGCCCGGCGCGGCGCTGCAGGCGATTCTCATCGTCAGGCTTCCCTTCGACGTGCCTTCCGACCCCATCTTCGCCGCCCGCTCCGAGACCTTTGAATCACCTTTCTTTGAATACTCCATCCCCGAGGCCGTTCTCCGTTTTCGCCAGGGTTTTGGCCGCCTCATCCGCCGCCGCGATGACGAAGGCGTCGTCGTCATACTTGACAAGCGGGTGCTGAGCAAGCGCTACGGTCAGGCCTTCCTCGATGCTCTGCCGGAGTGCGTGACCATCCGCCAGCGCCACGCGCGCCTCGCCGAATTGATCGAGCGCTGGTTCAACCGGGAGCGGGAGCCCTAGACGGCTACGTCTTTCTCCTGCAGTTTTCACAGGATGAGAAAACTTGCCAGATTCCTTTCCGCGCCTAGCCACTGTCCACTAACCACTTACCACCATTTACTATCATGCTCTTTATTTTTGGCGGACTCCCCGCCACCGGTAAATCAGAACTGGCCAGCCACCTTGCACACCGTGTAGGTGCCGCCTATCTGCGCATTGACACCATTGAGCAGGCCATGCGTGACGGTGGTTTGGAGATAAACGGCCCGGAAGGTTACATCGTTGCCTACCGGGTTGCTGCCGACAATTTGCGCCTCGGCCGGGACGTTGTCGCCGACTCCGTCAATCCACTGGCCATCACGCGGCAAGCCTGGCGCGACGTCGCCCGGCAGGCCGGCGCGCCCTTCTGCGAAATCGAAATCATCTGCTCTGACACGGCCGAACATCGCCGCCGCGTCGAGACCCGCAAAAGCCAGGTGCCCGGCCTGCGCTTGCCGTCCTGGCAGGATGTGGTAGAACGGCGCTACGAACCATGGTCAGGCGACCCTCTTGTCGTCGACACCGCCGGGCAGACCCCGGCCGAGAGCAAGCAGGCGCTTATGCAGGCATTGGCAGCCGCCGGTATCAGAATCTGAACGCCGGCCCCGGCAACAAGGAAAAGATGAGTGATTTCTACGCCCAACTGGCCCCCTTCTACCACCTTATCCACCAGGATTGGGAGGCGTCTGTAGGGGTGCATGGGGAGCAACTCGACGATATTATTCAGGCCGAATGGGGCGGGTCCGTATCCACCGTCCTGGACGTTTCCTGCGGCATCGGCACCCAGAGCCTGGGATTGGCCGGCCGGGGGTACCGGGTCACCGCCTCTGATCTCTCCCCTGCCGCCGTCGCCCGCGCCAGGAAAGAAGCTGGGCTCCGCGACCTGGACATCTCCTTTTCCATCTGCGACATGCGCGATGCCCATACCCACCATGGCACCGGCTTCGATGCCGTCATCTCCGCCGGCAATTCCATCCCCCACCTCTTAAGCGACGACGAGATTGTGCAGGCACTCCGAGCCTTGCACGCCTGCCTCCGGCCGGGTGGCGGCTGTATTCTGACCATCCGCCCATACGATCAGGAGTCCCGCGGTACGGGTATCATGAAACCCTTCGGCGTCCGCGATGAAGGCGGCAAACGGTATAGCATCTTTCAGGTCTGGGATTTTGAAGGGGAACAGTACGCCTTAACCATGTATTTCGTCGAAGAGGATCGGCAGACAGGCGTTGTCGAGACCCACGTTATGCGCTCGCGCTACTACGCCATCAGTCCGGACCACCTGGCCGAATTGATGGTCCAGGCGGGGTTTGTGGCCGTCAGGCGCTTGGATGATGGCGTCTTCCATCCAGCCACGCTCGTCGGGACGAAGCCTTTACCATAAAGAAAACCTGCACGGTTGCTGCAACCGTACAGGTTTTCGTTTTGCCTCAGGGAGCTGCGGTCGCGCTATTCGCGTCCGCCCCCGCTACCGGCCGTTGCCGGCACCTCGATGACGAACGTCGTGGTACCATCCTCTGTCTGACCATAGAAGAACCAGGTCGGTTCCAGCAAGACCGGTTCCTCGGCCCCTGCCGGTTCTTCGCCGGTCGGGACCGGAGGGGTTGGTCTCTGTTCATACTTATAGCCCAGCTCCACACGCGCCACGATTAGCGTCCCTTGCAGGTCACTCTGGCCCATCTCAGATCTATCTATGACCGGCATCTCCGGATCAAAGCCAATGTCGCCCGGTTCCTCCGCCTCGTCTACTTCGTTGCCGGTGCGTGATTCATAAACCCTAAGCAAGGGCAAACCGCCGATTGTCTGTTCCGGATCCACTACACCGGCTGCCCACACCGTTCGCCCCTCGTGCTCGCCGGTGAGACTCAGGGGATAGTTCAACGCATAGCGTTGGCCACTTTCGGCGTCGATGAAGACCGGAATCTCCTCGCCGTCCACGACGTCTTGCCCGGCGTTGCCCAGAAAGGCCTCGATCTCTTCTTCAGGATAGACACGCTCGAACGACTCGGCCACCAGGGCCTGATCGTGGGTGCCGGGACGGCCCTCCGGCCGGGACACCACCTGGCCCGTCACCCGGATGTGCAACTGGTTCTCCTCGGCGATCTCCTCCAGCAATTGCGGGTCACCCAGCAGCGGGTAGACAAAGAAGTGGGTTTTGCCATCTTTCGTCTCTTCGTAGCGTAGCGAGATCTCCGGCGTACGCATGCCACCTTCCAGATAGTACAGCCCCTCGACGATACCTGTCACCTCGACCGTGTCGCCTAACACATAGGGAGACGGTTGCGCGGCTACCTCCGGCGCTATCCTACCGCCGCTGCCGCCGCTACCGGCTGCCGAATCAGGGGGAGGGGGTGCCTCGCCTGCTTCTTCCACTTCTATGTCTTCTTCGGTGACGGCCCGTTCCACCTGAACCTCCTCCACGGTCTCGACTGCTACCGAGACCCCGCCACCACCGCCGCCGCTCGTGGCGCCTTCACTTACAGGAGGTGAGGTAATCTGCAACCATTCCACCGGCTGCTCGTTGCCGAAGTTGCCTGCGCACACTTCGGCCCGGACACCGCTGGCCAACCCTTCCGCTGCATAGGCCAGCCGGAAGCTTTCTCCCTGGTCGCTTTCCAGGATAGTCGTTTCCCTGTCGGTCGTAATGAGCCCGGTTTTGCACTCAAACGACGCTTCGTGAGGTTGCACTTCGCTGGCAGACAGCACCCACTCCTGTGGCCTCAGCTTCTCATCAATCGTTCCGCTGACCAGGACCATGCCCTGCGGAGGAGATTCGGCCAATTCTGCCACGGCCGGGCCCCGCAGGTAGTAGGTAACACCGCTGGCCGGGTGGAGGACGACCCGCGGCTCACCCTCTGCCACCGGCATCAGGAAGGTTAACCAGCCGACCAGGGTCACTTCCTCGCCCCTTTCGTGTTCCGCTGCCGGCGGCACGAAGAATCGTGGTTGTTCAGCAATCATAGCCGGTGCGCGTTCAAACGAATAACTCATGGAACTGCCGGTACCTTCTACCAGCTCAGTAAACGCCTGCTCGGCCGGCTTGATGGGCACGCTTTCGCCTGTAGGCTCAAATTGCGGCAGGTTGATGCGCGCGTGGATAACGTTGCCATCTGGCCCGACCCCGATCTCAATCTGGTTCTGGTTTCCCGCCAGGGGATGGCCCTCTACCACCGGAATGACCGTCACATTGCGCACCGGCGTGCTGGCAGCGCTGACTTCTGTTTCAAAGCCATCCGGCAGCATCCCGGCCTCCTCCAGGAAGGCCACGGCGGCCTGTTCGGCCTCTGCCTCTGTCACCGGCTCCCCTTCCGCTACCGTCGGTCGTAAAGAACCGTAGGTGTAGTAGATGCCCTCCAGCGTCGCCTCGTCGATCCGGAAGGAGATATTCCTGCCTCCGGCCTCCATCACGGTCCACCGGTTGGGGTCCGACGGCATTTCATATACTGTGGCGTTGTCCAGGCCAAAGCGCTCGGCCAGGGCCAGCGCCGCGTCGACTGTGTCCGGTAGACTTGTCTGCTGCACCGTGTATAGCGGAACTTCACCCCCTTCGTCGCTCAAGGGTACCATCACCTCAAATTCGGCACCTGGGAAGTGTTGCCCTCCTTCCGTTTGCAGCACCGGTCCGGGTGGCGTTTCGTTCTCGGATACGGCCGGTTCAAGCGCGGGGGTGCCGAACACTCCCGACAGATATAGGGCAAAGACCGCTACTGCGGCTACTGCTGCCCCGCCCAATAGCAGGCGCGAGGCGATGCCCCAGAAAGTGCGTGTAGGTTTTTCAGACATCGTTGTCTCCTGTTCTCGTAGTTGGTTCGCCAATTCGTTGATGAAGCCGGGACGAGGCCGGGTCTCCGCTGCTGCCCGGTGCAGGGTATCGATCACCTGTTCCGTTTTGGCGTCCAGCGCGTTCGTGTCGGTCGCGTCCTGCTCAATGTATCTATCTACCTGTTCAGCCCTTCTCTTTTCATCCCTATTCCGCATCGAGGCACCTCTCTCTTAAGTCGGCAATTGCCCGCGAAACCAGCATCTTGACCGCGCCGCGTCTACGGCCCATCACGGCTGCCGTCTCCTTTGTGCTTAAACCACCCCAGAAACGTAGGCGTAACGCTTCCTGCCGGTCTTCGCTTAACATCGGCCAGATCTGCTCTATACAGCCCAGGAGCTCCTGCTGCCGCGCGTACCTTTCCAGGTCAGGGCCGGCCGGGTCAGGCAAATCTACAGCCTGTGCCAGAGCTTCCTCCTGCTGCCGGTAGTGGCGACGATGATAATCCTTGCACTTGCGCCAGGCGATGCTGAAGAGCCAGGCGGCAAAGGTGCCCTGTTCCCGGTAACCGTTGATCCCTTCCAGGGCGGCTACGAAGGTCTGGGCCGTTACATCTTCTGCATCCCGGCTGTTGGCCGTGCGCGTGTAGCAATAGCGGTAGACGCGGGTGGCGTAGCGCCGGTACAATTGTTCAAAAGCGGCGTAATCGCTACGCGCCGCTTTGGCCAGCGCGGCGTCGTCCAACACCCGTTCCGGTGGGCTGGCGATATTTACAGTCAACATTCACTCCTTCAGCGCTGATGAAGTTATCGGGGTCGTGATTCGACCCCTCTCACTTTGTATGTCGTAACAGCCGGCAAATGGTAACACCCAAATTTGACGATTACTGCACAATTATGCCGGATCGTGCTAAAGTTAAGAGACTATCCACAGAATGTGTCGTAACACGATTTGTCGGAATCGTCTAGGTTGGATACTGAGCTATCATAACCATCCACACCGCACGATGAGTTGCCAGATCGTATGACGTTGAAAGGATCCAATTGGAGGAAACAATGAAAAGACGTGTCGTCGTTACCGGCCTGGGTACTTACAATCCCCTGGGCAACGATGTTGCCACCACCTGGGAGCGGGTGACGCGAGGCGAGAGCGGAATTGGCCCCATTACTCACTTCGATGCTGCCGATCACAAAACCCGTTTTGCCGGAGAGGTCAAAGATTTCGATCCCGTCGCCCTCTTCGGCCGCAAAGATGCCCGGCGCATGGAACGGGTTGCCCAACTTGCCCTGGCTGCGGCCGGCCAGGCGCTGGCCGATAGCGGCCTGGAGAATGGCCACTATAATCGCGACCGGGTTGGTGTCGCTCTAGGAAGCGGCGTGGGCGCTCTGGGCACCATTGTCGAGAGCGTCAATACCTATAACGAGCGCGGCCCCCACCGGGTCAGCCCCTTCTTCATGCCGATGATGTTGCCCGACACTCCCGCCGCGACCATTTCCATCAACCACGGCTTTCGCGGGCCCAACATGGCCATCGCCACCGCCTGTGCCAGCGGCAATAATGCCATCGGCGAGGCCGCTCGCATCATCCAGCGTGGAGAAGCCGACGTCATGCTCGCCGGTGGGGCGGAAGCGTGCATAGTTCCCCTCGCCCTGGCTTCCTTTAATGTGATGAATGCCCTCTCTACTCGCAACGATGCTCCCCAGCAGGCGTCACGCCCCTTCGACCAGGAGCGGGATGGTTTCGTTACCAGTGAAGGTTCGGCCCTGCTCGTGCTGGAGGATCTGGAGCAGGCGCGGGCACGGGGTGCCCATATCTATGGCGAATTCCTGGGATATGGCACCAGTGCCGATGCCTACCACATTTCCATGCCTGCTGCGGGTGGGGCTGGGGCTGCCCTGGCCATCGAACGCGCGCTGGCCGACGCCGCTCTGGCGCCGACAGAGATAGACTACGTCAACGCCCACGGTACCAGTACCACGCTCAACGACCGCGAAGAGACTAATGCCATCAAAACAATCTTCGGCGAGGCCGCTTACGACGTGCCCATCAGTTCCACCAAATCCATGCACGGGCATCTCCTTGGCGCGGCCGGGGCGCTTGAGGCCCTTATCTCGCTCAAGGCGCTCGCCGCCAACCTGCTGCCCCCTACGATCAACTATGACAATCCCGACCCCGAATGTGACCTTGACTACGTGCCCAACCAGGCCCGGTCGGCCGAGATAGGCACCTTTATGTCAAATGGGTTTGGTCTGGGAGGTCACAATGCGACCATCATTTTTTCAGAGATGAGAGATTAGGGATTGCCCACCAGGCACCTCTACGCTCAAAGCTCCCCGGCCCGCCGCAATTTCCGCTCCACCTGGTCGGCCGTTGCCTGCATGCTTTTGTCGATGTGCGGGTAGGCAGTCCACACCAGGGTGAAGCCAAAGAGGGCGCCGGTAAACGTGCGCAAGAAGGGTGTGCTTTCCCTAAGGGGAAAGATGGTGTTCAGAAAAGAGAGATACTCGGTGGCGACCCCATACTGGCTGAGAAGCTGGCTGAAGCCGTCCAGGGCGATGGGGCCCAGGCCGATCAGGATAAAGGCCCAGACGGGAAGCGGCCGGATCTTGAACCGGCGCCGTAGCACCAGGTAAAGGAGGCTGGCGATCAGGACGAATCCGTAGATTGCCATATCCCGCTCGCACAACGCCATCTTGTATCCCATTTGTTCGTTCCCCACAAACTCCCGGGCCGGTACCACAAATTGGGCCCACTGTTCTGGATCCTTTGGTACCCCGGCAAATACAGGGATGTCGTCCATGTATGCTTCTATCGGCTCCAGAGCGGTTCCTGCCAGGTTGCGCGGATAGGCAACCTGCTCGCCAAACAGGAAGAAGGAGCGAGAAGCCATCTGGTGGCACATCGGTGAGTAAATGGTGTAAATTGCCCGGGCCGGGCCGGTAATCCCGGCATTCATTAGCACCGGCGCCAGCAGCGGCAGCCCTACGTAAATCGCCGCTAAAAGACTAAAGACGGCTACCCAGTGGCGGGCCAGCCGGTAAATGAAACGGTCGGCCGCTAACACGAACGTGCGTGTCCGGCCGGTGGCTTTCTGGCTTTCTTCTTGCAGGCGTGGATCCATCTAATCTCCCAGATAACGTGCAATTTGATTTTCTGTCAGCGGCCCGCGGTGGACGGCCGTAATCGTGCCCGTTTCATCAATAAAAAAGGTGGTGGGCAGGTTGAAGACCCGGTACAGGTCTGCTACTGCTGCCTCCGTATCCAGGAGGGGAGTAAAGGTCAGGGCCAGTTCATCATAGAAAAATTCGTCGACCACTGCCGCCGGTTCTTCCCGGTTGACTGCCAGCACCTCCAGGCCTGTCTCTCGCCGCGCCTCGTATGCTTCCTGCAACTCTGGCATCTCGATCTCGCAGGGGCCACACCACGATGCCCAGAAATTGACAATTACCGGTTGCCCCCGGAAATCACTCAGGCTGACCGCGTTACCTTCCAGATCTTCCAGGGTAAAGTCCGGGGCCTTTTCCCCAACCGCCGGGCCTTCACTCACCCCGCTGCTCACCGTCGGGATCAGGGTTCCGGCACTGAGTTGAGGGACCTGCTCCAGTACGCTTGCTTCCGGAGCCGGTTCGCCAAACAGCTCACTGCCAAAAAGGAGAAGCACGAATGCCACGCCCAACAGCGCAAACCCGGCCAGGAGCAGGATCGGGTTACGGGATTGGCGTACGCTTTCTTGTGGCCGGTTTCCTTGTTCAGGCTCACTAGCCATCGTCAACTAAAAAAACCGATCAGCGCGTCTTCGATGTCGGCGAACCAGATTGCCAGATCCGGCGGGATCAGACTGTTGAAGTAGCTGAGGGTGCCGTTGATCATGAACAGGCCCAGGAGGATAAAGAGCGCGCCGCTGAGCAATTGCGTAGAATGCAGCTGCAGGGTCGTCCGCCGCTCTTCACTACTGGTGAAGATCCAGAGTGCCACACCGGCCAATACCAGGGCCAGCAGGCCATATTCCTGCACTGTCGTCAACGGCCGGGCCGTAAGGGTGTGGAAATCGGAGAGGAGGTAATTGCCGGCTGCCACGAGAATCCGCCAGATTGCCAGCGCCCAGACCAGGCCGACTGCCAGGACCGGCACTGTCTTTTCCCATCCCTTGCCCCGCAAAATCCGCCAGAACAGGCTTTTCCGGCTGGCCCGGCCAAAGAGGGTTGAGACGAGAATCAGAGGCAGACCCAGGCCGAGCGTGTAGATGAACAGCAACATCACACCGCGCAATACCGAACCGGTGGTCGCCGCCAGGGTAAGTACCACCCCCAGAATGGGGCCGGTACAACTGGTCCAGCCCACGGCAAAGGTTAGGCCGAAGGCGTAGGAGCCGCCCAGGCTCGTATTGCGGCTACTGCCGTCATCCTGGGCAAAGCCGGTAAACCCCTTGCCCATCAGGCTCATCACCCCAAAGATGACCACCGCGCTGCCACCAACCAGCAGCAAGAGGTCGGCGTTTTGTTGCAGCACCCGGCCGATTGCCGATGCACCGGCTCCCAACAGGCTGAACATCGTCGCCAGCCCCAGCATAAAGGCCATCGTGTTGGTGGCGATCTGCTTGCGCCCGCTCTGGAAGGCGAAAGCGAAGTACGCCGGCAAAATCGGCAGCGTACAGGGAGAAGCAAAGCTCAACACACCGCCGGCAAAGGACAGAATTGCCAATACGAGGAATGATTGGGTCTGCAGTCCGAAAGCAGACTGGTTGTCGCTCGGCCCTATTAACAGGCCGATGATCAGGAAGATGGCCACCACGGCGACCACTGCAGCGGCGATCCGTTGGTTGGTTGATAACGACTTAAGCGGTGTTGATTGCAACATGAAACTGCTTCTCCGTATGACTCTTTTCCCGTGCCAGATAGACCGTCGAATGCTCAGATCACACTGTTTAGATACCTCTCAGCGCTCGCTCGTGACAAAACTTATATCCTGCTCATCTGGCAGCCGGTGTGCGTCAGGCTATCTATCTATAACCTATCTTATCCGGAGTCGACGTAAGGGCGCTTACCCTCGGTCGCTCACTTCATCCTCTTCTAAGAGTCGACGCATCAGGTGAATGTCCTGGCGCAGGTTCCGCTGTTTATTTGCCAGATTCAGCAGGTAGACAACGGCCACGAGCCACATTACTCCGTAGCCCAGCAACAGGAAATCGTTGAAGCGGTTTGCGTTCTGTGCAGACGTTTGCAGAAGAATCGTCAAAAACATGATAGCTGGCAGCATACTTCTTCCTTTTGTGATTGAACAATCCTTAGATGATCAGGAACCCTGCAGGCGCGCCATCACCCGCATCTTTAACGCATCTGCTTCGTCCAGCAGCCGCTGCAGGCGCAGACGGTTAAAGAGCCACGCGAGGTAAAGGACGGTAAAGGTGATGGTCGACATGGTTACCGTGATCCCCATCTTGGCCGACTCCAGCCCGCCCGCGAACTCCTGCAACCCCTCAGCTTCGGCACTGCCTTCCCCGATGATTACCGGGTGGATGTCACGCAGAAAGCGAATGCTGAGGAAGGTGATAATCACCGTTACAAAGCCGGCGATTACGTAGACCGCGGCAAAACGGCCCCGCCGCTCCTGATCTTCAATTGCTCCCCGGAGCATGAAGTAGGCGACGTACACCAGCCACATCACGGTAATGGACGTCAGGCGCGGGCTCCAGATCCACCATGTATTCCACGCCGGCCGGCCCCAGACGGAGCCACTGACGATGGTCATCGTGGTGAACGCCAGGCCGATCTCCACCGAGGCCAGGGCCACCGTGTCCCACATGCGGCTGGGCCTGCGCAGGTACATGACGCCGGCGACGAGCGCGGCAAAAAAGGCGATAGAGGAAACCCACGCCGCTCCCACGTGGAAGTAGAAAATGCGCTGCACATTGCCCATCGTCCGCTCGGTGGGCGCGAAGAAAAAGATCATGCCCAGGGTGATCAGCACCAGCGCTGCTGCCAGCCAGTTAAGGATAACAGTTGCTCGGTCCAGCCGTTTCGTCGTCATACGTCTTACCTCTTCTTATCTCTTACAGGAGACACTAATGCTTCCCATCATTTCAAGATCACTCTTCCACCACATAATGATAGGTCAAGAACCCGGCCGTGAGCATCAACACATCGAACGCTACCACTAGGGCAATTGGCGTCTGCACCTCGCTCCACGGGGGCAGCTCCGGAAACATATAGGCGGAAGCCGCCGTCGCCGCAGCCAGCACTGACGGCAGCGAGAGAGGTAGCAGCAGCACCGGCAACAAAACGTCACGCGAACGGGTCTGGATCGTCATCGATGAAACCAGCACACCCGCCGCCACGTAGCCAATGGTACCCAATACCACAATAAGTATAACCTGTGGGCGCCAATAAGGCTTATTAAAGAAGGCTATGAAAATCGGCAACAAGATCGCTTCCAGTAACAACACGAAGAGGATAACACTGGTCACTTTGCCCAGGTAGATGGCGCTGCGATCCACCGGTGCCATCAATACCGCCTCGATACTCTGGTTTTCTTGCTCGCTGGCCAGCGAGCGATTTAGACCCAGCGTGCCGGCCAGCAAAATCACGATCCACAGCAGGCCGGAAGCCACGTTGCGCGCTGCATCCAGCTTCAGCTCCAGCGCGAAATTGAAGACGATCACTGCCGCCAGGGAAAAGACCACCATGATGCTCAACATCTGCTTGGTGTGCCGCTCCATCATCAGGTCTTTCCAGACAATTGCCCCAATGCTGCGCAGGTAGCCGCCCAGACCGCTGCCTGTCTGTAATTCTGATCGGGCCGCGTCTAGGTGGCCCTCACTGAGGTGGGTTTTGTTGACCGTTCGTTCGATTGTTTCTTCGTTTGTCACCTTGTTTCCCTGTTACAGTGGCGTAATAGTTCAAAAACTCACCTGGTTCCATGCTCTCCCGGGCCACCTCGGCTACAATCTTTCCCCGGCTGAGAATCGCAATCCGGTCACCCAGATTCAACCCGTGTACCAGGTCATGGGTAATCATCAAGATCGTCCGCCCTTTCTCCGCTTCGCTCCGCAACAGGTCGTCCAGAAGTTGGGACGCTTCCTGGTCCAACCCGGTATAAGGCTCGTCGAAAAGAAGCACGTCTGGTTCGTGCAGAGTGGCCCGGGCTATTGTCAGCCGCTGCGTCATTCCGCGCGAAAAGGTGCGCACCGGATCGCGCTGGCGTGCCGCCAGCCCCACGGTATGCAAGGCCGTGTCTACCCGGCCTTCCCGATTATCCAGCCCGTAGAGCCGGGCGAAGAAGTGCAGATTTTCGGCAGCCGTCAGATCGCCGTAGAGCAGGGCATGGTGGGAGACGAGGCCGATATGTTGTCGTACCCGGTCGGCGTACGCCGGCAAGGGCCAGCCACCGATGGTCACTTCTCCCGCCGTGGGTCGGAGCAGGGTGGATACAATCCGTAATAGCGTCGTCTTGCCGGCGCCGTTCGCTCCGACCAGGGTCACAAATTCGCCCGGCCGGACGTGCAGATCAACGCCCCGCAGGACAGGCAGCATGCCATAATTCTTTACTAGTCCCTTGATTTTGATCATCTTAAGACCATTCTAAACTATCTCTCAGACCTGACAAGGATGCTCATCTTCTCCTGTAAATCCGCCAGGATGGGGAAAAAATGGGGGCAATTAGGTGTCATCCGGCCCCGAAAATCGGCCAAAACTTGTTAGCCGGGGCGAGTTTGTTATAATTTGCACGGATGTATTGGTATTCGCAGCGTGCATCTAAGCAAATTGTAGGTGGAAGAGGAATAAAAATAGTTGATTGAGTACGTCAATGAGACGACGGCTCCCTGGATCTTGCTCTTGCTGGGCGCCTTGTCTCTCATAACGATAGCCAAGACCTTCTCGTCCTGGCGCCAGGTAAAGCGGTCACCGTACTTTTTCCTGCGCCAGCAGGCGGAAAAGCGCCTTCAAGGATATATGTGGGCGACCTTTCTCCTGATTGCATCGGCGGGGGGGACCTTAGCCCTATCGCAACAGGCACCGCCAGACAATACCGTGAGAATGGCGTTGCTGGCCAATGCCAAGCCCGCCGCGGCTGCTGAGACCGCACCTTCCCCCGGCGACCTTCCCGTAATTTCCCTCGATTCTCCGGCACCCATTGAGATTAGCGCCCGTGGTCCCGAATTATCGGAAACTTTGCCTATTTCTGCTCCCCTCTCCTTGTCTCTGGAACGGCCGGGAGCACAGCCCTTAAGCCTGGAACCGGTGCTGCCGGATGAGTTTAACCAGGTCGAAGCCACAGCAGAACTGACGCCCACGACCGAATTCACCCGACTTATCTTTTCCACGGAAATCAACGACGACTACGACCCGATTTCTCCGCGCCGCACTTTCGTTCAGGGCTTCTTCACTATCTACGCCACCTTTGACTACCAGGGAATGGCCGATGGTATGGAGTGGGCCTGGGTATGGCGGCGAGACGGGGAAGTGGTTAACGGTGGCAATGAACTCTGGGAATATGGCTCCAATGGACCCGGCTGGATCTATTACGAGCCCCCTGAAGGGTTCAGCCCTGGCGAGTACACGCTTGAGGTGTGGGTGAATGAGGAGTTATTCCAGCAGGCCAGCCTGACCATAGAGAATGAGGTGGCGAACCAGTAATAGCCACCAGCTTACAATCGCAGACGGCATCCTGACCCGGCGAAGCCGGGTTTTTGTTTTCCTGGGGCATGAACACCCGTGGGCGCCATCCGGGCACTCTCTAATTTCCAATCCTGAGTGTGGCCACTCTCCTCAATAGCTGTCGCAACTCTGCCAGTTGCAGGCCAAAACTGGCCAGCAGATACGAAACTCCGGCTGTCAAACTACCGGCCAGCAACTGCCAGAAGGCACCTGCCTCCGCAAACAACCCTCGGGTCAGCAGAGCCACCACGATCATTGCTCCCCCGGCTAATCCGATCCGCCACAATCCATCCAGCAGGTGCCGCCCGTCCACCCCTGCCATCTTCCGCCGTAACAGCCACAGCAGCACCCCGGTCTCCAGCAGGTTGGACAGGCTGACCCCCAGCGCCAGCCCTCCAAGCGCGGCCCATCCCAGCGACGGGAAGAGCCAGCTTGTGAAGAAGTAGCCCAGCGAAGCCATCAAGGCCAGCTGTATCGCCCCCGCCACCACCGGTGTCACCGTATCCTCCATTGCATAGAAAGCGCGCGACACAACCTCCAGGCCGGCCAGGGCCACCAGCCCCGGTGCATAAAAGAGCAATGCCCAGGCCACAAGCGAACTGTCCCGGACGTCAAACGCGCCGCGTTCCAGGGCAAAGACGATCAGCGGATCATTCAGCGTCATAAAGAGGATAGTAGCCGGCAGGCCGATAAAGAAGATCAGGCGCAGCGTATCGGCCAGGATCCGTCGCATCTGGGGTAGATCTCCTTCTGCTGCCAGGGTGGCAAACGTGGGGAAGGCGGCAATTCCCAGCGCCTGTCCCAGGATACTCTGAGGCATCAGCACAATCCGCCAGGCGAAATCCAGCGGGGCAATCACCAGCATCGACGGGGCCAGCATCGGGATGATCAGATTGTTGATCTGGCTGAATGATAGGCCCAACACCCGGGGTGCCATCAGGCGCAACACCTGCTGTACCCCCCGGTGGCGCACGCTGAAAATTGGAGTATAGCGTACCCCCTGCCGGTATAGACCCGGCAACTGGATCAGAAGGTGGCCGGCCGCGCCCACTACAGCCCCCCAGGCCAGCCCCTTAATATTGGGGGCCATGAGCACGGCCCCGGCCATGATTCCCAGATTGTAGATGCTGGGGGCCAGCGCCGGTAGCAGGAAGTGCTGGCGCGCGTTCAGAGCTCCCATAAACACGCCGCTGGCGCCAAATATCACCGTAGACATAAGCTGGATCCGCAACAGAGAGGCGGTGAGCGCCAGCATTTCTGGCGTCTCTTGCAGCTCCGGCAGGTAAAGGGTAAGAAAGGGGACCGCAAAAATGGCAACGGCCACCGAAATCACCGCCAGGATCACCAGTACCAGGTTAATTACGGCCGAAAAAAGCATCCAGCCACCGCGGGCATCATCGCGGGCGAAGTAGGCGGCGAAGGTCGGGATAAACGCGGATCCCAATGCACCTCCGGCTACGATAAAAAAGATCGTCTCTGGAATCCGGTTGGCAATCTGGTAAGCGTTGATCTCGGCGCTGGTAGCTCCATAGTAATTGGCGATCACGGCCACCCGTGCCAGTCCCAGCAACCGGCTGAGGACGAAAGCGGCGGAGACGATGCCCGCCGCCCGCAAAACCTGTGCCCGGCCGCTGCTGGCCCTATTGCCGTCGCTACTGTTTGGAACAGACATAGGGGCGGATTATACGCCCTTTGCGGACACAAAAAAAGCGGGCCGGGGTGACCGGCCCGCTGCTGATTTCTAGAGAGTCAGGAACGCCGAACCCTGACTCTCGTTAAAAGGAGGAGAAGAAGAAGAGATTTTTACCCTTCGAACCTTATTATAGAAGGGGATGGAGACGAAAGCTGTACGCCAACCATACTTGAATCCTACGTCAAACCTACGCTAGTGAAAAAGTTCACAAATGTGTTCGATGGCACTACCCTGAGTTCCTAAACGATTTTACGATTCCCGATTTCCGCATTAGAATCTTTTTCATGGCCCGACGCCGCGCTCTGGCGCTCATCGATATCGGTCTGCCCCTGGCTATCTGGTGGTATGTGGCAGCTTCCCAGCCGCCGCTGACCGTGCGCCTGACCTTGACGCGGGCGGATAATACGGGCATCATCTTGCTGGATACGCGCCCGGTTCACGAAACATATCCGTTTTCACGATGGTCCGCGCCCCAATTCGTGATTGACGAGATCAATATCTATCTCCGGTCGCTGCAGCTTGACCCATGAGGAGACGGATATCGCCATGATGTTTGAAGTCTGGAAGCGGAGTCGTGGTGTTCTCAACTGGTTGCGCGAGCGTAATCAGGGGTGGGTGGCCATCATCCTCACCGCGCTGCGCAACACCCTTACTTCAGAGTCATCTTTCGCTGCGGCTGCGATCTCTTATTTCGCCCTCTTTTCGTTCTTTCCTCTGGTTCTTTTCACCAGCGTCATTGCCGGTTCCTGGCTGGCCCCTATACTAGATCGCAACGAGATCATAAGTCAGTTGGACTTTGTGGCTCCGGCCCTTGGCTACCTCCTAGACACCCATCTCCAGCGAATCGTCGGCCTGGAGCAAACCATAACCGGGATTTCACTGGTAAGCCTGCTCTGGTCTTCCTCCAGCATCTTTTACGTCCTCACGCGAACCCTGGACCGGATCTGGAAGGTAACCAAGCGCCGGCCGGTCTGGCAACATCGGGGCATGGCCGTCCTAAGCGTGCTGGTAATCAGCTCAATTCTACTCTTCAGCTCAGTGGCTTATAGCACCGTCATCGCTGTGGTCCAGCTCTTTACCCCCAGCCAGCTCCGCCAGTTTGGCGGTCTTGCTTCAGAACTGGCCACTATTGCAGCCGGCGTTTTACTCTTTGCCCTCGTCTATCGCTTCTTGCCTCATTCGGCTGTCCGCTGGCGGGAAATCATCCCCGGTGCTATCGGCGCCGGCCTGCTGTGGGAGGCCGTCAAGCGCGTTTTTTTCCTATACGCCACCCAATACCTGGCCCAGTCCAACCTGACGCAGCTGATCTACGGGTCTGTGGCCACAATTATCGCCTTTCTCGCCTGGTCTTACGCCAGCAGCATGATCTTTATCTTTGGCGCGTATCTGAACGTTGGCTACTGGGAATGGCGAAAGCAACGAGAAGCGGCAGCAGAAAGGTTAGCGGAACGCCTAGAAGGTGTGCCAACAGATAATCCCCCAGCAAGAGATACACGCGAAGGTGACCATAGATGACCACTGACAACTGGGCCGTCAGGAGGAAGGTGAGTCCTGCTGCCAGCCGGGGACGCCCCTCCGGCCGGTGATCGAGTAACAGCCAGGAAAAAGGCCAGATCGGATACCAGATGCGAAAGGTGAGGGCGGTCGTCAGGTAGGCGGCGAAGATGTCTGCTACCCCGCGTACGGCCTGGCGCCCGCGCCACGCCAGCGCCAGCAGTCCCAGGGTCAGAAGGAAAAACAGGGCGGTAGACACCGTTACCACACTATCCAGGGAGAGGGGGATTCCCAGCCGCCTTGCCACCAGCAGTACCAGCACGGCCGGTGAAAAACCTCCCCCTGTCGCGGCTTCCCGAATTAGGCGCAGCGCCAGTTCCAGGGGGGAACCAAAGGGGAGAAACGTGAGGAGGGCCAGCCCCATGCTGCCCGCGCCACTGGCGACAAAGAAGCGCCAACGGGCAGCACGGTCCTCCAGCCGGTTCCACTGGTCCAAAAAGAAGAAGGGTAGCGGGAGCAGGCCGATTAGCTTGGTTAACGGCGCCACCGTAGCCACCAGGAAACCGGCCAGTGGTCGCTCCCGGCGGCGCATCAGGTAATATCCTAAGAGTAGCCAGAACAGCATCAATGCATCATTGTGGGCATCTACAACAAACATCAACAGCAGCGTAGGGTTCCACGCCCAGAGCAACGTGCGCCTGGCCCGGACGGCCGGCGTGGCTTCATTTAGGCTCAGCCAGATCAAGATTGCACTGGCCAGGTGCATGAGCAGACCCACTCCCTTGAACAAGAGCAGGCCCGGCAGCAGCCGTTGCCCGCTCAAGATAGTGATCCCCGCCGCGAGCAGTTCCCAAACCGGCCCATAAGGGGACGTTTCTGTAGCCCACTCCCCCGCCAGCGGTAGAAAAGGATCGTCGGGAAATGCGCTGGGTGGTACAGACAGGGCGCTCTCTCCGTGTACTGTCGTGACTCGCGCGCGCACAAAATAGCGGAACACGTCGGTCGCATTAATTGGGTAGGTGAACAGGAGGGGGAGGGCGAACAAAACGGCCGGGAGCAATAGATGCCACAGCGTAGTCCGGTTATTGGCCAGGTAGCGATAGGCTAGCAGATAGAGGCCGTAGAACGTCAGCAAGAGCAGTGCGTACCCGAGCCCCGCTGCTAATGAGGGCCTCAGGCTGCGCACGTCGGCCAGAGGCGTTACATCATAATGCGGCAGCAGGGGAAAAAGTAACGGCAGCGCTGCGTAGCCGGCCAGGCTGGCCAGAACCAGAAGCCAGAAGGGGCGAGAGAGGACCTTTTTCATCCCGGGCAGGAGACGGCCGGCAGAAATCACCAGGAAGGCGACCCTACCTTACCCGCGCTGCTTTCTCTGCGTCGGGACGTGATCCAGTGGCACCACCAGCGTCACCCGTGTGCCCTTACCCGACTGTGATTCGATCCGCACCGAGCCGTCCACCCGTTCGGCCCGCTCGTGCATGTTGACCAGCCCCAGGCTTCCCCGGGAGCTATAATTGTCGTTAACGCTCTCGACGTCGAATCCGACCCCGTTGTCTTCAATCTGGGCCACGAATAGATCCCCTTCTCGCCAGAAGCGTACCTGGACTTGCGTAGCCTCTGAATATTTGCGTGCATTGCCCAGTGCCTCCTCCACTATCGAGAACACCACGCTCTGGGCCTGCTCGTCCAGCAGTTCCGCCGCGTCCTCCCCCAGCATCCGGATTGGCAGCCCGTCCGTTTCTTCAATCCGGTTAATCACCGTTTCGATGGCCGCCGCCAGCCCTTCTGTTTCCAGCACCAGCGGCCGCAAGGTAAAGAGCATACCCCTGATCTCTTTGGATGTATCCCGTGCCAGTTGCTCCACCTTATCCAGCTCATCCTGTGCCTGTTCCGGATCTCGGTCGAGCAAGGAGCGGATAAAATTGACCCGCATCGCAATAGCTGCCACACTCTGGGTCGGACCATCGTGTAAATCGCGGGCCAGCTCTTTCCGCGCATCCTCGTCGGCCTGGATAATCCGTTGCTTTTCCGCCTTCAAATCCTGGTATAACTTGGCGTTTTGTAGCGCAATTACGGCGTGGTCCGCAACGGAATTGAAGTAATTCAGTTGATCCATGCTGAACTCGATCGGAACATTGCTCCCGATTAGCATCGCCCCAAAAATCTGGAAACCGGCGCGTAGCGGGATACAGACTACCGTTTCGCATCGCTGGAACGTGAGCAGATTCTTTAATTCTGGATCCTGCGCGGGCGTATCACTCATCACCGGCTCGGCCTGGCTCAGGGCTTCGCCGATTACACCCGCCTCTCCTGAAATTCTTACATCTCGATCGTTTGGCAGAAAGCTACGAGTCGCGACCGGCACCAGTTCGCTCCGTTCGTAGAGAAAGACAGCTCCCACCAGGGCGCGGGCCGGCACGCCCGCCTCTTCCAGTGCCAGGCTACAGACGTCCAGGGCGGCTTCCACCACCCGTTCAAAACTCAGCGTGGCCCGCAATGTCGAAGCCATGACCTGTAATGATTGTGCTCGGTTATGAGAGTACCGTAATCGGGACAGTTCCCTGCCTATTTCCTTCAATGCCGCGTTCTCCACCCGGTTGCCCAGATTGCTCACCAGTAAACTGGACAGAAATCCCACCCCTAAAATCACAAATCCAGCAACGGTTAGCGCCGGATACCAGGGGGAAACAGCATCCGCTCCAAGGTGCCAGCGCAGCGCAAAAGCAGCCACGACCTCCAGAAGAATGAGGAAAACGAGCAATCCCCCCAGTTGCCAATTGAAGCGTTCGAATTCCTTTTTGACGCCCTTGACTACTTTCTTTCTCATTGCCTCTACAATATCAGGTCGCTATTGGCTGATGATCAGGCCAATTATACCCGAATCTGGGTTGCCTCACTATGTGCTTATTGGGCTATGCAAAGCGACCGCAATCGCCGCTGCCACCCGGCCGTTATTTCGTAGCAGGGCCACGTTTGCTTCCTGGCTGCGACCCCCTGTCAGGGCTGCTACCCGTTCCAGCAGCCATGGGGTGGTTTCGGCTCCGAGGATCCCTTCTTTGTCCGCCTCTTCCGTGGCTTGCCGGATCGCTGCTTCGGCCGCCTCGTGGGAAAAAGCAGCCGTCTCGGGCACCGGTACTGCAACCAGCAAGCCACTCTCCAGCGCCAGCTCCCGGCGGGCGCGAACAACGGCTGCGACCGCTTTGGGTGTGTCCAGGCGCACGCTGACCGGTAGACCGCTGCTGCGCGAAAAGAAAGCGGGAAGCTCATTCGTACCGTACCCAATGACGGGAACACCATTTGTTTCCAGGACTTCCAGAGTCAGGGGAAGGTCTAAAATCGACTTGGCGCCGCTGCAGACGACGGTCACCGGGGTCCGCCCCAGCTCGCTGAGGTCGGCGCTGACGTCAAAAGGATGTCCCCGGTGGACGCCGCCGATGCCGCCCGTGGCGAACACTTCGATCCCCACCCGCCGGGCAAGAATCATGGTGCCGGCGACTGTCGTTGCCCCATCTTCGCCTCTGGCCAGGGCCAGGGCCAGGTCACGGCGGCTGCACTTGCGCACACCCTCGCCGGCCCGGGTCGCCAGATAACTGAGCTGCTCGGCTGTCAGGCCGATGTGGACCCGGCCGCCCAGAATGGCGATGGTCGCCGGCACTGCACCACCTTCGCGCACGGCCGCCTCCATCAAGCGCGCCGTCGTCAGATTCTCCGGATAAGGTAGGCCGTGGGTGATTACGGTGCTTTCCAGAGCCACTACCGGCCGGCCCTCGGCCAATGCGGCTTCCACCTCAGGTTCGATCGTAAAATGTGTGGCAGGCGATTGTGTCATAGTCGGTAAGCGGCTCCAATCCAGGTAAACGGCTCATCGTTGGCTACAATTGTGCTGGCTATTGTACGGAATTTTCGTCAAAAGCGTAAGAAAGGAATAAAAATTCTCAGATAGTGCACAAATCGGGGCGCCGCGATTGTTGCACTTTGCCGATTGTCGCCGGGCCAGCTTCACCGTTACACTGATCACTGTTATGGATAATATACTAGTCAGACAGACAGCGATCCGAAATTTTGAACAGGCTCGACGGCGGGCCTGGCAGGAACAACTATCGGCCCGGCTGACCGGCCGGGATTCCCACTTGCTGCCTTTCGAGCAGATTCGGGCAAAACTAAAACAGAAGAACCCAATGTATCGGGGTCTCCAGGCGGTCCCGCTGGCCCAGATCGCCGGGAGTGTCGGGCGCTATAAGGAGTTTACCCGCCACTTCCTCCCTTTGCACGACAGCTTCCGCCAACGCTGGATCGACATTGAGGCGCTTGCCGTTTCCCGAGGCTGGCCACCGGTGGAGTTATACCAGATCGGCGACGTGTACTTCGTCAAGGATGGCAACCACCGGGTCGCCGTCGCCCAGCAACTCGCTATGGACACCGTCGAGGCTCACGTCTGGGCTTTTCCGGAAGAGGTCCGCATCGGACCTGAAGATAAGCTGGACGAACTCCTAATTCGCTTCGGCGAGCGCAGATTCCTTGAGCTCACCGGCCTGGACCAGAGCCGGCCGGACCATCAGCTCACGTTTACGACACCCGGCCGTTACACTGAATTGCTGGCTCAAATCAGCGATTTGCACGAAAAACTGAACCACATCGACGGCAAAACCCTGCCCTATGAGGAAGCGGTGGCAGCCTGGTACGACCTGCTCTACTTGCCCGTGGTTCAGATCATCCACGACGCCGGCCTGTTAGAACAATTCCCCGGCCGCACCGAAGCCGACCTCTTCGTCTGGCTTTCCCTTTTCCGCGCGCAGCTGGGGGATCGCTATGGCGATTATGACAACCTCGAAGAGCTGGCCCGTGCCCTGGCTTCTGAATATGGGGAAGGGGGGCTAGATAAGATAACCCGCCAGGTCCGGCGCCTCTTTGGCCAGGAGGCTTTGCCTCCACTGGATACGCCGGCTGAACTGGAGGACGAAGAAGAATAACCGCCTCCAGCAGGACGTTCTGGCCATCACCCCTGGTACCCAACACCTCCCCCAGCTCTTACTTGCATTTATGGGCGCGCCTGCCATAATAAAACCTGTGTGGGCGTATTGCGTTTCTCACTGCAGCCTGCCCGCTCTACCCGGTCAGTGGCGCTTCTGGCGCCGATTCTGTCGTAACGCCGAGGGTAGAGGTGGCCCATTATCTCTTGTCTGCGCCCGTACCCTTTTGTCCACAACTGTATAGAAGAAGAAAAGGAGAGGAGAGATGAATAAGAAGAGTATGCTTTCCCTGTTTGTACTTCTGTTGCTGTCCCTGGCTCTCGCGGCCTGCGGCGGTACCGCAGAAGAGGCCCAGGCGACGGTAGAATCGGCGGCAACGGCCGTCGGGCCCACTGTTGAGGCAGCCGTGACGGAGGTAGGACCTACCGTGGAAGCGGCGGCAACCGAAATTGCCGGGGGTGAGGGGCTGCCCGATCTTGGCGGTCAGGAAGTAACCATTGCGGTGGAGAACGCCTATCTACCCTTTAACTACATCGACCCCGACACTGGCGAACCGGCCGGCTGGGATTACGAGGTATGGGATGAGATTTGCGGCCTGCTCAATTGCACGCCCAACTACGTCGAAACCAGTTGGGAAGGCATGATCCAGGCAGTGGCCGACGGCCAGTTTGACGTCGCCGCCGACGGTATCACCATCACCGAAGACCGGGCGGAAGTTGTCGATTTCTCGGTTGGATACATCAACATCGACCAGCGCTTGTTGGTCCGGCAGGATGAAGACCGCCTCGAGAGCATTGAGGATATCGTCGACAACGAAGAGTTGCGGCTGGGCACCCAGACCGGGACCACCAACTACGAGACGGCAACCGAATACCTGCCCGAAGACCGGATCCAGGCCTTCGAGCAATTCCCCTTCGCCGTCCAGGCGCTGATCGCCGGCGACATCGATGCCGTGATCATCGACGAGGTAGCAGGTCAGGGCTACCAGGGCGAGAATGCCGATCTGTTGAAGCTGGTCGGCCCGTCCATGTCCAGTGACGAGCTGGGCTTTATCTACCCGCCCGGCAGCGATCTGGTTGAGCCGGTCAACGACGCCTTGCGCGAACTGGCCCAGAATGGCTTCCTGAGCGAAGTCAACCAGGAGTATTTCGGCCCTGGGTTTGATATCACCTATGATGATCTTTTCCCACCGGAGGAAGAGACGGAAGGTGAACAGCTGACTGAGGAGGATCTTGTTGATCTTGAGGGTCAGGAAGTAACCATTGCGGTGGAGAACGCCTATCTGCCCTTTAACTACATCGACCCCGACACCGGCGAACCGGCCGGTTGGGATTACGAGGTATGGGATGAGATTTGCCGCCTGCTCAACTGCATGCCCAACTACGTCGAAACCAGTTGGGAAGGCATGATCCAGGCAGTGGCCGACGGCCAGTATGACGTCGCCGCCGACGGCATCACCATCACCGAAGACCGGGCGGAAGTTGTCGATTTCTCGATTGGATACATCAACATCGACCAGCGCTTGTTGGTCCGGCAGGATGAAGACCGCATCGAGAGCATTGAGGACATCGTCGACAACGAAGAGTTGCGGCTGGGCACCCAGACCGGGACCACCAACTACGAGACGGCAACCGAATACCTGCCCGAAGAACGGATCCAGGCCTTCGAGCAATTCCCCTTCGCCGTCCAGGCGCTGATCGCCGGCGACATCGATGCCGTGATCATCGACGAGGTAGCAGGTCAGGGTTACCAGGGTGAGAATGCCGATCTGTTAAAGCTGGTCGGCCCTTCCATGTCCAGTGACGAGCTGGGTTTCATCTACCCGCCCGGCAGCGACCTGGTCGAACCGGTAAACGACACCTTGCTTGTGATGGCCGGTAGCGGCTTCCTCAGCGAAGTCAACCAAAAGTATTTCGGTCCCGAGTTTGACATTACTTACGACGATCTGGAAGGATAAGATCGTGTAGTTGGCAAAAGGGCGCCAGGATTTCCTGGCGCCCTTCTGGCTTCTGTTGAGGGAGGGACAATGGCAACACCCGATATCCAGGCTCCGCAGATTCAGACACAGACAGCTACTGCGCGCACCGTCTCCGTCTGGCGCCAGATGCCCTGGTGGCTCTTGGCCATCATTGGCTTTCTCGTGTTCATGGCCTACCTTATTGCGCGCACGCCCGAATATGGAGAGACGTTTGAGTTTGTCCTGCCTGGGATTCGCCTTACGCTCTTTATTACCCTCGTTGCGTACGGGATCGCTCTGGTCCTCGGCCTCTTTGCTGGCCTTGGCCGCATCGCCAATAATCTGCTAATTCGCAATATTGCCACTACCTATATCGAGTTCATCCGCGGCGTGCCCACCCTGGTGCTCATCTTCACCACTGCTTTCGTGATTGTCCCTGCTGCCTCAGACGCCCTGGGCTTTGAGAATGCCTCTATCTCCATGACCTGGCGGGCCATCGCCGCGCTATCTCTCATCTACGGAGCGTTCCTGGCAGAGATATTTCGCGCCGGGATTGAGTCAATCGCGCACGGGCAGATGGAGGCGGCACGCTCCCTCGGCATGACCTATCGCCAGGCCATGACCTACATCATTCTCCCCCAGGCAATTCGCAATATCTCGCCCGCGCTGGGCAATGACTTTATTGCCATGCTCAAGGACTCCTCATTGGTGTCGGTGCTTGCCGTTCGCGAAGTCACCCAGCGTGGTCGCCTCTACGCCGGCAGTACTTTTCGCTTCCGCGAATCTTACCTTGTCGTTACTTTCCTTTACCTGGCGATGACCATTGCTCTTAGTTTGCTCCTGCGTTGGTACGAGCGCCGGATTGGAAAGGATGCGCGCTAACATGACTCAAGACATGATTGTCGTGGAAGACTTGCACAAATATTTTGGCAGCATCAAGGCTGTCCGAGGCGTTAACCTCCGCGTGCGCCCGGGCGAGGTTGTCGTTGTCGTTGGCCCCAGCGGTTCCGGGAAGAGTACCGTTCTCCGCTGTCTCAACCATCTTGAACGGCCAACCCGGGGCAGCGTTTATATTGACGGTGTCCATCTCGAGGACAGGTCCACTAATATCAACGTCGTGCGTGCGGAAGTTGGGATGGTTTTCCAGCAGTTCAATCTGTTTCCCCATCTCACCGTACTGGAAAACGTGACCCTGGCCCAGGAGAAGGTGCGCAAACGGAGCAAGGATGATGCGCGGCGAATTGCCCTGGAGCAGCTCACCCGCGTTGGCATCCCGGAGCAGGCGGAGAAGTATCCGTCTCAATTGTCCGGTGGGCAACAACAGCGTGTAGCCATTGCTCGCTCCCTCGCCATGAACCCCAAGATTATGCTATTTGACGAGCCGACATCCGCTCTCGATCCCGAGATGATCAAGGAAGTGCTCGATGTGATGCTCGATCTGGCCCAGGCCGGAATGACCATGGTGGTGGTTACCCACGAAATGGGTTTCGCGCGGGCTGCAGCCGATCGCGTGCTTTTTATGGATGAAGGCCAGGTCGTGGAGATCGCCACCCCGGAGGTGCTCTTCAGCCGGCCCGAACATGAGCGGACCAAGCTATTCCTGAGCAAGATTCTGACTCATTGATGAGCAGGCAACTGCCTGTCTCCATCACTTTTAGCCGTTATAAGCTGGCCGCTTTCCTCGCCTGCCAGCGCCAGTTCCAGTTGCGTTATCTCCAGGAATTCCCCTGGCCGCCTGCCCCTCAGGACGACTTAGGGCGCGAGGCAGGCCGTCGTGGTCAGCAATTCCACCGTTTACTTGAACGTCATTTTCTGGGTTTGGCAGTTGACGATCCCGGAGCCGGAGATTCCCTTCTCCGGCAATGGTGGCACACCTTCCGCCGGGAACAACCACTGCTCCCGGCCGGAGAACGACTGCCAGAACTGACCCTCACCGTGCCGCTGAAGAGCCATCTCTTGACCGGTCGCTTCGATCTGCTTGTCCTTGGCGAGGAGAATGTCCACATCTACGATTGGAAAACCACCCGTCCCCGGCCGGAAGCCGACCTCCGTCGCGATTGGCAGACCCGCCTCTATCTGGCGCTGGCTGTGGAAGGAGGCAGCGCCCTTTACCCGGGCGCCAAAACTGTCGCCCCGCACCAGGTAACCCTTACCTACTGGTTTGTCCAGGATCCGGCCGGGAGTGTAACCTTTCGCTACGACGCGGCTACCCATGAAGAGAATTGGGCCGAAATTGTTGCGCTTGTGGCGCAAATCGACGCTACCCTGGCTCAGGAGGAGATCTGGCCCCTTACGGACGATCTTCAGATTTGCGCTCGTTGTCGCTATCAGGTCCTCTGTGGTCGCCAGGAAGCGGTTGCAGCTTTGCGCCAGGAACCCCAGCCCCAACCAACTTCAGAAGATAGCGATGCAGCCGGCCCTCTGCCCCGTCTGGAGCCAGAGATGCCTTAATTCAGGAGATACTCAATGATTGATCGCCTTTTACCTAACGTAGTAAGTCCGGGTTACTGGCGGAAAACCTGGCGGGAAATGCGCCTGGTTTGGCAACTGTTGCGGGATCCCCGGGTCCCTATCTATCAGAAAGCGCTACCCGGCATCGTCCTGGCCTACCTCCTGTCTCCTTTCGACTTAATCCCCGGATTCCTGCCGGTCATCGGCCAGCTTGACGACTTCGCCCTCATGTTGCTTGGCCTGAAAGCCTTTACCTACCTCGCGCCGGACGATCTGGTTGCCGAGTACAAACAACGGCTGGATGCGTGATTTAGCGCTTCGCGTCCTCCGGCTGTAAATGAGCCAGCAGCGCCTGCAGGCCCAAACGGTAACTGTCCTGGCCAAAGCCGCTGATCTGGCCCAGGCACACGGGCGCGAGCACCGACCGGCGCCGGAACGCCTCGCGGGCATGCACGTTCGACAGGTGCACTTCCACCGCCGGGAGGGCAACTGCCGCCAGGGCATCCCGCAGGGCGTAACTATAGTGGGTGAAGGCACCGGGGTTAATCAAGACGCCGTCTGCCCACTCCCGGGCTTCGTGCAATGCGTCAATCAACACCCCTTCGTGGTTTGATTGGCGGATGCGCACCGCTGCCCCCTTTTCTTCTGCCTGCCGGGTTAACGCCTCGTCGATCTCGGCCAGGGTGTGCCGGCCATAGACGCCCGGCTCGCGCGTTCCCAGCAGGTTCAGGTTCGGGCCATGGAGCACAAGAATGTTAATCTGTTTCATCGATTCCTCCCTGATACATGCCGGGTGCAACCGGCGTTTGCCTCGTAATTCTCACGGTTCAGATGGTTCTGTCTGGTGAATAAAAGCCGGAGGAATCTGGTCGGCGAGCCAGATCATCTCATTGCCGTGGTAAAAGTCGTTCCCGGCCGCATGCGCCCCGGCTGCGTCGATCACTAGAATCACCGGTTTGGGTGCTTTGCGCCGGCCTACCTCGTAGGCGGTCCCCTTGTCGGCAGAGAGATGCACATACTGGCGGTTCATCGGCTTCAGCCCTTCCCGGATGATGATCGTTGCCGTGCGCGGGGCCGTGCCGTGGTAAAGGCGGGCCGGCGGCACCATTGGCACTTTCTCAATCGGGATATTGCTGGAGTGGCCGTAGAGGGCGCGGATGTGCCCCTCGCGCAACTCGAACCGCTGCTTCCCCGGTCGGGCCATCATCGCCCGTAGATCCGCCTCCGTCATGTCGCGCCACGACGGCCGGTGATTACGTAGCCCTATCAGCAACGCCGCCACCGGCGTCCAGCCTTCCTCATCCAACTCCAGTTCATAGAGCCACGGCGCGTGTCGCAGCGCGTGGGAGATAGTCTTACTCAGTTGTACGTAGTCAAGTTTGCTCATCGCTATTCTCTAAACCATGAATTATCTGCTATTTGGGCGCCGTTTAACAGGGCCGGTACCGTTGCCCTTTAGGCGCTGACTGCCTCTAACGTTTCCATCACCACCTCCTCCCCCACGTTGGCGCTGACAAACACATCTCCTACAGCCCGGATCAGAATGAAGCGCAATTGTCCTCTCGCCTTCTTCTTGTCGCTGCCCATGGCTGCCATGAGCTTGCCGCTTTCCAGGCCGGCCGGGATTCGGGTCGGCAGATAGAGACGGCTCAACAGCGTCTCAATCTGTCCTTGCAGCGCTGGCGCGCACAGCCCCAGCCTGGCAGACAGGTTCGCAGCCGCTACCAGCCCCATTGCTACCCCTTCTCCGTGGCGTACCGTGTAACCACTTACCTGCTCAACCGCATGGCCGAATGTATGGCCCAGGTTCAAGATCGCCCGCCGCCCTTGCTCAAAGGGATCTTCCTCGACTACATCCCGCTTTACCTCGATCGCGCTGGCGATCATCTGCTGTAACGCCGGCAGCGCATCCGGCTGCCCGGCACCCTGTTCCACTGCCTCCAGCAATGCCGGTGCCCCGATCAACCCATGCTTGACTACTTCTGCCATCCCGGCCGCAAATTCGGCCGGCGGTAGCGTGCGCAAGGTGCTCACGTCCGCCAGCACGGCAGCCGGTTGCTTGAACGCGCCCACCAGGTTTTTCCCCTGGGGCAGATCCACCCCGGTCTTGCCCCCCACACTGGCGTCGACCATCGCCAGGAGGGAAGTGGGGCATTGTACGAGGCGCACTCCACGCATGTAAGTGGCCGCCACAAAGCCCGCCACGTCTCCCACCACGCCGCCGCCCAGGGCAACCACGCTACTGCCACGGTCGATTCCTGCTGCCAGTAGCTGCTCGTAAAGGTTACGGACCGTGTCCAGCGTCTTGTGCTGTTCTCCTGCCGGGATGGTGAATACGCCGTCCGCGTCATCCAGCCGGTCGGCATAGAGGGGGCCGACATTCTCGTCGGTGATCACTGCCACCGCGCTTTTCTTCAACTCTGCCAGCTCCTGCAACCGGCTCAACAAATTGTCACCCACGATAACCTCATAGCTTCCGCTGGGATGGCTGACGGGCAGCCGCCGGGCAGTGAGTGCGGGGACAGGCTCCGCTAACTCATAGCGCACCATGATCTCAGTTGCCACGTCGGCCGGTGCCCGGCCATCCGTCTCAATTTGTGGATACTGTCCGTACCCCGACGCCCTTTCCCCTAACAGCTCGGCAACCCGCCCGGCCGGGTCGGGCACCTCCAGCAGCGGGCGGCGGACGCCATCCGCCAGCACCCGCTTCACAATCGTCTCCGGCGATGCGGAAAAGCAAAGGACCAGGTTGTTCCGGCCCAGCGCCGCCGCGTTCTCTTCGTCCAGCATCAGCCGCCCGCCGGTAGCAAGCACCAGCCCCGGCCGGCCTGCCAGTTCCCGGGCAATCTCAGCCTCTCGCTGCCGGAAGGCGGTGGCTCCTTCCTCGGCAAAGATCGCCGCAATCGATTTGCCCGCGCGTTGCTCGATCCACTCATCCGTATCGATGAAACGCCGGCCGGTACGCGCTGCCAGCAAACGGCCGATGGTGCTCTTCCCCGTGCCCATAAAACCGGTCAGAACAATGCTTCCTTCTATCATCGCTTACCCTTCGCTTGTTTTCCGTTCCATTATAGCCGACTTCGTCGAATTTTCCGGACTTGGGAACAAATCGGAACCGGCTTGCGTTTATAGAGTGCAATCGAACGAAAAACCGGTCGGAACTGGGTGACCCCGGCCCAAGAAGTTGAAAATCAATTCCGATCCGGCAGCCGATCCAGCTATGCTGCCATCTACCAACTATCAACCATCAACTATCTTTACAGGAGAACCAGAAATGTTTAGCCAGTTAACTGTCAAGAAGAATCTGTTCGTCATTGTTCTCGCCCTTGTCCTTGTCGCCCTGCTCGGTGCCTGTACCCCGGCAGCCACCCAACCCGCTGCCGCGCCCGCTGGAGACCAAAGCGGGGGCATTACCGTCGTCGGTAAGGGGGAAGCCCTTGGCCGGCCGGACCAGGCTAAGGTTCAGATCGGTGTTGACACCTTCGCCGAAACTGTCGGCGAGGCTACCGGCGAGAACGAGGCCACCATCGCAGCCTTGCTGGCCGCTCTCGAGGCCGAAGGGATTGCTGCCACCGACATCCAGACCAGCAATTACGGTATCTGGGCCGAACAGCGCTATGGCGATAATGGCCCTGAAGGCATTGTCGGTTATCGCGTCACCAACCAGGTTACCGTCACCATTCGCGACATCGAGAAGGTGGGCATGGTGATTGCTGCCGCCACTGAGGCCGGTGCCAACAATGTGCATGGCGTGTCCTTCAGCGTCGCCGATCCAGACGCCCTTGAAGCGGAAGCCCGGGCCGAAGCGATTGCCGACGCCCACGCGCGCGCCGCTTCCCTGGCCGACCTGAATGACGTCGAGCTGGGCGAGGTTGTAGCCGTGAGCGAAGTGATCGGTCGCCCCATCACCCCCGAAGGTTTCGGTGGCGCGCGCATGGTCGGAGCCGATGCCGAGGCCAGCATCTCCCCCGGCGAACTGACCTACACCGTGGAAGTACAGGTAACCTTCACCCTCCGTTAGCCTTTTGTCTGCGACACCCGTGCCAGTCGCTCCGCAGCGGTATCCATACCGGCCAGGACCGCCCGCGGAGTGACTGGCACGCTCCGGACATTACTTTACAATGGCCCTATGCTCTTCACCATCAAGCGTCACTTCCTTCCCACGCTCCTCCTCTGCTCCTTCTTCGCCATCGCTTCCCTGCTCTTGCGTCACTTCCTTCACCTGTCCTGGACGCTTTCCTGGAGTGGTCCTTTCTCCCTTGTTGCCACCGTGGCCGGGCTGGTTGCCGTTGGCGCCAGCGACGCCCTACTCCACGGTGCTTTCTGGCTGGCCAACGGGAAACGGTATCTGGCCCGTTATCGGGCCCTCGTCTTTCACTTCGCCCCCCAAGGCCTGCCGGAAATCATTGCGGGGGGCCTGCTCGCCGCTGCCGAGGAGTTGTTCTTTCGTGGCACTTTGTTGCAGGGCGCGTTAGAGCGGTTGGATTGGTCGCCGCTGGCTGCCCTCCTCTTCTCATCTCTGCTCTTTGCCCTGCTCCATTTCATCGGCCGGCGCGAGCTGGCACCCTTTGCTCTCTGGGCCTTCTGGGAAGGTCTCCTGCTTGGCCTAGTTTACCTGCTTAGCGGTTCGCTGCTCGTTTCCCTCCTGGTTCACAGCCTCCACGACGCTGCCGGCTTTGCGTTGTTTGCCTACCAGCGCGGCAGTGGCTGGCTGTTAGTTGACCCCACGGAGGCCTGATGCCCCTTCTCCAGAAGAATCCGTTGACGATGGCCGGCCGTTTGCAGCGTTGTTGGCTCTTCACCTTTCAATGTGCGCCTGAGATTGCCTCCTCTTTCTTGCCTGCTCCCCTGCAGCCGGTAACTTACGCCGGTTACGCCTTCTGGAACGTGGTTGTCACCAGGATTGAGAGCATGCGCCCCGCGCCGTTGCCGGCCCGGGTGGGCATCAGCTACTGGCACGCAGCTTATCGCCTCTACGCTCATTTTCGGACGGCGACCGGCGAACGCATCGAAGGGCTTTACTTCATCCGAAGCGAGAGTGACAGCGCATTGATTCGGCTGGCCGGTAACCTCCTCACCGACTTCAACCTCCACCGGGCACCCATCCACTGCCGTGAGACAGGGGAAACAGTCACCCTGACTATTGCTTCAGCGGATGAACCTGCTGCCATTCACCTCCGGCGCCGGGCGCCCACATGGCTACCGGTTACCTCGCCCTTTGCTTCTCTGGACGAGGCCAATGCGTTTTTGAAATATGAGCCCTATGGCTTGAGTGTTAACCGGGCCGGACGGGTGAACGTTGTGCGTGTATTGCGCAGCGAAGCGGCCTGGCAGAGCCGTTTGTGTACGGTGATCGAGGCGTACTGGGCGTTCTTTGCCGATAAGGAAGTTCGCGCGGTGCTCTGTTACGAAGTAGCACCGGTTGACTATCGCTGGCAGCGTGGTCAGTTGATTTCTGGAGGACGGAGTCGATGAGAATACTGCTGACCGGCGCCACCGGCTTTGTGGGCCGGCCGCTGGTCGGCCGGTTGGTAGCGGATGGGCACCAATGTATCGTCCTCAGCCGCTATCCAGAACGCAAGGACCAACGGCTCCCTGCCCAGACCACCGTCGTTGGCTATGACCAATCGTGGCCAGCGGTTGACGCCATCATCAACCTTGCGGGGGAGAGCATTGTCGGGCTCTGGACGCCGTCCAAGCGGCGGCGAATCTTGCGCAGCCGGGTGGAGACCACACGCCGGCTGGTCACATGGATTGCCCGTAGCCCTGCCCGCCCGCACACCCTCATCTCCATGTCTGCCGTCGGTATTTACGGCGATCGCCCGGGCGAGCCGTTGGACGAAGGCTCCTCGCCGGACCCTGCCCGAAAGTTTCGCGCCCGCGTCACCCGTGCCTGGGAAGCAGAAGCATGGCGCGCGCAGCCGTTGGGGGTGCGGGTCGTGGCCTGCCGTCTGGGCAATGTTCTCCACCCGGCCGGTGGCTACCTTGGCAAGTTGCTCGACATTTACCGCTGGCTGCCGGTGGTTGGTTTTGGCTCTGCCGCCAGTGACTTCACCTGGATCAGCCGTGAGGATGCAGTGCGCCTGCTCTCCTTCGCCCTCCATCACCCCTCGCTCCACGGCCCGCTCAATATCACCGCGCCCTATCCGGTGACCCAGGCGACCTTCACCCGGTTGCTGGCCCGCTCCCTCAGGCGCCGGGTCTGGGGCCGGCTACCGGGGTGGCTCCTGGAGCTGGTCCTCGGCGAGTTTTCCAGCGCCTTTCTCGATAGCCAGGCCGTCTACCCGCGCAAGGCGCTCGCCGCTGGTTTCACCTTTTCCTATCCGGAGCTAGAGGCTTATCTGGCCACGGCTTTGCCCTGACAGAATCCTTACCATGGACAGCGTATCCACGTCCTCACAAATCGGGATAAGCCCAGGAGTGGAAAGTCAAATACGTTGTTGTCTTCAGCCCGTAACTGGCGGCATCCATGCCCCTTGAAATGCCTCGATCTGTTCCCTGAATTCCGGCGGTATGGGAAACGTTTCCGCCTGCGCATAGTCGTACATAACCATCACCGAGTGACCGGTCGCCACCACCCGCCCGTCCCCACCCTCGATCTGGTAGACGAAGTCAAAACTCTTGCGCCCCCAGCGGGAGATTCCCAGCCCTACCCGCAACGTTTCCCCGAAGTGGGCGGGTGATAGATAACGACAGCGGATTTCCCCCAGGATTACGGGAAGGTCCAGTGGCTTTTCAATCTCCAGGAAATGCCTGAAAAAGGCCGTGCGCGCCGATTCCATGTAGGTAAAGTAGACGGCATTGTTGACGTGCCCCATTGCATCGATATCGCGGAACCGCACCGTCACCTCTTCGTAAAACGGAAACCCTTCACTCATAATTCCTCCGATCTTCAATCTCTAATCCCCTATCCCAGATCCCCAACAATCAAATCATGAATCTGCCAGCTACGATCCGCCAGACCATACGCGCCGCCGAAGAGGAGTTGTCCTTCCCGGTGCAGGGCCACCATCCCCGAAAAGGCTTCCGCTGCTGTCACTTCCTCCAAAATTGTTTCCAGTTTCGCGGGAATATCAATCATCTGCTGATTATAGCGGAGCGGCCCGCTTTTGACTCGCACAAACGGCCCCAGTACAATCGGTGTTATTATGAAGAGTATCCGCGCCTTTATCGCTCTGACATTACCCTCTCAGGTAGCGGAAACGTTGGCTGCAGTGAGCCAGGAACTGGCCCCCCGGGTACCAGACCGTGCCGTCAAGTGGGTGGAACCGGAACGCATTCACCTTACCCTCCGTTTCCTGGGCAATACGCCCGTCGACCGGCTGGATGCCATTGGCTCCGCCATAGAGGCAGTCGCCGGCGTGCACAACCCCTTCTCCTTGAGCCTGGACCGCCTCGGCTGTTTCCCCAACGAGCGCCGGCCCCGTGTAATCTGGGTGGGCCTGGACGGCGAGGTGGAGGCGTTGCGCCGCCTCAAGAAGGATCTCGACGAAGCCCTGTCCCCGCTGGGCTGGGAACCCGAAGAAAAGCGTTTTCGGGCGCACCTTACCCTGGGGCGGGTCAAGCGCCATCACCGGGAAATCGAGCTGCCCTGGGGTACGCCGGTTGTGCCGGAATCCTGGCAGGTTGGCGGACTTCACCTGATTGAGAGCCAGTTACGCCCGGCCGGTCCGCTGTATACCATTCGCCACTCCGATCGCCTGGCTGGCGCGACAGGATAATCCCCTTGGCCGAATTCACTGTAGAAACCACTATTCACTCTGACCGTCGCTCGCCCGTGCGCTGGGTGACCTCCCACGTCCTCCGTCACAAATTGTTCATCTTCTTGATGGTCATCGGGGCTTTTGGCAATGCCGCCCTGGCAGCAGTGGTTCCCGTCCTCATCGGCGTTGCCTTCAATGCCTTGCAGGAGGAAGCCGATCCCATGCGCACCATAGGCCTGGCCACACTGGGCATCGTCGGCAGCCAGTTGGTGCGCGCCGTTCTGCAACTCGGCCGGAACTTTTCCAGCGAGGTGATCGGACAGCGGCTGGAGCGAGACACGCGCCAGGAGCTGTACGTTAGCCTCCTGGGCAAGAGCATGACGTTCCACGATCTGCAGCCGGTGGGCGACGTGATGGCCCGCGCCACCAACGACGTACGTGAAGTGAACCGCATGCTTAACCCGGGAATCAATCTTGTCGTCGGCTCGGCCAACTTCTTGCTCATGCCGCTCCTGGTTGCGCCCCGCTACCATCCGGCCCTTCTCTTTGCCCCCCTCTTCTTCCTCGTCACCTATGCCCTCGCCCTCATCCGTTATTTACGGGTGCTGGAACCCATTACCGACCGTGTCCGCCTTACCTTTGGCGATGTGAACAGCCGTCTGGCCGAAGCCATTGACGGCATTGAGACGGTCAAGGGCGCTGCTCAAGAAGAGCAGGAGATCGATCGCTTTGCCCGGTTGGCAGGCGCTTACCGGGATGCCCGCGTCGCCCAGGGCCACATCGAGGCCCGTTTCCTGCCCCTGCTCCTCCTGGGCCTGACCAACGCCATCGGCTTCGCCCATGCTTTTCTCCTCTACCGTGCCGGCGAGCTCACCGTAGGGGACATCATCGCCTATATGGGGTTGCTGAGCCTCTTCGGTTTCCCCACCTTTGTCTCCCTCACCGCTTACTCCCAGGTATCATTGGGTATGGCGGGTGCCCGGCGCATTCTGGAGCTGATTACGCGGGAAACCCAATTAGATGAGAATCAGGGTGGTTACCAGGCGCCCATCGATGGCCACATTACTTTCGAAAATGTAACCTTCGGCTACGTCGAAGAGGTCGACGTCTTACAGGATGTGAGCTTCACCGTTGCGCCGGGCCAGACCGTGGCCATAGTGGGCCAGACCGGTTCCGGTAAGAGCAGTATCACGAAGCTGATTAACCGCACCTACGACGTGCGTAGCGGTCGCGTGCTCGTCGACGGCGTCGACGTCCGTGATTGGGATCTGGCTGCTTTGCGCCGCCAGATATCCATCATCGAACAGGACATTTTCCTCTTCTCGCGCACGGTAGCGGAGAACATTGCCTTTGGTTGCCCGGGAGCCACGCGCGAGGAGATCGTCGAGGCGGCCAAGGCCGCCCAGGCCCATGACTTCATTCTCTCCTTCAAGGACGGCTATGATACCATCGTCGGCGAGCGCGGGACTACCCTGTCCGGCGGGCAACGGCAGCGTCTGGCCATCGCCCGGGCTTTTCTCACCGAGCCCCACGTGCTGATTTTGGATGACTCGACCAGCGCCGTGGACAGCGCCACTGAAGATAAGATCCAGCAGGCCATCGCCCGCGCCGCCGAGAAGCAGACAACCTTGCTTATCACTCATCGTCTCTCCCAGATTCGGTGGGCCGACAAAGTTATCCTGGTGCGCAAGGGGCGCGTGGTGGCCGTGGGCGACCATGAGACTCTGATGGCGGAGCAGGACGCTTACCGGCGCATCTTCGAGCAATATGGGGCGAAAGTCGCCTGATAGTTACGTCTCCTGGGTACCGGCCGGTATGCTTGCCGTTTGGGCAAGCGTTACTCCTCTACTTCTACACCCATCTCGTCCAGCTTAAGCGTGCGTATTTCCTCGCCCTCGCCCATGCTCAATTCCCACGTCTGCCGGTGAAAGCGAAACCGTTCCGTGTGCTCAGGGAAAACCAGTTCTCCCCACAGAAAATCTTCATCCCGGCCGTGCAGTCGCAGTGTAGCATCATGCCAGCGGCACCAGAATACTAGCGGTTTCATCCTTAAGTCCACCGTTGGCGCTGAACGTCGAAGACGTTGGGCAGGCGGTCGACGCGTTCCAGCAGCCACTCCAGTTCGGCCAGATCCTTCACTTCGGCAATCATGTAGACAGTGGTAATACTGTTGGCCGTGGTCTTCTTCGTTTTCGGAACGGGAATTCGCCGCCCTTTCAGCACGTTGGCGATATCATCGACCAGCCCGGGCCGGTGGTAAGCGCGCACGACCACCGGGATCGGATACCGTTCCTCTTCCACCCCCCACTCGACTTCGATAATCCGTTCCCGATCGGTGATGTTGCGCAAGGTTTTGCACTCGGCACTGTGTACGGTAACCCCGCGTCCCCGTGTAATATACCCTTTAATCGGTTCCGGCGGGATCGGGCTGCAACATCCCGCAAATTTAGTGTGGAGGCCGGTCACGCCCCGCACCGCCAATCCATGGTCCAGCCGTGGTCGCGGCTCCTCCAACAGGGGGCGCAATTCGTCATCCGGCTTCAGCTTCTGCTGCAGCGAGGCAATCGCCCCACCGATCTGGTTGCTCTGGATATCGCCAAACCCCACTCGTGCCAGGAACTGGTCTACATCGTCGTAATGCAGAGCATCGGCGATATCGTCAATCGTGTATACGTCGTTTAGCCCCAGCCGTTTTAATTCACGGTTGACCACGCCCCGGCCGTGCTCAATGTTCTTATCTTTCTCCTGTTGCCGGAACCAGGAACGGATCTTGCTACGGGTGCGCGCACTGCCTGTGTATCCCAGGTTTTCGTTCATCCAGTCCCGGCTGGGCCCTCCCCGGCTGGCGGTCACAATCTTCACTCGATTTCCCGATTCCAACTGATAGTCAAGGCTAACCATCTTGCCGTTAACCTGGGCACCCCGGCAGCGGTGGCCAACTTCCGTGTGGATCTGGTAGGCAAAATCCACCGGTGTCGAGCCGGCCGGGAGATCGACCACGTCGCCCCGAGGCGTGAAGACATAGATCCGTTCGTCCAGAAACTCCTGCTCGATCAGGGCTGCTTCGCCCGGCGCATCGTCCACGTCGCGCAAGGTTTGTACCAGTTGCCGGAACCAGTGAATGCGCTTGACATCGGAGGCACTAGGACTGCCATCCTCTTCTTTGTAGGCCCAATGGGCGGCGATCCCCAACTCCGCCTCCTTGTTCATCTCGTCGGTGCGGATCTGTACCTCCAGAGTCTGGCCGTTCTCGTCCATTACGGCCGTGTGCAGTGACTTGTAGCCGTTTGGTTTGGGGGCAGCGATATAGTCGTCAAACTCCTGGGGAATTGGTTGCCAGATGCTGTGTACGGCACCCAATACCTGGTAGCAGAGGGAGCGCGCTGCTTCATCCCGCTGCTTCCGGCTCTTACCCGCAAACTTGGGATCGTCCTTGGTATTGAGAATCACACGCAGGGCGTGCACATCGTAAATCTGGTCAAAGCTCACATTTTTTCGTTCCATCTTGCGGTAGATGGAGTAGATGTGCTTAGGCCGGCCTGTCACACTGGCCCGGAAACCCAACTCTTCGATCTTTTGCTCCAGGATAGCAGCAGCCTCTTCTATCTTCTGCGTGCGGCTGGCCCGCCGTTCGTCGATCCGGCTGGCAATTGCCTTATACCTTTCCGGTTCCAAATACCGGAAAGACAAATCCTCCAGCTCCCATTTCAGCTGCCACACGCCCAGCCGGTTGGCCAGCGGCGCGTAGATATTACGGACCTCGTGCGCCAGTTCCTGCCGGGGTGCCGGGGGCAACGCGGACGCCTTGCGCAAATCCTGGAGCACGTCCGCCAGGCGCAACAAGATGATGCGCACGTCCTGTTCGATCATTGCCAGAATTCCCCGCCGGATCTGTTCTAACTTGGTGGCACTTCCATCTTGAGCATGTTGCCGGTGATTTTTCGTTTCAGCATATGCCAGCAGGTTGCTGAAGCCGGTGACCAGGGCCGTTGCTTTCGGGCCGAAATTCTGGAGTAGTGTGTTTTCGTCCGTAATGCTCAAAAGATCATGCAACAAACCAGCAACCAGCGTATGGTCATTGACCCCAAGCCGAGCCAGAATCTGGGTCACGGCCAGGTTGTGTGCCACACAAGGTTCCCCTGACGGTCGCCGGCAATCGCCATGCAATTGGGCAGCAAAGTCATACGCTTCCTTGAGCTGCCGGATCGTCGGCTCCGTCGTCCCTTCGGGTAACGACTCAAGTAATCTGGATAAAGTTACAGGTGAAGCTCTTTGCATACTCCCTATTTTATAGCAGGCGCAGAAAGGGCGCCCTTTGGTCAGGAAGGACGCCCTTAATCTTAATCTTGTTCAGCGGTTAGAGGATCAGGCACTGCCTTCTACTTCATCCTCAGCCGCCTCCGCCACCTCTTCCACCTTCTCTTCGGTGATTTCCGCTACTTCGTCGATCGTTTCTTCCGCTTGCTCAATTGCTTCCGTGGTTTCTTCTTTGGCCGTCTCGGCTGCCTCATCCGCTTTCGCTTCCGTCCGCTCAATTGCTCCCGTTACGCGTTCCTTCCCGTGGTCAATTGTCTCGCTTACCCGGGCCCGACCTTTCTCCACCCGTGTTTTTCCTTCGTCGAGCACGATGCGTGCCTGTTCCTGTATCTCGTCGGTGGTGTCCTCGACCTGGCTGCGCGCAGTAGTCGCGACCTGAGATACACGCTGCTGGTAAGTGCCGAACTGTTCTTCTCCCGCTTGGCGCAGTTCGCGACTACGGGCTGCTAACTGGGAACGCGTCGCTTCACCCGACTGGGGAGCCATAATCAGGGCAGCCGCTGCCCCCACCAGGCCGCCAATCACGAATCCTGCCAGAAATGCTCCGGTATCGCTATCTTGACTCATCGTTACTCTCCTCACTGCTGAAACTTTTCGTTAGTTGTTGGGAAATAGTAAGTTGGCCCAGTTTCCTGCTCAGTCCGGCAAATTCTTGCGTGGATCGCCAAACAAAACCTTTAGTCCCTTTCGCACACCGGCCACATAAGCGGTCGCTTTCGTCACCGGCTTCACCACATTCTGGCCGACGAAGGTGGTTGTACCCCGAACCATGCCCACCGTCTCGTTCGTCTTTTCCAGGATTGGTTTGATCTCATATTCCAACATATTGACCAGCCGGACGATCATCATCAACATAATCACCAGAATCACGCCAAAGAGACATGAAGCAAGAGCCAGGGCGATAATGAAGATGTCCCGGATCGCTTCCAATTCTGGTGCAAAATTATCGGCGGCCCAGAGCACGAAGACCACAAACAGGACCAGTAAAATGAGCGCACCCACGCCTCCCAGGATCAAGTAACGCGTGGGAATGGGGGAGGTGTTGTCGTCGTTCCGTTCCTGGGGAATTGGCTGTTGGGTCACAGGGGCATCCATGTTCATAGCTTTCCCTTAATCAAGTATAGCATTATTAGAATTTACCGGTCAACTCAGGCCTCGGCTACGCTCAGGCGCTTTCGCTTAACAACCAGCTACTGATCAGAGCAATCCAGGCGCCGAGACTGGCGCTAAAGAGATGTACTGCACCTAGCTTTAGTATAGCGATATTCAGTAAATCTCCCAAGAAATGGCCCAGCGCGAATCCAATCCATGATGCCAGCGTGTAAAGCACGATCCGGCGCGCCGGACCGCCCAAGATCAGGTGGAAACCCGCGCCATAGGCGGTAGCAAGCAAGAAACCAAGAATCAAGCCTGACGCGGTTCCCATCATGCTGGGTCCTCTCGCCTCTCCCGCTGCCGGCGCCTGTCGTTCTCCCGGCCTATCGTGACACTATCGGCAATCAGTCCACCTCCCAGGCAGACGTCGCCGTCATAAAAGACGGCCCCCTGACCGGCCGTGGCCCCGTAGACAAACGCGTCGAATTCGACCCGTACCCGGCCA
>Ga0207752_1000054_pt1 | contig 46075 bp, 39 predicted proteins | sample Pon2CUnioCityCA_6_FD_187272 | JGI IMG/M metagenome (GOLD analysis project Ga0207752, IMG submission 187272) | Marine sediment microbial community from Union City, CA, USA - Pond 2C Sediment 2 (SPAdes) | ecosystem: Environmental > Aquatic > Marine > Intertidal zone > Salt pond sediment ... | reverse complement strand
AAGTTAATGGCTTTGCGCGGGCACTCAAAACAGATCATCCGCGTCGCATTTCACCCCGATGGCAATCGCATTGTCTCATTGGATAACAATAACACAGTCATAATCTGGGACATAGAAACCGGAACAGAAGTGATGACTCTCCGCGGGCATAACGATAGGGGCATATCATCAGTAGCCATAAGTCCGGACGGCAAGACCATTGCTGGCGGAGGCGACGGAGAGATCATTCTGTGGGAATCTGGCCCACGTCCCGCCGTTGTTGCTGGGGGTGACAGTCAAACCTCGCATACAGCCGAGTGACCCTTACGGTCATCGCAGGTTTGATTCGAAGAAAAGAGTGTTCGGGAGGTACTGCCAGCAAAGAACCGTACGGCACAGGCGCCGTCAGTGGCAATCTGATTGTCCCTGTGACGTGCCGAGGACCGGGACTGACTTGGCAACGTTGCTGGCAGTCACACAGAAGCCAATCCTGCTGGCGGAGTCGGGAGGGGGTGATCAAGGACGAGAGGCCGTGAGGAGCCAAGCGACGAGGTCGTAGGGTGGGTCCTTGACCCACGCGTTCACCCAGATCGGAGCGTATCTGACGCGTGGGTTGAGAACCTACCCTACATGCCTTGGCGTGAAAAGACGTGGATTCCCGCCTTCGCGGGAATGACAGAGTCGAATCCGTGTGAATCCGGCGTCAATCCGTGTCTGCCAGGAGGACACAGGGGCGGTGTGCATGGCACACCCTACGCGATTGAAGGCTCTAATGATGGCTGATTCTTGAGGGTGCGTCAGGCAATCATCCTTCATCGACGAAGGAGATCTGCGAAGGGGGCGAGCAACTCATACTTGTTCTGCCAGGTGGTGTACATGATGCCGACGGCGTTCGGGGTTCGGTTCAAGACCTCGAGCCAGCCGCGCGGGTTGTCGAGCGTGTCGCCGTCGTAATAGGCGCCGGCCAACGTCCGGAAGCCGTGGGAGGAGAAGAAGCCCAGGCTCTCCACGCGCTTGTCGTAGTACCAGCAGACGATGGTCAGGTCCTTGGGGACGTGCTGCCACGAGCCGGTGAAGTCGCCCTCGACGAGGTAATAGTCGCCGTGGGCGTTGTGATTCGGGTCGAGCATGTCCGACCAGATGAGCACCTCGGCCTTCGGGTTGGCCTGCCGGAGAATGGCGACCTGCTCGGTGATGCAATCGCCGAGGATTTCAGCCATGCTGAGATTGCGCTGCTTGCACGCCCGGCAGTTCCCGCCCGCACGGATTTCGTCCATGCTCAGCAGGTATCTCGCCGGAGCTAAGTGCTCGTGCATGAGCTTGGCCTGCTTCGTCCAGATTCCGTAGACTTCGGGCTCGGACATGCAGACGGTGACCTGCCCGCGATTGACGCCGATGCCATGATAGTAGCTCACGCGCAGCCGCGCGCCGTCCTCGATCCGCCCGCCGGGCAGCAGCTTGATTCGCGGCGGGTCATGGTCGAATCGGAAGTTCAGCCGCTCGTCGGCGATTGGACCGAAGTCTTTGCCCTCCTCGTACAACTCGCCGGTCTTGTCGTTCCGCACCGTCACCGGCGTCCCCGGCCGGCGCAGGACGTTCAGCAGCGCGACCTCCTCTACCTGAAGGTCGTCGATCCAGAACCGCCCGGCCTCGCCGCCCCAGACGCCGGCATAAACGCGGACTTTGTCGTGATCGAGGCTGTTGAAGCCCATCGTGACACGGCGCCAGTCCGTCGTGGCAGGCACCCGCGGATCGTACGGAGCGAGATTGCGGCCGTCCACGCTGAGGACCTGCACGCGGAACGCCCCATCCGGCTTGAGGCCATCGGTCTTCACCCAGCAGCTCAGCCGATAGCACCGGTACGGCTGAACATCCAGTTCCTGCATGACCCGCGCGTGCCCATGCTCGTACCGCCCGAAGCTCTCGAAGCGCAGCGACGCCTTGCCGCCGTGGAACACCGTCGAATCGACGAACGAGACCTCCCCCGGCCTGTCGTGGAACCTGTACCCTCTGAGCCGATTGCCCTCGTACTGCTCGAATCCCGCGTTTGCGATCTCGGCCGGCCGGTCCGCGACGAATCTCGCCTCGCCGCCGGCCGCGACAAACGGCACGTCCCGGACCGGAATGCCGGCCGCAAGGTTGCGATTGTAAGAGAGCACGGAGCCGCCGTAGCCGACGCTGAAGATGTTCGGGATGATCTCCACGCCCCGTGCCTCGCAGAACTCTTTCACCCTTCGCAGCCGGTCCAGGTACTCCGGCGGCTGCCGGTCGAGCCGGTCGATCCCGGCCGATAGCACCATGCCGTTGAGACCATGCTCCGCGCCAGTCTTCACAATCCGCTCGATCTGGGCAACGTCGGCGTCATTCCGCAAAGACCGCGAGACAAAGACCCATCGATGCGGATACTCCTTCGCGTGACACAGGGGCACAAGCTGAGCGAGCATCACGGCCAAGGCAAGATGTTTGAGTGTTTCACGCATGGTCGGACCTACTTCAACAGTTCTTTCGCCAATCCCAGGTTGAAGGCTAAGCGGTCGATGCAGTTTGCCTTGTTGCGGTGGGTGACCTCGCCCTTATTGTTCGTATACCACTTCTGGAAGGCGGTCTTCAAGGTCGAGAGATTCTTGGGATTCTTGGCGCCTTCGTGGGCCTCGAGCGCCTTATCGACACTCTTGAGCTGCCCGGAGCGCCAGTGGCCGGAACGAGCCGTGAGGCTTTTCCATTGGGCGTAGGTCACCCAATCGTTGGCAGTGAACTCGTTCCAGGAATCAGAGAATCCCGGCGCCGGCGTCTCGTTGTGCACGTAGAGACGCGTGGCGTCCTTGCACAGCCAAAGGGTGAGGTTGAGCTTATCGAGCTTTCGCTCGACGCAATCATCCCGGAGCGCCGTCTCCCGATCGAACGTGGGATCGAAATACCGGCTGCCGACCTGGCAGAGGTAGTGAACGGGAAAAAGGCAGCGGCCGTCCAGGGCGTTCGTAGTGGGGTTCCTGACGTTCCCACGGGCCGGGCCGCTGAAAACCGCGAGTGCTCTCGTGATCATCCCGGCGGATCGGCCCGTGGCGCCGAAGCACTTTTCGACGCCCGCCTTCAGCAGAACCTCACGAGGATTCATGCTCTTGCGTTTGTGGCCCACATAATTCCAGGTGGCGTGGAACGCGCGGGCCAGGTGCTCGCAGTTGCACTGAGAGCCGTGATAGGCCCAGTGCGCCTTGGCGTAAGGCATGAAGTTCTTCGTGAAGAGTTCATGCGCGAGCAGGCCTGCCGGGCCCTTCCAGGTAACGGCCGGGCGTGCGAGGATCGCATCCAGCACCCGCGTGTTGCCTCTCCCATTGCCCAGATATCCTCCGGTCAAATCCGGCATGGTGACTACCTCCCTGGGAACTGTCGTCCCAACCGTACAACGCCAATCGTTCGGTTCCAACGCACAGTGACCAACGTAGCATTGAGGACAAGACAATTCAAGAAGAAACCTGCGATAGCCGAGGGACAGGTGCACAGACAGGCTACTCAACGGGTGCGGTTGGATCGGCGAGATCGACGGCGCAGCGAAATCCGATGGTCGCGCAGCGGTCCAGGCCGGGCCACATCAGCAGGAACTTGGCGGCGAAGTCGGCCTCCTGCGAACCGCCGTCGGCGTACCAGTGTGAGCCCTCGGCCTTGTAAGACGAGCCGCCCTTGAGGATGCAGAATCGCGTCCGCCCGTCGCTGCGCTCGCTCTCCGTCCACTCCCAGGTTGTGCCCCATGCAAAGCCAGGCCCGCCCGCGTCCCGGGCCGCGTATTGCCACTGCTCTTCGGTGGGCAGACGCTTGCCCGCCCACCGGGCGTAGGCCCGCGCATCCTCCAGGTCCACATACACGACGGGCTCATCTTCCAAGCCCTCGGGCACGTGGCCGTCCGGCCAATGCTTGAGGAAGTTGCGCGGCTCGACGGGTCGATAGCCGCTTCGCCTGAGAAACTCGGCGTACTGCCTATTGGTCACGGGGGCTAGATCTATCGCGTACGACCGAAGGCGAACCTCCCGCTCGACACTGATGATCTTGTGCAAGTCGCGGCTCGGATGCGCGGAGGGCTCTTGCCCCGGAATGCGATAGAAGCCGGACTCGCGATTGCGGTATCGTGTCGTCATCCGAAGATGTTTACCCTCGATGGCAACCATGCCGGCGGGAATCTCATCCCGCGCGTGTTCCCTTGTCCGCTCGACGGGCTGCAGTTGCCCCTCGACCATCGGCGTAGTCGCATCCCACTCAGCCGTGACATCCAGCGCCGTCTGTGCTTTCAGGAACTCGTCGAAATCGGCGCCCAGCGCCTCCTTCGTCCCCGCGACAAAAGCAGCGATTCCGCGCGGGCGCACCTCGGCGTCGAGCAGCACGTCTGCGCCGTCTATCCGCCCAACCTCACGGCCGTCAAGCAGATTGAAGTATCGCTCGCCGGGAACGCGGGGCACCTTGAGGAGCGCGCCTTCGATCCGCCGCTCGGAGCGGTTCACGAGCGTCCAGAGGCGCACGCCGTCGCCCTGCCACAAACTCGCGTACACGCCCGCGACCTCGGTGGGCGCCAACGGCGTCCAACCTTCGCCCGAGAACAGGCGAACGTAGCGCCGCTGGATCGGCAGCATGGAGCGCAGGATCGAGCGGTCGCGCGGGCTCCAGGGGACCCACGAGCCGAACACGTTCTCCCAGACGAGCATGCCGCTGCCGTTCATCCAGGCCGTGTGCAGCTCGGGGGTATGGTCTGCGTTCCAACGCTGGATCTGGTGCATCATGTGGCGACGCTCGAAGAACTTGTTCCAGAGCACGCCGGGGGCCTCGCTGTCCTGGAACCATTGGGCCCAGGACATGTGATGGTCGCGGATTCGCTCGACGGGCAGGGTCAGCTCGGATTCGAGGACGACGCCCGGGCGCACCGCGTCGAGCCGGGCCCGCAATTCCTGCATCCCCTCGTGGAGCGTATCGAGAAAGATGCCGTCGGCCTCGATGGCCTCGACCATCTCGGCCAACATCTCCACGTCGGAGCGGCCCTCCCGGCGTGTCCCGGTGTCCCACGGATTGTAGTCGATGAACACCCGCACGCCCCGCTGACGAAAGGCCCGGCTCAGCTCCCGCAGTCCCGCCAGACCGCCGGGCATATCGCGGTAGAAGTCGAACTGGTTGCGGTCGTCGAACCCGATCCTTGGATACGCCTGCCACAGCACGACCGCGTCGTACCCGCCGAACTCCCGAATTCCCTCATCCAGAAACCGGTCAGCCGTATAGCAGCGCTTCGCGCGGTCGTACAGCCTCTGGTCGTACAGCATGGCAAAGCAGCACGAGTAGCACCCCGGCACCCACGCATACTCTTCCCGCCGATAGGCCTCGCCGTCATACCCAAGCCGCTCCCGCACCCGCCACCGCTCCGCATCAAGCCCCTCGCGCCAAGCCCCCCACTGCGAAGCATCGGAAGGCCCCGCCACCAAAGGCTTGACCTCCACCACAACCGCCGTCCGCCCAGGGAGATTGCCTTCATCTCGCCTAACCGGCTCCTGAGCGCGACCAGACGCAGCTAATCCTCCGGCCACAAGCAACACAACCAACCACAAGCTCGCGCCCCCCCGAAAGGCCACCTTCAGCATCTTCATCGACGATGCTCCCTGAGAAGTTGTCGCGCAGCCTTGATCCCCGTAGGACATGGCATCAGCTACCCTGCGACTTGCTCTTTGAGGTATCTGAGCGTCTTGACACACCAGTCACGTAATTGCCGGCAATCATCTTCGTAGGTCCGCTGCCAACACTCAGGATGGTCTGCGTCCTTGTTCCAAGCTCCCATGGCGAGATGGATAGACCCTACTGAAATCGGCCTGGCCATCGCAGAACCGGTGTCTGTCGTTACCTCAACCAGACCCGGTGCAACCTCGACCTTATCTGGTTCGGCAGAGATGAACACCTCATGGTCGAAATGCCAGTGAGGGTGTCCGGCACGTGGGCTTCCTCTGTGTGGCAGTTGGTCCCAATCCAAACGGAGGACTTGCTTCTTCTCCTGGCCGGCCGCCGGACCCTCAAATAGAGTCCATCCAGCGTTCAGCAACACATAACTCGCGGAATTGCGTTTCAACCACGTTTCATGCCAACTGGCCCAGAATATGCCTAAACGCGAGCTTGACGCGCCGGACAGAGGAAACACACGGACCCTGTGAGTTGTGCTATGTTCACGGCGCACCCTCATGGCGGTTGTTGATTTCAGGGGATCCACCGGGACGAGTTCAAATTGCAGTTCAGAGCCGTCGCAGGCCTTGTACCACTCCTTTTCCGACGCGCGGAAAGTCACACGTTCGCCAAGGATCCTGCGCACATCCGAAGCAACGCGATTGTGATAGGGTCCTATTTCTGCTCTCCCAGGCATACCTCGCACTCACTCCTGCCCAAGCCCATAGAGCTCTGACACATGCTTGTTGAGGTCAGATGCAACTTCCCTGAGCTTTCCCCCCTGAATTGCCTTGCCAAGATCAACAAGATCCTTCACAACTCGTGCAGGACAATTCATCTCATCAGTCACGTCCGGCAGCGGCACCTGAGACAGAAATCGGGCCTCCAGGCGCATCTGTCCGCCCTGCAGTCGAACGGAGAACAATGACATGATATCCTCGAACGTCTTGCTATTCAGAATCGCCAGATAGGCCCAGACAGCCGGCGTCTGCTCAAAAGGAACTTGGGTGTCTTCAGACATAGTCACAGTGTCTTTGGCCCACGACCATGCATGACCATTGACGGTGACATACTCTCCGGCTTCGTCGAAGGCGAAGCTACCACTCTCGCCGAAATAGGTGGAGACAAGCCGAGGCACAAGTACCTCCTGCCACGCGCGCCTCCGCGATAGTTCCCACCACTTTCGATCGGAGGCCCCCTCCCGATTGGCCAGCGTCAACTTCGCCGGTGCGAGGTATTTCGCATAGTAAGTTGGCAAATACTCCTGGAGTTCTTCTTCAGAAGTGCAGAGTAGACGTCCATCCGAGCTGTACGGATAGAACACGTACTCCACCGGCCGCAGTTGACCATATCTTATCGATCCACCTCCCGCAGCAGGGCGGAAGAACTTTCTCTCCTTCCGACTGAGCTCCTCGTATTGGCTGGCTTTGAGGACGAAGACAGGCTTATTGCCCGTGCGCACGCCTTGCCTGATCTCGAACAGGTCATCGATTCGAGGCAAGTCAAGAGCGGCGATGCGATCTTTCTCCTTGTATGCACTCTCTCGCAGTGGCCTCCAGTTCTCCGGATAGAAAGCCTGCAGCGGGCGTGTGAACCGTTCGACGCCCTTGATGGACAATGTAGGTTCTGGTCTGAGACGCAACGTTCGGAGCGCCGCGTCTTCGGAGCCCTCATCAGAAATCAACACTTCAACCGACTTAATCTCTTGTTGACGTTCAGGGTGCTTCTGATAGATAAGAAATGCTGTCTCAACCAGCGAGGTAGGGAAGTACTTGTAGCCTTCAAAGCAGCCGACCAACTGAAGGTTGCCCTGTGTGCTGAGCCACTTGCGCCAGGCAAAGCCCGTCTTGCTCATCAACAGCGAGGCAGGCAGCACACACCCCAGAACGCCACCGGGCACCAAAGTCTCAACAGCTTTCGTTACAAAAGCCATCGCGATATCCGGTCGCTTTGTGAACGTGTCCCCGAGAACACTGCCAACCTTTGACTTCTGCTCGCCAGTCAGGCGTTCCCACGGGATGAACGGTGGATTCATCAGGATTATGTCGGATCTCACCCAGTCACGATCAAGTGAATCGCACCTTACGACCTCAGTTTGTATGCCAGGCCATTCACGCGTGTGCTGTGTCGCGTACTCCAAGCAGAAGCGTGTCGTGTACTCGGAGATGTGGCTGATGTCATAACCCACAGTCCTGATCTTGCGCCCACGAGCGTTGGTTCTGCCGCTGAGTTCGCGAATTGCCTCAACCAGGAACACGCCCGAGCCACATGCAGGATCCAGAATTGTCAGGTCCCGATTTGTGGTCGGCATTGCCTCCAGAGCTTTCTGGACCAGAGCCCTTGCCAAATTGGGTGGCGTAAACCGAACATCGCGACGTGATGCAGTACCGACAGGTTCACAAGTTGGCTCCATGCCCAGAAGGTAACCCTGTGGATTTCGTTCTATCTCCAGATGGGCTTCCTGATAGAGTCGACTGGCCGCGTGTCTGAACAAGAGGGTCGGGTGCAACTGGCACCCAGTATAAGGATCGCGGTCAACCATGCCTCCAACGAGGTCCTTGGCGTCAAGGGCAGCTGTCCTGCGCGAAATGTCCACCAGCCCACAGAACTCACGGTCCTTTTCAGACAGAAGTCCGAACGCGTCGGCGAAAGTTCTGACGGCTTCAATATGACTCTTCCTCGCGTGCTTCTGCGCTACCTCGGCTACGAGCAGAAGACCATTCAGGAGCTTCACGGCCAAGAGTGGGTCATTCACAGCTATGCGTGACCGAATCTGGCGGAATGGCTCAAGAATACGCCGGACAACGTCTGGCCGCCTTGGCTCCGCTGCGGTCTCAAGCTCCTTTAGCAGGGAAACTGCTCCGATGCCCTGTCTGGGAAGTTGAAAGGTCCGAATGGTTTGTGGATCGTCCCAGCGCCTAAGGTGCATCCGTCCGCTGGTGGGTAGAACCGTTACTAGGTGCCTGACGCACGAAGACCAAGACCAGGACAAGGGAGCGATCGTTTCGGCAAAACCTGCTTCGGCCGTGCGCAAGAACGCAAAGCTGCCTCTGGAACCGTCGAGAAGGATAGCAGCCTCTTCGGCAGCTTTTGGAGTCTTGCGCGCACCAAACATCGGCACGTGAACCATGCCAAGCAGCGCGGCCCACGAGACACCGCTCTCAGGATCCCATTGGTCTGCGAGTCTAATCATGTTGGCCTTCCGACAAATTCTTGTGAAGGTACTGCCCAGAGTCTACACCTCTCGCAGCGTCCTGTGAACAAGATTCCGTTGCCCTTGCCGAGCGACTCAGCGCCAGGTCTGTCGTCGCAGACGTTGCTTGCTATGGCATGGAAACGCGGCCCACACGGCACAGGGTATCAACCATCGCCTTTTCTCCGTCTCACAGAGCCCAGGAGTCTTCGACTCCATACGCGTATTGTAGGCTGAGGGCGGCGGCAAGACAAGGGGAACTTACGAAGTGATAAGTGATACGTGAGAAGCCCCTCTCAATTGATGATCGATGATTGATGATTTTGAACCGTGCTACAAGGTCGCAACCGCCGGACATCCTTTCCAGACGATTCCCTCGCGGCGAGTATGAGCATTGCCAGCGGATAGAATTGTGTCTCTCGCCAAGGTCAGAGCCTTTCCAGTCCCCGTCCTCTTTGCGGCCCTGGCGTTTTTGCGAGAGATAAGTTTGGCTGCGGTCGGAGGCCGGGCCGGGCTCCTGGTGCTCTTCGGGGTTTCTCATGAGCGACTGCAAGAGAAAGAATTACGTCTCGCGCGGAGACGCAAAGCCGCCGAGTTTTGAAAGACTTTATGGTCCTTCAGTTCTCTGCGCCCCGGCGTCTCTGCGCGCGTTGATCTTATTTCCGGCCGGAGGCCGGGCCGTGCCTCTGCATTGATGATGATGGGTGATGGATTATTGATGATGCCGAATCTGCGTAAATCCGCGTAAATCGGTGTCTAACAAGCGTTCATCTGCGTCCATCCACGGCCTTTGCATTGATGATTGACCTCGCGCAAATCCATGTTGCACAATGCCTTATCGGCGTTCATCTGCGTTTATCTGCGGTTCCGCGATTTTTCACTTGACGCCGAATATAGATGTCTGTATTATGCCCATGTAACATTCAGGATAGCGATTGAATCGGAGACAGACGCGGATGGCCAATCGTAAGTCGCAAATCGCTGGAGCCCGGAGAGATTCACCGACCGCGCCCGGCCGACGGCGGATGCGCGCCACCTTTCCAATGTTCCACCATTCCAGTATTCCATCTGAGGTCCCCCGCCGCCACGACCAGAGGATGGCCCGTTGTGCAAAACAAAGCCAATTCGTCGGGCCGACTGCCCGCGAGCCGATGGCCCGCCGCGCCAAACAAAGCCAATTCGCCGGGGCGACTGCCCGGGAGCGCACGGCCCGCCGTGCGAAACAAAGCCAATTCTCAGGGGTCCTTGGCCGAGACGCTGGGCCATCGTGCGAAACAAAGCCAATTTTCCCGCGTGGGCGGTGCTTGCCGGCGGCAGGCGGGGCGGCGCTGGGAGGCGGGACGGGGGCCCACGTGATCCGGCGGAGGCGGCATTTTGGGCTTGACGCGGCCCGGGCGGGTAATAGATTGAACAACTTGCGTGTCGGATGATGTGCTTAGCGATTTTGACAAGGCCGAGAGTGGCCCGTTGACCAGATCGACAGAAGGAGACGACCATGCCTATGAATCGCCGGACTTTCCTGAGAACCTCGATTGCCGCCGGAGCGGCCCTCAGCTTCCCCGCCGTGGCGACGGCCCAACGCGATAAGACGTACCGCACGGCCCTGATCGGCTGCGGCTGGTGGGGGACGAATATCCTGCGCGAGGCGGCCGCTTCCGGCCGATGCAAGATTGTCGCGCTCGTGGACGTGGACCGGCGGCAGCTCGACCGCTGCGCCTCCGAAGCGGCGAAGTGGACGAGCGATACGCCGAAGCATTACGAGGACTATCGCGAGATGCTGGAGAAGGAAAAGCCGGAGATCGCCATCGTGGCCACGCCTGACCACTGGCACCCGCTGGCGACCATCGCGGCGGTCAAGGCCGGGGCCCACGTGTACGTGGAAAAGCCCATCGGGCATACGATCATGGAGGGCCGGGCAATGGTCAACGCCGCGCGCGCCGCCGGCCGGGTCGTGCAGGTGGGGACGCACCGAAGGGTCTCGCCGCACAACGTCTCGGGGATGAAGTTCCTGCGTGCGGGCAACGCCGGCAAGATTGGGATGATCCGCTGCTTCGTGCTCTACGGCGGTGGTGGGCCCGAGGAACCGAGGAAGAACTACGAGCCGCCGAAGGAGCTGAACTGGGACCTGTGGTGTGGCCCGGGCCCGCTGCGGCCGTTCAACGGCGACCCCGAGAACCCCTGGCGCGGCGGCATTCACCCGCGCGGCTTCCGAAGCTATCTCGACTACGCCAACGGCACCTTGGGCGACTGGGGCGTCCACTGGGTCGATCAGGTCTTGTGGATCATGGAGCGAAAGTGGCCGAAGACGGTGTACTCCATCGGCGGCCGGCCGATCAAGGGCGAGCCCGTCCTGACGGAGGAGTATCAGACGACCGATGCCCCGGACCATCAGATCGCGACATACGAGTTCGACGACCTGACCGTCACGTGGGAGCACCGCCAGTTCGCCGGCAACCCCGCGGAGAAGACGGAGAACGTCGGCTGCTTCTTCTACGGCACCAAGGGCACCTTCCACATGGGCTGGCACGGGGGCTGGACGTTCTACCCGCTGGGCAGAGGGGCGCAGGAGATCCACGAGGAGCCGCAGCTCAATCAGCCGGACGGCCAGAACATCAAGGAAGTCTGGGCGGACTTCCTCAAGGCCATCGAGACGGGCAGCAAGCCGGTATGCGACATCGAGGAGATCCACTACTCGACAAACATGAGCCTGCTCGGGATGCTCTCGTACAAGCTCGGACGCAGTGTCGAGTGGGATGGGCGGAAGGAGGTTTGCGTCAACGACGCGGAGGCCAACAAGCTGCTGCGGCGTGAATACCGGAAGCCGTGGGTGTATCCGGAGGCGTGAGGATTGACTATCTGCTATTGACGATTTGCGATTTGGGCTGCGGCCGGTCCGCTTCGGTCACAAATAGTAAATGGCAAATCGTAAATCGATGTGCTCACCACCCCTGCTTGGTGAAGAGCACGGGGATGGTCTGAAGGAGAATGTAGACGTTCAGGAGCAACGATCGGTTCTGGATGTAAAGGTAGTCGTACCTGACCTTGTGGTTGGGTTTGAGGTCGTAGAAGCTTCTGATTTGGGCGAGCCCTGTCAGGCCCGGCTTGACGGCCAAGCGTATCCCTTGCAGCGCTCTATGGCGCTGGACAAAATAGGGTCGCTCCGGCCGGGGGCCGACCAGGCTCATGTCGCCCCGCAGGATGTTGTAGAGCTGCGGCAGCTCGTCAAGCCGCGTCCTGCGGAGGATCCGGCCAACGGGCGTCACGCGATCGTCGTCCCTCGATGCCAGGACCGGGCCGACGTGCTTTTCCGCGCCGTCGATCATCGTGCGGAACTTGTACAGGCTGAAGAGTCGGCCGCCCTTGCCGACCCGCTCCTGCCGGTACAGGACCCGGCCCGACGAGGTCAGCTTGACGAGCAGGGCCACAAGAATCATTACGGGAAGCGCGCAGATGAGAATGACAAGCGAACCGGTCACATCAAACAGCCGAATCAGAGACTCCACCGCTTTCGGAACTCTGTTCGCCGAAAAAGCCGTATGGTCGCGGCGAACCTGCCTGTCCGCTTCCACACGAGGCGCCGGCTCGTGAACGGGCACCTCAGTTGCGCGGCCATACCCCTGCCCACGTTCGACAAGTATCGTCCCCACCGCCTCATCGAGGTCTACTTCACTCACGTGCGCTCCCTGCCCCATAATTACCCTCATCCCTACCTATCAACTCAGAGGTTAGCCGCCGGCACGTGGACCTTAGAGTGCACACCGGCGATAAAAACAGCTTACACCTCTTTCAATATCGTAAAAAACGCCGCCCAAAGACAAAAAATTATAGGCTCGAAGCGTGTTGCTTCAAGAGAAAAATCGCATGGCGCAGTCCCTGGGGCGTCACGCGGATAGACATACGTGTATCTCTTCGCCGCCCAAGGTCCTGGAAGACTGCGTTGCACAGGGCTGCTGTAGCGATGTTGTTGATAGTGTTGCCCGCGATCGCCGGCGTACCTTCCCGGCAGATGGATCTCTATCGTGGGGGAGCCGAGCCGGATCGTTGGCGGCAGATTCACGTATGCGCTTCGGCAACTGGTGACCCGGCGCCTCTCTGCGGCCTTGCGTAGAATTCCCGCTCGAATCTTATGAGATCCGCTTCGGTCACCCCCAGCCGGGATGCCTTCCGGTGGTCGCGAATCGCCGCTTTCAGGGCCGCCCGACACCCCCGCAGGGCTTCCCGACCCCGGTGCAGATGGCGCAGCGGCGCGAGCGTCATGTAGTAGCCGAGGAAGACCAGCGTCCAAAGGCGGAAGTAGGCCTTCGAATGGAACCTCGACTGGAAGATCAGGCGACAGCGAAATACGCAGTACCAAATCTTGGGGTCGGCGAATCCTCTGTGACTGCCCCAGGTGGCGTGGTACGAGATGAATTCAGGCACGTACAGAAGTCTATAGCCGGCCCGCCGTACGACAACGGAGTAGTCACATTCCTCCGTTGAGAAGAAGTACGCCTCCTCCAGCATACCCACCGTTTCGAGGACCCGGCGGGAGATCAACATCATGGCGCCGGTGACAAACCCCACCTCGCACACTTTGTCGTATTGCCCCCGATCCTCCCGGTCCTTGCCCCGGACAATGGCCCGGCCCCAGAGACGGCTGATGCTGCCGCCCGCATACCAGAAGACCCGCGGCTGGTCCAGGTAATAGACCTTCCCGCCGACCAGCCCTACGTCGCGATCCTTCTCCATGACGTCGACAGCCGGTCCCAGCGCATCGGGGGCCAGCACCGCGTCGTTGTTCAGCAACAACACGTAGTCTGCATCCTCTCCGAGTGCATCCCGTATCCCTGCATTGCACCCGCCGGAGAACCCCAGGTTGCGCGTGTTGAACACAAAGCGGCACTGCGGAAAGGAATCCCGGAGTCTCTGTGCCGACCCATCCGTCGAGCCGTTGTCCACGACGACAATCTCGTGGTTTGGGTAACGGATCTGCAGCAGCGAATTCAGACACCGGCTCGTATGCTCGTACCCATTCCAGTTCAGGATGATAATCGCCACTTTCGGCCACACTCGGGCTTCCTGTGGCTGGGAGCCTGCACTAATCATATGCGCTTGACCATTTCAAGAATGATTGGGTCACACGGAGGTTCCGCTCTTGACCGGACCGCGGCGTCTTCTCGGGGGATCTTCATACCCTGGTAGTACGCTCCCATCAATCGTGACGTGCCGAGCTTGGCCTTAAGCCATCGCGCCATCAGTTGCGTGCGTCTTCCGCCGAGAAGCAGAAAGGCGAAGACCGAAGCCCAGAACCTCACGGAGCGCCCAAGTCCCAGTCGCCACAATCCGCGGACAAGCGTGAGCAGTCCTCGGCGCGAATGGGCTTGCCACGACAGTGGGCCGTAAACGTAGTGGTCCATATCGCGGCGGATCCCCGCATAGACAGCCGCCCCCCGGGTCTGCTGGACCGATCGCGCGATCTGCAGCATCCCGCCGATCAGATTGACGCACTGCTCGGGTTGCCTTTCCCCGGGCGCAAAACGCCCCCTTTCCGAATCCGCTACGCCGAAGTGCCATGTAAACGACGGCAGGTGGACCGTAAGAAAATCTGATATGTAGAAGCCATTCCTATCCAGCAGGACGTTGGCTGTCAGGTGGAGTTGATACAGCAGCGTGCCATCGAATCGATCGGTGTCATAGGACAAGGCCGTCGCTCTGTGGATCGTGTACCCGGAGATAAAGACCGAACGGCGAAAGAACGTGATCAGCGACGCCTCGCCTTTGGGGAAGAGACGGTCGCTATCGAAATACCTGTGGATGTCCACGATCGCACCCGTGGCGCGATCGACCGAGTAGTAGCTGCGCAGGACGACCCCGATATCGTCATGCGTTTCCACCGCCGTGCGGACCCGCTGAATCGCACCCGGCAGCAGGAGGTCGTCATCCCCCATGAACAGGCAATACTCTCCCTGCGCGAGGCGCAGCAACTGCCGCAGGTTCGCATCATAGCCAATCGTTCGATCATTCCGGTGCAGAGTGCATCGGATCCAGGGATGCCGCTCATGGAACTGAGTCACTACCGATTGAATGTCCGGCCGGCGGGGAGAGCCGTCATCGGAAATGACCACTTCAAATCCGTCGCAGTCCTGGGCGGCGATGGATTCCAGCAAAGTCGCCAGTTCCGCCGGTCGGTTGTAGGTCGGGATACAGACAGATATCAGGGACATACGAGCACTATGTGGTTAGCCTCTGATGCGTAGCGGATGCATCTTTCTCTTTGATGACATCAACAATGTAGCGCATGGCCAGAAACTCTTCGAACAGCGCGCAGGTGACTCGATTGAACCGGTTGCTCTTGCTCTTCGGCATGAAACGAAATTCCGGCACGATACGATCCATGACAAGATCGTTCGATGCAAACAACTGCACGATGCTCTTCCTGGTGAAAAACCTCAGATGGGTGTCGTCGAGCACGCCGTCGGGGCCGTACCTCCACCGGCCTCTCAGGACCAGAGGCAGAACGACCCGCCAATGCCTCACGTTGGGAACACTCGCGATGATGTGCCCCCCCTGCCGCAGGTGCCGTGTCAGTGACTCCACTACGCCCCACGGATTCACAAGATGCTCCAGCACATCGCCGAAAATGATGTAGTCGAAGTATCCTGGGGCAAACGGCAATTCGACGCTCTCCAAGTCGTCACAGATCACCCGATCGACATGGCGCCTCGCGATCTCTGCGATGGGTTCGCACCGTTCGATGCCAATGACCTCGCCGGCTTTACCGGCGGCCTTCAGCGCCGCACCCATCCGGCCTTCGCCACAACCGGCATCCAGAATCCTGTTGGGTCCGTCGCAAATGAACGGCAAGAGACACTCTCTCGAATCACGATAGTAACCATCCTGTTTGCGCGCCGGGTATTGGGCCATTGCATACTCGTGGCCGGCCGGCCCGGGAACGTCATCGCACAGGGAAACGAATTTCGTTCTGTCCATGGTCCTCACAGAGTCGCGCTCTCTGCTCGCCTCTTCATGGCCGCAAGGATACAGGTCTTGAACTTCTCGGCCCAGATCTGCGGTGTGAACGAAGCGATGATTCTGCGGCTTGCCTCGCCGAAGGCGGACAACTGCTCGCGGTTCGACGACATGCGAACCATCAACCCCGCCAGCTCATCCACAGACTCGGGAGCGAATCGATATCCGTTCTCCCCCTCCCGGCAGAGTTCGGGTACGCAGCCGCAGCGCTCGCTCACCAGGACCGGCAGCCCACACGCCATCGCTTCGTTGACCACCAGACCCCAGGGCTCCGAGACACTCGCCAGAACCAGACAGGAGGCCAGAGCATAATACGGCGGCAGCGCATCATACTGTTTCCACGCGACGAAGTGCACGCCGGGAATCCCGTTGGCACGCACCATCTCCCGCAATTCCGTCTCCTGCGGACCACTGCCCACCAGGACGATGTCCCACCGTCCACCGCACTGGCGGTACTGGGAGAACGCCTCGAGAAGTACGAGCAGGTTCTTTTCGGGCGCGAGACGCGACACCGTCAGAAAATACCGGGTCGGCAAACCTAATCGCTGCCGCTCGCGAGACTCGCTCCGGCGGACATGGTCGACGCAGCTTGCATACCGCTCATTGTCCACCATGTTCCCCGTCCGGAAGACGCATTCTCGTCTCACGCCTAATCGCAACGCATATTCCTCCGCCCGCTCGCCGGTGACGGCCACCGTCGTGTATCGCCTGACGAGCCGGCTTTTCAGCATCTCCCTCCACCCTCTTCGAACCTTATCGTGATATGTTGAGACAGACCGCAGGACCGTGGGGATCCTCCGCTTCCAAGCCCACCTCGCCGTCGCGATCATCGCTGGTTCCGAATAACTCCCGACGACGATCACCTCCGGCCGAATCTCTTCAAGCGTAGCAGTGACGGCAGCGGATTGCCTCCGCCACGGGATCGTCTCGACAATCTCACCGGGAAAGACCGTGCGGCGCGGAAAGCCCAGGTCGTCTCTGTCCGGCCGCCAGGGATACTTCCGCTGGTTGTCGGCCAATTCGATCACGTGCAGGCCCGGCAACTGCTCCGCCAGCGCCCGCAGACAGGCGACATGACAAACCCCCACGACCGGCACCACGAGGCCGATCCTGGCCGTTTCTATCGCTGCGCAATGGCTCGCCGATTGTCGAATCAACACCGCACTGTCCGTCTGATCCATCCGAACCGCCCTGTTATCTGCCGGACGACGCCACAAGAGGCGTTCCCGCAACCCGCCCGTGGTGCGACTCGGCCCCCGCCTTGGCAAGCAGGTCCAAGTAGCACACAGAGGCGCGTTCAATACTGTAGTTCCTCCGAATCGCTCGCAGCCCGTTGGCCCCCATGGTTCGAAGCGCTTTCCGGTTGCTCCGCAATCTCAGGATCTCTTTCGCCAGGTCTTCTTTTCGGCCGGGTTCGATCCGGAAACCGCACCCCTGCTCCCGGACAATCCGCGCAATTTCCGAAGCGCAAGGCACCACTGCGGCAACCGGAACGGCCGCCGCCATCAGACCAAACGTCTTGGAGGGAACCGAAAGGCCCTCTTGTCCGTTCAGCAGGGAGACGAGTCCCACATCGGCCAACGATAACAGACAAGATAATTGCTCCCGGCCCACGTAGCCCTTGAAGTGACAGTTGTCCAACCTGTTTTCCCTCGCGTAGTCCATGGCCCACTTCTTCTTATGGCCCTCTCCGACAAGGAGGAAAACGATCTCGCGCTCCCGTCGGAGCCGTTCGGCGGCCCCCATGATCGTTTCCACATCATGGAAACGTCCCATGTTTCCGAAGTAGCCGACCACGAATTTACCCGCCACATCGAACGTTTTCGCCAGAGGATTGGCCCGGCGCGGAACCGGCCGGATGGCCTTGTCGTCGCACCACACGTGAATGTGATGAAGATTGCCATTGACCATGACGCCGCCGCGTTGGAGTTTCCGACCAATCACGTCCTTCATGCACCGCCCGATGACGATGATGGCGGAAGCGTGACGACAGACGAAGAGGTTCAGGCGTTCCCAGGCCCGGGCGAGCCAGGAATGCTCGCCGAGCAGGCCCAAGCGGACCGCCGTCTCCGGATAGACGTCGAAAATCAGATACAGATAGGGCGGCCCCAGCCTGAGAACGTGCAGCACCGCACAGACAATCGCCAGGAAGGGAGGATTGGTGAGGACCAGGATCGGCTTCTTGGGCCGTCGCAACAGCAGGTGAAGGAAGACCGAGCAAGTGAAGCTGAGCTGATTGACGATCCGGCCGGCCAGACTGAGCTTTGGAAAGGCCGTTCCCCAGAGCCGATGGATGTGAATCCCTCGGTGCTCCAGGCGTTTGGCGATCCGCTGCCCCCGGCCCAGGATCGTCGGCGGGCCGCACAGCACTTCCACATCCACCCCCTGCTCCGCCAACTGCTCGGCCAACTCCGTGAGCGTCTGCCCCGTCGAGACCAGCTCCGGATAGAACAACTGGCAAACAACCAGCACCTCCAGACGTCTGGTGTCAGAGGACTTCATGAATTCACGGTCTTGTGTTTGCATATCGGTCGGACCCGCCACTATCGCTCACAGGCTCAGCAACATGAGCAGTAAGATCGGAAACTCCACGTCGCGGCGTCTTATGCCCATTTCCCGAACTCAACTGGGCTTCCTCGAAAACGCGGATGATCTCACGAATGTGTTTTTGCGGATGATGCAGTTCTTGCGCGCGAGCCATGTTGGCTTGTGAGATCCTTCTCAGTTCGTGAGGATTCTCCCAGAACCACCGAATCGCCTCGCCAATCTCCTGCGGGGCGCGCGGGCGAACCACTCTGCCAGTAACATCATCCTCGACGATATCCACGAGGCCGCCGCATTGCGTTGAGATCAGAGCGCAGCCGGCCCGCATCCCTTCAATGGCCACGAGGGGCTGGCCTTCCGTCGGATTGTAGATGGGCAGAAGCAAAATATCCGTCTGCGCGAGCAGGTCCCACTTCTCGGCTCCGGTGACGGTCCCCAGCCTTCGCACGCAGCTCTCGATGCCCAGCGTCTTCACAAGCCGCTCGAACTTCTCCTCGAGAGTCGTCGCAGGCAGATTCTCGTGCGCCAGTTCGGGCAGCTTCGCGAGAGCGCCGTCATATCCGAGAAATGCGCCGGCGAATTGAAAGTCGGCATGGACGCCCTCCCGGATCGCCCATGCCACACCCTCCAGAGCATCGTAGAGCCCCTTGCTCGGCAGGACGTTGGATACGAACGAGATCCGCAACGGCTCATTCCCAGAGCGCTCGGGCCGACAGGAGAAAACACAGGACTCCCCATCGGACCAGCAATTGAAAACCACCCGGACTTTCTGTGGCGGCAGTAGACCTTCGAATTGGGACCGTAGGCTCTCGCCCAACACAATCCCCAGCGTGATCCGCTGGTAGGCCCACGACACCCATCGCCTCCACAGAGGCCCGAGGGCTTTGTAGAACACAGCCATATCACCACCACGCAAATGAACCACCACGGCCGTCCCACACAGTCGCGCTAAGGCCACGATGATGCAATCTTTGACGCATCCCAGTTTGCTGCGAGTGATGGAGAGGTAAACGACTTTAGGTCTGCCTGCCACCAACCTTCCGATATACTGCGACAGAGATCCAATCGTGGACACAACCCGCCTAACCCTGTTTTTGCCAATGTTGTTTGTGTTGACGTGCAAGAGCCTGTATTGGCTCCGCAGTTCCGCCGAATCCAGGAGAATCTGCATCCCAACCGCCTGACCAAAGACGGGAGGCGGGACGGGCCCTACAAACAGAGCCGTCGGCAGACGATGGCGCTCCATACGGGTGGAAGAGACCTGGGCTGTCACATGTACACTCTCACAAATCGCTTATGACGAACTTCAATTTCCCGCCTTCTTGTGCAATCCCATCAACCACGCGCCCGACAACCGGTACTTCGTAATTCACCTGCCGGCTGAGTCGGTCACAAACGGCGTGCAACAACTGCGGCAGTTCCGAAACACGTTCTCGCGGCACGGCTTTGATGACGATGGAATGGTCCTTCTGCTGATAAACCTGGAACTGCTTGACCGCCTCCGGAGATTCATCGAACAAGGTTGTCAGGTACTCTCCATTGACACATGCGCCGCTCGGCAGTCGAAGGGTGTCGGACACCCGGCCCTGGACCTTGTCCATCAGGGGCAGGGTAACACCGCAATCGCAGGAATGCGGCAAGGCTCTGCCTCGATCGCCGTTCAAGTAACGGATCAGCGGGAAGTGCTTGTTCAGCAGATCCGTTACGGCGATCCTGCCCATGGACCCGACCGGCTGAGGAGCATGGTCTTCGTCGAGAAACTCAATCCTTCTCGCGTCCCAGAACATATGCAGACCACGTTTGGCCGGACACTGGGCGGCTAACCAATACACTTCGCAACAGCCATACTGATCGTAGACCGGCGATCCGAAAGCTTTCGCGATCGTTCGTTCCTGAATAGACGTCAAAGGCGCGGATGTCGTCCATACGACCCTGGGAGGCGGAAGCGAAATGCCGTTATCGAGAATGTGTTCGGCGATGCGATCCAGCGCGCCGACATAACCGTGCACCAGTGGAGGGCGAACTCTCAGAAACTCCCTGATGAAACCATCGATCTCTCTGTCGGAGAAGGCAGTAGCGTTCAGCAGGACTTTCCGCGTAGGCCACCAATAGATTCGTCTGAGTAGCCGCCCCTTTGTGTCACTCGCGAGGTCACGATATACAGAGGCCCAGTTGCAGTCGGGCGATAATCCCCACCAGTTCAGCATCCTCCATCCCATGGCAGCCATCGCGCTCTTGCGAGGATGATAGACTCGGACGGGATGCCCCGTTGTGCCACCGGTTGTGGACGCACAGAGATCCCACGCAGTCACTTCGTCGGAAATCAGTTCCTTCCAGTGGTCTTGCAGGTCCTTCCTCGTAAGAACCGGCACCTGATGAAAATACTTGGGTTCCGATATATCCTCCGGGCAAAGCGACAGGCTCTTGAACTTCTCTCGATAGTAGGGTACATGTTCATAGGCATGACGCAGCAACTGAGTCGTACGTTTCCAACTGAGTTGCTCCAGCACCTCGGGGTCCAGATCCTGGTTGGTGAGGAGTTCTCGGTAGTAGCTCTTCACGCCAGGCTTGAGCAAGCCGTGTTTTAGGAAGAACCACTGGGTCGCCAATCCCGCCACGATCAATTCTCCGAGGCAAGCTTCCGCGACGTTGGAGCAATCTCGCGAATACGATGGCCGGGACATTGTGGAAGCCCACGGCCATCCTCCGCTCTCAAATGCGTTGTGCAACGAAATAGCACGTATCCCCCGGCCTGAAGCCAATCAGATGGTAGCGCGCCCATCGGATGATCGCTCTGCACGAACGCAAGCGGCCGGGCACAGGAGGCACAATACCCAATTCCACAATCGTAAACTCCGGCTGCAAACTACCCTTGAGCTTTCGCATGTCGAAAGACTGCTTGTGACCGACGCGATGGAATGTGCACCCGCAGTCCGGACATCGGACCATTTGGAGATCCAGGTTTTCGCGATAGGGGACAGTCCCGATGAACAATCCGCCACGTCGTAGCAGGCGGTGAATGTTATGGATTGCGAGCCGGTACTCCTGCTCACTTACATGCTCGAGAACATCGAGACAAAACACGACGTCCTGCTCCTCCAATCCATACCCCTGAGGATCGGCAATATCCATCTGCAGGAAACGAGCATTGCCGGTAACACCGGCGGAATGCCGGCTGTGATACTCAGCCAGATAGGATGAAATATCGAGTCCCGTATAGCTCATCCCGGGCCCGAGACGGCTCGGCAGGTAAGCGTCGCCGACGCCGAACTCTGCGACCTTCATGCCCCCTGTGAGTCGAGGGCGCACCTTCCGGATAACGTAGCCGATCTTGGGATGGTTGAGCTGCCAGACCTTGCGGCTTCCCTCAAGATTCAGCCGTGCAAGATAATCTTCCGCAGTAGCCGGCGAGGCAACGGACTGTGTCTGCATATTAACGATCCCCGGATTCTGCCTGGTAGGGCAATGCGCTTTGGACAACCCGCGTCCATTCGGCGTCATTCAGCAGGGCCGGCCGGCAGATGAACGTGATCGTAAGAGCCAGAGAAAAGCCGAAGAACGGATCGACGAAGTGATTGCCAAAGTGCGAGTAGATGAACAGGATGCAAAACAGAAAGTAACTCGTATAGAACAGTCTGACGGCAAAAGACGAACGTGTCGCTCCATGGGCGAATAGAGACACTCGTGCGGTGGACAGACGCCGGCCGAGCCGGAATCCCCTAAGCACGATCCACCAGAAATACAGATACAGAACGATCCCCACCACGCCGTACCGGAAGAACAACAAGGCGGGTCCGACGTGAATGTTGTGGACATAGCCTTCGGGCGTGAGGTTCCGCGATATGCTGCCGATGTTCAAGTAGGGGAAGTATACGGCCCCGTGCCCTAATCCCGTGAGGAACGCGCCCGGGGTGCCCTGCAGAGTCCTGCACGCATTTCGCGCCTCATCGAGCCGTTCCGTGGCACTCTCGCCCTCAACGACTTCTTTGGTCACCAGCGTCCCGTAAAGTCTCGACCGACTGAGGTGGTCTGCAAAGAAGGCGATCAATAGAACCAGTCCCAGGAGGAGCGTGCACGAGACGACACTGAACACTTTCGCATTTCGCGGGTGGAGAATCATAAGAAGCCAGACGCCGAACGCAAAGAGGTAACCGACAAAGAGCCCTCGCGCCCAGCCCAGGAAGCCGGCGGCGAGCAGAAGCAGGCACCCGGCAAGGTAGAACACAATACGCCCGGAGCCGCTCCTGCCGGACGTGCCGGCGACGGCAAGCCCCGAAAGCACAAACGAGAAAAGCACGACATGAGGCGTGGTCAAGACGCCGTAGTACGCCGATTCACCGATCCACCAGAGCAGCAGGAACCCGCAGAAAACGGCATAGATCCGGCCGATTTGTTTGAAACGCCCGGCATATCCATCCCAAACGGACGTAAAGACAACCAGATTCAGACACACCCACAGGACCCAGGCGGCGTCGCTGAGGATGTAAAGAGGGTAAAGCGTCCCGGAGGTCAACCACGAGATGGGAGCGGCCAACAGGCCCGCGAAGAGAGCCAGAAGCGGAATCACCATCACGCGCCGGCCCACTGCACTAACGCGTATGTGCCTCGCTCTCAGGACCCACAGCAGGCCTAGGAAATCTCCCACCAGAATGGGAAGACCCATCAGGGCTTTGCCAAGCAGCGAATCGGTGCGACAGCCTGCCAGGATCGCAAGCGCATAGCCCATGCACACCAGCACGAAGGCAATGGGCAGGTTGATTCTGACGCGTTTTAAGGCTACAGACATCGTCTCCAGGCGACCGCCGCTCGACGCGGAGGCATGGTCGTAAGCACAGACTCCGTCCCCGTCGGTTGCAGGTCATGCGCGTCGCCGGCTCCAGCGACGCGGCTGCAATCCGCGAAATCCTTCGAGACAGGGCCAAGCGTCCGGCGTGGCCGCTGCTCAGTCAAGTTGCGCCACAACATCCGGCTTACTGGATAGCGTCGGGCCGCCACGGCGCCCGGCACAAACACGCCCGGAAGTCATTCCAGTAGCCAATTCCGTCGGGCATTCGTGTGACAGACCTCGTTCGGACGCTCGCGATTCATAATCAAAAACGGGGGCCTCACCTTCATCCACCTTATGGCATGCGAATGATTCGCGACCGAATGCCAGAAGGACCCCCAAGACCAGGGAGGCGACAATCGCCACGGCCGTTGTTACTACCGTTCCTCGCGGATCGCGCACCTCCGGCGGAACCGCCACGTCCAGCACCTGAAGCGTGGGGATACTCCTGGCCTCCTCGATCTTCGCGATTTCGTACTCGCGGATCAGCAGGTCGTAGAGGGTCTCCTGGACCATGGCATCCCGACTCCGGATGCTATCGATGCGGCTAAGCTTCTCTTCGATCTCGTCCAAGCGGTTCTCGAGAAACATGCGCTTGCTCGCAGCCTGCCCACTCGACAGCTTGCCATTCTGCCGATCCAGCTCCTCCACATAGGCGTTCGTCATGGCGGCCGACCGGGTACGGTCCCTGTCCCTGACGCGGATGGAAACAATGCCGTCCTTGCCGACGTCGATGCGGGTGTTTCTGCGCAGTTTTTTCCTGGCCTTATAGGAAGAACGCACGTCATAAGCACGCACCAGGTCAAACTGTTCCATGAGGCGATCCGCCACGACCCGGCTGTTCAGCAATCCGACGTAGATGTCCGCCGGGTTCCCCACGTCCATGATTTTTCGAAGCAGAGCGCTCTCACCGCCGCTCAACAAACCCAGGCCGCTTTCCGGAGAGTTCATCGGGGGGACGATGGAGGCCGTGGCCGTGTAGGTCGCGGGCCGCAGCAGACAGCACGCTCCGGCCGCCACAGCGGCAAGACCGCAAATCACCAGGATCATCCGCCTGTACTTCCAGATCACGCACACGTAATCGAACACATGGATCTCCGGCGCCGCAATTTCTTCTCTGACGATGACTGTCTCCTGGGATCGCCGGTCTCCGCGCCTCATGCTTCACACTCCGATCAAGATTGGGTCATATCGCCAATACCACGCCGGCGGCCACGGCGATCTGGAAGATGATCTGCGTGATGTCCTTCGTCGACTTGAGCCAGAAGAACCGGTCGACCTTCCTCGGCACGACGACGGTGTCGCCCGGCTCGAGCTGATGATTCATGAACCCGCCAAAGGACCACTGATTGTGCTGCGAGTCCCAGAACACCATCTTGCCCCGATTGCCCTGCTCAATGCTAATCACCGAGCCATCCGCCTTGATAACACTCAACTGCTTCTTATCCGCCTCTTTTGTCATGCCTCCCACCGTGCGTAGGTAATGGCTGACGGTGCCGTGGTCCTCGTACAGGAGAGACGTGGGATTGAAGACTTCGCCGATCACATGGACGACGCCCGGCGTTCGTGGGACCATCAGGTTGTCGCCGTCCTCCAGCTCGATGTCGTACCGCGATTGTTTGAATTCCTCCAGGGTCGTCATTTTCACAACCACGCGGCCGGTGATCTCGGCCGACCGAAGCTTGGCCAACAGCTCTCTCTTGGCCTCCAGGGCCGTCTGTTGTCCGCGGATCGTCTCGGCGTCGAGCGCACCGCTGATCGTCTGCTCGGTGCTGGCCAGCATGGATTCCTCGATCTCACGGATCAACTCATCCAAGCGACGGCGCTGCACCTCCCTCGCGCTTTCGCGCGTAAAGACCGCCCCTCTCAGATACGCCTGATCCGTATAACCGCCGGCGCGTTCGATGAGCGAGCTGAGCGTTTCGCTCCTTCGGATCGGGTAGGTCCCGGGAAACCGAACCTCGCCCACAATTTCGGCCGTTCGCCCGAACTCCAGGTCCGGGATCGGTCGAATCACCAGATAGTCATAGTCGCGCAGGACGATATTATGCTTCGGGTCGCCGGTCAGCGCCTTTTCCAGATCGATGTCGATCTTCTCCGTGCTCATGCCTTCCTGGCTGATGAGTCTGCGCGTGATTTCGGCCTTCCGGAGATAGGCGTTCTTGTGCAGCCCGCCGGCCGCATTCACCAGATCGTTGACCTTCATGCCCGGCGTCAGGCGATACTCGCAGGGATCATACACCATGCCGGAGATAGTGACGCTCTGGGTGTTTCTCTCGTCCCAGCGGAAGACCCGAATAGTGTCGTACTGAGCCAGCTCAAGATTCTCCGATGCGTCGCCGGCGAGCAATCTGCCCAGATGGAACGGAATGATCACGGGATGCAGGTCGGGCGGCGTGAGTCGCTCCACCTCTGCATAATCCAGGTTCGGCTGTGGCTGCAGGACGTCGTACGACGGCAGGATATCGCCAAGCCGCATGCCCGGCTTCCATCCATACTTGCCCGGCCTGACGGCGTGACCCTCGACATAGACGACCCTTTCCTCACGTGTGGCGACGGCAAAGACCTTGACGACATCCCCATCCTGCAAGATCGTCTCGCCCGAAGGTGAATCCTCTGCCTGTGCCTCGCTCCGGGATATGTCAAAATCGACGACGATCCGCCTCTGATGGTCTTCGACTCTCTCCACCTGCACGCGCTGAAGCCAGCCCCCGAACGTGACGCCCCCGGCGAGGTCCAACACCTGGTTCAGGCTCATCGGCCCGGCCATCTCGTAAATCGCCGGCCGCTTGACGTTGCCCGCCACCGCCACCACCGGTCCGATCAGCGGAACAAGAATCGCATCCCCATCCTGCAACCGCAGATCCTGGCGCCGATCCCCCCCGAGAAGAAAATCATACAGGTCGATCTGCACCGGCTCTTGCCCATTGCGCGACAGTTGAATCTTCCTGAGGCTCCCATTCTTGGACGGCCCCCCGGCGGCAAACAGCGCGTTGATGACCGTGGAGAGCGAACTGACGGTATACGTCCCCGGCGTCGAGGTCTCGCCGACGACGAAGACGCGTGTGCTCCGCAGCCTGTCCATGGAGACCGACATCTTGAAATCGGTGAACTTGCGGGAGAGCTCATGCTGCAGGTAGCCGCTCAACTCGCCGAACTTCATGCCCCAGATCCTCAGCGCCCCCACTTGCGGCAGCACAATCTGGCCGTCCCGGTCCACACGAAGCGTGTGCTGCCCGTCCACACGCCCCCACAAGGTCAGCGTGAAGCTGTCCCCGGGCCCAATGACATAATCGGGCCCTACGGGCACATTGGTCACCGGGGCGAAGGTCGTTACGAGCCCGCGGAAAACGTCGTACCCGAACTGCTTCAAATCCAGGGATACATCGCAGACATCGGGAGGAAGCTGCCCAGAGAAGAGCATCTCGATTCTCGAGGGCTCTTCCTGCTCTTTCCGCCACTCTTCCAGGGTCACATCGTTCGGCTCATTGGGCTCCACAGGTTCGTTGGGCTCGTTGGGCTCATTGGGTTCAAATAACCCGCGCTCCATGAGGAGCCGCTTCAGACGCTCGTCCACCGTTACTGCGTTGGGATCGAGCCTTAACGGAGAACTCAGCTTGGCGGAGCTCATTCTGGACAAGCGATCCTTCGAGTTGTCGAGGGAGGATTGAGCCTGGCCGGGCCGGGGCCAGGATAAGAACAGCCCCACAAAGACAGCCGTACGCAAGAAGGCCAGACACGACCTGCCAACGCATGGAGAACCCACTGAGTGAACCGGCAGTCGGTGGGAGCTTCGACTTGCCCACCGCGTACCTTCCAAGAAAGAAGAAATGCGTACCCGTGAAGGTATGCAGGGTCTCATGCCACACTCCTTTGTGTCACAACCAAGCCAACCAACCGGTTCCATCGGCCCCGGGCGGATATCCGTCCGCAACCGGCGTTAACCCAAGAATCAAGCATCAATGATGAACTTGAAGAGAGCACCATTGTGGCTTCGGCCTTTGGCCGAGGCCGTTCTGAAAGGACATCTTTCACGTTGCTTTGTCATTCTGGCCTTTTCTCTTTGACTTTTGATTTCCCATGGCCGCCGGCCACTGCGCATACAGACCGCTCCCCTGCTCCGCCCGGCCTTCACAGCGGGCAGACCAAGAATGCTGCCCTGCTCATCTTTATCGGACAGGCCGACCGAAAATCTTGACTTATGCAACCACAAAATAACAAGAAACCCGCCAACGGACCGCGTTGCCCAATCCGCGTATTGAGCGGGATTATAGGACGGGGCGTTCCGACAATGCACTTGACCGCGCCGTGCGGGTCGTTTAGGCTCTGGCGTGTGGCTGGTTGGAAAGGGCGTATTGCCTTTCGACTCGTCATCTTTGACTCTTGCAGTCTGATCTTTGCTGCTTCGCCGGCCCTCGCGCCGCGCGGACAGAGCCCTGTGGAGATCGATCATAAGTCAGGCGATGCAACGGATTGCGCTGTCTTTGGTTTTGGTGGCCCTGGCGGACCCGCCAAGCCACGCTCTGGTCTCAACGAATGTCCCACTGGGCCACTGGAGTTACGAGGCCGTGGATAAGCTCGCCGGCTATGGGCTGATCGACAGCGCCATGCTGACCGTGAGGCCTCTGGCCCGCATGGAGATGGCCAGGCATGTGGCCCAAGCCATGGAGAGCATTCAAAGCTCAGAGGACCCACCGCAGATCCTCGAATCCATCATCAAGCGACTCGCGGAAGAGTTCAAGGGCGAGCTGATGGTCATGGGCGTCCTCGACGGCTGGTATGGCGAGTCCTTCGTGAAGCCCGTGGAAGACCCATATGTCCGCTATGTCTACGCCGAGGATGCCACGGGTCTGGAGAACCTGCGGGGCGACGTGTTCCAGCGGGGATCAAACTATCGCGCCGGCTTCGCCACACGTGCAAAGCTGTTCGAGACCCTCGCCTTCTACCTCCACCCGGAGTACGTGGACTCCGACGAGATCGACGGCGATGTCGAGCTCATCGAAGGCTATGGAAAGGGGATGGTGGGCCCAATTGAGATCGAGCTGGGAAAGGACTCTCTCTGGTGGGGTCCCGGCCATCACGGCTCCATCCTCATGAGCAACAACGTGCAGCCCTTGACAATGGTGAAGATCAGCAATCCTCAGCCTCTGCAGCTTCCCTGGATCTTCCGCGGGCTCGGCCCGTTCAAGGGCGAATGGTTCCTGGCGGAACTGGAAGAGGATCGAGATGTCCCCAAGGCCCGGCTCTCCGGCGTCCGAATCAATATGAAACCCCACCCGCAGTTGGAGCTGGGCGCATCGAGAGTGGTGATGTTCGGAGGCCGGGGCGTCCCGCGGGTCGATTGCCTTGACTATTTTAAGACGTTCTTCGCCTCGTCGGAGCAGGCGGAGAACAACCAGCTCGCGGGATTCGACGCGTCCTTCCTTCAGCCGCTCGGCGACGGCATGCCTCTACGCTCCGTCAAGCTCTACGCCGATGGGGCAGGAGAAGACGAGGCCAACATCTTTCCCTCTAAATGGGGCTATCTGGTCGGCCTGCAGCTCAATGATCTCGGCCGGACGGGAAGAACGGACCTGCGCGTCGAGTACGCCGACACCCATGCGGTTTTCTACCGTCACAGCCTCTACACCTCGGGATACACCTACGAGGATCGGGTGATCGGGCATCACGCGGGGACCGACTCACGGGATCTGTTTGTGCAGCTCTCCCATTATCTCACGGACCGTATGGTCGTGGAGTTCGGCTTCGATCGAGAGACGCACAATCGTTCGGGCGGCACGCAGACGACCACAGACATATACGGGTGCGATCTGACCGCCTTTCCGTCACCGAACTGGCAAGTCGGGATCGGCTATCGGTTTGAGCAGAGCAGGTACCGCAAAGATCAAGAGAACCACATCATCCAACTGGGATTGATCCGAAGGTTCTGAATGTCGATCAATCCACTTATCCGGTGATCGTCTTCCAACTCTGATTGAGTTCTTCCATCAGAGTGATGACTTCCCGGATCATCTGTGGGTCACGCTTGGCGTTGGCCTCACTCAGACGCCGGTTCGCGAAGAGGTACAGTCTCCGCAGATTCCGGGCGATTTCCCCCCCGGCTTCCATGTCGAGGACGGCGTTGAGCTCGTTGATGATGTCCTGGGCGCGGCTGATGTACTGCCCCTTTGCCGCATGATTCTGTGCTTCCAGCTCCTTGACGGCGAGCTTGAGAAACTTGATCGCGCCATCATACAGCATGACAATCAGGCGGCCCTTACTTTGGGTCCCTATGGCCACTTCCTGGTATGCCCCGATTCCGTTCATGGTTTCGTCTCCATTGCAGAGATCGCCTCTCCCATCCGTTGGTACCGGTTGCCTCCTGCGTACGGACCTGGATCGGAACGAATCTTCGAACCTTCCGTATCGATAGGGAGATGACTGAGGGTCCTGACCTCAGCCATCTCCCTCGGAGTTCATTCAATACGGGCGTAATGGCGGCGATTATCGCAGCAGGGTCAGGGCCATCTGCGGAATCGAGTTCGCCTGCGCCAGCATCGCCGTACCGGCCTGTGCCAGCACCTGGTTGCGGGTCAGAGTCGCCATCTCAGTCGCCACATCGACGTCCGAGATACGCGATTCGGCAGCCATCAGGTTCTCCGCCTGGATATTCAGCACTTGGCTGGTGCTATCGAGACGGTTGATGTTGTAGCCGAACTTGGCCCGGGCCGTATCTTTGGCGTTGATCGCGCTATCCAAATCGGCCAGAGCGGCCGCGGCACTGGCCGCTTGGTTAATCGTCAGATCCTTGACGCCCAGGGCCGAGGTGGTCACATTGCTGCCAGCCACATCAATCTTGTCGGTTTCCCCGCCGAAGTGGATGGACACGCTGGCCGAGTTGTCGAGCATCTTCATGCCATTGAAATCGGTCGCCCCAGCGATACGGTCGATCTCTTTGGCCATTTCGGCAAACTCGCTGTTCATGATCGCACGCTGGGCGGATGAGTACGAGCCTGTCGCCGCCTGCTCGGCCAACTGCTGCATACGAATGAGCAGGTTGTCGATGACCTGCAAAGCCCCTTCCATGGTCTGCAGCATGCTCACGCCGTCCTGAGCGTTCCGAGCACCCTGCTGCAGCACGGCGATGTCGGCACGCATCAACTCGCGAACCGCCATACCCGCCGCATCATCACTGGCACTGTTGATGCGCAAGCCCGACGACAGCCTCTCGACCGACGTGGCCAAGGCATCGTAGCTCTGCCCCAGATACCGGGCAGCGTTCGCCGCCATAAGGTTGTTCTTGATTGCTAACATGTCTGCGACTCCTTAAAAAAGACCCCAGTTTGGCCCCTTACGAAAGCCTTTACCTGTGAACGGCATACAAAAAGACTGGCCGTCAATGCTCATTATCGATGAAAAACTGGGGTACTTAAGGGATTTGCGTATACCCAATTACGACAAAGTGGAGAGCCCTCTAATATAGCCTCTGCTGCTATTGACAGGGGTGACACCGTCACCGGCGTCCACACAAAAATATCAAAAGGGCTACGGAATTCGTCGGAGCACCGCCTCCGACTTCCATGCCCGCGGTGTACCGTCGGATCGGCGGCTTATCAGAATATTGGGCCCAAGAAGACACGTGCCTGTGTGTCACAGGTGCCTCTTTTCTCATGAGAACCGGCAGGGACAGCCGATAATCGTTCTGTTGTCTGGCTGCATACGGCCAAATGTGAGAGACATGCCGTGAGTGATAGAACACTGCTGGTCTTCAATTGCCATGAGCCGTGGATTCACCAACTCGGCGTGCTGGGCTACTCTCTCGAGATCATCGTCAACCTCCAAGGGAAATACAACCGGGGATGGGACGAGCGGATGCGGCCGCTGCCGGCCAACGCCCGCCTGATCACTCTGCCGGAGGCAATCCAATCCGGGACGAAGTATTACTGCATCGTCACGCACAACACCACCGATTTGCTCGATATCCGGTCCCGGCCCGAACCCCGCCTCATTGTTCTCCACCACACGCTGGAAGGCCGATTAGCGGAAGAGGATGCCAATATCGACCCACAGCAAATGAAAGATATGCTACACACGTACCTGGATCTTGTGGGTGGGCACGCCGTAGCGACATCCATGTTCAAAGGGGAGTCGTGGGGATTCACAGATGACATTGTGCCGTTCGGCATCGACGTCGAGGCGTATCTCCCCTATCGCGGGGAACGGCCGTGCGGCCTGCGGATCTGCAATTTCATCAACAGCCGTCGGCACATCCTGCTTTGGGACCTGCACGAAAAGGCCTTTGAAGACATTCCAGTGACGCTGGTCGGGCACAACCCGAACATCCCGGGCGTTGAAGCCGCGCGGAACTGGGACCACCTCAAGGCCATTCTCCAATCGCATCGTTTCTACATCCACACGGCCGACCCGCGCTTCGAGGCGGGGCACAACATGGCGACGGCAGAGGCCATGGCGGCCGGGCTGCCCGTGCTGGGCAACCGTCACCCCACCTCTCCCATCAAACACGGCGTCACCGGCTTCCTCAGTGACAATCCCCGAGAGCTGGGACGCTATGCCAGAATGCTCCTGAAGGACAGAAATCTTGCAGAGTTGATGGGGCAGCAGGCGCGAAAGACGGTCGCAGAACGATTCTCGCTGACGCAATTCAAGCACGCCTTCCTTCGATCGATTGAGATTGCACGGCGGAAGTGGTATACGCGAAGAACCGACTCTCCAAGCCCGTGTGCCGCGCGCGTGCAGCCCGCTCCGATGGCACAATAGGACCGATATCGCATTGTCGAGCCTTGTTGGGTCTACAGCAGCATATCGAGTTGACCCTGCGCGACACCGGCCGGTGGGTAGATGCTCGAGATCTCCTCGGGCTCGGATGAATGGCCGACATCGCCTTGTGACCAGCTTGCTCGCGGCGCCGCAGGGGAGTGATCGCGCTGCTGGCCCGAACCATGCTCCTGGGGCCCGGCATCCTGCTGCCACTGCCCTCTACTGAAGTCCCGCTCTGGCTGATTGGACATCACCACCTCGAACCTCCGGACCTGTACCCCGGCATCCTGGAGCCCGCGAAGCACCTGGGGCAGGGCCTGCTCGATCTCGTGGCGCGTATCGCTGCGACCCACCTCGAGGATGCCGGTGACGTGCCGGCCTTGCTCATGGAATCGCACGAGCACGGTCCCGAGCTCCGGCGGATGCAGCCGAACCAGTACCTGTCTGTCGCCCCGCGACAGAGAAGCATGCACCGAGTCGAGTATCTGCTTACCGACATGCTGGACAGGATTCCTGCTTGCAGGACTATCAGTCATCGGGATCTGGGTTCCGGTAGAAACACGCTGTGATACAGGCATGGCCTCGCCGTGGGACGACACGGAAAGCTCCGCCCGCATCTGGAGCCCAGGGTTTGGCTCAATCGAACGAATCTCCTTGCCCGGCGCTGGAACTGCTTCTGCACTCAGACTCCGGATGGCCGGATTGCCGCCACTTGCCGGAGATGCACCGGGACGCTTCTCAGGCAACGGTGCGCCGAGTTCGCGCTCCGTCGCCTGGGCCGCCGTTACTGTCGGGCCTTGGCGCCGGGACGGAGCCTCCATGACCGCCTGATCCAACTTGGGCTCGATACCAGGCGACTGCTCGATCGGGACAGCCTTGATGGCAGCCGGCGGTCTGATGTTATCGGGCTGCAAATCGGCACGACCGGTTTGCGGCTGCCCGAGGCTGTCCGCCCCTTTGATGATCGTGCCCCCCTGGCTCGTTTGCTCAGGCCCCCCAGGATCCCGCGGCGCAGCTTGTCCGGTCGAGGCCGGGCCGTCACTGGCTTGCTTGGAAGGCTTTGATGGAACTTTCCCGGCGATGTCGGTCGGAACGGGCCCCGGCACACGAGCTTCCGCTTTCGCCCGGGGGGCAAAATCCGCCACAACAATCCCATCGACTGCCCTGCCCTTAGGTTCTTGTTTGGCAAGGGTTTGCGGCTCAGCCGGTCGCGGGTGGTGCTCAAGCACTTCGTGAACCGGCCGATGGAATGGCTGCACATGGGATATGGAGGATTTTCCGGCGATGACCTTGCCCGCGGCAGGCTCGCCAAGTACCGCCTTGGGAAGTGCCGCCGCACTCGGATCCGCCTTTGGCTCCTCGCCGGCCACCTGTGTCTGCGCGAGCATCTCGACAGGTCCCCGCGGCGGGCCAATCGCGACGCCCTGCTCTTGGGCTGCCTTCTTCTTCTTCTCCTTCGCCGCTACGTTGGCCTGTCCTGCCGCATGCGCAACGGCCTGTTTATCTGCGGGCCGCTCACCTTCGGGAGTCACGGGAGGTTTGATTTGATCAGACCCTAACTCCTTTCGCAGTTCGACCAAAGCGGGCGTGTCGGCAAACCGTCCCTGCGGCTTCCCTGATGCGCGTTCCGTTGCTCCTGTGCCGGAGGCGGCACCACCGCACGGCAGAACTTTGCAGGCGTTCATTGCTGTAGTCATACGTCATATACCCTCATACACTTCTATTTCTATAGCAACCGGCGTGCCAGCAGGGAGCCACGCCGCACACAAGAGCCCTAACCTATTACCACATAAGCACTTACACCCCACAGTAAGATGTGCAAGAGTTCGGCCTTGCTGACCGCGAACGCAATCTCCGGAGGAATGCTCCCTGCGGGGGAAGAATCTTCCGCGCGTGTTCCTTCGGACTGCGACCGCCGGGGCATGTCAAATAACCCGACCGCCTGTATAGAAACCTGACACCCCCCGCGCGGCCGTAAACGCGGAGCGGCCGCCTTCGGAGCCTTCCAAGGCCCGGACGAGGCCGTCCCCTTGCCCAAATAGCCATGAGACGACCTTTGGCACGCTTATTGCTGCTCTTGGGCCGGAACAGACATCGTGTGTACAGACGCAGGGGAATGTGACATGGCACAGCCAGTCGATATCGTCGGTTTGCTGGAGGCGGGCATCAAGGCGGAAGGCCTGCGCCAGAAGACCATCGCCGGCAACGTGGCCAACCTTGGGACCCCAGGCTACAGGCGGCTGGACGTGAGGTTCGAGGAACTGCTGGCCAAGGCCATGGACTCGTCAGCCCCCGTGAACCCGGACAGCATCGAGCCGGAGATCTACCGGCCGGGAGACACACCCGTCAAGGCCAACGGCAATGACGTCAGTATGGAGGCCGAAGTCGGCGAGATGGTTAAGAACTCGCTCCGCCACACGGCCTACGTCAGGCTCCTGCGAAAGAAGCTCTCACAGATCGAGTTGGCGATGGGTATCCGGGGTTGATCGCGGCAAACAATAAGAAGCCCGCTGGAGCACAGCGGAAGACTGGCAGAAAGGATTCGGCAGGATGACAGTCGATAGGGTATTCGGCCCGGTTGATATCGCCGTCTCGGGAATGCGTGCACAGGGCAGGCACATGGAGACGATCTCCTCCAACATCGCCAATGCGCGCACGGCGGACACCGGTGAGGGCGAGCCGTATCGCCGCCTTGAGACCGTGTTTCGAACCGAAGAGAAAGGCGTGAGCGGCGTGATCGTGGACGACGTCGTGCAGGACATGAGCGCCTTGCAGCGAATCTACGATCCGGGAAACCCCAAGGCCGACGCATCCGGCTACCTCACGATGCCGAACGTTCACCTGCCGATGGAGATGATGAGCCTCAGCGCCGCCAGCCGGGCGTATCAGGCGAACGCCGCAATTCTCAAACGCTATCAGAAGATGGTGGAGACCACACTCGAGTTACTCCGGTAATTGAAGGACCTCGCGATGATCCATCTCGATCCGAATGTGAATTCCATGTTGCCGAATGTGAGTGCCCAGACGCCGCAGGCGGAGAATGCCGGTGCGGCCAAGTCGGGCTTCCACAATGCCGTCGAAACCCTCGGCAAGTACGTCTCAAAGGTGGACGACCTGCAGCAGGCGTCGGATACCTCCATCCAGGACCTGCTGACGGGCAAGAACAACGACATCACGGCAGTCGTCTCCGCTGTGGCCAAGGCCGATGTCAGCTTCAAAGTCCTGGTCGGCGTCCGGAATCAGCTCATCGAAGCCTATAAGCAGACGATGAATATGCCGCTGTAGAATTCTGATCTGCGGATTGCGGGCGCCAATGGTGACGCCAGGCCGCAATCCGAAACCCGCAAATCCTGTGAGGGTCAATGGAGTTCCTGCAGAAATTAGCCCTGATCTGGCGCAAAGTCAGCCTGATCCAGCGGGCCCTTCTGGTGGCCGTTGTGTTGGCTTCTGCGCTGATCGGCTCGCTCCTGATCCACTGGGCCCGCCGGCCGGATATGAGGATGCTCTACCAGGACCTGCAACCCGCCGAGGCCTCCCGAATCACTGAGAAGATCAGCGAAAAGGCGATTCCCTACGAGCTACGGGACGGCGGCACGACCATCTATGCCCCCAGACAACACATCTATCAGCTCAGATTGGACTTGGCGAAGGAGGGACTGCCCGTAGGGGAGCAGAACGGATACAAGCTGTTCGATGACGAAAAGATCGGCGTCAGCCCGTTTGTGCAGAACGTCAATCTCAAGCGGGCCCTGCAGGACGAGCTGGCCAAGAGCATTCAGATGATCGACGGGGTCGAGCATGCGAGGGTGCACATTGTCAACCCGGAGCAAAGACTCCTCGCCTCCGAAAACGAACAGACGACGGCATCGGTGGTCCTGCGACTTCAGCCCGGCTATCGGCTCAGCGCCACCAATATTGCCGCCATCACTCACCTGGTTTCCGGCAGTATCAAAGGGCTGAAGGCCGAGAGCGTCAGCATCATCGACAGCGAGGGCCGGCTGCTTTCCGGCGAAGCCGATTCGACCCTGGCCACCGGCGCCGGTACGGTCCACGACTACAAGCAGCGTGTCGAGCAGGGTCTCGCTCGCAAGGCTGAAGAGATGTTGACCACCGTTCTGGGCCCGGGCCGCGCGACCGTCCGCGTCAGCGCCGTGATCGACATGAACAGCATCAGCACGATCACGGAGACCTATGACCCCACGGCCAAGGTCCCGACGAAAGAGGAAGTCACGAGCAACTCGGAGACCGGGGCCGGCGGATCGGGACAGCAGACCGTAGCGGGCACCACCAAGAAAGACGAGACGGTCGTCACGGAATACCAGGTCGGCAAGACCGTCAAACAGGAGGTGGTCCTGCCCGGCGAGATCAAGACCCTGTCCGTCGCGGCTTTCGTCGATCTCTATGCCGATGCCAACGAGCCGGCTTCCGGCGGACAGCCGGCCATGATTATGGATGTCCTGGAGGTAGAGCAAATCATCCGAACGGCGCTCGGCTTGAAGGAGGCGGACTCTCTCAAGGTCGTCAATGCCAGGTTCCACCGGTCCGCCGAGCCTCTCGTTGAGGAAGAACCCGCCAACTGGCCCCGTTACTTCGCTCTGGCCCGTCATCTCTCTTTGGGCATCATGGCGCTCTGTGCGGTGGCCGTGTTGCGGATCTTCAGTCGGGCGCGGAGCAAGGCCATGGCCGAAGCACGCGCGCAATTGCCGGCCGGTGCAAGTCCGGGCGGCTTGCTGCCCTCCGGTGAGCCTTCGGCGGAGCCGCTGTACTTGCGCCGCCAGATTACTCATGCCCTGAAGAACAATCCGGAACAGGTAAGAGAGATGTTCCTCAATTGGATTCAAGAGAAGGAGTAGATCACACGTGCCGTTGACGGGGAAACAGAAAGCAGCCCTGCTCCTGGCCAGCCTGGATGTGACCACCGCGGCCGAACTGCTTAAGGGCGTCGATGCCCGAATGGTGCAGGACCTGGCCGTGGAGTTGAGCTATCTGGACGCCGCAGGCCATCGAAACGCCAAGCAGACGGCGGACGTGGCGAGGCAGTTCTGCAAATCGTTGCAGCAGGAATCCTCCTTCCATTTCAAGAGCTTCCTGAGGGAGATGCTCCGGAACACGGTGGGTGAGGAGCAGTCCAAGCGAATTCGGCAGGAGATTCAGGACCTCCTGCAGAAGCGGGACCCATTCATCACCATTCGGTCTGCAGATGTGCGGACGCTGGCCGCCGTGTTGGAGACGGAGCACCCGCAGGCGGTCGCAATCGTTCTGTCCGAGCTGCCGCCCAGGAAGAGCTCGGAAGTCCTTGGGCTGCTCGGAGAAGGCGTCCGAGTGAGCGCCATCAGCAGGATGACGGGAATCGGCAGTGTCACGCCGGAAGCCAAGGCGAGAATTGCACAGATGGTCCGCCAGCGCATGGAGAGCATGGGCTCGAGGGGGCAAAGCGGCGCCGCGATGCAAGCGCGCCCGGAGCAGTCCTTGCGAAAAGTCGCCGTGATTGTAAGGAACCTCGACAAGGAAATCCGCGACGGTGTGCTGGAGGCGATTCAGCAAAAGGACAAGGAGGCGGGTGAAAAGGTCACGAATCTGATGATTCTCTGGGAAGATATTCCGCAGGTGGGCGACCGCTCACTGCAGCAGGCGCTCCGCGGGATCGAAGAGCGGCAGTTGGCCCTGGCCCTGCATGAGGCCCCCGAGGAGATGGCTCACAAGATCAAGTCCAACATCTCCGAGCGTGCCGCCGCCATGGTGGACGAGGAGGCCTCCCTCATGTCGTCACCCAAGAAGGAAGACGTGCGCGAGGCGCGGGAGAGGGTCGTCGGAGCGCTTCGCGAGCTGAATCAGAAAGGAGAGTTGAGCTTCGAGGAAGAATGAGCCCATGCCGCAGATGTTGACGATCAATCTGGCACAGCCGATTGCAGCGGTACGCATCATTCATGCCGCCGATACAGGAGGCAACGACCGCCGAGCATCGCAGAGCGTCCAGGAAGGGTCGAGCGCGGCAGGAACCATGATGCAAGCCGACCAGCATCGTCTGACCGCAGAGCTCGAGCAGCAGAAGGCTGAACTTGCCGGGCTCTGCCAAACGGTCGGCAGCATTGCAGACGGCCTCGGCAAGCTTCACGAAGGGCTGCTGGCGAATAATCATGCGGAGATCGCGGCCCTGGCGGTTGAGATCGCCAGGAAGATATTGATGCACAAGGTTGCCAAAGCCGAGTATGACATTCAGGCCATCGTGGCCGAGGCGTTGAAGCGTGCGCCCACACGTCAGAACATCGTCGTTCGGCTGAATCCCGAGGACCTGCCCGGCTGCCGGCAGCTTCGGGAACAGAGCCCGGAAGGCCCGCTTGCCGAGCTGGAGCTCACCGCCGACTGGAGCATCGGCCGAGGCGAGTGTCTCATCGAGACCCCGAAGGGCATCGTGAAATCGTTCATCGAGGAGCACCTCGAACGCATCGGCGAGGCGCTTCAAAAGGTGGAATAGATCGTGACAGAGAATTGCGTGATCGATTTTGACAAGTACTACTCGGCGCTGGAGACGGTGGATCTGATGAGCTGCCAGGGCTACGTGGTGCGGGTCTCCGGGTCCACCGTGGAATCGGCCGGTCCGATGGTCGGGCTGGGTGAGCTCTGCGGCATCCACATCCGTGACGGCCGGCGCGCCCTCGCCGAGGTCGTGGGTTTCAAGGACGACCGTTTGATCCTCCTGCCGCTGCAACACATCGAGGGGATCTCACCGGGCGACGCAGTCACCGCTCGGACGACGCCGCGACATATCATGCTCGGGGAAGAAGTCCTCGGCCGCGTGCTGAACGGCCTGGGCGAGCCCATCGACGGCAAGGGCCCGCTCATCGGAGGCGAAAAATGCCCTCTGGACGTGAGCGGCCCTCCGCCCTTGAGCCGCGAGAGAATCACGCAGCCCTTGGCGCTGGGTATCCGCTCCATTGACGGCGTGTTGACGTGCGGCAGAGGGCAGCGTGTAGGGATCTTCGCCGGCAGCGGAGTCGGCAAGAGCGTGCTGCTCGGCGATATCGCTGTGTCCAGCGACGCGGCGGTCAACGTCGTGGCCCTGATCGGCGAACGAGGCCGGGAGGTCCGCGAGTTCCTGGAAGAGAATCTCGGCCCCGAGGGTCTGGCGCGCAGCGTCGTGGTGGTGGCGACCTCCGACGCCCCTCCCATTCAGCGGGTCAAGGCCGCCTTCGTGGCCGTCACGATCGCCGAATATTTCAGGGATAGGGCGAAGAACGTCCTGTTCATGATGGATTCGCTGACCCGCTTTGCGCAGGCCCAACGGGAAATCGGCCTGGCCGCCGGCGAACCGCCTGCGACGAAGGGCTACTGCCCCAGCGTCTTCGCGCTGATGCCTCGCCTGATCGAGCGGCTTGGCTGCTCGCAGAACGGCAGTATCACAGGCATTCTGACCGTGCTCGTCGAGAACGATGATATGACGGACCCGGTGGCCGACAGCGCGCGAAGTCTCCTGGATGGGCATATCGCCCTGTCGCGCAAGCTGGCCGATCGAAGCCATTACCCGGCGGTGGACATCCTGCAGAGCATCAGCCGGCTCATGCCTGTCGTCGTCGGTGAGCAACATCGCATCGCGGCGCAGAAGCTCCGAGAGATTTATGCAACCTATGTCGACGCCGAAGATCTAATCAACATCGGGGCCTTCTCGCCCGGCAGCAATCGTCGGATCGATGGCGCCGTCAGTCTCATCGACCGGATCAACCAGTTTCTGATTCAGCCGGTCCGCCAGAGGACCCCATTCGAAGAGACCGTCAGGCAACTGACCGTAATCACCCAAGCCTGGGACAAGCTATTGAACGTCAGGAATTGAAACCAATCGAAGAATGAAACGATTCGTATGGCGTCTGCAGAAGGTGCTGGACGTCAAGACAAAAGAAGAGCAGCTCAAGCGAACGGAGTTATTCCGGCTCGTTCAGCACTTGGCCGCCAAGCGAAGCGAGCTACTCCTGCGAAAGAGAGTACTGCAGAATCTCATGACCGATATCGCAAAGGACAAATCGCCCGAGCGCCTGAGCGCACAAGAGCTCTTCCTTCGACAGGCCCAAACCGACGATGCCCAGATCCGTCTGCTGCGGGGGCAGATTGCCGATCTGGAGACCCAACAGCGGGAGAAGACGGCCGAAGTCCTGGCCGCCAAGCGCTTCAAGGAGGGCCTGGAAAAACTCCGGGCACAGGCCAGGGAGCAGTTCATCAAAGAGCAGGAGAGACTCGAACAAAAAGAGCTGGAGGACAGAACGACCATCGCGTTTGTCCGCAAGGAGAACATGGCCGAATGCAATGGAGCACACAAGCGCGAACTGACATCCAGCGCGATTGTTGAGGAGCAGAACCGGTGAACAAGAAACGTATCATCATCGCCGCGGCCGCGGGATTGGTCAGCTTCGCCGGTGCGTTCGCCACCGGGTGGCTCACGAAACCAACGGCTGCGATGGGCTCAAGCGCATCGGTTCAGACGACCGATGCCAACCAAACGCAGCCACTCGGCGCAACGCCCTCCGGCCTCTTCGCCTCTGCGCTAACACCTGCCGGCGACGGCACGACGCCGCGCATGCTGACCGAACAGCAGCTCAAGGAGCTCATCTACGAAGTCCGCGAGAAGATCCAGGACTACAACCGCAAGCTCCAGGACCTGGAGAAGGAGAAAGAGCGTCTACAGATGGCTCAGCAGACTCTGAAGAACGATATCGGCGCACTGGGCGATCTGCGTGTGGAGTTGGCGGCCAGCGTCGCGGATCTCAAGAACGAGCGGGAGGCGCTGCGCAAGACACGGCTTGAGATCGAACAGGTGGAGAAGACGAATCTGGTGGCCATTGCCGCCGCCTACGACAAGATGGATGCGACCGGGGCCAGCGAGATATTGATCAACATGGCCACGGGACAGTCCAAAACGATGGCCGGCAGCTCTGGGGGCCCGAATATCGACGACGCCGTCAAGATCCTCTATTACATGCAGGATCGCACGAAGGCCAAAGTGCTGACCGAGATTGTCACGAACGAGCCGGCGCTGGCCGCATTGTTGTCTCAGAAGCTCAAGCAAGTCCGGGAGGGAACGTAGACGCATGGACATCGCAACCATCATAGGCACACTCCTTGGCTTTTTCGTCATCGTCGGGGCAATCGTCGCCGGCGGTGGCGCGGCGATGTTCTTCCACATCCCCTCACTGTGCATCACGATCGGCGGCATGACCTGCGCCACCATGATCCATTTCTCGCTGCCCCAGTTCCTGGGCATCTTCTCAATCGTCAAAAAGACGATCATCACGAAGCTTCCCTCCGAGACAGCGGTCATCCAGAAGATGGTCAACTTCGCTGCGATCAACCGGCGGGACGGTACGCTCGCCCTCGAGCCGGAGATCGCCCGGCTGAACAATCCCTTCTTTGCCAAGGGCCTGCAGTTGCTTGTGGATGGCCAGGATTCCGAGTCGATTCGGGATCTCCTGGACCCGGAGATTCAATACCTCCAGGAACGTCACTCCGTGGGCAAGAAGATCCTTGAGTTCATGGGTGCGGCCGCTCCGGCCTTCGGCATGATCGGGACGCTCATCGGGCTCGTGCAGATGCTGCGGAACATGAGTTCTCCCGACCAGATCGGTCAGGGCATGGCTGTCGCCCTCCTGACGACGTTCTACGGGGCGTTCGCAGCCAACCTGGTCTTCATCCCGCTGGCCGGCAAGCTCGGCATCTACTCCAAGAAGGAATCCGTCGCCATGGAGATGATTCTGGAGGGCCTCTGCGGGATCGCCCAAGGGGACAGTCCCACCATCGTCCGGGAGAGAATGCAGGCGTTCGTCTCGCACGGACGCCGCCGGGAGATCAAGGCAACCGTCTGATGGCGATCCGACGCAGAGAGAACAGATCCGAGGACGGCGGCGTGGGCGCCCCCGAGTGGATGCTCACCTACAGTGATTGCATGACGCTGCTGCTCACCTTCTTCGTGTTGCTGATCAGCTTCTCATCGTTCGATGAGAAGGTCTACCGGAAGGTGGAGTCGGCCTTCACGGAAGGGCTTTCCTCCATCGCCGTGCGACCGGTCAGGGACAATCTCGCCCTCGAGTCCAGGCCGGAGATCGTGCACGAGCAGGAGCTTGTCGAAGGCAGCGAGCAGCCGACAGTCAAAGGTAAATATGAAGCGAATCCGAATCAGAGCCTGGATTTCCTGGATTTCCAGAATCAGAAGGTCTTTCTCCTACGCTCGAACAGGGTCTTCCTTGGCCGGGGCACGCGCCTGTCCAGGCAAGGGGCCCAATTGCTCAGCGATATTGCCGTGCTCCTGGAAGCCACGGGTGATCGAATCGTTGTGAGCGAGCATGGCCTCCAGGACAGCGGTCCTGATGCGCAAAGCCCACCCGAAGATCGCGGGAACCTCGGGCTTCGACGCGCCTGGTACGTGACGAACTTTCTGGCCGTCCGACACGGACTGGAAAAAACGCGCTTCAGCATCTCCTCCGAAGGCACCGTAGCCATGGAATCCCTCCTGCAGAGCTCGCTGTTCGCGGGCTCGAAGCGCAACGGCGCTGTGGGAAGGTCCTTCAGGGAACGGGTCATTGAGATCACGACCCTTGAGCGGAGTCTCTATCATTGAAAGCCAGACGCGAAGCACCGCAGGACGAGAAGCCGCAGACGCCGGCCTACATCGTCACCTATTCCGATATGGTGACCCTGCTGCTGACGTTCTTCGTGCTGCTGCTGACGCTGGCCGAGATGCAAGACCCGGAGCTGTTCAATCGGGGCCGCGATTCGTTCTGGGAGTCCATTCGCCTGTGCGGGTTGGGGGCTTTGCTGGGCAATCCGGTCAGCAGGGACATGGGCGCCACGCAGGCAAAACATCAGACCAGCGAGCCCGAGGTCTCTGAGGACCGGGCCCTCGACGAATACCGGGAGAAGCTCCGACAGGCGTTTGACCGGCTCAACCAGTCCGCCGTTACGCTGCCTTCACAGGTTGTCGCGCAACGACTGGATTTCCGTGTGACGGACATTCGCTTTGCCTCCGGCCGGGCCACACTCGACGACGACGCCGGCCGATCCCTTTCCCAGCTCTGCATCGATCTGCAACAGAACCTGGATACGGAGCATTGCAGTCTGTACGTGCTCGGTCTGGCCGGCGATGAGAAGACCGAGATGCAGCAGTGGACGCTCTCGGCCAAGCGGGCACAGGCCGTGGCGACCTTCCTCCGGAAACGGTTGAATCATGACGGCCCCAACGAGACCTCGGACGGGGTCGGGGCCGGCGGGGCCTCATGGCAAATCTTCTGGTGGGGTGCGGGGCCCGGCGGCCACTGGGCCGGCCAGGACTGCCCCGACCCCGGGCAGTCACAGATCCTTGTGGCCGTCCTGAAGACAACTGGCTGACCGCCACCGTTGTATAGTTTTTCGACGGGCCGATCATTCTTCAGCCACACGGACGCCACGAACCCACTTCTGCGCCCCGGAAAGCGGTATTCGCATTTCGGCACACAATTTGCACATCCGCTCGGGGCATGATCCGTCCAGGGGATCAGGACGGCCGGAACAAGACAATACGAGGTCAAGGTGAGCAACCAAAAGAAACGGATCGGGCTTCTGTGCGTGCTGCTCGTGGCTGGGGGCGGATGGGTCGGCTTCGCCTCGCGGCAGGCCGGCACGCAGGATCATGTCGCCGTAGTCGCTGCGGATTCAGGCGAGCTTGCCCCAAGCGATTCTGAGCTGTCGAACTCTTCCGGCGTCAGCCTCATAACGCCGCTGGACGGCGGTCTCAGCAGCACGGAGCTGTTCTTCAAGATGATGCTGTCCGTCGGGCTGGTCATCGCGCTGGGCGTGGCCGCGCTGTATCTGTCCAAGAGGGTGCTGCCGAGGGTAACGAACGCGCCGGGCAGGGAAATCCGCATTCTCGAGACCGCCGGTCTCGGGCCCCGCAAGGCGCTGCACCTGGTGGAGGTGGGCAATCAAAGACTGCTCATCGCCAGCACAAACGATACCATCACAACCCTGGCGCATGTAGAGGATGCCTGGCTCGACATCGCCAAGCAGGAGCCGGCCGAACCGGTGAAGATGTAAATGCACTGTCTTCCTGGGAAAAAAACGTTGGAGCATTGGAACGCAAGACCGTTGAGGCGTGAAAGCGTAGGAGCATCCGAAGAAGCACGCTCCTGCCCATCCGGGTATCTACGGATCTGCGTACACGCGCTTATTGCCGGCTTGCTCGTGATCCTCTTGTCCTCGCCCGCCGCCTTCGGCCAGACTACAAACACCATCCGCCCACCCGTCATGCCGCAGACTCCGGCCTCGATGCAGAGCATCGCTACGACGACAAATCCAACGGCGCCCACGGCCAACAACGTCCCCAGTATCAGCGAACTGATGACCGTTCTGGAGAAAGCGACAGCCTCCCAGCCGGAGGGAAAGGACTGGTCCACGCCGGTCAAGCTCGTGATCATCTTCGCTGGACTGGCGATTCTGCCGAGCCTGCTGGTCATGATGACGTCGTTCACCCGCATTGTGATCGTGCTGTCTTTCGTGCGACGGGCGCTGACGACGCAGAGCATACCACCCACGGTCGCCATCATCGGCCTGGCGCTGTTCCTGACTCTGTATACGATGGCCCCGACGTACTCTCGCGTGAACGCCGAAGCCATTCAACCGTATTTGGCCGACCAGATGAACCTGGGCGCCGCCACGGAGAAAGCCGCGGAGTGTATGAAAGAGTTCATGCTCCGCCAGAGCCGCAAGAGCGATCTTGCGCTTTTCGTACAGATGGCGAAAGTGCCGCCGCCCGCGACGGCGATGGACATCGGCATGCACATTGTCGTGCCGGCGTTCATTATCAGTGAGTTTCGCACGGCATTCGAGATCGGGTGCCTGCTGTTCATCCCGTTTCTGCTGATTGACATGGTCATCGCCAGCGTGCTGCTCAGCGCCGGCATGATCATGCTGCCGCCGGTGATGATTTCGCTGCCGTTCAAGCTGATTCTGTTCATCCTGGTGGACGGCTGGGGGCTGCTGGCGAGGAGTCTCAGTCTCGGCTTCACCTGAGCCGCGGCCGCCCCCCAATACGCGTCATTGCGCGTTTCGGAAGCCTCGCACCATGCATAAGGCACCAAAGGAATAGACTTATGGATAGCAGTTTCGCACTGTATCTTGGCCGGCACACGCTCGAGACCGCACTGCTGCTGGCCGCGCCCCTCCTCGTCACCTGCCTGGTCGTCGGCCTCACAGTGACCCTGCTCCAAGCGATCACCTCCATTCGGGACATGACGATGACCATCATCCCGAAACTCCTCGCCCTCGGCGCCGTCATGCTCCTCTTTAGCGGTTGGATGCTGCAGGTGGCCCTGCGGTTCACGACGGAGATCTTCGCGCACATTCAAAGCATCGGACAAGGATCCTGAGGCCCCGATGTCCCATACGCTGCTTGGTTTTGCCCTGATCGTGACTCGCATCTCGGCGTTCTTCCTGGTGCTGCCGGTCTTCGGATGGAAGGCCATTCCCGTCCGAGTCAAAGTAGCCGCGACGATTCTCCTGTCTGTGTTCTTCGGCGCCATCACCCCGCTCGCCATCGACCCTGCCGAGGTCTCCACGCTGACGGCCATGATCCTGTTGATGGGCGAAGCCATTTATGGGCTGGCCCTTGGATTGATCGTAGCGCTGTTGTTCTCGGTCGTGCAGCTCAGCGGGCGCATCGTGGAACAGCAGATGGGATTGACGATGGCGAAAATCGTGGACCCACTGACGGGGGACCAGGTCAACCCACTGTCCAGCCTGCTCGAGATGATCTTCGTCCTGCTGTTCCTGAGCGCCAACGGCCATCACCTGTTCCTGCTGATCATCTCCAAGAGCTACAGTGCCTTCCCGCCGGGCAGCATCCCCACCATCGACCTGTTGGTCGGCGGCATCATTCAGACCGGTTCGGCGATGTTCATCGCATCCCTGCGATTAGCCGCGCCGATGCTGGCGGCCTTTCTGATTCTGATGGTGGCACTCGCGCTGCTGGCCCGTTTGGTCCCGGAAATGAATATTCTCTTTATGAGCATGCCGGTGCGGGCGGGGCTCGGACTGTTCATGGCGGCCACTCTCATGCCGTTTGTAGGTGGATT
>Ga0207752_1000053_pt1 | contig 46209 bp, 50 predicted proteins | sample Pon2CUnioCityCA_6_FD_187272 | JGI IMG/M metagenome (GOLD analysis project Ga0207752, IMG submission 187272) | Marine sediment microbial community from Union City, CA, USA - Pond 2C Sediment 2 (SPAdes) | ecosystem: Environmental > Aquatic > Marine > Intertidal zone > Salt pond sediment ... | reverse complement strand
TCTTGATCGGGTTGAGCCGGGCATGCGTGCTTACCATGAAGAACTGTTTGGTCCGGTGGCCATTGTTATTCATGCGCGGGATGAACAGGATGCACTTCGTATTGCCAATGACTCCCCGTTTGGCCTTGGGGGCAGTGTCTGGACCCAGGATTCGAGCAGGGGTGAGCGGGTTGCTCGCCAGGTTGAATCAGGCTGTACCTTTGTTAATGGCATGGTGAAAAGTGATGCGCGTCTGCCTTTTGGTGGGGTGAAAAATTCAGGTTATGGTCGTGAACTTTCTTCGCATGGTATACGTGAGTTTACCAATGCAAAAACCATCTGGATTAAATAGTTAACAAGCTTACTTGCTTATTTCTCTATTTGCTTGGCCGGGCTGAAATATAGCCCTGACCCCATGACACGCCTAGTTCACGTAATACATCTAGCGTTGCCTGGTCTTCTATATGTTCGGCTATGGTAATTAGTTCAAGTGACTCGGCAAGTTGTTGAATACCGTGAATGATTTTCCGCGCACGATCTTCATAGGCCACGCGTTTGATCAAGCCACCATCAAACTTAAGGTAACTGATGGGTAAATCAGCAAGGTAAGTTAACGAAGAGTAGCCGCTACCAAAATCATCGATGGCCAGCTCGCAACCAAATTCAATAAAGGGTTGCAGTAGATTTTTGACCTCGTTAATGTCATGCAATAATTCCTGCTCGGTAATTTCTATCACAAGCGGCTTATGTTTACGCTCAGTCATACCATGAGCAACAAACTCTTTACGCGAATATTCAATAATGCTTTCCATTAATTGAGGGCGACGTAAAAAGTCTGCCGAGATATTAACAAAGTGTGGAAAGTTAGCTTCTTTTGAGGCTTCCTTAACACAACAACGGGAAATGGTTTGTCGGATCACCTGCTCATCAATGCGGTGAATAAGCTGCAGTTGGACTGCAGCATCAATAAACTGACCTGCCTCGGTTAAGTTTTCATTCTCATCCCTGATCCGGGCCAGGGCTTCTTCGGCAACCTGTTTGCCTGATTGAATATCAAAGATGGGTTGGTAAACTGAAACGATCTGATTATTGTTAAGTGCACGTTCTAGCCGGGTACCCATCGAAAAGATATTGCCGTTGAGTCCTTTACTATTATAAATCTGGTTACGCCCGTTATGTTTTGCTTCATACAGTGTTGCATCTGCAACAGAAAATAGTTTTTCAGGCGCATGACCATCTTCAGGGTAAGATGCAATGCCTATACTCGCGGTTAAAAATATTTCTCTTTCATTAAGATAAAAGCCCTGCTCATTAACGCAATGGTGTAAACGATCAGCAACAATCGCGGCCACTTCAGGATCAGCATCGGGTAAGATACAAAGAAATTCTTCACCGGCCCAACGACCAATGGTATCGGTATCACGAATGATGAACTGTATTCGTTGTGCGATCAGTTGTAGCAATTGATCCCCGACTTCATGACCGTACCGATCATTAATTAGCTTGAAGCGATCAATATCCATTAACAGGATTGAGTAAGCCTGTTGATTTTTTTCGTGATCATTATGTAACGTGGTAATGGTTTTCTGCAGAGATTCCCGGTTAGCGAGCCGGGTTAAAGGATCATAATTAATCTGGTAAAGCAGCGGATGATTTTTATTTGAACTGTCTTTATCCAGTTGATGAAACATTAAAATGGCGGTATTGGCATCAAGCGGTGAAATACTGAAATCAATATAGAGATCTTTATTATTCCGGGTTTTAATAACTTGTTGCGCCAACGGCGCAACCAGGTGTCCTGATTTAATAATATGCCGGATAAGTTTTAAATTCAGTGATTCGGAAGAGTCACCCGAGAGTTTAAATATTTTTTCGAAAGACTGGTTTTCTGCTTCGCCTTGTTGCCAGCCGGTTAGTTTACAGGCCGTGTTATTGATAAATGTAATGATGCCATCTTTATTTATGCCCACCAGTCCATCACCGAATACCGGGGTGGGATTTTCGCTAATCTGGGCTGAGGGATGGTCTGACGAACCTGCGTTGAACAGGTTTGTAGGTTCTTGTTCGGGTGTGACCTTGTCATCTGGCTGGTCACTGGCTCGTTGACGGGGGTTTGTCACGCGTTTGCCTGTAAATCAAATCATTGTATAGTACGAGAATACCACATTCCAATTACTTAACTAGTACTCATGGTATTCGTCTTTAACGCTTTGCGTAGGAGATCACAAAGTTAACACTAAAAATGAATTAAACAGACGCTTGTCATTACCGTTACTGATTTTTTATGGAATTGGAACTATTCTCGGTGCCGGTATTTATGTGCTGGTGGGAAAGGTTGCAGGAGAAGCGGGTTTATATGCGCCGGTTTCTTTTATATTAGCTTCCTTATTAGCCGCCTTTTCAGCTTTTTCATACGCGGAGTTAGCTGCACGCTTCCCTCGCAGTGCAGGTGAAGCTATTTATATAGACGAAGGCTTTGCGATTGAGAAGTTATCGATCACTGTGGGTTTAATGATCATTACGATGGGTGTTGTTTCTGTCGCAACCCTGGCGCATGGTTTTACCGGCTACTTAAATGTTTTTATAACCTTACCGCAAGCACTGGTTATCAGTGTCCTTGTGATATCACTGGGTTTGATTTGTGCCTGGGGCATAGGTCAATCCGTCATGATTGCATCAATCATGACCATTGTAGAAATCATTGGTTTACTGATCATCCTGTATGTTGGCAGGGAGTCTTTTGCCGTATTACCTGAACAGCTGCCGACTTTAATACCTTCGTTTAATGCCTCGGTATGGGTTGGTATTGCAATGGGTAGCTTTATCGCCTTTTATGCTTTTATTGGTTTTGAAGATATTGTTAATGTTGCAGAAGAAGCCATTAAGCCGCGTATCAATATTCCACTGGCAATCATCATCTCCCTTATTGTAACAACGATTTTTTATGTTTTAATTTCAGTCGTTGCGGTTTTACTCTTTGCTCCAGCTGAATTAGCTGCGAGTGATGCACCACTTGCTATGCTCTATGAAAAAAGCACGGGGCAGGCCCCTATTGTGATTACTCTAATTAGTTTAATTTCGGTTATGAATGGTGCATTGATCCAGATTATTATGGCTTCGCGTGTACTTTATGGTATGAGCCAAAAGAAATGGTTGCCGCAAAAGATCGGTGAGGTTAATGCTGTAACCCATACTCCTCTTATCGCGACAGCCATTATTACACTATTAATACTGGTTGCTGCATTAGTGTTGCCACTATTGAGCCTGGCGAAAATAACAAGCTTTATTACCTTGAATGTTTTTATGCTGATTAACTTTGCCTTGCTAAAGCTTAAAGCTTCAAAAAGACCGCATGATGGTTTTACTGTTCCGCTTTGGGTTCCTTTAACAGGGGGAATCAGTACTTTAATTTTTATTCTTTATCTTTCAGCGACATTTATCTGATGTTGTTAGAATTATTAATTTACTATATTGGACTGGGTGTTATTGCAGGTTTTGTCGCCGGTCTCCTGGGGGTGGGTGGTGGATTAATCATCGTGCCTGTGCTTATCCTTATATTTCAGCAAAATAATTTTTCATCAGAAGTTATCGTGCACCTGGCGATTGGCACTTCACTGGCAACCATAATTTTTACATCGCTATCATCCATATATGCTCATCACTTCAGACATAAGGCTGTTCGTTGGGATATTGTAAAACAGCTTACGCCGGGAATAATTATCGGTGCTTTAGCCGGTGCGGTGATTGCGGATTTAATTTCAGCAAAACCATTACAACGATTTTTTGGTTTTTTTGAATTGTTTGTCGCCGTGCAAATGGCACTAAATATTAAACCACATGCGGCACGGACACTGCCTGGAAACTTCGGCATGAAAACGGCCGGAGCAGGTATAGGAACAATCTCATCTATTGTTGGGATCGGTGGTGGTACATTAACCGTTCCTTTTCTTGCCTGGTGTAACGTAAAAATGCAACAGGCAGTGGCAACCTCAAGTGCCTGTGGTTTGCCTATTGCGGTTGCCGGTTGTGTTGGCTTTATCGTTACCGGGTGGAATGAAACTGGTTTACCTGGCTATTCGACTGGTTATATTTATTGGCCGGCATTTTTATCAATAGTTGTTTCAAGTATGTTGTTTGCACCAGCCGGTGCCTGGCTGGCACATCATTTATCGGCTGCAAAATTAAAACGTGCTTTCTCTTTGGTCCTGTTTATTCTTGCTATGAAAATGCTACTGGCCTAAGTCTGGAATATGATAAGGATCTAGAGTTTTATCAGTATATAGCCGAGTGCGACATAATCATTAATGGTTGCAGGTCCTGCCGCGGTGACATCAACATACGCTGGAAACTCTTCTTCACTAATATTATTCCAGCCAGCATATGTACCACAAACATGAAGTGGTATGTTGTCTTGCTGGGTAAGTTGCTGAGTTAACGAATGCACTTTCTTATACTTTTTATTATTCTTGGTCGTTAAAGCAAATTGTTCATCACCATGAGTCACGATTGCAATATCAATTTTGGGAAAACGATTACGTAATTTTGCGATGTGCTTTTTAGTTTGTGGAAGTACCCATTTAAGACTGTTCTCTGCGCCCGTTACGATTTCAAAAACAATACCGGTTGGCGCTTCTTTTAAACTAAGAATATTTTTAACTTGCTGAGTTGCAGATTGAGTGGGCTCTAAAGCAATAGATGCTTGCGTAAAGATAAAGCTAAAGAGAAATAATACGCTATAAGTGAGTTTTCTTTTCATCGCAGGTGTCCCCTTATCTTCTCTTTTATAGAAATTAACCTCCCGTCATAGACATAAAGCGAACCAGTTTTTTCGGATTTTCGCTAAATTCATGTTTTTCAGGCTTAAGGTCTATCGCTTTTTGAATATGCTGTTTTAACTCTTCATCAGAAATACCTGAACGCATTAAATCACGTAACGGGTAACTATCATTTTGACCAAGACAAAGATATAAGGTTCCATCGTGTGAGAGTCGAACCCGGTTACAGGTGTCACAGAAGTGTTGTGACATCGGGGTAATATAACCAATGCGCAGCTCGGTACCTTCAACGCGGACGTAACGTGCCGGGCCACCACCATTCATATTGGCTTTAACGAGTTTATATTTCTTGGCGAGGCGCTCGTGAATTTCACTCAATGGGATATATTGCTGGCTGGCTTCCCGCCCTGTGTTGCCCATGGGCATGGTTTCGATAAACCGTAAGGTAAAATCGTGGTCGATACAAAACTGTACCATGTCTTCAACTTCATCATCATTGACACCGCGCATCACAACCATGTTGATTTTCACCGGGTGAAAACCAGCATCCCTGGCCGCGAGTAAACCATTAATGACTTTTTCAAGTTTGCCACCACCGGTAATCTCTTTAAAACGATCTTCGCGTAGGGTATCGAGGCTGATGTTGATGCGCGAGATGCCAGCTTTTTTAAGAGGTAACGCCTGCTTTTGCATACGCGTGGCATTAGAGCTGAGTGAGAGATCTTCGATACCCGGAAGTAATGAGAGTCGTGCCGCCAGTTCAGGTAAGTTGCGTCGGACTAACGGTTCACCACCGGTGATACGGATGCGTTTCGTACCCAGTTCACCAAATACCCTGATGACACGTTCAATTTCATCAAATGTGAGCCAGTCTTCTGGTTCACCAAAATCTTTAAATCCTTCCGGCATGCAGTAATTACAGCGTAAATCACATCGATCGGTAACCGACAAGCGTAGGTATTCAATACTGCGTCCGAACTTGTCTGTCAGTTGTTTTGTCATTAACTCACTCAGTTTTGCGGCTATGAGGACAGGTAACCTGCATTAGAAGGCTCTAATTATAACTGATTGAAATGAGGCTGTGAGTGATAAGGCGGTTTATTTTCTCTATATCTTAATTTAGGAAGGGGTATTGCTAAAGCTGTGCGGGAAGGGAGATTAAGCGTTTTTTATGTTTCGTTTGCGAGCAGTGAAGCCCTGACAAGATCGGCGACAGATGAGACTTTCATTTTATCCATGACATTAGCCCGGTGAACTTCAACGGTCTTAATACTGATCTCAAGTTTTTTAGCGATGTCTTTATTCAAGGTGCCAGCAACCACATGCTGCATCACTTCTTTCTCACGTTGTGTTAAAGAATTGATTCGTTGTAAAGCTTTATTTTGAGAATTGATTTTTTCACGATCAAGCTTGTGTTTATTCACCGCGTTATGGATAAGGTCAATCAGGTCCTGGCCGCGGAATGGCTTTTCAAGAAAATCGAGAACCCCGGCTTTCATCGCTTTTACTGCAGTGGATATATCGCCGAAGCCACTGATCATAATAACCGGCAGGTCAATATTATTACCTGCGAGTTGTTGCTGTAGTTCAAGACCACTAATGCCGGGTAAACGTAAATCCAGTACCAGGCAACCGAGGCCATCATCCGTGTAATTTTCCAGGAACTCGTTTGCGGAGAGATAGGTTTTTGATTTGAAGTCCAGCGTTTCAACGAGTTCACTCAGGTACTTTAGGGTACTCGGGTCGTCATCAACTATGTGTATTGTTGCATTTTGATTTTTCATTCAGTATTCAAATTTTTTTATTTTGATTTTTAATAGTGAGAAAAATCATGAGTTACTCACTTCAAATAATTACAGTAGTCATCCATAAATACCTGTAAATTACACTTAGTCTCAACTGGGGGAGTATGAGATTAATTTAAGATAAAGTAATGATATTTGGTATCTGCTCTGTATGATATTATGATCACTATTTAATGGTATTAGGGTATTCCCTTAAAAACGATGAATTGCTACACATTTTATCTGCATATATAAGGTATTATCGGCATTTGAAATTAAGTATTTAATTAAAAACGAACTTTTAAATGTCGGACAGGGTTAAATAATCAGTTTATGGAACATCAATACACGTTTACCGGTGAATTGCAGGTAAAAAATCTGTCCTGTTGGCGAAATGACCAGGTGTTATTTGAGCAGTTAAATTTAAATTTAACCCCTGGCAGCGTGCTGTTTTTAGAGGGTGAAAATGGCAGCGGTAAAACAAGTTTACTCAGAATCCTCTGTGGCTTTCGTCTCGCCGATGAAGGGGACATTTTGTGGAATAATCAATCCACTTCCTCGCTGCCCGAGTATTTTGAAAACATTTCTTTTGTCGGGCATAAAAACGGGATTAAGGATGAACTTACGGTTGAGGAAAACCTTAACCTGATGCGTTCTATGGCAACCGCCTCCGATATAAAAAGCGATGAAGTATTAAAACAAATTGGCCTGTTTAAAAAATCAGATGTACTGAGTCGTCTGCTCTCAGCCGGGCAAAAACGAAAGCTGGCACTGGCGCGTTTGATGATGACAAATAATTCATTCTGGGTGCTTGATGAACCCTTTACCTCTTTGGATAAAGCCAGCGTGGTTTTTTTTGAAACGCTGATTAAAAAACACATCGCTCGTGGCGGTATGCTCATTTTAACTTCACATCATGATATTGATTTATCAGGCTTGCCGGTTAATCAATTTAGCTTAAGTAATTAATTATGTTTACTGCCTGGTCTCAAATATTAAAGCGTGACTTACTAATTGCCTTTCGTCGTCGCTCGGAGATTATTCACCCGTTAATTTTCTTTGTCATGGTGATTTCACTGTTTCCACTTGCTATCGGTGACGATAAGGTCTTACTGCAAAAAATTGCCCCGGCCATTATCTGGGTCACGGCCTTACTTGCCACCATGTTGTCGCTGGATAATTTGTTTCGATCAGATTTTGAAGACGGAAGTCTGGAACAAATGACGTTATTGAAGGTCCCACTATCGTTACTGGTGACTGCGAAAATCACGGCACACTGGCTAATTACCGGTTTACCATTGATTTTAATAACCCCGCTACTTGCAGTGTTACTTTACCTGCCGGGGGAGACGACCTGGATGTTATTGCTGACTTTGTTGTTAGGAACACCAACATTAAGTTTAATTGGTGCAGTTGGAATTGCGCTAACAGTTGCGCTACGTCAAGGAGGCGTGATTTTGTCTTTGTTAATCTTGCCCCTGTATATACCGGTGCTGATTTTTGCGACCCTTGCCTTACAAAATACGGTGCAAGGATTCTCAGCTGAAGCACAATTGGCTATGATGTTGGCTATTTTAGTTCTGGCAATCACCTTAGCACCGTTCGCTATTGCTGCTGCCTTGAAAGTGAGTTTGAATTAAGAAATGAATATTATCCAGAGTATTAAGCGGCTGTACCACCAGTTTGCTTCTCCCCCTTACTTTTATCGAATTTCGGGCATGTGGCTTCCTTATATTATGGGGCTGTTTATTATTCTGTTTGGCTATGGGTTATACGGTGGCCTGGTGACGGCACCGACTGATTATGAACAGGGTGAAGCCTACCGGATTATTTTTGTTCATGTGCCTGCTGCCTGGATGTCACTCTTTATATATATGGTCATGGCCGTCGCCGGCGCGATTGCATTAATCTGGCGCATGAAGCTGGCAGAAATCGTCATGATTTGCAGTGCGCCGATAGGTGCCAGTTTTACTTTCCTGGCGTTGGCCACCGGTTCGATCTGGGGTAAACCTATGTGGAATACCTGGTGGGTATGGGATGCACGGCTAACTTCGGAGCTTTTACTGCTGTTCTTATACCTCGGTGTAATGGCATTATACAACGCGATTGAAGATAAACGCACCGCGGCACGTGCCGTGGCAATCCTTGCATTAGTGGGCGTAGTTAACATACCGGTTATTCATTATTCAGTAGAATGGTGGAATACATTACATCAGGGTCCGACTGTTACCAAATTTGATAAACCCTCTATTCACCTGTCGATGTTAATCCCGTTATTAGTCATGGCCGTTGCCTTTAAACTTTTTTATATCGGAAATTTATTTATGCGGGTACGAGCTGAATTACTATTGCGTGAGCAAAAAAGTAAATGGGTAAAAGAACTGGCGGAGCAAAGTTAATATGGAATTTCTCGATTTCGGAAAATATAACTTTTATATCTGGGCCTCTTACGGCTTAACTTTTCTTGTTTTGATTTTTAATGTTGTTTTACCAGTCATGGCCAGGAAAAAGCAGCTTAATAAAATCAAACGTCAAAATTATTTAAACCAATAAACTTAAAGAGAACTATTGTGACTCCTGCGCGTAAAAAACGACTCTTCTTTATTATCTTTCTTGTGACAGGCATCGCGGTTGCAGCTGGTTTTGCCCTGTATGCGTTTAACCAGAACCTGATGTTTTATTTCTCACCTTCTGAAGTTAAGCAAGGTAAAGCACCGGTTAACAAGTTATTCCGCATGGGTGGAATGGTGGTTGATGGAACCTTTAAAAGACAGGATAAAAGTTTAAAAGTCTTTTTTGACCTGACGGATTATGAAGATACGGTTACTGTTGAGTACACCGGAATTTTACCTGACCTGTTTCGCGAAGGGCAGGGTATTATCAGTCGCGGCAAGTTAAACGCCGACGGTGTATTTATCGCAGAAGAAGTGCTGGCGAAGCATGATGAAAATTACATGCCGCCTGAAGTTGCGGAATCTTTAAAGAAAGCCAAAAAATAATTTTTTAATCTTACAAAGTAAATAAATATGATTCCTGAACTTGGACACTTTGCATTAATTCTTGCGCTTGTACTGGCGATCGTTCAATCCGTGTTACCACTCGTTGGTGCATCAAAAGGTATAAGTAGCTGGGTTGCATTAGCAAAACCGATTGCACGCATACAATTATTTTTTATGCTGGTCGCTTTTGCTGCATTAACTCATGCCTTTATTGTGCATGACTTCTCTGTACTTTATGTCGCCAGTAATTCAAATACCCAGTTACCTTTAATGTTTAGAATCTCGGCGGTTTGGGGTGCGCATGAGGGCTCATTATTATTCTGGGCGTTAACCTTATCGCTTTGGACAGGTGCAGTTACTGTATTTAGTAAAAGCATTCCAAAGGATATGCTGGCGCGCGTAGTCAGCGTGCTGGGTATGGTCAGTGTGGGTTTCTTACTTTTCATGTTACTAACATCCAATCCCTTCGATCGCCTTGCCATGGCGCCTGCTGAAGGTCGTGATTTAAACCCGTTATTACAGGATTTTGGTTTGGCGATTCATCCGCCGATGTTGTACATGGGCTATGTTGGTTTTTCGGTTGCCTTTGCTTTTGCCATTGCCGCGATGTTGGGTGGCAAACTTGATGCAGCATGGGCACGTTGGTCTCGTCCCTGGACAGCAGTTGCCTGGATCTTTTTAACCCTGGGTATCTCGCTGGGTAGTTGGTGGGCTTATTACGAACTTGGCTGGGGTGGCTGGTGGTTCTGGGACCCGGTCGAAAACGCGTCATTCCTGCCATGGTTAGTGGGCACGGCATTGATGCATTCATTGGCAGTAACTGAAAAACGTGGAACGTTTAAAGCATGGACGGTGTTACTCGCGATCTTTGCTTTCTCTTTAAGCTTGCTGGGTACTTTCCTGGTACGTTCAGGTGTTTTAACCTCGGTGCATGCTTTTGCAACTGATCCCGGCCGGGGCGTGTTCATATTAATCTTCCTGGTTATTGTTATTGGTGGTTCTTTATTGTTGTATGCATGGCGAGCGCCAAGCATACGTAGCTCGGTTTCGTTTAATCTTTTTTCACGCGAAACAGCATTACTGTTTAATAACGTAATTTTAGTTGTTGTTGCCGCGAGTGTTTTACTCGGCACCTTGTATCCTTTATTGCTCGATGCATTAGGCGTTGGAAAAATTTCAGTCGGCCCGCCTTATTTTAATAGTGTCTTTGTTCCGCTGACGATTCCATTAGCCATGTTAATTGGTGTGGGTGCAATGATGCGCTGGAAACAGGATAAGCCTGAACGCTTGCTAAAAGCATTAGGCCCTTCTCTTGTGATTAGTGTTGTTGCCGGTCTTTTATTACCGTTAATCGCTGATGAATATCATTTCGGTGCTGCGATTGGTTTAATGCTGTCAATCTGGATTACCTTAAGCACCTTACAGGGATTACGTTTACGCCTGGTAAATAAAGGTTACTCATTAGAATCTTTAGCGACTGTGCCGCGTAGTTTTTATGGCATGAGTATCGCGCATATTGGTGTTGCAGTCTTTATTGTAGGCATTACCTTAACCACGATTTATAGTGAAGAAAAAGATGTCAGGATGGAACCTGGCGAAAACTTTGTTATGAAAGGGTATAACTTTGAGTTCAAAGGCGCGGAATCAGAGCAGGGGCCAAACTATGTTGCTCAAACGGGGCACCTCACGGTGAGTAAAGATGGGCAACATATTGCTAGCTTAAATCCTGAAAAACGCATTTACCTGGTTCAGAAAATGCCTATGACAGAAGCCGCCATTGATGCGGGCTTTACCCGTGACCTGTTTGTTGCCCTGGGTGAACCCCGTGGCGAAGGTGGTGCATGGAGTGTACGCCTTTATGTTAAACCTTTTATTCGCTGGATCTGGTTAGGTACGATAATAATGGGGATTGGTGGTTTGCTTGCAGCAACAGATCGTCGCTACCGCTTAGCTAAAAAATTAAAATCATCAGGTAAAAGTGAGGTAAGCGCATGAACCGTGCATTGATACCTTTATTAGCCTTTATTGTACTGGTGGTATTTTTAGCGATTGGTTTAACCAAGGACCCACGTAAACTGCCTTCGCCTTTTATTGGTAAAGCTGCGCCGACGTTTAACCTGCCTTTACTGCATCAGCCAGATAAAACTTTTTCGCCAGAATACATGCAGGGAAAAGCCTGGATTTTAAATGTCTGGGCATCCTGGTGTGTCTCCTGTCGTGCTGAACACCAGGTACTAAATGATCTGGTTCAAAATAATAAAGTGAACCTGATTGGCCTGAACTATAAAGATGAAGTGGTTGATGCACGTCGTTGGTTGAGTCAGTTAGGTGATCCTTACCAGCTCAGTATAAGTGATATAGAAGGACTGACCGGAATCGACTGGGGTGTGTATGGCGTTCCTGAAACTTTTGTTATTGATAAAAAAGGCATCGTACGTTTAAAACATACCGGGCCCGTGACGCGTAAAGATATTAAAGAAAAAATTATCCCCTTGCTTAAACAGCTGGAGAAAGAATCATGAGAAGTCTACTGATTGCACTTGCTTTGCTTCTTTCATTTAGTCATCCACTATTGGCAGGGGTAGAAGTAAAAGAATTTGATAGTCCTCAACAGGAACAACGTTACAAAAAACTGGTTGACGAGCTACGTTGCCTGGTTTGTCAAAACCAGAATTTAGCCGACTCGAATGCATCGTTAGCAATCGATTTACGCAACCAGGTATATAAAATGATTAATGAAGGACAGAGTGATAAAGAGATAATGGATTTTATGGTCACTCGCTATGGTGATTTTGTTCTATACCGCCCACCTTTTAAAACATCAACATTCTTCTTATGGGTCGGTCCTTTTATTATTTTTATAATCGGTTTCTTTGTGCTGATCCGGTTTATTCGTCAACGTAAGAATGTTGTATCAACATTAACTGATAACGATAAAGAAAAACTAAAACAGTTATTAGATGAAGATAAGGAACAAACTAAATGATTACGTTCTGGGTTTTAGCCGCGGTATTAATTGTTATCGCCCTGGTATTTTTGCTACGTCCATTACGCCTGGATTCTAAAGTGAGCGATATTGATCGCGCTGCGCAGAATGTTGAGATTGCCAGGGAACGATTAAGTGAATTAAAAGTTGAGTTTGAAGACGGCTTGATATCTCAAGAAGAATACGAACAAACTCAGCAAGAACTTGAGTTGTCTTTACTTAATGATGTTGAACAAGATCCTGGTGAAAAAGTAAGCGCTACTAATGTACAGTCATATAACCGTGTTGCACAACTTGGTTTACTTGTTTTTGTTCCTGTCGTGGCTGTTATTTTTTATGCTTATCTTGGACAACCTGACTTAATCGAGGGTGCTAAAAAACAGGCAGCAGCTGGTCATACTTCTGCAGATGGTAAGAGCCAGTTGGGTAGTGTTGAAGACATGGTTGCAAAACTGGCTGAGCGCCTTAAGAATGAACCAGACAATGCCGAAGGCTGGTTTATGCTGGCGCGTTCTTACATGTCTTTAAACAGGTATAAAGAAGCGGTTGATGCGCTGGAAAAAACCAATGAGTTGGTGCCAGATAACCCTGTAATAATGCTGCGGTATGCTGATGCATTAGTCATGCAACGCGGTGGCCAGTTTAGTGGTAAACCTTTTGAGATAATTAAACGTGCGGTTGAGCTGGATCCGGAAAATCATACCGGTTTGTGGTTGATTGGTATGGGTTATGAAGAGCAGGGTGCTTATAAAAAAGCGATATCCTACTGGAGTAAATTGTTACCATTATTAACGGATGAACAGTCCAAAGCCCAGGTGCAAAAATTAATTAGCCAGGCAAAAAGAAAAGCAGGCATTACTGTATCTGAGGATTCGGAGACAGTAGTAGTAACAAAAGAAACTCAAGCCGTTAAATCGATCGCGGTCAGCGTTAGCATTGATGAAAACAAACTGAAAACTGTTTCAGAAAATGATGTCGTATTTATTTTTGCACGAGCATTGCAGGGTCCACCCATGCCACTCGCTGTCGTGCGCAAACAGGTAAAAGATTTACCTATAGATGTTACCCTTGATGATTCAATGGCAATGATGGACAGTATGAAACTCTCAAGCTTCAAGCAGGTACAGATAGTCGCGCGGGTATCAACATCCGGCACTGCAAAAGTTCAAAGCGGTGATCTTGAAAGTGATGTTAGTGTTGCCAGTGCCGGGCAAAAAGAAAAAGTGAAACTGCTTATTAACAAGTCCGTACCATAAGCGATGAAAATTTTATTTTGTATTTAAGGCGTTTTAACAGCGCCTTGATACAAAGTTATAAGTCGAGTGAATCAAAAACCTGCTGGGCAACTTTTTCATTTGGGTGGCCAACAGCAACAACCTTATCCATCACGATTAACGCCGGAAATGATTTTACATTATGTTTTGTGGCGATATCTTTACCAATATCTTCGGATAAAAAATGAGTTTCAAGCTCCAGGTTGTTTTTATTACATAGCTCCTGCCATATGTTTTTAGTAGAATCACAGCTAGAGAATGCTCCTGCTAATATCAAAATGGCTTTCATCGTTTTTAAAAATCCTATATCCTTAAAATACAGATTGTTTCAGATATTAATCGCGTTAATTATTTAACTCATTGACCGAAGTCAAGAAACTACGATATGAATTTAAGGGTGTATTAAAACTAGGACTATGGAGCATAACAGCATTATTTTAGATGAGCTTCATCATATACCGTTATTTTCAGCACTTGATGAGCAGGAACTTGAAAGTGTTTTAAAAGCAAGCCGCCAGGTTTCTTTAGGCGCAAAAAAGGTCTTGTTTGAACGCGGTACACCGGCAACGCATTTCTATCTTTTAAAGTCCGGCCAGGTAAAGCTTTATTGCTTGTCAGAAGAGGGTGATGAGAAAGTTATTGAAATTATTCATCCATCACAGACCTTCGCTGAAGCCATCATATTTATGCCTAAGCAGTGTTATCCCGTTAGTGCTGAAACCATCAAGGCGAGTGAATTATATAGTTTTGATATGAAACAGTTTCGCGAGATACTGGAAAATTCCAGGGAAACCTGCTTTCGCCTGTTAGGGACAATGGGTCGACAGTTACACTCAAAAATTAATGATATCAATAATTTAACTCTGCATAACGCGACCTATCGCCTGGTTGTCTATCTATTAGAACAGTTACCTGAAGATGCGGTAGCCTTATCTTCGATTCATCTAAAAGCAACCAAGGTGGTTATTGCTTCTCGTTTATCCATTCAGCCTGAAACCTTTTCTCGAATTTTATTACGTATGAGTAAGCAAGGCTTAATTGAAGTTCACGGTAACGATATTACCCTGCTTGATGTAGATGGGTTACGCGCGTTATTAAAAGAGTAAATTATTATAAATCGTTTACTGTTTGTGCTGTTTACCATATATAATATTCAGGTTTATTAATTACTAAATATCTCATCCAAAGCTAACAGGTTTGGCTCTGTCCTATTTGAAGTATGCAAGTATAGGGTTTTGATTATGGAATTAATTAAGTGGAGTGATAAGTTTGCTACCGGCGTCCCCGATATCGACAGTGAACACGAGGAATTGATTAATTCAATTAATTCCTTTTACCTTAAACAAAAAGAAGGCATTGATAAATCAGAGTCCGTTCAGATTCTGAATAATATTTACGGCTCTATTCATTCACATTTCATGCTTGAAGAAAGGATAATGGAAAAGAATGCCTATGATGAATATGAACAACATAAAAACAATCATGCAAAATTACTCGATGACTTACGTGACATTACCATGGAGCTTGAACAAACATCGCAACTCGATGAGCAGAAATTAAAAACCAAGTTAAATGACTGGTTCATGGTTCACTTCAAAACCTTCGACTCGCGTTTGCATAAGTTAGAGCAACTTATCGCATCAAGAAAAGATTCAAAAAGTAGTTTTATTTCCCGTATTAAAAATATATTTAAATAATAGCTGATAATTTTTCTCGAGACTGAATTGGTTGTTATTTATACTATTTCACTGGACTGAGTATAAAACTACTTTAGCAACTCATTATATAGCTGTTACATTTCATACTATTTAAGCTATTAACCCCAAATTGCTTGATATATATCAAGGTTTTGCTCATATTAGAGCCTATATTATCTTGCTGAGTAGTAATGTGGCTTATACATGTTAAGTTGCTGTTCTACTTAACAGATATAATTTAAAAAATGAGTTTCTGTACTTCCCAGTTACAATAAAAATAATCGAATAATCGACAGTTATAAGGATGCTTACTATGACAGATCAAAATAATAATGATGACGAACGTATCTCGGGGTGGCAAACCTTGTTAGATAACCCGTTCTTATTACTTTTCATTGGTGTTGCAATGCCCACGGTTTTTTATATCGTTTGGGGCATTATGGAAATTGTTAATCTTCCGGTTGCACCATAACTATTCCATCAATTAATAATAATTAGGGAGAAGAGCTTATGACTTCATTTATGCCTCCTGCTGATCGTAACTGGTGGAAAGTACCGGTAGGTCGACAGGAACTCGTCTGGATCGCAATAGCGTTAGTCTGGTGCATAATCATGTTCCTGATGATGCCGCTATGGCACGTTTATGGTAAGCAAAACCTTTCAACAGAGGCTTATCAAACTACACCTGCAAAATTTGGTGCTAAGGTCGAAGAAATGATCGGCAAGTACAAAGTAGGTGAAGAAGCTGGTATGCCTGTTGTTGCTCCACCTGTTGGTAGCGATGTCTACATGTTAGGTCGTTTATGGCAGTGGTATCCAATTTTAAAACTGAAAAAAGATCAAGAATATCGTTTACATCTTTCTTCAATGGATTGGCAGCATGGCTGGTCGCTGCAACCCGATAACATCAACCTACAAATTGTCCCAGGTTATGACATGGTACTGAAAGTAACCCCTGATAAGGCCGGTACATTCAGTGTAATTTGTAATGAATATTGTGGTATTGGTCACCATACAATGGTGGGCAAGATCTATGTGGAGGAATAGTAGACATGGCTGAATTTCGCGTATGCCCGGATTCGGGGTTTTATTTTCATAAGTCAGCTGAGAGCCTGATGAAGGTCAATGCCGTTGTCGGTATTGTGGCTTTACTCGTTGCAGGTCTTCTTGCGCTTGGCGTTGTGTTAACACGTTGGCAGGAAGTTCACTGGTTACCTGCTGATACTTTTTACATGGTCCTGACAGCGCATGGTATTAATGCACTGATATTCTGGATCATTTTCTTTGAAATGGCAGTGCTGTATTTTGCCTCATCAACACTACTGCGATGTCGGCTTGCGACACCCGCCTGGGGCTGGATTGGCTTCTTCCTTATGCTGGTTGGTGCGATAATGAACAATGTTGCGGTATTTAGTGGTTCATCTAGTGTAATGATGACTTCTTATGTACCTATGCAGGCAGAACCCCATTTCTATCTTGGTTTAATTCTTTTTGCAGTTGGTGCACTTATCCAGGTATTTGTCTTCTTCGGCACGCTGGTTGTTGCGCAACAGGAAAAGACGTATGAAGGTTCGGTTCCACTCGTGACCTTTGGTGCAGTAACTGCGGCAATTATCGCTGTATTTACCATTGCATCAGGCGCCATCATCCTGATTCCGACTTTCTTATGGTCAATCGGATACGTTAGTCACATTGATGCTGAAATGTATCGTGTTATCTGGTGGGGTATGGGGCATTCATCGCAACAAATTAATGTTGCTGCGCATGTTTCAATCTGGTACCTGGTAGCGGGTGTATTATTTGGTGCACGACCAATGTCTGAAAAAGTCAGTCGTTTTGCATTCTTACTCTATATCGCGTTCTTACAGTTAGCTTCGGCTCACCATATCCTGGTAGATCCCGGTATCAGTACTGAGTGGAAAATCTTTAACACCTCTTACGCAATGTACCTCGCGGTACTCGCAAGTATGATCCATGGTTTAACCGTTCCCGGTTCTATGGAGGTTGCTCAGCGTCGTAAAGGTTTCACTAAAGGTCTGTTCGAATGGTTACGTAAAGCACCGTGGGGTAACCCAGTTTTCTCGGGTACCTTCATTGCTATCGTAACGTTTGGTTTCATCGGTGGTATTACTGGTGTTGTAATGGGTACAGAGCAAATCAACCTGATTATCCATAACACGATCTATGTACCAGCGCATTTCCATGCAACGGTAGTAACCGGTACAACTCTGACATTTATGGCGATTACATACCTGTTAATCCCGGTATTATTCCGTCGTCAGTTGTTCCTGCCCTGGGTCGCTAAAATGCAACCGTATGTCTTTGGTGGTGGTATGACTATCCTTATCCTGTTCATGTTAGGTGCAGGTACCATGGGTGTATCACGTCGTCACTGGGATATGGACTTTGCGGGTGCTGCAATGGCCTTTGAATACCCTGCAATTGCTTACACCATGATGGCAATTGGTGCTATCGGTGGTGTACTCGGTATTGTTGGCGGTGGTATGTTCCTTCTTGTTGCCGTCGGTTCATTACTGTTTGGTAAGAAGATCGAAGCGTCTGCGGGTCTCCTGGAAAGCTTTGCAGGTAAACCACTGGCAGACTCTGTATACAATGTTAACAAGCCAGAAGTATTACCAATGGCACCTCAGCTGGAAGATGATCACCATGAAGGCTTTGAAGCCCCGGGTACCTTCTTGCTGGCAATGCTGTTGTTAGTGACCTTCGTGGTTTACTACTTCATCAACTGGAAGTATCTCGCATCAGTCTGGCCGCTTGGTTAGAACTTTGTGAGTTAGTAAGTAACCTTAAGAATGGGCAGGTTTTTCCTGCCCATTTTTTTTATTCGTAAATTAAAGTATTCTTAACAAAGTTCTATTGTCCTGGTTTATGATGTAACTCTTTAGTCCTGAGAAAAGAAATTCCCTGATGCCTTATTTGCTTGTTTTATTATTACTGGTTATTACACCGTTGTATTCTGCCAACCTGATGGCCGAAACATCATTAATACCTGAGGCTAAAACATCGGGTTCAATTCAGAAGTTTCAGAACAAGGAGGCGCTCGAAGCAAGCCAGGGCGCAATCGGGAATAAACTCTCTAATCACCAGTTTTTAGACGCTTCAGGTAAGGGCGTTAAGCTGCATGAACTCAAGGGAAAGCCCCTGGTTCTAAGCCTGATTTACACCAGCTGTTATCAAACCTGTCCAATGACAACGCGTCACCTTGCGACGGTTGTGGAAAAAGCCAGGGAAACACTAGGGCATGATAATTTTAATGTTGCGCTTCTTGGATTTGATAGCCAGTTTGACAGTCCCCTGGCAATGAAGCACTTTGCCAAAAAGCATGGTATAGAAGAATCGAACTGGTACCTGTTGAGTGCCGACCCCAAAACAATTAAAAAATTTACAAAAGAGCTTGGCTTCCTGTTTTACACATCGCCCAATGGTTTTGATCACATGGTGCAGGCGACAGTGGTAGATGCCGAAAGCATTATTTACCGCCAGGTTTATGGCGAGGTATTTGATACCCCATTATTAATTGAGCCTTTGAAAGAATTGATATTAGGTCGCCCCCAGCCTAACCAGACTATCCTTGCTGACCTGGTGAATAAAGTCCGCTTTTTTTGTACCAATTATGATCCCGCCAGTGATTCCTATCACTTTGACTACTCTCTATTTATCGGCATGCTCATTGGTGCGATCATTATTCTTTTAGTCGTTGTATTTATTTTTAAAGAATACCGCTTTGTAAAACGCGTAAACCAAACTTGATTTTGATCAAGTAAAAATTGTTACAGGTATTTATAATAGCGTTGTCTTTTAACCCTCAGTATAACTTCTGGTTGGACACTGCCATTGACTATGATGAACCCTCTTAAATATGCATACCTTGCAGTAGAAGGCTGGTTTAATGTTGCTTTCGGTTCAGAATGGAATCCGTTATACAACATGGGGCGGCTGGCCTTTTTCTTTTTCTGGATAGTCTTAATCAGTGGTTTGTACCTGTTTATCTTTTTTGATACCAGCCTGTCTGGTGCTTATGCCTCGGTAGAAGCCATTACCTATGAGCAAAAATATTTTGGTGGCGTGATGCGGAGTTTGCATCGTTATGCTTCTGATGCTGCAGTTATTACCATTATTTTGCACATGTTCCGTGAGTTTGCCTTAGGTCGATACAATGGCGTGCGCTGGTTCTCATGGCTTACTGGTGTTCCCACCTTGTGGTTTGTTATAACCCTGGGAATTACAGGTTACTGGTTAGTGTGGGATGAGCTGGGTCTGTATGTTGCAATGCTTTCTTCCCAGTTGATTGATGCACTGCCGTTAATACCCGGTTCTATGGCACGTAATTTTGTTGGCACCCAGGTTTCTGATCGCTTCTTTACCCTGATGGCGTTCTTACATTTACTGGGACAGCCGCTGCTTCTCGTTTTTGCCCTGTGGATTCATGTTAAACGTTTGTCGTTTGTAAAAGTGAATCCGCCAAGGGGGCTGGCTGTGGGTAGCCTGCTTGCAATGTTAGCATTGTCACTGGCTGCACCTGCTGTGAGTCATGGTCCCGCCAATTCCTCCCAGGTGACCGCGGTTTTAAATCTTGACTGGTTTTACCTGAATGTCTATCCGCTGATGGATTACTTTAGCGCCGGTGAGACCTGGGTGATCACTCTGGGGATTACTTTCTTCTTGATGGTTTTGCCCTGGTTGCCACCAAGGAAGGAAGGACCCGCTGCCGAGGTTCATCTTGATCATTGTAATGGCTGTGAACAATGTGCTGATGATTGCCCATTTGATGCCATCACTGTGCAGGCACGTACAGATGGCGCCAAGTTTGAAAACGAAGTAAAGGTTAACCCAGATCTTTGTGCATCCTGCGGTATTTGTGTCGGTTCATGTCCATCGTCTAATCCATTTAGATCGAAAAATGATTTACTGGTCACCGGTATCGATATGCCGAATAACCCGATTAACGATATTCGTGATGAAGTAGATAGTGCCATTGCCAGGCTCAAAGGCAATAACAAAATTATCGTCATGGGCTGCGAAAATGCACTGGACTTTTCTTCGCTGGAAGCACCGAACATGCATGTCGTGAGCCTGTTTTGTATCGGTATGATGCCGGCGACACTGGTGGAATATGCACTGGCGCATGGTGCAGATGGCGTCTTTATTTCAGGTTGTCGTACCGGTGATTGTTTCTTCCGTTATGGTAATGTCTGGATGGATGAACGCTTTGACGGTGAGCGCCAGCCTATCCTGCGTAAGCGGGCAGATCGTTCACGCATTAAAGTTTTCCGTGCTGCCGAGACAGATAGTAAAGAGTTGTATAAAGAAATTGCGGAATTTGAAAACTACATTCAAAGTTTAAGCGAGAGCAACTCCTCTGAACAGTCGGAGGTGGTCGATGCGTAAAGTACTTCAATATGGTTTACAGGTATTTTATTACAGCTTGTTTATGTTGGTGGTGTGGTACTTCTCTATTAAACCACCGTATCAGCAACTTGAAGCTGACCAGGCCGTCGTCACCCTGTCGTTTACCCACGCGACGCAAATCGCCGAGCCGTGCAGAAAAAAAACACAGGAAGAGCTAATGAAGTTAGCGCCAAATATGCGTTTAGCGATGGACTGCAAGCGTGAACGTTCACCGATGAATCTTGAGTTGTACTTAGATGACAAGCAGCTTACCAAAGTTGTATTACAACCTTCTGGACTTCATAAAGACCAGGGTGTAAATATGTTTCAAAGTATCAAGGTTAAAGCCGGTAAACATAATTTACGTTTATTCATGAATGATGATGTCAAAGTTGAAGGACCAACCTATAAATTTGAACAGAGCGTGACTATAACACCTGAGCAACTGTTATTAATCGATTTTGATGCAGGCTCAGGTGGCTTCTTCCTCAAGTAATTAATGATCATTTAGCAAAAGGTTCCTTTAAAAGTATGGAAAGTACTGGTCATCAGCATAATGCCCTGGTTGATAGCTTTGTTCTTGATTTACCAGATTCACAGTCACGTCGATTGACGATAGGCTGGATCTTGTTAACCCTGGGTGCGCTCGTTATAGGCGGCCTTTTCACCATACTGATCGTGCTTTCACGCACACCATACTTCCAGGAAATTATTCCCTGGGTTGATTTCTTTCATACCGCGATCGTTGTTCACGTTGACTTAACCGTACTGGTCTGGTTCCTGGGTTTTGCTGCCGTGCTATGGAGCCTGAACCAACGTTCAACCTGTTTAAAATGTGGCTGGTTTGCGCTGATTCTTGCCGTAGCAGGGACACTCGTCATTACAGTTTCACCTTTCTTAGGGGCAGATCAGCCGCTAATGAATAATTATGTACCGGTATTACAACATCCTATCTTCCTGTTTGGACTGGGTTTGTTTGGCCTGGGTTTTTTATTCCAGGTGCTGAATGCAGTGTTTTTATCCAACCGGGTTGGTTCTACTATAAGTGGGGATGGTGCCCTTCGCTTTGGTTTATATACCGCGATGATGGCCGCACTGGTTTCAATTGCAATACTGGTACTTTCATATTTCGACATGCCGGAGTATGCAGAAACCACGTATTACTATGAACTGTTGTTCTGGGATGCCGGGCATACCCTGCAGTTTATGCATGTACAGCTGATGCTGGTGTGCTGGTTATGGATGGCATCAGTTGCCGGGATTAATTTGAAAGTGTCGCCACGCGTGGTGGTGTTTGTTTTTCTGATTGGCCTGGTACCTGTCATATTAACGCCGTTTATTTACTCCATGTATGACCTCGGTGAGGCCATGCATAAGCAAGCGATATCTTATCTTATGATGTACGGTGGTGGTTTGGCTGCGCTGCCGTTGGGTTTGATCATTACGGTAGGTATTTTACAAAAGAGACAAAGCGAGGTTCTTGCTCGCCCTGAATACAATGCGCTGCTTTCTTCAATCGTTTTATTTGGTGTCGGCGGCGTAATTGGTTTTATGATTGATGGCAGTAACGTGACTGTACCAGCGCATTATCATGGTTCCATTGTTGCGATTACCTTAATTTATATGGGCGTGACCTATCACGTTCTTCCTCGTCTTGGCTTCAGACCAATTACGGGAAAGGCTGCCAGGTGGCAACCGGTGCTTTATGCCAGTGGTCAGTTAATGCATGTGTTTGGCCTGGTGTGGTCAGGTGGCTACGGCGTACAACGTAAAACAGCGGGTATTGAACAGGGTGCAGATCATCTTGAACGGGTAATTGGCATGGGCGTAATGGGACTCGGTGGTCTTATCGCGATTATTGGTGGCATCATGTTCCTGGTAATTGCAATCAGGTCCATGTGGCCACAAAAATAAACGAAGCGACTGGAGCTTTAATTCTTAACGTCTTTTCCTGCCGGGGCCTGCTGGTTAAAGGCAGGTTTACTTTCTACCGTGTTAGCAGTCGGTTGCTGTGCATTTGGTAACGGTGCATAGATAGCACGGATAAAACTAAATGTTATTAAGGTTAAAATTGTAATAATAATTAGAAAAAAGAAAGAGCGCTGAGGCAATCTTTTTCCCATCTTGATTTCAATCGTGTTCAGAATATAGTCCGATACCAGGTAAAGAATGACCGCGGCTATTGTGTAGTAAATCATTTCCATAAGAAATTCCTGCTTGATCTGCTATTGAGTGTAAATATGAAATGACATCACGTAAATCATGACGCCGCTGACTGAGACATAAAGCCACATTGGCAATGTCCAACGGGCAATACGTTTATGTGTTTTAAATTTTCCACGCAATGCCAGTCCCGCCGTAATCAGTACCATGGGAAAAATAATGGCGGCAAGAATGACATGCGAAGCAAGCAGGGTGAAATAAAGATAACGAATATCACCCTGGCCTGCGAAGGGGATATATCCAACCCTGGCATGGTAGTAAAGATAGAAAATCATAAAGATGGTTGAAACAATTAGCGCTGAAACCATGCAGGCTTTATGCACAGCCTGGTTTTGATTTTTGATATTAATATAGCCTGCCACAACCAGCGTTGCTGATAGCGTATTAAGCACTGCGAGTATATGAGGTATGTTATGTAGAAGTTCCATTGTTTTTATTATCTATATTAAGTAATGAGTAATTTATAACTTCATATTATAAATCTTGAGGTATTGCTCTGTAATCGTCTCAGCAACAAGCGGTGGTGAAAAAGAAGCAAGCAGTTTCTGAGCAGGGTTAACCAGGAAAATAGAGCTGGTATGGCTCACCAGGTAGTCACCCGATTTTTCAGCAGGCTCTTTTATATAGGCAGCAGAAAATTGTTTGGCAAAGGACAGTAATGTGTCACTGCTTGCAGTTACCCCGATAAAGTCCTTATTAAAGAAAGAAACATATTCTCCGAGTCCTTTAGGTGTATCACGTTCCGGGTCGACAGATACAAAAATTACCTGGAAATCTTTCTTCGCTTGTGGATACTTTTCAAGAATCTTATTGATCTGTTTTAAAACGTGTAACGTGGTTGGACAAATGTCGGGGCAGTGAGTATAGCCAAAAAATACAAAACTCCATTTACCTTTAAAGTTTTGAAGATTAAACGGTTTTTCATTTTTATCAGTCAATGTAAAAGGTTTTAATGATGTTGCGACAGGGCGCATCACGGCAACCAGGTCCCTGGGTATTGATTGCTGGGCTGGCCCTCGGGCAATAAAGATAAATGCTGTCGCAAAAAGTAACGTGGCAAGCAGGAGTATGATTATTTTGGAAGAACTTTTATTTGCAGACATTGAATAAACCCAGGCTACTTTTTAGCGCGCCATTGTGTTGAGAACCACCATGCAAAAAAGATGATCATTAAAATGTTAATGGCTATTCCAATCTTGAAGAACGGCGACATTTCCCGTGACTTTTCAATTAATATTTTTTTATCGTTTTTTTTGATTTCAGTGACCGTAAGTTGATCCGCTTGACCTGCAGAGGGCGTTTTATGTGGATAAGCAGGTTTGCTGTTAGCCTGCCCAGGTTCAGCAGCAACGGCTTGTGTAACTAAAGCTACAGATGAAAGTACTGTCAGTAGCAGTAATACGATCGAAAACGTGAGTTGTGATGCGTTTAATTTCATGAAATAAAAGATACCATTTTATGATTATTTTTTCTGTAAAAATACTGCTTAGTTTCCTGGATATTGCCAGACATGGGTATTGCTTGAATAGCAGGGAACGTTGGTGCTATTCTGAATAGTTGATTTTATCATTTTTTCGAGGTTAGATTTTATGAGCAAAAAGATTTTTAAAGTGCTTATGTTTGTTCTTGTGATGGGCATTTTTGCTGCAATTATTACCAACCAGGATAAGCTTGATAATACCGGAAACGCTCAGCCTGCGAAAAATGAAAAAACTCAGCCGGTTAAAACAGCAGAAGAATCACCTGTCCCTGAAAAAATATACCAGGGATATTATTCGCGTGAAGGTAATAATGCCAAGATGGCAGAAACCACCGGGAATAATATCTACGTAAAATTCTATCCGGATAACCGCATCATCCGGTTATATATTCCATACCCCTATGCGAAGACTGTAAAATCTGAAGCAATAAAAACAGCGTTTGATAACGCGATTAAAAAATCGAGTGGTAGCGCGTATATCCGGGAAAAATTTGGTGTCATGGAGCAAGAGGTTATGGCTCATCTTGATACTTTTCGCTGGGTAGACAACCAGGTCATGTTTGATTGTGGAAAGTCAGAACCCTGCAAAGTAACGTTTGCTGAAAATGCATTGAGCATACTCAAACCAGGAATGGTTGTTGCGCATAAAATTAATTATTCATTAGTAAATATTAATTAACGGCTAACTTTTCATCACCTTTATTTTCTAAAAAAGACGCCTGTCAGATCACCTTCTTTAGCAATTTCATTATATCTATCTTCATGTTTGATCTTTTCTTGATCAACATGAAGAATTTTGTGCTATATAAGATAGTTAAATAATAATTAATGCGATGTTAGTTGCTATACACGTAAAATAAATTATAAAAGTTAATACCTTACTGAATTGCTATGGAATATTTGGGGGGTATATAAGCAAACAATGTTAGTGTTATGCACGGACATGGCAATATAGGTCTAATAATTATTAATTAGACAAAGTAAAGAAGCATCACTTGATCAAAATCAAGGTTTACGATCCGCGAGCGTGCATAAAATCACGCACAAATATTAGTAAGGGTACTAACGCGTTGTTAAGTATATGCAATGTGGCTTATATACGGTTAAATGTTGAGCCTGATACCCCTACTTAAATTGAAGATTTTTGTAAAACTGAAGTAATTGTTAAAGGACGGTTTCTTACATACTAACTAGTTACTCGTTTGTTGATAGTCACTAAGAAGAATAAGAAGCCAGGTACAAATTTTTGGTAAACACAAAAGTAGGAGTATTTAGAATGAGTACAAAACACTCAACAAAAATAAAAACAGCGCTGTTAGCTGTTGTCATCGGCATGGCCGCGTCTACCAACGTCGCGTTTGCCAAAAAGAAATTTAAGCCGTTAAACGAAGCTGAGTTTGAAAAAGCAAACAGTATGTACTTCCAGCGTTGTGCAGGGTGTCATGGTGTTTTGCGTAAAGGTGCGACGGGTAAAAACCTTGAGCCAAAAGCAAATAAAGCTAAAAAGACCAAAGGTACGCTTAAGTTAGGTACAAAACGTCTTGCTAAAATCATTGCGATTGGTACCGAAGGTGGTATGAATAACTTTGATGACATCTTCACCAAGAAAGAAATCAACCTGTTAGCGCGTTACATTCAAATGGAACCACCTGTTCCACCTGAAATGCCGTTATCATTAATGAAAAAACGTACCAAGATTCATGTTCCACTTGATAAGTATCCAACAAAACCATTACATGGTCGTAATGTAGATAACTTCTTCGTTGTTATTGAACGTGATGCAGGTAAAGTTGCGATTATCGATGGTGACAAAAAAGAAGTCGTTGCACATATCCCAACGGGTTATGCAGTACACGTAATCAAAGGTGGCGAGCATTCAAAAGTAGCTCACAATGAAAATGCAGGTCGTTTCTGGTACACCATGGGTCGTGACGGCAAAATGACCAAGATTGACTTATGGCAAAATCCTAAGAACATGTTAGTGGCTGAAACCCAGGTTGCTTATGATGCGCGTGACGTTGCGGTATCAGGTGACGGTAAATACATCATCGGTGGTGGTTACTGGCCTCCTCATTTTGTAATTGTTGATGCGAAAACCATGCAGCCGGTTAAAGTTGTATCTTCACGTGGTGTAAACGTTGATGGTGAATACGTTAACGAATCTCGTGTAGCAGCAATTTACGACACGCCTAATGAAACTTCATGGTTAGTTGCAATGAAAGAATTAGGTCAAATGTGGCAGGTTGATTATTCAGATATTGATAACCTACGTATCGATAAGATCGACAGTGCTAAGTTCTTACATGATGGTTTCTTCGACCCAACAGGTCGTTACTTCCAGATTGCAGCGAATGCCTCTAACAAAATGGTTGTTGTAGATACTAAAGACCGTAAGTTAGAAGCCATGATTGATGTTGACAAGCTTCCGCATCCAGGTCCAGGTGCTAACTGGAACGATGACAAGTGTGGTCCTGTAGGTGGTACAACTCACCTGGGTGTAGGTAAAGTATCTGTATGGGGTAATGATCCAGCAGGTCGTAAAGATCAAGCATGGAAACTTTGCTATACAGTCGATACTGATGGTGCCGGTGTATTCATCCGAACTCATCCAAACAGTGATTATGTATGGGCTGACCAAACTAAACATCCAGAACCTGCAATCCAGCAGTCTATTAAAGTATTTGACAAGAAAACTCGTAAAGTTGTTAAAACTATCAGACTGACTAAGAAAAAAGGTTATGCTGCAGTACACATGGAATTCAACAAAGGTGGTACTGAAGTTTGGGTTTCTATCTGGAATCGTTCAGACAGCTTAAAACCAAATGGTGAAATCGTAATCTTTGATGCGAAAACACTTAAAGAAAAAGCACGTGTTAAAGGACTTTACGCTCCAACAGGTAAGTTCAACGTTTATAACCGTGTTAACCACGTAACTTAATCAAATAGTTGCAAGGTAATTGAAATTGGGCGGAGTTACAGTCGTAGCTCCGCCCAGCTTCTAAATAAGAATCCATATTACACAAGGAACTTTAATCAGAGGTTTCTTCTGTAATATTAACTAAACAAAGGTGAATCATGCCTACTTCATCAAAAAAATTCGGTTTAATGTCACGTAAGGTAATGATGGGTACCACGGTTGGTGCGGCATTATTCTTTATGGTGGTTGGTGTTATTTTCTGGGGTGGCTTTAATACCTCGATGGAAGTTACAAATACGCTTGATTTTTGTATCTCTTGTCATGAAATGGAAGAGAATGTTTATAAGGAATACAAAGAGACAATTCACTACACGAATCGAAGTGGTGTGCGGGCAACCTGCTCTGATTGTCATGTACCTGATCCATGGGTTCATAAAGTCGTACGTAAAATTCAGGCCAGTAACGAAGTGCTACATAAAGTACTGGGCACGATTGATACACCTGAAAAGTTTGATGCTGAGCGTTTAAGAATGGCAAAAAATGTCTGGCGTGCAATGAAGAATACCGATTCGCGTGAATGTCGTAACTGCCATAACTTTGATTCGATGAAACCAGAAGATCAGAAAAAACGTTCTCGTAAACAACATGCAAAAGCAATGGTGGAAGGTAATACCTGTATTGATTGTCATAAAGGTATTGCACATAAGAAAGTTCATGACCAGCTAAGTGAAGAAGAGTTAGAAAAAATTTCTAAACCGGTTGAAGATGATAAACGTCCAATTGCTCCTCAGTGGCAGGCCTTTATCGACAATGGTAACAAGCTGGTTAAGAAAGATGCTGCTCCAGCCGAAGCTGAAGAAAGCAAGGCAGAAGCAACTGAAACAGCAGAAGCGCCAGCTGCGCCTGCCCCGGCAGCGAAACCTGCAGCGGCACCGGCTGCCTCGGGTTCTAAGATTGACTGGACGGGCGTTGAAGGGGCAGATGTTGTGATGTTTTATCCTGGACAGGCCTCTATGGAGTGGGTCATGAAAGGTAGCGATCACGGCGGTAAACGTGCCTTTATGACCGGTGATCGTTGCTTTGATTGTCATGAAGAGGAAGAAGTGGATATTGGTGAAAAAATTGTATCGGGTGAAAAAGTTGAGCCAACGCCAATTCCAGGTAAGCGTGGCAGCATTGCGATGAAAGTCCAGGCTGCACATGATGGCAGCAACCTGTATATGCGCTTCCAGTGGGATGATGGCGGTAAGCATGCCCCGGTACCATTTGTAGAAGGCGGTAAAATGGATCCTAAGAATCCAATAAAACTGGCCGTGATGTTAACCGACGATGCTGAAGAAAACCCACCGGTTGAGTTCTCTGAGCGTGCGGGTTGCTGGCAGACCTGTCATCATGATGCGAACTATATGCCGCATCAACCTGACAAATCAGCATTATCAGGTCCAGTTGGAAAACAACTTGATGTTACTGAAGGCTTCACCAAGTACCTGAAAGAAAGCCGGACTTCGATTGAAATTGAAGGTAAAGATGGTAAAAAACGCGGTGGCTGGGACAAGCTTAAGAGCAAGGCAGAAATTGATGCCCTGCTGAAAAAAGGCGTGTTTATGGACTTGCTACGCTACAAGTCGGGCACGGGTGAATCAGAAGATGGTTACATACTGGCCGAACGTATTATGAAAGGTGGCCAGGGCGTGACATTTAGCGGCGGTTTAAGCGGCGGTGTCTGGACCATTGAAATGACCCGTAAGCTGACCTCTACAGAGCTGGGTGATATCAGCATGGCGACCGACAAGATGTACAACATTGGTTTCGCTATTCATGATGATTACAGCAGTAGCCGTTTCCATCATGTTTCACTGGGATTCAAGCTTGGGTTCGATAATGAAGATGCTGAAATCAATGCCGTAAAAAAATAACGGTATCTGACAAAGCGAAAAACAAGACAAAAGCCACGGGGTGAGTGCCCCGTGGCTTTTTTTGTGTATACTCAATTTAGATTTTTCATTCCTGTCGGTTTGATTAAGGATAAAAAAATGAAATTAAAACTGAATATACTGTTCTTTTTATTAGCTATGGCTGTGTTCAATCATAGTGCATTTGCTGGTAATGAGAGTGGCAAGCAAGCACTGGTGATTATTAAAGATTTTAAGTTTATTCCGCAGGAAATCACCATTAAGCGAGGTCAAAAAATTCGCTGGGAAAACCGTGAGAAACGTCAATATCATAGCGTCTGGTTTGAAGCCCTCGGTGAGCCAGAGCCGGAAGATTACATGTTCCCGGATGATGAAAGCTTTGCTTATACCCGGGAATTTAAAGAAGCGGGTACATTCCCATACCGCTGTGGGCCACATCCAAAAATGACAGGAACGGTGCGTGTTATTGATTAATATAGATGGCGCTTCCTGTGCAGCAAACAGGCTTACTTTTTATAAAATAATTTCTGTTGCATTATTTATCTTAACCGCTGGTTCACCGAATGCCGAGACGCCTGTTGCGCAGAGGTTATATCAAACTCACTGTGCAGAGTGTCATCATGCGATGAGGCAGGGCGGAGTAGGCCCCGTTTTACTGCCTGAAAGCCTCAAGTACCTGCGCAAAAACAGTGCAATAAAAGCCATTCGCAGTGGCCATACAGAGACCCTCAAGAAGGATTTTTCCAGCAAGTTAAGTGATGAGCAAGTCAACGCGCTGGTTGACTATATTTATTCCCCGCAACAAAAATCACTGTCATGGAGTATGGGTAATATCAGGTCCAGCCATGTCGTTTATGACAAGGAAAAACGCTTACTAAAAAAACCGGCTCTCAAAGTTAAAGACCCTCAAAATGTATTTGTTGTGGTGGAAAAAGGGGATCATCATGTCACCCTTCTTGACGGTGACACGTTTGAGCCACTGCATCGTTTTAAGTCACGCTTTGCATTACTGGGTGACCCGCAGTTTTCACCTTCCGGGCGTTATGTCTATTTTTCTTCACGTGATGGCTGGATCAGCAAGTACGATTTATTAAGCCTGAACTGGGTCGCTGAAATACGGGTGGGGATCAATACACGCAACATGGCAATATCGTCCGATGGGCGTTACCTGCTGGCAGCAAACTTTTTGCCGCATACCCTGGTCTTACTCGATAGCCGCACACTCAGCCCGCTAAAATACTACCCGGTAAAAACAATTGCCGGAAAGTCTTCACGGGTTAGCGCGGTTTATACCTCGCCTCCGAGTAACAGTTTTTTTGCCGCGCTGAAAGATATTCCCGAGTTATGGGAAATATCTTACGCGGATGAACCCCCGCATGGTTTTGGTATGTGGATGCACGATTACCGAGTGGACTCGGGTGAAAACACCAGGCCGGTGCCTTTTCCTTTCAGGCGTATTCCGGTAAAGGATTACCTCGATGATTTGTTTTTTGCTAATAACTACATTTCTATTGTTGGTGTGACCCATGCCGCCAGTGGACAGGTTGTTGATATGGATGTCAGGAAACCCATCGTGGCAAAACTTGATTTAGCGGGGAAACCGCACTTTAGTTCCGGGGTGAGTTTTACCTATCAAGGTCAAAAAGTACTGGCCGTGCCTAACTTTCGTAAGGGTGTTGTAAGTGTAATAAACCTGGAAACATGGGAAACAATTAAACAGATAAAAACCCTGGGGCCGGGATTTTATATTCACACGCATAAAAATTCGCCTTATATCTGGACCGATGTGTTTTTTGGCCCGCATAAAGACGCGGTGCATGTGATTGATAAAGCGAGCCTGGAAATCGTAAAAACCCTGCGACCGATGAAGGGCAAGAAATCAGCGCATGTCGAATTTAGCCGCGATGGCAAGCACGCCTTAGTCAGTATTTGGGAAAAGGAGGGTGCGCTCATTGTTTACGATGCGAAAACGCTAAAAGAAATCAAACGTATTCCAATGAAAAAGCCTGCCGGGAAATACAATATCTATAACCGGGTTAACTAGCCACGGCAAAATATTACCTTAAGAGTGCGCCTATTTTAAAAGTGCATTACGTAAATCAGCGCTGATTCGGTGCGTATTATGACAGCGTGCACAGACGGTTACGGCAAGCTTACCCATCAGTTCCTGGCTGGGTTTTACTTTCCATTGCGTGATATTTTTTTCCAGCGATGCAAGTTTCTGTTTTGTTGCTTTACCCAGGATACGCTCGACCGGGTAGGGATCATCTTTGTGACAGCTACTACAGCTGGTCTCCAGGGTATTTAAATCTTTAACCAGGTCATTGCGGGCCTGCATCGCCGTTTTCTTATATCCATCTTTTAAAGCAATAAGAACCCGGTTAACCGATTTAGACAGGCCATGCATATTGTCATCAAAACTTTGGCTGCTGCCGTCCGGGAGTTTGACTTTAATTTTGTCATAGCTGGGTGAGCGGTAAATGGCCGTGACCACGGGTGCGTAAGCCTGGTGGCAATCCTTGCAGGTACGCGAAATCATTTTCAGGGTTTTGCTGATACGCAGGTAGTCGCCTTTTTTAGTAAACGTTTCAAGTTCAGGAATGAGTCGTGGCTTAATCTCTTTTTCCCATTCTGGAATCATTTCTGCGATCTGGTTGTAGTCTTTATCGAGTCGTTTGATCCACTTTTTTAGTTCAGCCGGGTTTTGTTGCTCGCTATATTCTTCAATCGCCTGCATTTCACGCCGTAGTCTAAACATGGTGTGTAACCAGACCTGGCGTTTATTTGCGGGTTTATACCACTGCTCCAGTGATGCGGGTGGGGTGGCTAGCTTAATTGGCGGCTCTGCTGCTGCAGGGCCGGGCAGTATAGAGACAAGTAAACAGGCGGACAGTAAAACAGGGGCTAGTTTCATGTTAGTGCAGACCTAAAATACAGGGAATGAGAGGAAGTAAGGGGGGATTATTTCACACCCTTACCAATCAGGTACTCGCTGTATTGTTTATCCGTGCCATTGATATGATTGATTAACCAGTTTTTAAGATAATCAATCGCATTAGTCATCGCGGTTTCCTGGTCACGCTGGTATTCAGCGAGAACTTTTTCTACTTCGTCGACCATGCTTTTGTGTTGCGCTTTATGCGCTTCAAAATCAGGGTAGCCGTTTGATTCCATTAAGCCTTCTTCGTATGCAAAATGGGTACGGGTATAATCAACCAGTTCATCGAGTGCTTCGCGTTCAAATTCTTCACCGGTAGAGTGAGTGACAGCGGTTTGTAAGTGGTTAATCAATGACAGTAATTTTTTATGCTGGTTATCGATAGAGTCAATACCAACGCTGTATTCATCCTTCCATTCAACGTATTGCTTTGAAGCCGTTTTGTTATAGAGAAATATCACAGCGATAAGGCTGACAACGAGTATCCATGTTATTGGGCTGCCAGGGTCTGCCAATAATCCAAGAATTACACCGGTCACCAGGGCCAGGATAGTAAATGCTAGGACGAACATAAGTGTTTTTGAATTCATGGAATAATCTCTTTAAAATTAATCTGTTTATAATGAGTTTATAATATTCTAATGCCGTTGATTTACTTACGGTTTTTAAACTTCATTGCCATACAACCCATGATATCCTTGTTGCCGGGTTTTGTCACAGTGCATAGCATATTCCCAGCATAATCTGGCAATACTGATATTTTACAGATGCTACTTCCTATTTGGTTGACCTAAATCAAGGTCTCATTGCTATATAAGTAATAATTTTACGATACTGAAAAAAAAGCACCAATTTTCATCTATCCTGAATTAATTACATTTTACACATTCATGGTATTTGTAAAAAACGAACATAATTAAATTGTTATTTACACAGATTAATTGTCGGTAAAGCGCCGCATAAATAGCCGGGCGGGCAAAGTTAAGAACATGCATCGGCGATTTCAAGGTAAACTGAAAACAACAGTGTTGAGGTCATAGCAATGAATGAGACAAGTAAAGTATACCTGGTCGGTACCGGACCGGGTGATCCAGATTTACTCACTGTCAAAGCATTACGTTTAATTCAAAGCGCGGACGTGGTTATTTATGACCGCCTGGTTTCAGATGCGATCCTTGAACAAATTCCCACCGGTGTAAGCAAAATTTATGTTGGCAAGAAAACAGGTAACCATACCTTGCCACAGGAAGAGATTAATCACCTGCTACTCAACCTGGCAGAAAGTAAGAGAACCGTTGTGCGTTTAAAAGGTGGCGATCCTTTTATTTTTGGCCGCGGCAGTGAAGAAGCGTTGTTGCTTGCACAGCATGACATTAATTTTGAAATTGTACCGGGTATTACAGCCGCCTCAGCCTGTACGACCTATGCCGGCATCCCGTTAACACATCGTGGCCTGGCCCAGGGTGTACAAATTGTTACCGGGCATAGCCAGGCTGATAAGCCGCTGCAGCTTGACTGGCAGGCTCTGGCCGACGCCAATAAAACAGTCGTGGTTTATATGGGCTTTGCTAACCGTGAACTCATTAGTCGAAAGTTAATCGAAGCCGGGCTGGACAAGACTACCCCTGCTGCCGCTATTCAAAACGGAACCACTGCACAGCAAACCCGGGTGATTACGACGCTTGAAAAACTGACTGAAGATACCGTGATGTTACAGGCACCGGTTATTCTTGTGATTGGCAAAGTGGTGACACTTGCAAACCAGCTGGACTGGTTTGAAGTTGAAAATGCAATCGACAGTGATTTTATTGATAACGATAAATCATTACATGGTTAATTGAATGCAAAAACTCTTACCCCCGCTTTTTCTGACATTCATATTTTCATTACTGGTTTCTAACTCTGCAAGTGCACTGGCTGAATCATTAAGCCAGCAAAGAAAAGCGGAATTAAAAAACTTGCTGATCCAGGATTGTGGTTCATGCCATGGCATGACAATGAAAGGTGGTCTGGGTCCGGCATTAACTCCCGACGTGTTAAAGAATAAACCACGTGACATGGTTGAAATCACCATCACATATGGGCGACCTGGTACACCGATGCCACCATGGAATACATTGCTAAGTAAAAAGGAAATTAAATGGATAGTCGATACGCTCTATGCAGGTCTTGAACATGAATAGTCTTCGCGCCGTTGTTACATTAGTGCTTACAGCCTTTGTTTTAAGTGGCTGTAATACTCTACGTGGTACGGGTGATTTAGGTGTGGTAATCGAGCGGGCTACCGGTACTGTGCAGGTGGTGGATACCACACAACGAACTGCCTTGAAACAGGTAAAAGGCCTCGGCGATTTATCACATGCATCAATCGTTTATTCACGTGATGCGCGTTATGCCTATGTCTTTGGTCGCGATGGTGGCTTAACTCGGATTGATATTTTAAAAGGCGAGATTACGCATCGTGTGATTCAATCTGGTAACAGTATTGGTGGTGCCATTTCACAGGATGGTAAATATGTTGCGGTTTCAAATTACACGCCCGGTGGCGTTAAAGTTTTTGATGCCAACACGCTTGAACTGATTGATGACATTCCTGCGGTTTATGGCGATGGTAAGCAACAATCGAAAACGGTAGGGCTGGTTGATGCACCGGGGCAACGTTTTGTTTTCTCACTTTATGATGCCGGTGAAATCTGGTTAGTTGATTACAGTACAGGCAAAGCAAAAATCACCAAGTATAAAAATATTGGCCGTTTACCTTATGATGGTTTGATAACACCAAATGGTCGTTATTATATTGCCGGTTTATTTGGTGAAGATGGGCTGGCGCTGCTTGATCTCTGGCATCCTGAAAAAGGTGTGAAACGCATCTTGCAAGATTACGGTCGTGGCACGAAAAAAATGCCGGTCTATAAAATGCCGCATTTAGAAGGCTGGGCCATGACCGATGATTATGCTTTTTTCCCGGCGGTTGGTCGTAACGAAGTATTAGTGATGGATCGCCGTAACTGGAAACAGGTAAGAAAAATTCCCGTTCATGGTCAGCCTGTTTTTGTTATGGCACGTCCTGATGGCCGCCAGGTCTGGGTCAATTTTGCTTTCCCAAGAAATGATACGGTAGAGGTGATTGATACAGACAGTTTAAAAATTGTGAAAACCTTAAAGCCGGGTAAAGCCGTGTTGCACATGGAATTTACCCCACGAGGTGAACATGTCTGGATCTCCGCACGTGATGCAGGCACCGTTACGGTTTATGGCACGGATTCATTTGAAGCCCTGACCACGTTACCCATGGTAAAACCCAGCGGAATTTTCTTCACTAATCGTGCTCACCAGATTGGCTTATAACTTAGGCAGGAAACTTTAAATGAACCTGGATACTGGAAACAAGTTAAGTGAGCAGCAATTAAGTCAGCTGGAAATGCATTTGCTTAATGATTTTCAGCATGGTTTTCCATTAGTTTCACGCCCTTATAAAAAAATTGCAGACGAGCTGGGTACCACGGAAGAAACCGTTATCGAAACATTAAACACCTTACAGCAAACAGGTTATGTCAGCCGGGTGGGTGCTGTATTTCGCGCCAACAGTATTGGTGCCAGTACACTGGCAGCTATGGCTGTACCTGGAGAAGAGTTAGAACAGGTTGCGGCACTGGTAAATGAGTACAGTGAAGTAAACCATAATTATCAACGTGAACATCATTACAATTTATGGTTTGTTTTAACGGCAAGTGATGAACACACCTTAAATGCTATCCTTGATGATATTGAGCAGCGTACTGGCCATGCGGTTATGTATTTACCCATGCTCGAAGATTTCCACATCGATCTTGGTTTTGACCTGGGGTTTGATTTAGAACCGGATTCAGGGTATTAATCATGGATATGAAAGTTAAATACCGTCTGCCCTCTTTACCGCCCCAAGCGGAGCTTGATGATATCGATCAGGCCTTAATAACCCTGATGCAAAGAGGGTTACCGCTTAGCCCGACACCTTATGCAGACCTGGGTAAAAAACTTCAACTCGATGAAGACGAAGTTATTCAACGGATTCAAAAACTTGATAATGATAATGTTATTAAGCGCCTCGGTGTGGTGGTACGTCATCATGAGCTTGGCTATAAAGCCAATGCCATGACCGTCTGGAATATTCCTGATGAACTGGTGTCAGAGCTGGGTACCTGCATGGGACAGTTTGACTTTGTCACCTTATGTTATCGTCGTCCACGTCGTTTACCAGAATGGCCTTATAACCTGTTTACCATGATTCACGGAAAAGATCGTGAAGATGTGTTGGCGAATATCGCGCTGTTAGCGAAGCGTTGTAACCTTGATGAAGTTGAACGCAAGGTTCTTTTCAGTACCCGTCGTTTTAAACAACGTGGTGCTATTTACCGTTAACAGAAATTAGCGAACATCATTAATGGATTCCCTCGATCGTAAAATAATTAACCTGTTGCAAAAAGGTTTTCCTTTATCGGAACAGCCCTACCTGGAAGTTGCTCAGCAACTTGGTATTGAAGAAGAGACGTTAATCGAACGTTTATCACATTTGCTGGAAAACAAAACTTTATCCCGTTTTGGTCCAATGTATGATGCACAGAAGTTAGGCGGTGCGTTTAGTCTTGTTGCCATTCGTGTTCCGGACGAGGACTATGACCGGGTCACTGAAATAGTGAACAGTTTTAGGGAGGTCGCGCATAACTACAGAAGGGATCATGATTTGAATATGTGGTTTGTGCTGGCAACCGATTCACCAGAAAAGATCGATGCGGTAAACAGCCAGATTGAAAAGAAGAGTGGTTTGAAAGTATATAACATGCCAAAGCTGGATGAGTATTTTATCGGGCTTAACTTGCCGGTTTAATGTTGTGGCGTTAGTGGAAAAAGAATCCGAGATGGAAGAAAAAGTATTACTTGATGATACCGATCGAAAATTAGTCGAGCTGACACAATCGGGCTTACCCCTGGTATCACGACCCTATGATGAAATTGCACAGGGTTTGGGGATTGGTGTCAGCGAAGTGATTTCGCGGATGAAAAAAATGCAGGACAGTGGCGTTATTCGTCGTATTGCGGCGGTGCCGAATCATTATGCGCTTGGCTATAAGGCAAATGGTATGACCGTATGGAATGTGCCTGATGAGAAAGTTAATGAGCTGGGCCACAAAGTTGGGCAACTTGATTTTGTCAGCCACTGCTATCATCGTCCACGTTTTTTACCCGAGTGGCCATATAACCTGTTTGCCATGGTACATGCACATAACCGTGATGAAGCCAGGTTGCTGGTGGATAAAATTGCCGAGGTAATTGGTGCCGATGATCATGGTCATGACATTTTGTTTAGTACCCAGATACTAAAGAAAACCGGGTTACGTTTTAATAATTAAAGTCGCCAGCAAACGACTTACCGTTGTTAGCTGGGAAAATAATAATCTGCGTCTATAATTTGATGCTAAAGAAAACAAGGTAGTGAGTGATAAAATATGTTTCGTATTAGTCAATACATGCGTGAGTTAAACTCACCGACACCTTTGGGTGAAAAACGTAATCCTCCGGGGCCGGTGGTTATCTGGAATTTAATTCGCCGTTGTAATTTGACCTGTAAACATTGTTATTCCATTTCCGCGGACAAAGATTTTCCGGGTGAGCTTTCGACCGAGCAGGTATTCGAGGTGATGGATGATCTCAAGGCATTTCATGTTCCGGTGCTTATCTTGTCTGGTGGTGAACCATTACTGCGTCCTGATATTTTTGAAATATCGAAACGCGCCAAGGACATGGGTTTTTATGTTGGGCTTTCAACCAACGGTACCATGATCGATGAATCAAATATTGATGACATTGCCGCAATTGGTTATGACTATGTTGGCATTAGTATTGATGGTATTAAGGAAACACATGATAAATTCCGTCGGCTGGATGGTGCTTATGATTTATCTATGAAAGGCATCCGCCTTTGCCGTGAAGCAGGCATCAAGGTCGGTATGCGTTTTACCTTAACCATGGATAATGCCCATGAGTTACCCGAGTTACTCAATATTATGGAAGAAGAACAGATCGATAAGTTCTATCTTTCACATTTAAATTATGCCGGCCGCGGCAACAAGAATAGAAAAGATGACGTGGTACATCAAACCACGCGTAATGCCATGGACCTGTTATTCGATACCTGCTGGAAGCATGTTGTAGAAGGTCGTGAACGTGAGTTCGTCACCGGTAATAACGATGCAGATGGAGTCTACCTGTTGCAATGGATAGAAAAGAACTTCCCTGACAAGCTTGATCATATGCGAGCCAAGCTGGCGCAATGGGGCGGTAACTCCTCGGGCGTCAATATTTCCAATATCGATAACCTCGGCAATGTTCACCCGGATACATTCTGGTGGGACTACAACCTGGGTAATGTTAAAGAACGTAAGTTTTCCGAGATCTGGCAGGATCGCAGTGACCCCTTAATGGATGGTTTAAAATCTGAACCACGCCCATTAAAAGGACGCTGTGGTCAGTGCAGTTACCTCGATGTTTGCGGCGGTAATACCCGCGTGCGTGCTTACCAGTTAACCAAAGATTTCTGGGCAGAAGATCCCGCCTGTTACCTCGATGATGATGAAATTGGTGTTGTGGAAAGTGGCGAGCGTTTACAGGTCACCCCATGGTCACGCGAAAAAGAAAACAAAGGTGCAGCGTAAATTAGAACGCGAGATAACTTTAGCAAATGAAGAAACTTATTATCGCGAGTAGTCTCGCTTTACTTACCAATTTTGTTTATGCATCAGCAGATAAAACTGCCGAGTCATATCAACTCCATTGTGCCAGTTGCCATGGTGCAAACCGCCTGGGTGGAATGGGGCCGGCTTTACTTCCGGAGAATTTAAAACGATTACGTAAAAAGAAAGCCAGCAAGGTGATTGCCAATGGCCGCGCGGCGACCCAGATGCCGGCTTTTACCAGTAAGCTAAGTGACAAAGAAATCCAGTCTCTAGTGGATTATGTTTACACCCCGTTAACAAAAATTCCCAGTTGGGGAATGAGTGAGATAAAAAAATCCCACCTGACCCATTTCAAAGCGGACAGCCTGTCTGATAAGCCTGTTTTCAAAGCGGACATGATGAACCTGTTTATCGTGGTCGAACTCGGTGATCACCATGCGACCTTATTAGATGGTGACAAGTTTGAACGCATCCAGCGATTTAAAACCCGCTTTGCTCTGCATGGTGGCCCCAAGTATTCACCCGATGGCCGTTATGTTTACTTTGCTTCACGTGATGGCTGGATCAGTAAATACGATATTTATAATTTAAAAACAGTGGCTGAAGTCCGTGCAGGCATAAATACGCGCAATGTTGCGGTATCCGGCGATGGAAAGACGGTGTTGGTGGGTAACTACTTACCACATAACCTGGTGATGCTGGATGCAGATACGCTTCAGCCATTAAAAGTGATCCCGGTTAAAGCGGATGGAAAAAGTTCACGGGTGAGCGCCGTCTATACCGCTACACCAAGACACAGTTTTATTGCAGCGTTAAAAGATATCCCGGAAGTCTGGGAAATTGCCTATAGCAAACCCAACTTTCCTATTCGAAAAATTAAACTCACTGATTACCTCGATGATTTTCAGTTTGATCAGTCGTATACCCATTTAATGGGGGCCGGGCGAAATGCGAAAAACGGCCAGGTGATTGATCTGAATATTGGACGCAAGGTTGCCAATCTTGAGTTAACCGGTTTACCGCACCTGGGTTCCGGTATTACCTGGAACTATAAAGGTCGCCCGGTAATGGCTACGCCGAATATTAAAAAGTCTGAAATCAGTATCATTGATATGACGAGCTGGAAGACAATAAAGAAAATTAAGACACTGGGCCCGGGTTTCTTTATGCGTTCGCATGAGAACTCACCTTATGCCTGGGCAGACGTCTTTTTTGGCCCTAATAAAGAAGCGGTGCATGTTATTGATAAAAGCACGCTGGAGATTGTTAAGACACTTAAACCCTCACCCGGTAAAAATGCGGCCCATGTTGAGTTTGATCGCCATGGTAAACATGTTTTATTAAGCGTCTGGGATATGGATGGCGAGCTTATTATTTATAACGCTGATACATTGACAGAAATTAAGCGCATTCCGATGAAGAAACCGTCGGGGAAATATAATGTCTTTAATAAAATCAGTCGTTCAGCGGGCACCAGCCATTAAGTTTATGATTAAAATACTCGGGTATTAAAATAACCATTAATATTTGTTAACAAATTATAATTTTTCGTTAAATAATCGTTTTAAAAATATCCAGTTTGGTTTTTTGTTAATGTTTCTAGCGAGTTACAAATACCTATGCAAAACAGTAAGTTATATTGGTTATGTGAATTAATTTTCAATATTTGATGTAAGTCAATGACTCTAAAGATGGGTACGTTAGGATATGTGCTCAATTTTTTATAAAAAACGAGTCAGAAAATAATGCTGTCACGCAGGTCCTTGCTAAAGGCCAATTTTAAATCTTACCAGCAAGCGGTACGTTTACCGTGGGTGCGTGATGAGCTTGAATTTGTAGATAGCTGTAGTCGTTGTGGTGATTGCATTTCGGCCTGTTCTGAAAAAATCATCGTTAAAGGTGACGGTGGTTTCCCCGAGCTTAACTTCACACGTGGCGAATGCATCTTCTGTACTGATTGCGTGCAAAGCTGTAACGAAGATCTTTTTACCTCGCTTGATGACAGTCCCTGGTCATTAAAAGCGCAGGTTACCGATGAATGCCTTTCATATAAAAATGTTGTTTGCGTTATTTGCAAAGAGCAGTGTGAAACCGAAGCTATAAGTTTTATTCCAAGAGCTGGAAGTGTTAGTCCACCCGTGTTGGCCCTTGAAGAATGCACGGGTTGCGGAGCTTGTGTTAAACCCTGTCCGGGGCAAGCCATCAAGTTATCTTATCAATTTAGTGAAAATGAACAGTTAGACAATGTTCAAATAAAGGAGAATGCATCATGAATATAAGTGGTGTGATTGTTTATGCAGCAGCGGAACAGTCGGATTCAGTTACAAAAGATCTTAATGCTATTGATGGTGTAGAAGTACACGCAGCAGAAAGTGGCAAACTGGTAGTAACTGTAGAGCATGAAAGTATTAACGGTTTGGCAGACCAGGTCATGGCATTTCAGGATATGCCCGGCGTACTGTCAGTCGCCATGGTTTATCAACATAACGAAGATCTTGAAACATTAAGTGGTGATGAAGTCTTACCAGAAGACGATACAGCATCATGTACATCAAACACTTGTAGTGATTACACATTGGAGGAGGCGCAATTATGAAACTTAGCCGTAGAGACTTTATAAAAACAAATGCAATTGCTGCAACAGCCACAGCGGCTGGCATTACCATACCTGGTATTGAATCAGCTATGGCAAACCCAAAAAGCAGTAAAATCCGCTGGGATAAAGCGGCTTGTCGTTTCTGTGGAACGGGCTGTAGTGTTTTGATTGGTACAAAAGATGGCCGTGTAGTCGCAACACAAGGTGATCCAGATGCGCCGGTGAACCGTGGTTTAAACTGTATCAAAGGCTATTTCCTCTCCAAGATTATGTACGGTAAAGATCGCCTGACAAAACCTTTACTGCGTAAGACGAATGGTAAATACGATAAAGAAGGTGAGTTTACTGAAGTTAGCTGGGACGAAGCTTTTGATGTCATGGCTGGCAAGTTTAAAGACGCACTGAAAAAGAAAGGTCCTACCTCGGTTGGTATGTTCGGCTCTGGTCAATGGACAGTATGGGAAGGCTATGCGGCTTCCAAGTTATTTAAAGCCGGTTTCCGTTCAAATAATATTGACCCGAATGCCCGTCACTGTATGGCTTCAGCGGTAGGTGCATTTATGCGTGCCTTTGGTTCAGATGAACCTATGGGTTGTTATGATGACCTTGAGCATGCTGATGCATTTGTACTCTGGGGTGCGAATATGGCTGAGATGCATCCAATTCTGTGGTCGCGTTTAAGTGATACGCGCTTAACCAAACCGGGTTGCGAAGTGCATGTGTTATCAACCTTTACCCATCGTAGTTTCGACCTGGCTGATAATGGCATGGTATTTAACCCGCAAACTGATTTAGCGATTGCTAACTACATTGCAAACTACATCATTGAAAATAAAGCTTATAACAAGGACTTTATTGGTAAGCATGTAAACTTCACCAAGACGCCAACCGATATTGGTTATGGTTTACGTCCTGAACACCCGTTAGAAAAAGCGAAAACAGGTAAAGGAGGCAAACTCAGCAAAATCAGTTTTGAAGAGTATGCAAAATCTGTTTCAAAATATACGCTTGAGTACACTTCTAAACTGAGTAATGTTCCTAAGGATAAACTTCTTCGACTGGCGAAAATTTATGCCGATCCCAAGAAGAAAGTATCGTCTTACTGGACCATGGGTTTCAACCAGCATACACGTGGTGTATGGGTAAATGGCCTGGTTTATAATATCCATCTATTAATGGGTAAAATTTCTGAACCTGGTAACAGCCCATTCTCATTAACTGGTCAACCATCAGCATGTGGTACAGCGCGTGAAGTTGGTACCTTTGCACATCGTTTACCCGCTGACCTGGTAGTTAAAGCGAAACCTCACCGTGACTTTGCAGAAAAAGTCTGGAAGTTACCTGAAGGGACTATTCCGCCCAAACCTGGTTACCACGCGGTACTGCAAAACCGTATGCTAAAAGACGGCAAGCTCAACGCTTACTGGGTCATGTGTAACAACAATATGCAGGCCGCACCAAATATGAACGAAGAGGGTTATCCCGGGTATCGTAATCCGGAGAACTTCATTGTAACTTCAGACCCTTATCCAACTGTAACGGCTATGGCATCAGATTTAATTTTACCTACTGCAATGTGGGTTGAAAAAGAAGGTGCATACGGTAACGCGGAACGTCGTACCCAGTTCTGGCGTCAACAGGTTAATGCACCGGGTGAAGCTAAATCAGATTTATGGCAGTTAGTTGAGTTCTCTAAACGCTTTAAAGTGGAAGAAGTCTGGCCTGCAGAATTAATTGCGAAACAACCTGGCCTTAAAGGCAAGACCTTATACGAAGTGTTATACAAAAATGGCCAGGTAGATAAATATCCAAAACAAAAAATTACTGATGGCGACGGTAATCAGTACGCTAACAGTGAAATGGATGATTTTGGATTCTATATCCAGAAGGGTCTTTATGAAGAGTATCGAATTTTTGGTCTAAAAGGGCCGAAGAAAGGTCATGACCTCGGCGAATTTGATACTTATCACAAAGTACGAGGACTGCGTTGGCCGGTGGTTGATGGTAAGGAAACCTTATGGCGTTACCGTGAAGGTTACGATCCATTTGTTGAAAAAGGTAAGGATGTTCAGTTCTACGGTAAGAAAGATGGTAAGGCGAATATCATTTTTGCACCGTATGAACCCGCTGCGGAAAGTCCGGATAAAGAATACGATTTATGGTTATCTACCGGTCGTGTACTTGAGCACTGGCATTCAGGTTCAATGACACGTCGTGTACCTGAACTCTATCGTGCTTTCCCGGACGCGGTTATGTATATGCACCCTGAAGATGCGAAGAAACGCGGCTTACGTCGTGGCATGGTCGCTAAAGTGGCAAGTCGTCGTGGTGATATTACCTTGCGCGTAGAAACACGTGGTCGTAACAGGGTACCTGAAGGACTGGTATATGTTCCATGGTTTGATGCCGGGCGCCTGGTCAACAAGCTCACATTAGATGCAACTGATCCTTTATCAAAAGAGACAGATTTCAAAAAATGTGCAGTTAAAGTTGTAAAAGTATAGATAAAACTTTGTTGTAATAATGAATGCACAAAGTAAACAGATGAACCCCAGCCGTAGACGGTTCATGCAGGAGACTGCCAGGACCGTTTGCGGTGTAAGTTTACTTGGATTAGGTCTGGGTGTTTATTCACGCCAGACTCATTCATTACCTGCAACAGCACTCAGACCACCGGGTGTTAAAAGCGAAGAAGAGTTTTTATCCGCCTGTATACGCTGTGGTTTATGTGTCAGGGATTGTCCATACGATATATTAAAGTTATCCACTTTTTCTGATGAGGTTGCACTGGGTACGCCTTTTTTCATAGCACGTAAAATTCCCTGTGAAATGTGTGAAGACATACCCTGTGTTAAAGCATGTCCAACCAGTGCGTTGGATCATAACTTAACCAGTATTGATGATGCCCGCATGGGACTTGCAGTCATTGTTGATCAGGAAACGTGTTTAAATTACCAGGGCTTACGTTGTGATGTTTGTCATCGTGTATGTCCATTGATTAACAAAGCCATTACGTTAGAACCCAGACATAATCAACGTAGCGGTAAGCACACTATCTTTATACCGGTAGTTCATTCAGATAGTTGTACTGGATGTGGTGTATGTGAACGAGCATGTGTTTTAGAAGAAGCAGCAATTAAAGTTTTACCCATTAACCTGGCTAAAGGTGAAATAGGAAAACATTACCGACTGGGCTGGGAAGAAAAGGAAAAAGCGGGAAAGAGCCTGGTTACTCCTGATGAAGAACATAAGTACAACTTGCCTGAAGGTTTAAAATATGAACATGCGGGTGAGGGCTTAATGAAGGAACCAGGTAAATGATGGCAAATTTACCGGAAGATGCAGGTAAAGCCGCTATTGCAGATAAAGGCTGGTGGAAGGCAAACCAGTGGTTGATTTTAAGACGCTTAACTCAGTTATCGATTTTAGCTTTATTTTTAGTTGGTCCTTATATGGGATACTGGATTATAAAAGGTAATTTAACTTCGAGTTTAGTACTGGAAGTATTGCCACTTACAGATCCTTATATATTACTGCAATCATTTATTGCTGGACATGAAATTGTCAGTACTGCGCTCATCGGGGCAGTGATTGTTACTGTATTTTATTTACTGCTTGGTGGCAGAGTTTATTGTTCATGGTTATGTCCGATAAATTTTGTAACCGATGCGGCTGACTGGTTACGTCGACGTTTACATATAAAAGGTGGCGCACGTTTTTCATCTAAAACACGTTACTGGATTTTGTTAATGACGTTACTTGTAGCTGCTATTACAACATCGATCGCATGGGAGATTGTTAATCCCGTTTCAATTGTGCACCGGGGCATTATTTTTGGTTCAGGTTTTGCGGTAATGGTTGTTGTAGCGATTTTTATTTTTGATTTACTCATCAGCCGTAAAGGCTGGTGTGGGCATCTTTGCCCGGTTGGTGCTTTTTATAGTTTGTTGGGACATTACAGTCCGTTGCGAGTTTCTGCAAGCAAACGGGAACAATGTGATGACTGTATGGACTGTTTTATGGTCTGCCCTGAAGAACAGGTGATTAAGCCCGCACTTAAAGGGGAAAGTAAAGGAATAGGACCGGTGATCATGGATATGAATTGTACTAACTGTGGACGGTGTATTGATGTCTGCGCAAAAGATGTTTTTACATACTCTAATCGTTTTAATAATTCCACGCTTCTAAACGTGGCTAATAAGAAGGAGGTTGCGCCATGAAAAGGTCAACTTTAATTAATATGGTAATGGTGTTGAGCTTAGGTATATTTTCGAGTCAGGCTTTAGCAGGAGGGGTCAATTCATTAAGGGGAGTTAATCCACTTGATAGTGATGCAAAAGAACCTGCGCAGCTAAAGATCCAGGATGATCGTGAACCGATTGACCGTGATTATGTACAACAACCTCCTTTAATTCCGCATAAGATTAAAGGCTACAAAATTAACGTCAAGTTTAATAAATGCTTAACCTGTCATAGCTGGGCAAATTATAAAGAAGCCGGTGCGACTAAAATCAGTCAAACACATT
>Ga0207752_1000052_pt1 | contig 46473 bp, 47 predicted proteins | sample Pon2CUnioCityCA_6_FD_187272 | JGI IMG/M metagenome (GOLD analysis project Ga0207752, IMG submission 187272) | Marine sediment microbial community from Union City, CA, USA - Pond 2C Sediment 2 (SPAdes) | ecosystem: Environmental > Aquatic > Marine > Intertidal zone > Salt pond sediment ... | reverse complement strand
CGAAAAGCACATGCCTTACCCGGTGACTTATTGCGCGAAAATAGCCTGTTCCACCTCGTCAACTGACCCAAAAACTCGTTCAACCCTCTTTTCTTCCCCGACACGATGTTCTTCTCCCCAACACTTATTGCGTAATCCCTTGAGTTTCTTTTGAAGGGGATTATACGAGCAAGAACAAGATAATTGGGCTTAGCTCAACTAAGCTGGTGTTTCCTTGGCTGTGTCCCAAGAAGTATAATACATAGGATACACGATTTACCGTGTCCCATTCTATGTCCCAGAAGGGGTTTCTCAGAAGGTTTTAGACCTTTTGGGACGGGAGATTTTCGATGGCCCTCATTGGATATGCCCGCGTCAGTTCTTTAGGCCAATCTCTGACGGTGCAACTGGATAAGCTGAAACAGTGTGACAAGATCTTCCAGGAGAAGGCGAGCGCTGCTTCCGGTAAGCGACCACGCCTGGACGCCTGTTTGGAATATGTTAGGGAAGGGGATACGCTGGTCGTGACGCGATTGGACCGGCTGGCGCGCTCGACCCTCCACCTCTGCCAGATCGCAGCCGAACTGGAACGCAAAGGCGTCGACCTGCAGGTACTGGATCAGAATATTAACACCGCCGACGCGACGGGTCGGCTCCTTTTTAATATGTTGGGAGCAATTGCCCAATTCGAGACGGAGATTCGGGCCGAGCGGCAACGGGAGGGGATTCAAAAGGCGAAAGAGCACGGCGTGCGCTTCGGACCAGAGAAGAAGTTAACCTCGGTACAGACCGCCGAGCTGCAACAGAAACGGCGGGAAGGCGTGCTTATCAAGACGTTGATGAAGGAGTACGATCTCTCCCGGTCCAGTATCTACCGCTATCTGAACGAGGACATCTCCAGTGCAGCAACTGAAGCCTGAACGGTAACCAGAATGTGCTTGGAGGCAACGAAGGGACTTCCCCTTTATTCTTGGTTTGGTGTCCATGACTAACAATGCCAGCGGGCCAAAGGAGCTGGTGGCTGCGTTGGGACCTGAGCGGTCTCTCCTCGGTCTTCTCTCGGCGGGGGCGCGCACGCGAGATAGTACTGTACAAAATCCTGCCCGATGGTATCAGCCCATCGCTCTGGGCCGAATCGACGGCGCTATTACGTCGCGCCTGCGAGTAATTAGAAATGCCTTGTGTGACGCAGCCTTTCCGGGGTCTCTCCCCGTATCAACGCCTAGGCGGTGACGCATCTCACACTTGTCAGCCCCATCGCCGACGCGCTGTCCAATTCGCGACGGCGACATCTACCGCTTCGCTGACACCCGCGATAGCCTCGTCTAACGGCAATCGCTGTGCTCTATGCGCCCTCTCGCGATTGTATCATTGCCTGTAACTTTTCCCTAAACCTGTGGTACAGGGATAACTTGCAAATGTTCGCTACGTTAGAGGCAGACAGAGTCATTATCGTCCGGGAAAGAGATTTCGCGAACCGAGCTTTACGGAGTCCATCTTCCCGGCATAGGAGCAGAAAACAATGGCAGGGTACGTGACCAACATCGAACAGGAATCTCCCGAAAATGATAGTTTCCGTGAAGTCCTCTTCACGGCCGAGAATATGCAACTGGTGTTGATGGCTCTGGAACCGGGTGAGGATATCGGCCTGGAGACCCACAACGACATTGACCAGTTCATTCGTGTGGAAGCCGGTCAGGGCAAGGCAATCCTTAATGGCAACGAACATGTCCTGGAGGACGGCTCCTCAGTCGTTATCCCGGCCGGGATCGAACACAACGTGATCAATGAGTCAGCATCAGAACCGCTTAAGCTCTATACTATCTATGCGCCACCGGAGCATCCGCATGGCACCATCCACAAAAACAAGGCAGAGGCAATCGAGTACGAAAAGCATCACCACCATTAAGAGACGCCCCTTTGTGTGTGTCACGATAGTGGCAGTAAAAGGTAGGATGGGCGGAGCACAGCAGGTAAGCTGCAAAAAACGCGCCGGTTAACGGGGTGCGGCATCCTTCGCCGGTTGCCAGACGCGTAGGAGTCCCACCGCCGCCAGCGCTAAAATGGCTCCCCACAGAAACGGCGCCTGCGGGCCGAATCCGGGCCAACGGCCGATCCCCTGCCACAACAGGCCAGCCACCACGCTGGCCGGCAACGCAGCCAGTCCCACAGCGCCGTTGAACCAACCATAAGCGGTACCGCGTTGGCTCTGGGGAACCAGGTCCGCCACAAAGGATTTGGCGGTTCCCTCGGAAAGGGCGTAATAGAGACCGTACAGGATCATCAGCGCGATCACGTGCCACCCCGTCTGGGCCAACCCCAGACCCAGATAGATGAGGGCGTAGAGCAGCCACCCGGCCGTTAAAACACGTCGCCGTCCCACCTTATCTGACAGCGCGCCAGCGGGGCCGGAAACAAGGGTATAGGTGCCATTGAAGGCCACCAGCGTTCCAATGATCCCTAACAGGCTGACGCCGCGTTCCTGTGCCCGCAAAATGAGAAAGGCATCGGAAGAGTTGCCCAGGGTAAACAAGAGAACCACAAGCAGAAATCGCCTGAATGGGCCGGGCAAGGATAGCAGGCCGGCGGCGACCGGGTGCACGCTCCGCTGCGCCTTCACCTCCTGAACGCCCACTGTCAATGCCAGAACTGCCAGGGCGGCCGGAATCACGCTCAGCCAGACTAGCGTCTGGAAGGTGGTGGGAGCTAGCGCCACTGTCCGGCTCTGCATCCGCCAGACGACGAGCAAGGCGATGGCCAATCCGAGCATGGCGCCGGCCGAATCCCCCGCCCGGTGGAGGCCGAAGGCCAACCCCCGCTTCTCCAGCGCAATACTGTCGGCAATCAGGGCGTCGCGCGGGGCGGTGCGTATCCCTTTGCCCATACGCTCAAAAAAACGCACGCTCAGGACGGCGGGCCAATTGTTGGCTAAGACCAGAAATGGCTTGGCTAACGTGGACAGGGCATAGCCGGAGACGGTCAGCCACTTACGCCGGCCCAACCAATCGGACAGACGCCCGGACCACACCTTCAGCAGGCTGGCCGTCGTCTCGGCTACACCTTCGACGAGACCGATGGCGGCGGTACGCACGCCCAGGACGTTGGCCAGGAAAAGGGGGATGAGATGGACGATCATCTCGCTGGAGACATCGGTCAAGAAAGAAGCCAGGGTCAGCACCCAGACGTTGCGAGGCAAACGCTGCACTTTGCGCCACTGCTTTTTGATCTCAACCCCTAACGGCGACATCTATCTCACGATGCAGGCGGGGTGGCAAAGAAGAAAGCGAGGACCAGGATGGCGTACACGCCCAGCAACAGCACCCCCTCGAACCAATCGGTTTCGCCGTCGTGGGCGATGGCATTGACGGTAAACGCCACGCCGGAAACGGCGATTAGCTCCAGCGGATTGGCAAAGACCAGGTCCATCGGATGGCCGAGAAAGTAGGAGACCAGCACCAGCAGCGGGGCCATCATTAAGGCGATCTGGATGCTGGAACCCAGAGTGATGCGCAATACCAGGCCCATGTCATTCTTGCGCGCGAAGTAGACGGCCGCCAGATATTCCGCAGCGTTGCCGACGATGGCCAGCACGGTAATCCCCAGGAAGAAGGTGGAGAGTCCCAACTGAGACGCGGTGGCTTCTAGAGCTCCCGAGACCAGCTCCGCTTCGATGGCAATCAGGGCAGTTCCGGCGAGAAGCACGCCGAGCGCTGTCCAGAGCGACCACCGTTCCCCAACCCCTGTTTCCGCCGGCCCGGCATCATCACTCCCTTCGTGGTCCGAGGCGGTCGCCGCGGTTGCAGCTTCATCCCGTTCGCTGCTGACCCGTTCGCGCCCACCGTAAATGTCCCTGTGCGTGACCAGTGTATAAAGGAGGTTGGCGACATATAGAAGCAGCAACACCACTGAGACACCCAGGCTCAGGTTTTCATCCAGGCGCGTCACTTCCTGGGCAGCCACCAGACCGGTTTCTGTGTAATCAAACAACGCGGGGACCAGCAGGCCGATGACCGACAAGATCAAGAGGCTGGAAAGCAGACCCGCGTGTTCTCGGTTGAAGCGCTGCCGGTTGCGGCCGATGCTGCCGGCGACCACGGCCAGACCCAACCCGAGCAGGCCGTTACCGATAATGGATCCCGTAATCTGCGCCTTGACCACCTGAATGTGGCCGGCCATGAGTACAAACAAAGCCAGAATCAGCTCCGCCATGTTACCGAAGGTGACGTTCAGGAGGCCGCCGATGGCCGGGCCGGCGATAACGGCCACCTGCTCGGTAGCCCGCCGGATCCATTCGGCCAGGGGGACGATGGCCACAATGGCGGTAGCAAAGACCCAGAGCGGTTCCAGGTCAAGCACGTAACCGAGGGCCAGCGAGAGCGGAACAAAGACGAGCAGCAGGTTAAGCCACATCAGACCTTGTTTCCGGCCAGGGTGGGGGAAGCGGGCGACCACAGCTCACAAATACGGGCAGAGACGTGTGGCGCAGCACATGATCCAGCGTGCTACCTGTAAACCATTCGACGAGGCCGATGTGATCGTAGCTGCCCATGAGGAGTGCATCCGGGCGCTCTTTCCTGAGCACCTCAATAATTCTTTCCGCAGGATCGCCCTGCTCGACGAGGAATCGCTGAAAGTCCAACCCGCTCCGGCTGACCCGGGTCTTCAGGCCGGCCACCCAGCCGGCCGGGGCATGGTCGTCTACCACCAGCGGGGTCACCTCCAGCGGCAACACCTGTTGCCAGGCAACTGCCCAGGCCAAGGCGCGCTCCGTATCCTCCTCGCCGTCGTAGGCCAGCAAAAGGTGTTGAAGGCTGTCCGTCATTTTCCCGCCGACTAGCAAGGGTCGCGACGAGCGGCGGGCCAGGGTACGGAAGTGATGGCCCAGGTGCTCGGAACGGCCGGCGTGGCCGTTGCCGCGGCGGCCGGCGGCGAGCACGGCCGCTTTTTCTACCTCCTTCAGCAAAATGTCAGGCATTCCACCAAAAATGATCTCTGTTTTCACCAAAATACCGCACATTGCCGCCTGCTCGACCACCCAGGCCAGCGCCCGTTCCCCTTGTTCCTGGAGCCAGGCGAGACGTTCCTCCCGGGAGTGAGGTTCAGCCGTCCCCGCCAACTCAGGGTGGATATTGGCGTAGGGATCCATTACCAGCGACTCCTCTACAACATAGAGGGCGTGGGCGGACCAATCCAGAGCGCGTGCCAGGTTGAGCGAGGTCAGGGCGGCGTCTCGCGCTGCCGTTGACCCATCCACGCCCAACAGGATCACAGGTCGCTTACTTTCCTGAACCATCTTACCTTCTAGGGAAACGCGAAGCGCATCCGGCGCTCCATAATCGCCTCGCTCAGCTCCTGATATTCCTCGCGCAGGCTGGATACCGTTTCCTGGCGGAGACGCTCGGCTAGCTCGGTGAGATTGAGTCCACTCTCGGCCAATGCCACCAGTTCATGCCAGGCGTCCTCTTCCGCCAGCGGCTCGGTCCAGAACGAATCGGCTGTCTGCTCTTGCGCGAGCGCATCCCACTCCGCAGGAGAGAGGACAAGTATGGTTTCTCGATAATGTGGCGCGGGCCAGCCATCCCAGAGCAGACCGTGTGGCCGGGCACCGGCGGCAGCCAGTTTCTGCCAGCGGCTGCCCCCAAAAAGGCCCTCGTAGCTATTGTGAATCAGCGCTGCGGTTGCTAACGTTGCGCGTTCGCCGCGGTGCTGATGGCCATGACGCAATAATTCGCCATTGACGGCGCCTCTCAACCAACCACCGGGTACGCGCACCGCACCAGCCGGCGGTGCCTGTCCGGCATGGCGATCCGCGAAAAAACTTTCCAGTCCGCGCAGGTAGACGTTGGCGGCGACTTCGTAGACCGAGGGCGTGAAGATGCCAGAGACCAACAGATTGATGCCGTAGCCGGTGAGGGTCTCGGCGGCGGCGAGTGCGGCGCCTGTCGCCGGCACTTCCACCATTAGATTCGGCCGATCCACTTCCTGTGCCACCCTGAGCCCTTCGGCGACGATGCCCTGCTCGGCGACTGCCATCGTTGGGTTGAGGGCCAGGGCCACATAGCCGGTTGCTCCCGCAGAGACAGCGTACCTGTCCTGGAGAGCATCGGCCGCCTGTCTGGCGTTATCCAGGAGGAGAGCCTCGGCGATCTGTCGCACTGGGCGACCCTCGGCCTCCAGTGCGCGGATCCTGTCGTCGTAGACGTCGCTGCGCGCGACGGTGCCGGCGACCTGGCCTGGGGCAATCATCACGCCAGCCAACCGCTGGGCCTGCGACGCTAACCAGCCGGACTCAACCTGGTTCCACTCCAGACTATCTAGCCAGATGGACGGGGCATTATCAATCTGTTGGGACATTACTTTGCTCCAGTTCCGTCATGCGGCCTGGGGCGTGGTAGCCCCCGCCGCCTCGGTCTGTCCGATTGGGTTGCGGGCCAGAAAGTCTTCCACCCAGAGCAAGTTGCTGCCGGCGCGGCGCACGGTGTTCAGCAGCGTCTTCATCGTGGAGACCTCTTCACGCTGTTCGGTGACGAACCAGCGCAGAAACTCCTGTGCCATGTGATCGTTTTCAGAGGCGGCCAGGTCCATCAGGGCATTGATCTGGCCGGTCACTTCCTGCTCCCAGGTGAGCGCAGCTTGCACCGCTTCCTCGGCCGAGGCGAAGGACGCCTGCGGCTGTTCCAGCGCGGGAATCTCAACCGCGCCCTCAACGTCGACCAGGTAATGGACGAACATCATGGCGTGCATATCTTCCTCATCCGCCTGGCGGTAGAAGAAGGCGGCCAGTTGGGGGAGATCTTCTTCGGCAAAATAGCTGGCGATGCTCACATACTGGAGTTTGGCGCCAAACTCGTGCCCGATTTGCTCGTTGATTGCTTTTTGTAAACTTTCACTGATTAACATGGTAGGTTTCTCCTTATATTTGTATTCGTGTTCAATCATTCTGTACGAACAACTCCGCCAGCGGTATGAGTGAGGCTGGCCACTGTTGTGTGCTCTGCAGCCACTTCTTTTCTCGTTGCAGATCCTGATAAAAGCTAAGGTTGCTTTCCTTGAGCTTTAGGGAACTTCGGTACTGTTCCAGAATGGTGTTTAAGATGGTGGCATAAAGCAGGTGCGCGTCGACGTCCACCAGCCGCCGCAAAAAAGACGCATCATCCAGCCCTGCCCGGGCATCCTGTTGTGCCAGGAGCACCTCTGCCTCGCTGGCAAGCCTGCTGCCGAAGGTCGGTTGCGCCTCGGTCATACAAAGAACGGGAGCAGCCGAATAGAGAGAATAGATAACACCGCTTTTTCGATCATCTGGGGTTGTAGTAATGTCCGTTCTCTCTCTTCGGAAATCGTGTTCATGTTGGTTCTCCTCGAACTTGCGCTAGGGTGGGGCCGCGTGCCTCTCTGCAAACGTGTGCGTTAGACCATCACCGGTAAGTCAGTGAGGCAGGCATCAGGATCGCCCTGCGCCTGCTTAGTTTCAGATAAATAGTATTGCCCTGGACGTGGTCGACTGCTGCAGCCGGTATCGAAATCGTCTCCTCACCCCAGGGCTGGGGGCGATGCAGCTGGACTTCGGCCACGGCGAGAGTGACTGGCTCCCGGGCAAACGTCGCGTACGCGCTGAGATCCCCGTCCGTGGCCCTGACCTGGTAGCGTATCATTCCGAACCTCCATCTCTGCCCTCGCTCTGCAGCAGGGCTCTGCTAACGGCCGGGTGAAAGACGCCCTCACCTCTGCCGACACGGCGGATCGCCTGCACAATTTCGCACAAGGCAGGGCCTTTTAGAAGATACCCTTCGGCGCCGGCAGCGAGCGCGGCCTTCATCAACCCGCTTTTCGTATTATTTGTAAGAATGAGGATGTGGGCGTCAGGCAGGGCGCTATGCAGTCTGGCGACGGGCGCCGCACCACCACGGTGAGACGCAGGCCATTCCATGACAATAACGTCGGGCGCCAGGGCGGGTGCCTCTTCCAGGGCTGCCGGCAGCGTTTCCGCTTCGCCAACGACCAGAAAATCCGCTTCCGTGTCCAGCAGCGCCCGCAGTCCCCGCCGGACGGCGGGGTGGTGGTCAAGTAGCAGAACCCGTGTTTGCCGATCCATCGTCCATTCCTTCTACTCAGGCCGGCGGTATCCGGCCAGACAATAACGATGATAACGCACCGGCGCCGGCTACACACCGGCCGGGTGATCAAACTGGATCGGACAAAAGGCCACTCTTCTGGCGATTGTTATTGATCAAATGATGGAAGGGGGAGGAATGCCCGGTCAGGCACTGTCGTCGAGGGAGGCGAGACCTTCCCTAAGCGCATAGAGGGCGGCTTGCGTGCGGTTGGCCAGGTGAAGTTTGGCCAGAATGCTGCTGACATGACTGCGAACCGTGCGCTCTGTCACCACCAGCTGTTCGGCGATCTCCTGGTTGGAAAGCCCCTGGGCCACCAGCTGGATTACCTCGACTTCACGTTCGGTGAGGGGATCTTCCGTGGGCGGCAGGTCGGAGGGTTGTTTCAGCTCTTGTACCAACTTCAACGCGATATCCGGATGGAGCGAAGATTTCCCCTCGTGGATGTCGCGGATGGCACGGATCAGGTCGAAGGGGGATGAGTCTTTAAGCAAGAATCCCTGGGCCCCGGCCTTGATCGCCGAAAAGACGTGCTCGTCATCCCCAAAACTGGTCAGGACCAGGATCCGGGCATCAGGATTGGCCTCCTGGATTTCCGCAATCGCTTCTTGCCCGCTTTTGCGCGGCATCTCCAGATCCATCAGGATGACGTCCGGGTTCAGTTGCTCCACGCGCGCCACCGCCTCCAACCCATTGCTGGCAATACCTACCACTTCCATATCTTTCTCTGTGCGAATGATGGCCTGTAGCCCCTTGCGCACCACGGCATGGTCGTCGGCAATAAAAATCCTGATTCTGTCTGCCATCTCGTCTCCTGGAGGGTTCATCCTAACTTTTCATTCTCCAGTGGAGGACCCACTGGGGCCCCACCGGGTAAGCGTACCCTCACCGTCGTTCCCTGTCCAGGCGCGCTCTCCACAGCCAGTTGCCCGCCGGCGTGGCGGGCCCGCTCCCGCATGTTGACCATCCCCATCCCCCCGCTGTCCGCGACCAGTGCCGGCTCAAATCCCTGGCCGTTGTCCCTGACCAGCAGCTCGACCGCGCCTTCTACGTTTCCCACTGAAACCCGTACCCGGCTCGCCCGAGCGTGCCGCAGGGCATTGTTTAGCGCTTCTGTGGCGATGTGATAAAGGACTTCTTCCAATTCAGGGGACAGCTCCATATTTCCCTCAACCGCCAGTTCGTTGGCGATACCCGAGCGCTCCTCCACCGCGTTCAGGCGCTGGCGCAAGGCGCGCGCCAACCCCTCTTTCTGCAAGGCGGCCGGCCGCAATTTGTGTAGGAGCAAGCGCATTTCTTTCAGTGCCTGCTGGCTTGTCTCGCCCACATCGCCGAAAAACTCCATGGCCACCTCCTGTTCGCCCTCGGCCAACATGCGCCGACCTGCTTCGGCAAAAAGCGTTAGGCTATAGAGAGATTGGGTCACCGAGTCGTGCAGTTCGCGGGCCAGGCGGTTTCGTTCCTCCAGCACGGCCAGCTGCTCAGCGCGTTGCTGCAGGCGCGCGTTTTCCACGATAACGCCAAACTCGTCGGCGACCGATTCCACGAGGGCAAGCGCATCCCCGACGAATACCTCAGGGTCCGCGCCGAGCACGCTCAAAACACCGTAGATCTGCCCGCCGCTCATGATGGGAGCGCCGATGTAGGCGGCCAGTTCGCGCTCCGCGGGAAACCTATCTGAAACTGCCCGGGAGCGGGTCAGGGGCCGTTGTTGGCCTAGCACCTCTTGCAGCGGATCGCCGTCCACAAATTGCTGGCGCCACGTGACCACTGCCTCCGCCGCGATTCCTTGCCTTGCTGCCAGACGGAAACCGTCGTCGTCGACCAGATGAATGAAGGCCGCTTCACCTCCGGTCGCCGACAGGACCGGAGCCAGGGCCTGTTCCAGGGCCGCGGGCAGGCCCTCTGCAACGTTGGCCAGTTCCAGCACCTGGTAGAGGGCGGTGAGGGTGCGTGTGCGTTCGTGGACCCGTTCCTCCAAAACCTCCTGGTTCCGCGCCAGGTCTGCTTTTTGCTCGTCCAGGGTATCTACCATAGTGCGCAGAGAGTGTGCGAGGGTGGCGATCTCGCCACTGCCGGCCGGCTCCGGGATCTCAGCGGTCATGTCCCCAGCGCGGATCCGATCAGCAGCTGTCGCCATCAACGAAAGCGGGCGCACAATCCGCCCGGCGAGGAACCAGCCGAGGGTTAGAAAGAGAAGGCCCAGGCCCGCTCCCAAAAGCAGGATCTGACGCTGCAACTGGCGCACGGGGGCAAATGCCGCCGCTCGTCTCTGGCGTACAAGTATCAGCCAGCTCGAGGCCGGGAAATCGTCCGGCGAGCGGCTGCGGGCGTAACCAGTGAGGTAGACCTGGCCATCCTCTTGCCACCGGCTACTGTAACCATATGCGCCCGGCCGGGCTTCGAGGGTAGCCGCGAGCAGGGATGCGTCCTCGGTTGCCGCTGTGCTGCCATACAGCATGCGCCCATCCTCACCCAGGATGAAGAGGTCGACATCGGCCGGGGTGGGCGAGGAGGCGCGCCAGCCACTGCCTATCGTCTGTACCCACCGCCAGTTAAGATAGGCACCGAGGACAGGCGAAGAGCTGCCGCCACTACCAGACAGGGGTAGAGCGAGGGTCAGTAGGCGCTCGCTTAGGGCAGTTTCTCCGGTCGTGTTCTGGGTAACGCCTACATGAAGCGCATGCTGCCCCTGTATAAACCAGGGCTGTTCACTGGCATCCGCACCAACTGAGGGGAGGCCGCTACTGACTGTAACCTTACCCTGGCTGTCCACCAGGCCGAGCCACGCATAATCACGCCGGGTTTGTTGCACTTGCTTCAGCACGGCGCGCTTCTCGCTCAAGGGTACGGACGGATCGCGGAGCGTGCGAAGAGACGCCAGCAGCTCTAAATCCTGGGTACGTTCCACTACCTCCTGGTCCATCTGCTGCGCGATCTGGAAAGCCAGCGAGGCCAGATTGTTGCCAATATCCTCCTCAATCTGGGCCTCGGCCGGTCGCTCGATCAGGACGCTAAGCAATAGGGCAAGCAGGACGATCAGGCTGCCAAAGGTAAGGCCCACCCGCGCTTGCAGGCTGTGGCGCGGATCGATCGTATTCCTGATGTGGGACAGGTTTATTTGAGCCATCTGTGGTGAAGCCATTCTTGTCCAAACGATCCTATTATACCGGCAATTGGACGGCAGTAATTACTCAGGCCATTCCATGTTTCCAGCCACGGCTGTCCAGCCACCAGCTTCCACCGAGGGCTCACGCAGGCGTAATGCCTCGTCTCGGTCACCTCTCCCGAGTTGTCCTAATGTGCGAGACTACCTGAAGCTCAATCATCGCCATCTTCTCCGTCGGCGCCGCCCCTCGGCGCTAATCCCCGGAAACTCTGGATAAGCGCCTCTTTGTCTCCTGCCGAGAGGTCGGCCTCAGGGTGCAACCAAACGTAATAGAAGGGCGGCATTTCTCCTTCTGCGACAACTTCGATCATCTCCTCTCGCTCCGGGTAATGGGGCCATTCGGAGAAGTTGAGGATACGCCGTCCCTCCTTCACATCATTCTCAATCAGCCAGGAGATGGGCGCGACGTTACTGTACCAGGGCCATTCCGTCTGATTGCTGTGACAATCATAGCAGGCCTTTTGGGCCGCCCCCATGGCCTGCGGGTGCTCCCACTGCTGTTCGGAAACCAAAGGCGGGTTAGTATGCTCCCGACCGTAAGGGATCAACTGGATGGCCAGGAATAACCCGGCCACGATAAGAATGAGCCAACCAAGAATCTTCTTCCAATCCATTTTCGTTTATCCTCAATGCTCTTTCTTTTGTCTGGTTGGTACAGGTACAGCGTCATCGATACTCGCAGCCCCTCGCTGTTCTAGTAACGCCAGCAGCACCACGGCTGCCGGCGCCGCGAAAAAGATCCCCGCCAGGCCTAAGATGCGCGCTCCCAGGAGCAGAGCCAGGAGCATGGCGGCCACCGGCAAGCGCATGGTCCGGCCGTAGAGCAGAGGGGCAATCAGGTGTAGGGCCAGCGATGAGAGTGCCAGGATAAGCAACACGCTCCACAGGGCGACCTGCGGGGATACGCTGAGGGCGCTGATGCCGGCCAGGACCGCAGCTACGAGCGCGCCTACATAGGGAATCAGGCCGAGCAACCCGGCGACGAGGCCGATTGTCAGGGCGTAGGGCACCTTGAGCAGCAAGAGTCCACCGCTAATGGTGAGGGCAAAATAGAGGGCCAGTCCTAGCTGAGCCCACAGCCAGCGGGCGAGACGACCGCGCACTCTTTCTATAAAGCGAGCGGCGGCCGGCCGCCGCTCATCCGGCAGCCAGCGCAGGAGCCACTCCTCGGCGCTGGCGCCCACGCTCAGGAAGTAAGCGAGGAAGAGCATTACCGTCACGTCGATCAGCAGCTGGCTGAGACCCGTGACCGTCCCCAACGCACTGGCGAACAGCGTGTCAAGACGCTGCCCCAGGTCCTGCAGAAGGACACTGGTGGAAGGCAGCAAGCCGGCCGGCGAAGGGGTGCCAAGTTGCCCCAATGCCTCGCGCAGGAGGGTTGCCTCGTCCTTGACCAAAGGTACCAGCAGCATGGCCGGGACGATTACCGCCAGCAGGCCAGCAAGAAAGATCCCGGTAACTGCCAGAGAATCGGGTAGCCAGGAGCTTGCCAGCCGCCGGGCAAGCTGCCGTACTCCAACACCAATCAGGACAGCGCCAAATACAATCCAGAGCAGCTCGAGCAGAAAGTCGCTGTAGGAAATGATAAACCACAGGGCCAGGCCGAGAGCGAGTAGGGACAGCCACACGTGAAGAGTAAGTTGCGGTCTGCTCACCCAGTTGCGCGTTATTGGCGCTTCCTGGCGCACAGCCGGTTTGCCCTTACCCTTTTCGCCGTCTGGTTGCCGCTCTGTCACGTCCATTTTATCCTCATCCAGGCTCTGAACTGCCGCTAGCCAGCAGCCGACGATGTAAGACCTGCTGCTTTTTCATCCTCCCGGTCGAACCAGCGGGCGACGACGACGTCGGTGGAGGAGTGGGCGACGATCGACAGGCCGACGATCAAGGCAATCAGGTGGAACAGATAAGCGCCCTGATCCACGCCGCTTTTCAGGATAAGCAGCCCATAGACCATTGAGGCAAATCCTTTCGGCCCAAACCAGGCCACGGCCAGCCATTCGTGCCGCTTCAGGCCGGCGCCGTAGAGGGCGATGAACAGAGCGAGCGGACGGGTAGCCGCCAGCGTCAGCAACACGAACGCGTATTCGGCAAGCGCAAACTCATTGCCGACGACTTCTAGCGAAATGAGGGCGCCAAAGGCAAGCAGGGCCAGCAGTTTGAGCAGTTCGGTGGTCACTTCCCCAAAGGGCCGGAAGGCTTTCAGCGCATCCGGGTCGATGCTAACGATAACGACGCCGGCCGTAAAGGCGGCCAGAAAGAGGTTTGCCTGGGTACGCAAGCCAAGCGCCAGCACAAGCAAACCCAGCGCCACCGTGCCCAGGGGCTGGTAGCGTTCGCTGCGGGCCAACGCAGAGGAGCGCTGTAGGCCGAGCGCCACGCCCGGGACCACCACGCCTACGGCCACGCCCAGCGCCAGCCTTCCCAGGCTACCGCCCCAGGAGGTACTGTCCAGCCGTAGCGTGTCCAGAGCCACGATCACCAGGGGCAGGGCCAGACCGTCGTTTAGGCCACTTTCCACATTGAGCAAGTGGCGGAGGCGGTAGGGAACGCTTTTGCTACCGACGATTGCCTCAGCGAAGACGGGATCGGTCGGGCTGAGCGTAGCGGCCAGCAACACGGCTGCCGCCCACTCCAGCCCCAGCAGGATGCGGCCGAGTACGGTCGTCAGCCCTAGTGCCAGGGGTAGACCAAGGAAAAGTGTCCGGCCCGGTAAGCGCCAGGCCTGCACCAGATCGTGAATGCCGGTGCGCATACCGTCGCCAAACAGAACGGCGAATAAAGCCAGCTCGGCCAGCCAGCTCAATAGGGCATCATCCGGCTGGATGTCGAGCACGCCCAGAACGGGTGCGCCCAGGACAAAACCGACAACCAGAAAGAGTACGGCCGTGGAGATGACCGTTCGCTGGGCAAGCCCGGAGAGCAGCGACGCCACGAACAGCGTTGCTGCAAAAGGAAGGAGCAGCGTCATTCAGAACGGCCGCTGCTAGCCCAGCGCTTCTTTCTCGGCCTGCTTGCCGAGCTCGACGATATCACCTTCACTGAACAGCACCGTCTGGCAGATCTCGCGCCACCTGGGCTTGCGCCGTAGCAAGAACTCCAGATCCATGGCAAAATGCTTGAACTCTTCCTGCTGAGTGTTGAGCATAATTGCCTTTGCTTCCTCGTCCTGCTCCACCGACATCCGTTGCTCATACCAGTCGATTGCCTCGGCCTCTTCGATGAGGGAGAGAATGAGGCGCGCAAAGGTCCGAATCTCCTGCGTCAATTCGGCGGGCGGTTCATGATATTGATCAAAGGCCATGAGAGCACTCCTTTTCGTTTAGGGGCCGCGCAGACGAAGCGAGTTGCCCACGACGAGCAGGCTGCTGCTGGCCATAGCAGCGGCGGCGATCACGGGGCTAATCACGCCGAACGCCGCCAGGGGCACGGCCACAAGATTAAAAGCAAAGGCCCAGCCCAGATTTTCCAGGATAATGCGCCGCGTCCGGCGGGAGCGCCGGATGAGCCAGGGTACGAGGGTGAGGTCTGCTTCGGTAAGGACGATATCGGACGTCTCGCCCGCCACGTCGGTCCCGCCGGCGACGGTGATGCTGAGATCGGCCTGGGCCAGGGCCGGGGCATCATTCACCCCATCGCCGACCATTGCCACCTGCTCGCCCGCTTCCTGCCAGCCCTTGATGCGGGCCGCCTTCTCGGCCGGGGGGCAGTCGCCGGCGTACTCGCTCAGGTCCAGCGCCGCGGCGATGGCAGCCGTGGTCCGCGGATTGTCGCCGGACAGCATGACCGGCTGCACCGCCAATTCGCGCAAGCCGTCCAGGGCCGCCGCGGCCGTCGGGTTCAGCTCGTCGCCCAGGGCAATAAAGCCCTCCACCACCTGCGGCCGGCCGACCCAGACCACCGTCTCTCCCCGTTCGGCGTGGCCGGCCGCTTCTGCCAGCAGCGGCTCATCGTCCGGCACTTCCAGAAAAAGGCGGGAACCGACGCGCACCTGCTGCCGGCCGTTCGCGCTCAGGGTGGCCAGCGCGCCCCGGCCGCGCTCGCTGCTGAAGGCCTCTGCCGCCGCCGGCCGCTCGCCGTAGGCGGCGATGATGGCCCGGCCGACGGGATGTTCGGAGAATTGCTCCACGGCGGCTGCCCGGGCCAGCAGTTGCCCCGGTTGCCGCTCGCCAGCCGGCACGACGGCGGCCACGCTCATCTTGCCCTGGGTCAGCGTGCCCGTCTTGTCAAAGACCAGGCGTTCCACACCGGCCGCGCTCTCCAGCGCCGCGGCGTTGCGCACGAGGATCCCTTCCCGCGTCGCCCGCCCCAGAGTGACCGTCAGGGCCAGCGGCGTCGCCAGGCCCAGGGCGCAGGGGCAGGCCACGACCAGCACCGCCACCGCGGCCAGCAGGGCCTGGGCCGCGGGCCGGCCCGCCAGCGCCCAGCCGAGACCGGTGAGCAAGGCAGCAAGCAGAATGCCCACGGCGAAGTAGGCCGAGGCGCGGTCGGCCAAGCGCTGGATGGGCGGTTTGCCGGCCAGCGTCTGGTCTACCAGTTGCGTGATCTGGGCCAGGCGCGAGGCGCCGGCCGGGCGCTGCACCCGCGCCGTCAGCGCGGCGTCGGCCAGGACGGTGCCCGCGTAGATGGTGTCTCCCGGCTTTTTCTCCACCGGCGTCGACTCACCGCTCAGCAGCGCTTCGTCCACGGCCCCTTCGCCCTCCAGCACCTCCGCGTCGGCCGGCACCCGCTCTCCCGGGCGAACCAGGATCAGGTCGCCCGCCTGCAACTGGCGCGCCGGGATCTCTTCCCAATCGCCGTCCTTCTGGCGGCGCGCTTTCTCCGGCTGCAACTCCAGCAGGTGGCGAATGTCCTTGCGCGCGCGGCTGCCGCCCACCGCCTCCAGGTAGCGGCCGACCATAATGAAAGTGGTAATCATGGCCACCGAGTCGAAGTAAACCTCGCCCCCGCCGCGGAGGGCAATATAGCCGCTGTAGCTATAGGCCGCCAGCGTGCCGAGGGCCACCAGCGTGTCCATCGTGGCCGTGCGCGCCCGCAGCGCCCGCCAAGCGCCGCGCAGGATGGAGCTGCCGCCGATAAAGAGCACCGGAGTGGCCAGCAGCCAGACCAGGTATTGGATGCGGCGTACTTCCAGCGAATTGAACTCGCCGGCCGCGTAGAGCGGGTACAGGCGCACGAAGTAGAAGAGCATGACCTGCATGCCAAAGGCGGCGGCGACCAGCAATTGCAGCAGGGTTCGTTGCTGCTGGCGCTTCACCTGGCGCTGCCCGGCGTCGGTCAGCAGGCGGGCGCGATAGCCGAGTTTGTCCAGGTCTTTGAGGACGGCATCGAGGTCGGTTCTGGCCGGGTCGTAGCGCAGGCGGCCGCGTTCGGCGGCAAAGCTGACGTCGGCATCTTTGACGCCCGTCTGGCTGCGCAGCACCTGTTCGGCCGCCACGGCGCAGCCCGCACACCACATCCCATCCATGGAGAAGTAAGCGGTGTTGCCCCGGTCCAGCACAACATCGGTAAAGCCCGGCCGGTGCGCGGCGGATGCCGTCTGCATCTGCTCCAGCATGCCCCCGGCGTGCGCTTTCTCATACGCCTGGGCACAGCCGCTGCAACAGAAATGGTGTTCCTCGCAGCCCACCTCGCGCACCACCGGCTCGTCCCGGATTGGCATGCCACAGAGGTCACAGGTCAGCGATTCCTCTGAGTTGGTGCTTGCCCGTGCCCGGGAGCTGGGCAGCCAGGTGCCCGGCAAGCTCACGGCACCTCCTCGTAGATGTGCGCATGCAGGTTTTCAAGCGGCACGTGCGGCTCAAACTCTTTGAGAATTTTGTCCTCCAGCAACGACGAATCGCGGTGACCCGTCACATCGTCCCATGTCTCCCAGACACTTTGGAAAACGAGATGGGTTTTTTGGGGATAGTCCAGGGAGTACATCGCGCGCGACGTAATGAAGCCGATTTGGCTCGGCAGCAACGTCCGCAAGTAACCTAATACGCGCTCCAGGGAATTCCCGATCTCCAGCTGGTTCATTTCTTCGGGGACGATGTCAAACGTCACCTGATAGATGTAGGCCATAGCCCGCCTCCTGCTTGTTACACAGTCCTATTCACTTTCATCTGGCCGGTGCGCGAATCCCCTCAGGATCCGCCCCAGTTCAGGAGTAGATACAACAACCACCAGAGGATGACGCCCGGCAGCGCCAGCCAGACGATGGGGGGCATGCCACCGCCGGCTTCCTCAATCACGTGGGCAAAGCTGTCGATGTAGCCGTCGGCGCGGATCTCTTCCACGTCGTCTCCCTCGGCCTCGTCCCGATGCCCCTTGCTCCCCGGCGGGATCTTCGTCCGGTGGGGAATGGCAAACGCCAGGGCAAAGAGCAGGAGGATGAAGGCCCCGGTGACAACCGACCAGATCTGGGGCCACAGCTCCATTACGTTTTGTGTCATTCGTCGTCTCCTTCCGCGTCGCTCTCCCGGCCGGGCCACGGTTCCGGCTCCTTATCTTCTAACATGCGATACTTGGCTTCCTCGACATCTTGGAACTGGCCGTTGCGCCAGCCCCAGATGAGGAAGACAATGGCTGTAAAGCTCACCAGGGCCATCCAGCCGACGACAGCCCATAAGCCAAAGGGCATCATGGCTCACCTCGCAGGCGCCGGCTCAGGTCGGCTCCCTTCCAGACAAGCAGGAAGACGATCAAGGCGACGAGTAGTTTCACTCCTAAAAAGGACCAGATGGACATAATTAACTTCCTCCTTGCGAGGTGGCCGTCATCTGCTGCACGTTGGTCACAATGTCCCACATCTCGGTCTCCGTGAGCAGCCAATCAAAGGGCGGCATCATGCTCTCCGGTACCCCTTCCCAGACGCGCCACATAATGTAAGGCTCGCCCATATCCGCGGGGAAGGGGGCGGGGCCGCCGCTGGCATTGTTCTCTGTGCCCGGGCCGTTGCCCTGCCCGTCCTCCCCGTGGCAGGTAGCGCAGTAACTCATATAGAGATCGGCACCATGTGTGGGCGAGATAACGTGCCCTTCGCCCACCCAGTTATCGCGGCTAAGGGTGACAAAGGTGGCCGCGACCGAACCGTCCCCATAGGCGCTCTTCTCCATGGGCTTGCCTGCCATGTAGGTAGCCATCAGATACTTGATGACGTCCCAGCGGTCTCTTACCGGCAGCACCTCGCCCCAGGTGGGCATCGCCGTATCCTGAATCCCAAACGTGACCTTGGCCAGATGCTCCGCCTGCCCCTGCTGGCTCATCTGCATACCGGCCATGTCGTGGAAGTTGGCGGGCGTAGGATTGAGATACTGCCCGTCCCAGCCGGTGCCGTCGCCGGCGAGGCCGTGGCAATGGGCGCAGCGCTCCAGAAAGATCTGCTTGCCCCGTTCGTAGGAGGCGCTGTCCGGCATCGCTTCAGCCTTAAAGATGTCCGGGAAGGTAAAGTCCTGGCCGTCCGGCGGGGCCGCAGGGGGCTCCTCCGTCTGGGTGAAGATGGCGCGCAGGTAGTGAACCAGCCTCCAGCGATCTTCTTCGGAATAACGCAATTTCCAACTGGGCATGGCGCTCCAGGGCAGTCCTTCGCTGATGCGCCAGAAGTAATCGGCGTCGGTGTAGCTGGGGTCCTGCAGCGTGCCGTAACTGCCGTCGCTGAAGTCGGGCGGCAAGGGCTGCAGGCCGCTGCGGAAGGGGCCGTGGCCGGTGCCGGCGTCGCCGTGGCACACCCGGCACTCACGAATGAAGATCGTCTTGCCTTCATCCAGCGTGGCCACCGTCAGCTCGACCGGGTTGGTCAACCCGGCATAGTCCCCGCTGGGATCCCCTTCGTCGGGATCGCGCTCGACGGGGCGCGAGAAGATCTGGCGGATGTAGTTGATCACACTCCAGCGCTCCTCCTCGGTCATGCTCTCTTTCCAGGGAGGCATCACCGTCCCCTGGATGCCCTCCGACACGTGCCAGAACCATTCATCTTCGGGCATGTTGCGGAACGGTTCCTGCTTGTAATCGGCTGGGGTCACGATGAGCGTGCCGGCGTAGGTGCCTAACCCGTTGCCCGCACAGCCGTGGCAGGTCATACAGCGCACGACGTATAGCTCCTTGCCTTGTTGCAGTCCGGCGTCGGTCCAGATAGGCCAACCCTGGGGCTGGTTACCCGATGCCGGCGGCTCGGCGGGCACTTGCACGGTGTTGGTCGCACTGAGATAGGGCCCCGGGGGCCGGATCATGTACTCTGCGGCTACGCGGTCGCCCAGGTTAAAGATATAAGAGGCCATCGCCTCTAGCTCTTCGTCGCTCAGAAACTCAAAGCTGGGCATGATCGAGAGCGGAGAAACCTTGCGCGGATTTTGCCAGTGCTCAATCTCCCACGCTTCGCTGCGCTTGCGCCCAATGTAGGAGAGGTCGGGGCCGGTGCGTTCCGAACCCAGAATCATTGGGTTGTCGAAGAAGTAATCGCCTCCGTCGGAGGGATCGCCCATGCCGGTGTCCTCGGCCCGCACGTACTGGGTATGGCAGTAGTTGCAGCCGTTGCTATAAAAGGTTTCGCGCCCCAACGCTTCCTGGCTGGTGTATGGGTGGGCGTTCAGCGTCTGCGGCGGGTTCCACACTAACCCGGGAATGAATACGGCAGCCGTCACCACCGCGAAAAAGACGATGAGACCGCCGATAACGGTTACGGGAAAGGTCATTTTCATGGTTGGAAGCCCTCCTAATCACCCAGGGCCGCCGCTGCCAGGTCAGTTTCCTCGGGGGGCAGCGGGTAGGCAGGCCGCGAGACAGGGCGGCGTACCAGGACCGTGGCGAAGATGTTGTACGTGTAGAGGATGAAGTTAATCACCAGCAGGGCGCCGCCGCTGGCCCGCATCGCCATGTAGGGGCGCAGGCCGGGCAGCACGCTCCACACCGGTAGCCCCTGGTGCAGCCAGTTGGTACCCTGCACCAGCCCAGTCAGCAAAAAGCCGCCGAAGAAAAAGGCGAAGCCTATGACATAGAGGCTGTACTGCACGTTGGCCATGGTCCGACTGTAGAGCCGGGCGTCGAAGATGCGGGGGATAATGTAGAAGCCTGCCCCCATGACCACCGAGGCGGCAAAGAAAAGGAGTGAAAGGTGAGCGTGGCCGGGAACGTATTGGCTGAAGTGGGTGATCATGTTGATCCCGCGCAGCGCCTGGTGGGAGCCCTGGTAGGAGACGAGCACGTACGCCGCCCAGCCGGTGACGACGAAGCGGAGGGGAATACTGGTCAGCACCCGGTTCCAGTTGCCGCGCATCGTGAGCAAGATATTCATCATGAAGGCCACCACCGGCAAGATCATACCGATGCTCTCGGCGACGGCGATCGTCTTCAACCAGGTGGGAACGGGCGCCCACAGCAGGTGGTGCGCGCCCACCCCGGTGTAGAAGAAGGCAATCCCCCAGAAGGCGATCAACGAAAGGAAGTGGCTGTAGAGAGGAGTGTTGGTCTCCCGGGGCACGACGTAGTAGATCACGGGCAGGAGGCCGGTAGTGAACCAGAGGCCGAGCACATTGTGCCCGTAAAACCAGTTGAAGATAGTATCGTCGATACCGGTCAGGGCGCCAGTGGGCGGATTCCACATCACATTGCCGATGAAGTAAAGCAGCGGCATCCAGATGAGGGTGCCACTGATATACCAGAGCGAAACGTAGAGCTTGGGTTCGGTGCGGTGGGTGATGGTCATGTAGAGGTTGATCAGGTTCAGGACCAGTACCAGCATAACGCCTACGTCTACGATCCAGATCAGCTCAGCATATTCCCGGCTCTGGGTCTCTGCCAGCAGGATCAGAATCACGCCAGCGACAATCGCCACATTCCACAGAATCATGGTGATGTTGCCCAGCAGCTCGCTCCATAACTTGCGTCCGGCCAGGCGGGGCACCACATAGAGCCAGACACCCATCATGCCGCCGGAGAGGAAGGCAAACATGACGGTATTGGTGTGCGCCTGGCGCAGGCGGCTGAAGACGAGCCAGGGCACGCCCCGGAACAAGTCCGGGAACACGAATTGGGAAGCCAACGTCAATCCCATCAGCACGCCAAAGATAATCCAGACGGCTGCCGACAGGATGAAGTTGGCGCTGGCGCTATTCTCCTTTCTCAAACTTAACATAGGAGTCCTCCTCGTCTCGAGAGCGCGGGGGTGAGATCAGGACAGCTCCCCAACAACCGGCCCCTCTGCCACAGATTGTTCAGGTATACTCACAGTAAATGACACGGTGTGGAGAAGCGCAATCAGGGAAACCCTTAGATTCGTCTAGAAGAACCTGATTCTTCTAAACGGAGGGGATTCGACGCTCAATCTGGCTGGCGTAGACCTGCGTAAACTCGGCTCCCCAGAAAAAGATAAGGGCAGAATAGTAGGCCCAGACGACGAAGGCCACGATGGAACCTGTGGCGCCGTAGGCGGAACCCGGCGCGCTCTTGCCCAGGTAAAGGCTAAGGACATATTGGCCGACGATAAAGAGCATGGCCGTAACCGCTGCCCCCGGCCAGACGTCAGGCCACTCTACGACGGCATCCGGGATTGTCTTGAAAGTGGTGCCGAAGAGAACGATCAGTATTAAGAGGGAAACGGTGATATTAATCCCCTGCAACATCCACTCGCCGATAGACAATTTAGCGGTGACCGTCTGGGCAAAACCGGAGATGAAGGTGCTCACAAACATGGTAGCCAGCAGAAACAGACCGAGGAAGAGCACGACCAGCAGGGAGCTGAGGCGCTCACGTAGCTTGCCGGCAAAGCCGCCCCCTTCGCTAGGGACGTCCCAGATACGGTTCAGTGCCTGTTCCAGATGGACGACGACGCCGGTGGCACTAAAAGCCAGCATGGCCAGACTGACGACAGTCGCCAGCCCACCCCCGCGACCGGCCTGATCTGCGTTCTTGATCATGGAGGTGATGGCCTGCTGGCCCGGCCCGGTCACCGCCTGTACGATAAAGTTAATTGCCCTCTGTTGCGTCTGCTGGTTGACAACCTGGCCCAGAAACCACTGGAGCAGCAGGATAAGGGCGGGCACCGAGAGCAGTGTATAGTAGGCGAGCGCGGCTGCTTCATTTGGTGCCCGATCTTGCAGCCACTTCTGGAAAGTCTCTCTGGTTGCCAAAAATAGAGCTTTGGTCTTCATCTTTCGCCATCTTAGGAGGCATTGTAGGAGCACTTTAGCCAAGCATAAGGCGTGCCAGCCAGGAAAGCATCAGGTAAGACCTGATTTTCGGAGAGCAATCCCCCAATTCTTACCGCACACGATCGTGGGCGACGGCGACAGGCGCGCAACTAGATTCAGATATTCATTGAGGAGAGTGGGCTGGCTCGTTGGCGAGGCGGCGAGGATTGTTGAGTTTCCGGCGACAATGAGGTGAACAGCCGGTCATTCCAGCGGCACGACCCCTTTGCGGATGGCGTAGCGGGTCAGGTCGGGCAGGTTATGAATGTCGAGCTTGTTCATCAGGTTCGCCCGATGAGTTTCGATCGTCTTCACACTCAGAACCAGATGCTCGGCAATCTCGCGGGTGGAAAGCCCCTCGGTCAGGAGCTGGAGGACTTCTCGCTCGCGGTCGGTTAAGGTGGCGTAATCGTCGGCAACTTCTGTCTGCTGGGCACGCTCGATGTACTCCTGAATAACCATCCCGGAGACGGAGGGGCTGAGAAAGGTCTGGCCGGCGCAAGTCGAACGGATGGCCAGCACCAGCTCGTCCGGTGCCGCCTGCTTGACCAAATATCCGGATGCGCCCGCTTTCAGAATCTGGTAGATGTACTCCTCCGTTGTGTGCACGGTGAGCACGACGATCCTCGTATCCGGCAGATCCCGTTTGATATGGCGGGTGGCCTCGAGGCCGTTGAGCAGGGGCATCGTGATATCCATGACGACCACGTCGGGGCGGAGCTGGCAGGCGAGCCGAACGGCTTCATGCCCGTTGGCCGCCTCGCCGACCACCTCGATGTCGCTCTCGCTCTGCAACAGGGAGAGCAACCCCTTGCGCACAATCGTATGGTCTTCGGCTAACAAGACGGTAATGGGATTCATGGTCAACTCCTAAGCGGGCTCGACCTTCGCCGGCGCGCGCCGGGTCAGACAGGGGAGATGAATAAGCAGACGCGTACCTCGCTCCGGCGCGGCGTCGATCTGGAGCGATCCGCCGAGGAGGGCCACGCGCTCTCGCATACCCAGCAGGCCCATGTGGTCGCCGTTGCTGCCAGACACCGCTGGCGGTTCAAAGCCGACACCATCATCCTCGATGACCATTTCCAGTTGCCGCCCCGTACAGCGCAGCCCGACCTGAACCGATGTGGCCTGGGCGTGTCGCGCGATGTTGGTCAACCCTTCCTGCACAACGCGGTAGAGGATCGTTTCGATTTCGGGAGCCATGCGCCCGTTGAAGCCCCTGGCTTCCAGAGTGACAGGAATGTTCAGGCGCTGGCCGAAACGGTGTAGATACCAGCGCAACGTGGGTAGTAATCCCAGATCGTCCAGCATGGAGGGCCGCAACTCAAGGGATAACTCTCGTACGTGGTTCAGCGTCTGGGTGGTGAGCGTCTCAGATTCCTGCAGGCGTTCCTGCACTGCGCACAGGCTCTCTGGCGGCAACGAGCGCTTGACTTCGGCCAGGTTGATAGTGACGGCGGTCAGCGCCTGGCCCATCACGTCGTGCAGCTCCTGGGAAATCCGCCTGGCTTCTGCCTCGCGCGCCGCCAGCAACTGCTGTGAGAGTTGTTGCAGCTCTTCCTGGTGTCGTCGCGTTGCCTGCAGCAACTGCGCGTTCTTGATGGCGATGGCCGCTTCCCCCGCGACCGCCTGCAACAGACGCAGGTCATGCTGGTCAAAGGAGCGCGCTGCCGAGAAGGAGTCGGCAAAGAGCGCGCCCAAGAGATGGCCCTCCAGCAAAATGGGGACGCCGAGAACCGACCGTTTCTCGTCTTCGCTCGCGCCGGGAGCCTGTGCCCGGGATCTGCGTCCGGTGACCATGCGCGGCTGCCCAGTTTCTGAAACCAGACGCGCCAGCGCCTCTTCAGTGGGCGCGCTCAGGCTGGCGATTTCGCCTGCGGGGTAGCCGCTCCATGCACGCACCGCCAGCTGCTCCCGCACATCATCATAGAGCCAGAGAGAGGCAGCTTCAGCACCCGGCATCGTCTCCACAATCGCATCGGTGATGGTCTGCAATCGCTCTTCCAGCCCAAATTCGCCGGCGAGGCGCTGGCTGATAGTAAGTAACGCCTGGAGTTCACGGTTGCGCCGGGCGATCTCCACCGCGGCCCGTTCTCGTTCGGTCACCTCAAGCATGGTACCGATAATGGCCGACTTTCCCTGGAACTGAATGCGGCGCCCAATCGACTCGATCAACATTTCCCCACCAGCCCGGTGGAGTCCCCTGAAACAGTAGGGTGCCTCTGCCGAAATCCCAGAAAGTCGTTGCCGCATTTTTTCTGTCGCTCCCGGGCGATCGGCGGGAGCGATGAGCGATAGGGGCGATACGATATCGATCAGCTCGTCTGGTTCATAACCAAACAAATGGGCCATCACCGGGTTAACGTAACGCAGTTTGTCATCCTGGATGATGTAGATGCCGACGAGGGCCTCTTCCGCGGCAACGCGGAAGCGCTCTTCGCTGTGGGCAAGCGCCACCTCCGTCTGCTCTCGCTGTTCCAGCTCCGTCTGCAGTGCCTGATTGACTTCTTCCAGGGAGCGGGTGCGGGTAGCCACTTCCCGCTCCAGTTCTGTTTTGGTCTCTTGCAGACGAGCCTGCACCCCTGCTTCGACGCCGGCCTGGCGGAAAAGGAGGGTGCCAAAGGCAACGGCCAGAATCAAGGCGGCGCCGGTCAGGAGGAGTGCCGTCTGACGTCGACCCACTGCAGCGCGATCGGCCAGGAGATCGCCTTGTTCCAGCTCTGCTGACTCTACGTCGATCGCTTCTTCCAGGTAGCGCGTAAGCTCCCGTTCGCTAGCACGCAATGCACTGAGGTTGGCCTCCAGTGCGGCGGGGTTCGCACCTCCGTTGCTGCCTGCCCCGCCCTCCCCCGGCAGCGTAGACGCCTCGGAGAGAAGAGTGCTGCCGATCTGACCAATGTGTTCGGCCAAGTGCGCACCATTGTCGTCGAGGGCAGCAACGACTTCAAATTCGGCCAGCGCTTCCTCAAAACTGCCCCGAGCCCGCTCGAAAGCGGCCGCCCGATCACCCTCCTCTGTAACCAGTCGCTCTGCTTCTAACATCAGCCGCGCCGTCGCCGCTTTCAGATGGCTGAGCGCGTGCAACGTCGAAGCAGTATGGTCAACCAGGTAGTCAAAGTCCTGGCTGGTGCTGGTCGTTGCCTGTAGCGCGAAGAGGCCGATGGCGACTACTACCATCACCAGGATGACGAATGTCCATAGCAGTTTGCGCTGAAGCATGGTTGGCTCCTGACGCTATTCCAACGCAAGGTGAGTACGCTTGATCGCACTCCTCAGCTTAGATCACCGCTAAGTGGGCTGCAAGTGACAGACGTCATGTTTCGGGTGATCAGCCACCAATTGGTACATGGCGGCTAAGTTTGTAAGCAAACGCCCGAATTAGCGTCCTACCAACAGGCGGTAATTGGTGAGAAAGAGTACCAGGAGTCCGCTGCCGGCATAATGCAAGGTCATGCCCGGCTCCCCGCTGTCGGTGCCGGCCGCCAGGCCGTGGATGGTAACCAGCAGGTAGGCCACGAAGGTCAACAGGTGGAGCCGGCGCCACCATTGCTGCCCCAGCCATTTGCGCCAGGAGAAGGATGCAGAAGTCAGAAAGGCCAGGTAGAGGCCGACTGTGCCCAGCCCCACCCATCCCGGCCGGTAGGGGCCGGTGAAGGGAACGAGCAAATCCAGAATACGGTAGGCGTAGTAGCTATCAAAGAGAAGAATAGAGGCGTGAAAGCCGGCCAGGGCGACCGCCAGCCAGGCGAGCGCGCTGTGCAATCCCAGGGCCACCGGAGCGGGGATCGCCTCCTTGACGATCTTACTGCTTAACAGGAGTCCCCAGATGGTGGAAGCGCTCAGGAGGAGATAGGCAACGGTTCCCGTCGAGCGGGACAGGTACCAGGCGCTTTTCGCCCCCAGCTCAGCTGCAAAACCGGCCGGCACCAGCCAGCGCGCCAGCCAGAGCAGTAGTCCGCCGGCAAGCAGCCCTGCCAGTGCGCTCAGCAGGAATGCCAGGCTGCGCCGGGGCCACGACCAGTTTTTAGCGTTGATTTCCAATGAGGCCATCGTATTTCCTTTGCGAGTAGCTGTGAGGAGCAATTACAGAACAGGCCAGACGACGTGGCCCGCAAAAGCAGGGGTCAGCAGTGATTTTCCGCCGGTCGTGGTCAGCGCCCCGGCCATCTCCCGCGCCAACAGCAAGTCTAGGCCCCGTTCCCGGCCGGCGATCAGGCTCGCTGTGCCCCACCCTTCGGCTGTGGTCGCCTCAGGAGCGAGCACCGTTGCCGTGACGAGGTCGCCTGTCGTCGGCCGGCCGGTACGGGGGTCAATCAGGTGGTGGGCCGGGCGCCCATTCTGCTGCCAGCGGCGGTAGTCGATGCCTGAGGTTGCCAGGGCGGCCTGAGCCAACCACAGGTGGAATAGATCCGGAGCGTCGCCCCCGCCAGGGGCAGCAACCGCCACCGGCCAGCCGGGCAGGCCCCGGGGAGGCGCGCCGGCCACCAGATCGCCGCCGGCATCGACCAGGGCCGCTCCCCACGCCGCCAGAAGATCCAGAGCCAGTTGCGCCGTGTATCCTTTGCCGATGCCTCCCAGGTCGAGGCGAACCTCAGATGGCAGCCACACCGCGGGGCGCAGCGGGTCTAACCGCACTTCCGGCCAACGTCCAGGCTGGGGTGAGCCTGATACTGCCTGCTGCTTCTTACCCATTCGTTCAAAAGAGGTGGTATAGCCCGCGGCCTCCAGCGCCGGCAGGAGGGTGGGGTCGAAGAGTCCCCCCGTCTTCTCGGCCAGGGCCAGCGCCTGACCGAGCACGTCGGCCAGCAGGGGAGAAACCTGCACCCACCGTTCCGGCCGGGCGTTGAGGCGGGACAGCTCGCTGTTGGCGTCAAAACGGGTCAGACGCGCCTCAAGCCGCCGGAAGAGTCTTTCAACCCGACTGAATGCCACACAGGCGTCGCCCTCCTCATCGTCCAGCCACAGGGCGATCTCGCTGCCCATCGCCCGGAAGCGGTGGCTGGGCCACGGATCGCCGGGTAAGGATGGTTGTTCGTCGATAACCGGTAATGTTTGCATCTGGTTATAGTAGAAATCGGATTGGGTCACATGCTATCCTTAGCGAGATGAGCGGCTGCGGGCAACCGGGCGCAGCGGTGCGGCGGCAGTCGGGACCGGGCCAAGTTCCTGCGTCCCGCCGGCCGGTGCCTGCTGCCAGCGCGCCTCCTGCACCGTGGACGGGCGCACGATGGCCGGCGGGATCCCGGCGGTATCTTTTTCCGCCAGAAGCTGGGTGCCCAGCAAAGAAGCTGCTACGCTGCCGGCCAGGAGCAACCCTTTCATCCAGCGAATTGCCCGGACTCGGGCTGCCTGGCGCGGGTTAGTCCTCGTATTCGTGCTCCTCGTACTCGTGTTCTTCGTACTCGTCATCGTCGTCCTCTTCGTAACGAACGCGAGAAGGCGCCTGTTGACTCTGCAAGATCGTCTGGTTCGCCGTCTCTAGTTGCGCCTGGTATGCTTCTTCTCGCGCCTGCATCGTATCCAGCGCGGCCCGAAGCTGTTGATTTTCTGCCTGCAACGCTTCGAGGTCGCCGGGCGGCGCTTCGGCCGGGATTGTGACGGTGTCGGTTTCGGCCGGTGCAGCCTCGGTGTCGTTGCGATTCAGGCCAAAGGCGACAAACACAGCCAGCACAAGTCCGGTAAGGATGCCTGCCGCCAGAATGCCGTATAGACGATTGTTGCGGTTCATCGGTTACCTCCGTGATTGTGGTTCAGAACGCTATTAGCATAGCGGAAGCAGCCGGCCCCGTTGTTAAGGCCAGGCTAAAGATTGTTAAATCCAGTTTAAATCGCGGCGGGCTCCGGTCGATTTAACACAGATTTAAGGTGCCTTTTACCGTCGCTTAACGTCGGGGCCGCGCCCGATGATATAATCGACGGAGAGATAAATGACGGAGCCCGGGCAAACCATGACCGACATCCTGCTCATCGACGATGACAAACTGATCACCGAACCGCTGGCTCGCGCATTGCGCCAGGCGAATTACGATGTCGCGGTCGCCCACGACGGCCGCCGAGGGCTGGCGCTGGCCCTGGAACAGGCGCCGGACGCCGTCATTCTGGACGTGCTCATGCCAGAGATGGATGGCTGGGACGTGTGCCGCGAATTGCGACAGCACAGCGCGGTGCCTATTCTGATGCTCACCGCCCTGGGCGATGAGGTCGACCGGGTCCTGGGGCTGGAGCTGGGTGCCGACGATTATCTGGCCAAACCTTTTAGCACGCGGGAATTATTGGCCCGCTTGCGCGCACTCCTGCGCCGGGTGGAGCTGGACCGGGACCATGCGGCCGGCGACGACAGCCTCGTGGCGGGCGCCTTGCGCCTGGAGCTGGCGCAGCGGCGCGTCTATAAGGGCCAGCAAGAGCTGACGCTGCGCTATAAAGAATTCGAGTTGTTGAGCCTGTTAATGTCGCGGGCCGGGGAAGCAGTCTCGCGGGCTGACCTCTTCGACGAGGTGTGGGGTACCGACTGGCTGGGCGATACCCGCACCCTGGACGTGCACATCCGTTGGCTCCGCGAGAAAGTCGAGGATGATCCGAGCGAGCCCCGTTACATCCAGACGGTGCGCGGCGTGGGCTATCGCTTCGTTCCCCCGGAGCCCACCGGATGAGTCTGCGCACGCGGCTGCTGCTCACCTATCTGACCCTGATCCTGCTGGGCTTCGGTGGCCTGGCGCTGTTCGCCGGGAGCCAGATCCAGAGTGGGGCGATCGAGGATTTTGAGCATAACCTGGTGGTACAGGCGGATCTGGCTGCCCGGGCGCTGCAGGAGCCGGTAGAACATTTTCGGGAGGGGGAGCTGGGCCAGGCAGCGCTGGCCCAGCGGCTGGAGGCGTATGCGACGGACCTGGACGCTCACTTACTGCTGATCGATCCCGGTGGTCGCGCCTGGCTGTCCAGTGGGGGCCCCCTCTTTGTTGCCGATCAGAGCAACCGGCCGGAGGTGGCGGCGGCTCTGGACGGACGCACCACGTACGACACGCGTAGCGAAGAAGGGGCGGCGATGATCTACACCGCTGCCCCGATCCTGGAAGATGGCCGGGTGTTGAGTGTCCTCCAGATAGTCACCCCCCTGGCGGCCGCCCGGCAGTTGATCCTCCGGCGCTGGTTGACCCTCGGCGGCGGCGTGCTGGTCTTGGCGCTGCTGGGGGTGCTGGCCAGCCTCTGGCTCTCCACCTCGCTGACGCGCCCCCTGGCCCAATTGCGCGAGGCAGCGCTACAGGTAGCCGGCGGCGATTTCGGGGCCCGATTGCCGGCCCGCCGTGACGAGATAGGAGAAGTGGCCGCGGCTTTCAACCATATGGCGGCCCAGGTGGAGGGGATGCTGGAAGAGCAACGCGCCTTCGCCAGCAACGCTTCCCACGAATTGCGCACGCCACTGACCACCATCCGCCTGCGCAGCGAGGCACTGCGGGCGGATGCCCTCGACGAGGAGACGGCCCGGCAGTACGCCGTGGAGATAGACGACGAAGTGCGCCGCCTTTCTGGGCTGGTGCAGGATCTGATTCTCCTTTCCCATCTGGACAGCGGGCGCGCCCGGCCGGGCGATGAGCAAATAGACGCGGTCCGCGTGCTTCGTGCCCTCTTGGTAGAGATGGCGCCCGTGGCCGGCACAAAAGGAATAGAGACGGTCCTCGACGCCCCGCCGAATTTGCCTCCCGTTAGTGGTAGCCTTAACCACCTGCGCGTCGTCTTTCGTAATTTGTTGGACAACGCGCTCAAATACACGCCACCCGGCGGCCGCGTGACCTGCCGCCTGGCGGTGGCCGGCGGTCAATTGCAGGCAACGGTCGCGGACGACGGCCGGGGGGTTGCCCCAGCCGATCTCCCCCACATCTTCGAGCGTTTTTACCGGGCGGATAAAGCACGCACCCGCGAGATCCAGGGAACCGGCCTGGGTCTCTCCTTAGTCCGGGCGATCATGGAGGCATACGGGGGCCGGATTGCGGTCGAGAGCGCGGGCGTCGATCAGGGCACGACGGTCACCGTCTGGTGGCCCTTGGGGCCGGAGACGACCTGACGGGCGGTGGCGCCGGATAAGAGCCGGCGCTCTCTTTTGCTCCGGCGCGAGCCCTAGATCGGGAGCTGGCTGCCCGGGCGCTCCGGCTCCCCGGCACCGGAGTAATGCTAGTTCAGACGACGAATGTCCTCATATCCTGGACGAATCCTCCCCGGACTGTACCCACGCGTGGTTGCAAAAGATGGTGTGCGAGAAAGATCAGGGACTCCCTTGATGCGTTTGCCTTGTGTCTGCCATTCTGCTGGCGGGCGGAATTTCCCCGCCCGTCAATCCAGAGGGACCACGAACAAGGACGCCCGGATCCGGTGGCGTAGGCGGTCGATGGTGGTTCCGTAAACCAGGTCGGAGACGCCGGCATGTCCGTGGCTGCCCGCAATGACCAGCTGGGCTTCCAGCTGGTTCACCATCCGCGCGAGCTCCCCGGCCGGGTCGCCGGCGCCCAGGGCCCAGGCGGTGGCGACGTGGCGCTCGTTGAGCATGGTGGCCAGTTGCGCCAGTTGCCGCTTGTCGGCACGCACCTCTCTGTCTGCCGCTTGCTCGCCCAGGGCGCGAGCGGCCGGACTTTCCACCACATGTAAGAGAAACACCTGCGCATCGTCCGTGGGCTGAGCCATCCGCAAGGCTACTGCCAATAGCCGTTCTTCACCCCCGCCAAAGTCCAGGGCCACCGCGATGCGCCGGTACTCGGGCGCGGGTACGAGCAGGTCCCCGGACGGCGCAGGTTTCCTGTGGATTCTCTGTCGGGCCGGCTCAGTCGGGTGGGTCTGCTGCAGCCAGGGGTGCAGGGTGACGTAGAGCAAGAGGAGGGCGAGGCCGATGCTCAAGGGGACGGCCGTGAGGTAGACGATCCAGGCGTTGTCCGCCAGGGCAGCGGCGGCCGTGCGGATCTCGTCCACCACCAGAGCCACATTGAGGGCGACGATAATCAGGGCAACGGTCCAGGCCAGTAGCTGCAGCGGGCGACGGATGGCAAACTTTCCCAACCTTTGGGAATCGGAGACGAAGTGGATCAGGGGAATGATGGCGAAGGGCAGTTGCAATGAAAGAATGACCTGGCTCAGGACCAGCAGGTCGCCGGTAGAGCGTTCGCCGTAGGTGACGATGGCCGTGATTGCCGGTATCACCGCCAACAGGCGGGTGATCAGGCGGCGCAGCCAGGGCCGGATTCGCAGGTTGAGATACCCTTCCATCACGATCTGCCCGGCCAGAGTACCGGTAATCGTCGAGCTTTGTCCGGAGGCGAGCAGGGCGACGGCGAAGGCGACGGGCGCGATCGCCGCCCCCAGAATCGGTTCCAGCAATTTGTGCGCATCCTGGATTTCGGCGACGAAGATCCCGTTGCGGTAGAAGACGGCCGCCGCCATCACTAGAATGGCCGCATTCACCAGGAAGGCCAGATTAAGGGAGACGGCCGAGTCGATGGTGTTCCAGCGTAGCGTCGACGCGATCTCCTCGTCTTCCCGGCCTACTTTGCGCGTCTGCACCAGCGAAGAGTGCAGATAGAGGTTGTGAGGCATGACGGTGGCCCCCAGGATGCCCACGGCGATGTAGAGGGCGGCGGTATCGGGCAGGGAGGGGATGAAGCCCCGCAGCAGGCCACCCCAATCGGGCTGGGCGAGGAAGATCTCGATCAGGAAGGCGACGCCAATGGTGCCGACAAGGGCAATGACGACCGCCTCCAGCTTGCGGATACCCAGGTGGGATAGCAGGAGCAGCAACAGGGTATCGAGGGCGGTGAGCAGCACGCCATAGACCAGTGGCAGCCCGAAGAGCAGTTGGAGGGCGATGGCCGAGCCAATAACCTCTGCCAGATCGGTCGCCGTGATGGCAATCTCTGCCAGGAGGTAGAGGGGGATGTTGGCTGCTGGCCGGTAGGTCTCGTGGCAGGCCTGGGCCAGGTCGCGACGGCCGGCGATCCCCAGCCGCGCTGCCAGGCTCTGCAGCAGGATCGCCATCAAGTTGGACATGAGTAGCACCCAGATCAGGGCGTAATTGTAGCGGCTGCCCCCGGCCAGATCGGTAGCCCAGTTACCCGGATCCATGTAGCCGACGGCGACCATGATCGCCGGGCCGGTAATCGCCAGCCAGCGGCGCCACCAGGGGCCATGGCGCGGCACCACCACCGTCTCGTGGGCCTCGGCCAGGGAACGGTACTCTTCCGGAGCGGGATTATGGTTGCGCATTCTGCTTACCCTGGCCCTGTCCGTCTTCCTGCACCGTCATTGGCGCAAAATCACGGTTGAGCCGCTCCCAGACCTGGGCTGCGGTGACGGCCAGCAACTGGTCTCCCGAGCGTAACACCACGTCCGACTCGGGCAGGAGGGTCTGGTTTCCGCGCATCACGGCCGCAATCTCCACCCCTTGAGGCCGTCCAAACTCCGTAAAGACCTCCCCGAGCGGTTTCCCTACCAGCGGGGTGCCAGGGGTAATGACGGCCATCGCCAGCTGCTTACCGTCCGGCAGGTCGATGGGAATGCCGGAGGCCAGCAGCGCTTGCAGGTTGACGTGGTCGACCGTGTCCGGTAGTTGCACATGCCCCCCATGCAGCAGACGCAGCGCTGCTTCTACATGTTCCCGGTGGTGGGCCGGAGAATCTGGCCTGCCCGGCACTTGCATCTCGTATAGGGTTTGGTACTTGAGGTTGGCTGATAGACGTGACTGCACCAGGTAGCTAAGCACTACTGCCAGCGCTGCCGGCACCAGCAGGTGAAAGCCGTCGGTCATCTCCAGGACCATCAGCAGGGTGGCGATGGGCACGCGGGCCGCGCCGCTAAAGACGGCGGCCATGCCCACGATGACAAAGGGAGCCGGCGCCAGGCCAAAGAGTTGGGCCATGAAGCCCCCGGCCATGGCTCCCACGAAGAGGCTGGGTGCAAAGACACCTCCCGAACCGCCGGAAGAGACGGTCAGGGTAAAGGCAAGTAGCTTGGCGCCGATCAGGACGAAGAGCAGGTTGGTAGCCAGGCGACCGTCTATCGCTTCCTGGATCCAGCCGTAGCCGCCGGCCAGGACCTGTGGCAGGGCCACGGCGATCAGGCCCACGCCCAGGCCACCCAGGGCCGGTTTCAGGTGGGGTGGCCCGGGTAATTCGTGGAAGAGGTCGCGCATACCGTAGAAGGCTAGGGGGAGAACGGTGCCGACGACGCCGGCCACCAATCCAAGGAGGATGTACCAGCCGTAGTCGAGAAAACCGGGCCGGACCAGCGCGGAGGCGGGCACGTCGAACAGTGGTTGAAAGCCGACGAAGAGGCCGTTGACCGTGTAGGCGACCACCGAACCGAGCATTGTGTAGAGGAGGGCGCCCACGTCAGACTCCATGTCGCTGTAGAGAATCTCGATGGCAAAGATGGCCGTCCCGATGGGCGAGCGGAAGATAGCGGAAAGGCCGGCTGCCATGCCGATCAGGACCAGCAGCCGCCGCTCTTCGTCGCTGCGCCGGGTGAGCGTCGCATAGATGGAGCCGATGCCGGCGCTGATCAGCGCCGTGGGGCCCTCACGTCCGGCTGCACCGCCGGAGCCGATGGTGATGGCCGAAGCGACCATCTTGAGCGGAGGCACGCGGGCGCGGATGTAGCCGCCCACATGGTGGAAGGCCTTCACCGCCGTGTCGGTACCGTGCCCTTCCGCTTCCGGGGCCAGACTATAGACAAGCACGCCGGAGATGAGACCGCCGAGGGTGGTAGAAACGGGAATCAACCAGAGACCGTAACGGCCGATGACTTCTTGCAGCACGCCCCCCTCGTCGGGAAGTCCGGGCGGCACGTAGCCGGCCAGTCCCTGCAGAAAGAGGGTGCTGGCCCAACGGAGCAAGAGGGTGAAGAGTTGGGCACTGAGAGCACCCACTACCCCTAACAAGATCGTATCGAAAATCAGGCGGCGCTGCCGGGTGCGAAACATCAACCGGATCCTACACGGGCCGACTGCCAGGGAGTCAGCGCCACGCGCAGCAAATTGTCAAGCACGTCCAACGGATCCTGGGGGGGCCGCCGGCCGTCTGCCATCTCTGTCTCGCTGCTGGCCGCTGGCGTGGGCGACGTCCTTGCCGGCGTATCCGGCGCGGTTAAAGCGCTCACTGGCGTGGGCCGTGACTGGCTGGTGCCCGACGCGGGTCGCAGGAGGCCGGCTAACAGTTGCAGCAGGAGCAGGGCAATCATAAAGATCGAAAACATGATCATTATTCGTCTGTACCACTTCTTGTTCATTAGCTTGTTTCCTTTTGGCGCTGGTTTCTGTTCAGGCTGGCGCCACGTGCGCGCGCTCTTCCCACGCTGCCAGCAAGGGCACGGCATTGAAGAGCGAGCTATAAGTTCCGCTAAGCAGGCCGACGAAAAGCACGGCGATAAAATGTTTGATGGAGGCGCCGCCGAAGAGCAGGAGGGCCACCAGCACAAACATGGCGTTGAGCTGCGTGGCCAGGGAGCGGTGAATTGTTTCCAGGACAGAGCGATTGACCAGCGTTTCGAAATCCTCCAGGGGATACTTTTTAATATTCTCCCGGATGCGGTCAAAGACGACGATGGTGTCCTGCAATGAGAAGCCGGCCACTGTCAAGGCAGCCGTGAGGAAGAGGGCATCCACCTCCCAGCCGAAGAGCAGGCCGGCGACGCTCATGAAACCGAAAATGATGGTCAGGTCGTGCAGCATGGCAATCACGGCCGACGCGCCATAACGGAAGGGGTTGGGCACCTGACGAAAGGCAAACATGATATACAGGAGAATGATGACAGCGGCGACGAGAATGGCATAGAAGGCGGCGCGCGTGACCTCCGCAGCCACGCTGGCGCTCACGCTCTCCACTCGCACCGCATCGGGGTTGAGGGGCGCCACCTCCTGGTCGAGGGCGGCCTGGATGGCGTCTACTTCATCGGGCGAAAGCTTCTCCGTCCGTACCTGCCACGCGTTCTCCAGCTCGGAGCCCTGGAGCGTGGTTACAGTCGGATTGGCAATGCCGAAGTCGTTGAAGACCGCCCGGATCTCATCCTCGGTTACCGGCTCCTGGAACTGAAATTCAAAGCGGGTGCCGCTCTGGAAATCGACCCCGACCTGGAATGGAGCGCCGGTGCGCACGGTGGAGACGGCCATGGCCACGAGGCCAATGCCGATTACCAGCGCCGAGAGGGCGAAATAGAGTCGGCGGCGTTGGACAAAATGAAACATAAACATGAACGATTACCTCTAACTAGTGACAGACAACCCGGCCAGAAAGGAACGGCAGCCGCTACCTATCATGCTCCCACCGCCCACTGCCGCTCGGCAAGCCAGTCGGCACCCAGTCCCATGACAAGATCGACCAGCGTGCGGGTGACGACAACAGCCGTAAACATGCTGATGGTCACCCCGATGGCGAGCGTGATGGCAAATCCCTGGACCATGCTGGCCCCGAAATTGCGACCAAAGCTCCACAGGATGGCCGTAATCACCAGGGTGGCAATGTTCGAATCGCGGATGGAACTCCAGGCGCGCTCGAAACCGGCGCGGATGGCGCGGTTGAGTGTGCTCCCCTGGCGCAGCTCCTCCTTCATCCGTTCGAAGACGAGAATGTTGGCATCCACCGCCATGCCCGTCGATAGCAGGAAGCCGGCGATGGCCGGCAGGGTCAGGGTGACCCCCAACCATTTGAAGACGGCAAAGTTGAGCAAGGCGTAGAGCAAGAGGGCCAGATCGGCCAGAAAGCCCGGCAGCCGGTAGTAGACCAACATGAAGAGGAGGACGATGCTCACGCCGATAACGCCGGCCTGCACGCTCTGTTCGACCGAGAGGTGGCCCAGGGTAGCGCCGATTTCGCGGGTGCTTTCGATGACCAATGGTACCGGCAACCGCCCATAACGTAGCTGAAGGGCCAGATTTCGCGCTTCTTCCGGGGTAAAATCTCCACTGATGCTGCCCTGATCGCCGATCGCCTCCCGAATGCGCGGGCTGGAGATAACGCGTTTGTCGAGGACGAGGGTCAGGAACCGGCCGACGTTAGCGGCCGTGAAATCTCCCAGAATCTGGCCTCCCTCGTCCGTCATCTCAAAGGTGACAAGATAGCGCCCGAAGCGGTCGGCCTGGGCGGCCGCATTGCGCAACTCGCCACCGGTCAGCACTGTGTCATAGGTCGGCGCTGCCGGGCCATCTTCTTCCTCACACGGCGACGATCGTCCCTCGTTGAGGCTGGTGCGGACACAGGTACCCTCCGGCAAAGATTGGTCGCCGGTATCAACAAACTCGAGTAGCGCGGTTTCCCGGATCACATCGACCGCCGTGTCTGGATCTTCAATGCCGGGCAGCTCGACGAGAATGCGCCGATCACCATCTACCTGAATCAGGGGCTCGGCCACGCCCAGCCCGTTGACCCGCTGGCTGATCACCTGTCGCGCTGCCTGCAGATCGCCAGAATCCACCGGCTCGTCGGGCGGCACGTCCGCTGCCAAGAGCACCTGCAAACCACCCTGCAAATCCAGGCCGGGCCGGATCGGGTGGTTGTCGTCAAAGGTTACCCAAAGGGCTGCTGCCAGGATCAGGATAATCACGCCCAGCCACCACCAATCTCTACGTTTTCCGTTAGCTGTATTCAATGTCGTTCACTTCCTGAGCCCTCACGGCTCTCTCGATCAGCCGGCGAGACCACGATTGTGAGAATCCTTTCGGCTACCAACTACGGGTCGGGACGGTGGGTAGACCCGCTATTTCCTCTTTGCTCAGTTTGAGGTAGACGCTGTCGTCGTATACATGATCGATGGCAGAGAGGGGGATGGTTTTCTCTTTTTGCCCCCAGAAGTGCCCTTCCCTCAATACCAGATTAGTGATCTGTCCGTTGTCAGGGTTAACGATGAATTCGTCTACGCGACCAATGTCGCCGTCGGTGGCTTCGACTCGAGCACCGCGGTGGATGGCTAGTTCGTGCGGCGGCACCGATTCCACATCGGTTTGGACGACAGTGGAGCCCGCCGCTTGCACATAGGGCCACAAGAACGCGCTATCCTCAAACAGATCGGGGATGAAGGGCATTTCAACCGGTTCCACAGGCAAGTACTCGATGTGTTTGAAGATCCGGTAGCGGGCCAGGTCGTCCCGGCGGCAGGGCAGCCTTATTTCATGATGATCGCTCTCGAGTATGTCTGACACCGGGATCAGGTATTGGTTCCTGTGAGGCCGTTCAGTTTCTAGCACAAAGTGCGTGAGTTCCTGCCTCACCGGGTCAAGGACGACGGCAACACAAGTGCCGCACTCACCATCGCGGCAGCGCACGGTGGCATTTAAGGGAATATCTACGTTACTGATTGTCTTACTCATGGTTTCCTCCACAGTAGCTATGTGATAAGCTCGCCTCTACACTTCGCTGGCAGGGCGGGAGAATTGGTCCGGCGTGGGGGGCAATGCCTGCAAAACCTGCCGGGCCCGGGCAACTTCGGCGGGCGGGCCCTGGGCAACTATCACGTAACGTCCGTTGCGCAATTGGGCTTCGTAGCCCCGGCTTGTTTCCCGGCCTATTCCCAGGTTGCCGAGGGCCTCTGCCAGCAGGTCGCCGCCAGCCTGCCACTCCCTGTCGGTCTCGCGCAGCAAGGCTGTAGCCAGGGGCCCAGCCACGATAAGGGGGCCGAAGTCCGGGAGCCACATGAAAGCGGCACCGGTCAGGAGGCCAAACAGCCCGCCCATCCACTGTTCCCGCCTGTCACTCGCGGTCTCGGATGCGGCCGCGATGTAACCATGGACCTGTCCGCCGCTCTCCAGATGTTGCGTCAACAATGAGACCTGATCGAGGGGAAACCCCTCGGCATCAAGGCGGCGAATCGCTTCCTGGGCTGCTGTCAGATCTTTGCAGACGTGTATGGTGCCTCTCAACTTCTTATTCATCCGGTCCTTTTCTTGCGGGCTGCCTTTCTTGTCAGACTGCCCGTGTTTCTTCAATGCCACCTGTCTAGCGTAAGAGACAGACAGATTCCCGGCATCGGTGTGAGGGCCAATCTGCCATCACACAAAAGATGCATCGTGGATGAGGGGGGGTGATGGCAGAATGACGCAAATGGATTGGCTAAATGTTGGAGATAGAGATCGGTCTTCCGGCCCTGGCGATCTGGCTCTAATAGCGTAAGCTATCTGCAACTTCAGACACAAATTGAAATGAGGAAAGAACGATGAACAAATGGCTGAAAATTCTCGGCGGCGCCTTACTCCTTCTGCTCGTCGCCCTTGTCGTGATCCAGCTGGTTCCCTATGGCCGCAACCACGATAACCCACCGGTGGTCCAGGAACCGGCGTGGGACAGCCCCGAAACGCGCGCCCTTGCCGCGACCGCCTGCTATGATTGTCACAGCAACGAGACCAATTGGGACCGCTGGTATGCGAATATCGCCCCGGCGTCGTGGCTGGTCGAACACGACGTCGAGGAAGGGCGGCAGATTCTTAACTTTTCCGAATGGGGTAGCAACCCGCACGCCGAAAGGGCAGGGGAGTTGGCGGAAGTTGTTCGTGAGGGGGAGATGCCGCCAGCACAATATCTGCTCATGCATCCCGAGGCAAAGCTACCGGCAGCGCAGCAGCAAAAGCTGGTCGACGGACTCGTGACTACGGCGCGCCAGTGAGAGGGTAATCCTTGTGGCTAAAGCTCCGGTAGCTTTGCGTCACGCGCCCCCCCTCAGGGGGATTAGCCACTTGCCCGAGAGAAAGCGTCCAGTCGGGGCGTTACCCGATCAGGTCACGAAAACCGGGATATCGGTAGCGCGGAGGACGGCGGGGAGTAGGTGGCCGGCAAAGGGGTGCAAAAGGGTCCGACGCCGGTGACCTTTGCCCATCAGCAACAGGTCGGTGCCCATCTCGGCAACGGCGCAGACAATTTCCACGGCTGGCTTGCCACGGTGTGGCTCGAACCGGTAGCGCGCGCGGCTGGCAGGCGCCAGTTGCCCCTTCGCCCGCCGGGCCAATTCCTGAGCGCCGTGCTCCGCAATGGTCAGGACGATAACGTCCGCCCCCAGGCTCCGTTGCCGCACATCCGTCCAGTGGAATGCGACCCGCGCGTGCCAGGAGCCATCAAACGCCAACAGCAGCCTCCGCAGGGGAGAAGAGGAGCGCCCGCCGATGAGCAGGGGGATGGAGAGTCGCGGGGAGAGAGCTTTATAATGCTCGCCCAAGTGTTCGGCGTCGCCGATATGTTGCCGTCCCCGGCGGCCCAGGGCGAGAAAGCTGGCGCGCTGGGCCTTTAAGGCTATCCAATCGTGGACGTTACCTAATACGATGTCATAGATGAAGGGAACATGCTGCTCCTCGCAGACGTGGTACAGGTGGCGCATTCTGACCATTGCCTCTGCCTGGAAGCAGGCGATGAGCTCGTCAACCGGGAGTTCGCGGGAAGGGGGCTCTTCCAGTTCGGCCGTGTGTCCGAATAGGGTGTGAAGACCAGGGCAGAATCCACGACGTTGAGTGCCTGTAGGCTATATGCCTGCGCCGCCGCGATTTGGACGGCTGTCTGGGCAGCCGCAATGGAGGCCGGCGAACCGTCTAGCGCGACCAGGGCCGTGCCGCTCCGGGCGCCACCTGACCCGTTCTCGGAAATCAGCCGCACATCGCCGATCGTACTTTCAGGAAGCCGGTTCACTCTTCTTCTCATCCCTGGAAGCGGGCGCAGCCGTCTCGTCCTGGCACAGGAAGCGCTTCAACCTGTCCGCATCTTCTCGATGGGTAAAGGCGGTCACTACGTCGCCGGCGCGAAATGTGGTTGCGCCATGGGGCAGGATCGTATGGCCGTCACGGTTGATGGAAACCAGCACGCAATCGGCCGGCAGATTGGCGCTGACGTCGGCCACTCGCTTGCCCACCAGCGCGTCCGTCGCGTCTAGGGTGACCTCCACAAACTGGGCATCCGCGCCCACGGCTGGCTGTTCAGCTTGCGCCTGCTGCCTCAAGCTCTGGTGCCGGCTGATGGCTATCTGGTAGGCCCGGATAATGCTGCTGCGGCGGACAAGGCCCAACAACGCATCGTGGTCCTCGCGCGAGACGACAGGCAGGCGACCGAAGCCGCGCCGGCTCATCCGCTCCAGCGCCACGCCGATCGTCTCGTCGGGGTAGGCGACGAGGAGGTGCGCGCGGGGCGTGGCAATCTCTGTCAGGGGCGTATCTGTTGACATTTCCTCCGCCTGAGCTCGATCTAGATCGGAGATTGTGACCAAGCCTCGGAGGCGGCCGGCGCCGTCCACGACGGGCATGCCATGGTGGTGGGTACGGGAGAATTCGGTATAGGCTTCAGCTAAGGTTGCGGTCTGAGGCAGCACATCCAGCTTTCTGGACATCACTTCCTCCACGCTGACGCTGTGCAGGATATTCTCGGCCCGCCCCCGTTGCCAGCGCAGCCCCTTGAGCTTTAGCTTGAGCGTGTAGATTGACTCCGCAAAGAGAGCTTCAGCCAGCAGAGTAGCCAGGACGGTGGCCATCAACAGGGGCAGGATCAGCTTGTAATCCCCGGACATCTCAAAGACGATTAAGACGGCCGTGATCGGTGCCCGCGCCGAGGCGGCAAAGACGGCAGCCATGCCGACGATGGCGTAGGCGCCGGGGTTGGCCGCAATGTCCGGGAAAATCGTGTGAGCGACGGTGCCGAAGATGCCGCCGAGGACGGCCCCCAGGAAAAGGGCCGGGGCGAAGACGCCACCAGAGTTGCCCGAACCCAGGGTGAAGGTGGTGGCGCCCAGCTTCAGAAAAAGCATGGCGACCAGCAATCCGAGACCCAGATCGAAATTGTTGGCGATCGCTTCCCCTATCACGTGCAGCCCGGGACCCAGTACTTCTCCCTCGGGCACCATGAGCGCCAGGAGGCCGGTCGCCACCATTCCTAACGAAGTTTTCAGGGGCAATGGCTGCTTCCAGTGATCGAAGAAAGCTTCCACGCGATAAAGCAGGCGGATAAAAAGAACGGCTAGCAGGGCCGCGGCGAGACCGAGCGCGAGATAGATGGGCAGTTCGCCTAAGCTATGGAGCGTATAGGCAGGGACGTCGAAGGCGGGTCTATCGCCGAGGAAGCCACGACCGACAATGCTGGCGGAGACCGCGCTCATCACCACAACGCCGAAGTTGCGCACCGTGAAGCGGCCGAGCACGACCTCCAGGGCAAATATGGAACCGGCAATTGGAGCATTGAAGGTGGCGGCGATGCCGGCCGCCGCGCCGGATGCCACCAGGGTACCGACCCGCTCTTCGCTAAAGCGCAATAGCTGGGCTAGCGTCGAGCCCAGTGCGGCGCCTGTCTGTACGATAGGTCCCTCGCGCCCGGCTGACCCCCCGGCACCAATCGTGATGGAAGAGGCCACCACCTTGGCGATAGCCACCCGCGGCCGGATCCGCCCACCACGAATGAGAAGGGCCTCCATCACCTCGGGCACACCATGCCCCTTTGCTTCCCTGGCCCAGCGGTCGACGATGAAGCCTACCAGCAGACCAGCGAGGGCCATAAAGTCCAGGAGTCCAATGGCAGAGCCCAGAAGCACCTGAGCGCGCATCGCGACCTCGCCGATGGCGGCGAGCAGGTTGATGAAGAAGATGGCCGCCAGGCCCGTAATGCCCCCCACAATGATAGCGCTGGAGATGAGGATGATGTCGCCGGCCTCCATGCTGCGCCCCCGCAGCCGATCGGCCCAACGGCTGAAGGCGCCGATGAAGGCCGGCTGTGATCCGGCCGGTTTTCCTTTGTTGTTTGTCGCTCTATCCATAGTTCCCCTTGACAAGGTCGCCGCCTAGGGTAAGTGACAAACTGGCTCAGGGCATTGGCACAAGCGCCAATCTTGAGACCAGGCTAAAATGGGGGCTAACAACTGATAGTTGCTGCCCCTAATACACCCTCGTTAAGCGTCCCATCGACAGCCATTCCCGGGTACCAACCACAAAAAGCGCTTCGTAAATCATTGTCCAACGTCTTGGTGCGTACCTGCAAGAGCAAGTGTGCACCCTCCTGCGTCCACCGCATCTGCTGTTTCTTGACCATCCGTCGACTGACAATCTCATTCACGGCCGATTCAGCAAACGCAGTTGAGATCCGTTCTCCATGGCGATACCGTTCGCCGTAATTGGGGATGAATGGCGCGTTGTTCTCAATATAAGTGTAGAATTCAGAGAGCGTCTTTTCCAACTTCCTATAGCGTTTGGGATGAGGTGTTTCCCCTGGCTCATGGCACTCTACGTCCATCATCATCCAGCGCAACCGCTGCAGCGCCTTAAACACGTTGCCGTGCCAGAGCAGCCACTTAATCTTCTCCAGCCTTGGCACTACATCCGAAAGAAATTCCAGTGACGTAAACTTCCTGGCCATTTGCCTGAGGACTGTCAGCCGCATGGTCACGTGGAACCAGTCGAGAACGTGTTCTGAATACGGTGCAACCTGCGCCTGCAGGTGCCGGACTGTATCGCCACCGTCAGAGAGGAACGTGACCGATTGACGCATGGAGAAGCCCTGAGCATTGAGCGCTGTCGCCAGGTGACGCCGGGGCTGCTCTTCATAAAGATGAACGAAAGCAAAGCGTTTGTTCTGCCCTGTCTCAGGCAGACTCTTGCCGACGATCACCTCAAACCAGCCCGCTTTTCGGCAGTCCCCATCACGTGCATGCACATAGCCGCCGTCAATGCCTACCGTTACCGGTGGCTCTGGGTCCGGCATCTGGTCCCACATCATCGGTATGCCGTACAACCATGTTTCCTCTTCAGGGACCATGTCCTCTTCCAGGCGTTGGGCAACTTCACGAGTGTGGCGTTTTACTGTGGTGGCACTACACTGCAAAGGTAGGAGCTCTTCCAGCGTGTCAACTGTCAGGCCGTACGACAGCAAGGACGACCACTTCGCCTGCAAATATTTGAATTCCGGTGTCGTGCGCTCGGGAAGACGTTTCGCCAGCGGGCTGAAACTGCGTTTGGACTGCTCCTTACAACTGCACGTATATAGCCTGGGGCTCGGTAACTGAAAGCGCCCAAACAGGGTGCGCATCACGATTTGCTTGTTATCTTTGGTCGAACGCCGGTGACCACAGTGAGGGCAGATTCGCGCTTCCTTTATATAGGCGGCAACTTGCTCATGCACAAGCACCTGCTGAATGGCCGAGAGAACGCACTTGCTTTCTGCTAACTGGATGCCCAACGTCTCCAGTTGCAGATCCTCTCGCCGTAGACAGCCCACTTCTTCGACGATGGTCGTTTCGCTTTCATCCTCGTGTTCAATGACCATCTGGATGCTAATTGTCATCAGCGTCCTCCTCAGTCTCGCTCTCCTTGTTAAAAAACTCACGTAAACGCCGATTAACCGTGCGGCGATCAAAGTGATCGATGTCCAGCCAGTAGAGAAGTTGTTTTATTTCGCCGGCATAGTCCCAACGTGTTTCTTCTAGGTCCGGGTCGCCGAGGATAGTCTGGAAACGCTCCAGGATGAACAACGGCGAGTAGTGTTGTTTCAACTCCATGAAGCGCCAGGCACCACCGCAATCTTCCAGGGGCGCCGCGCGCTTGCCACCAATACAGCGTGGATATGCTTCGTCCAGGGCAAGCGGCAGGCGTGCCTCAACCCGGATTACGAGCTGCCATTCGTCATAGTAGTTGTACTCGTAGAGGAACTTTTCGTTCAGACGCCAGTTGAAGTGTTGGAGCTGAACGCGATCGGCTCTGTCCATGAAGCCCCAGGTGCCAATGCGCGCGATCCCGTAACGCTTTCCCCGGATAAGGAAGTGGTGAAGGTAGGCATCGTGCCACTCCATGACGGCCTGGAGTGTGTGGTGGAGGTCGGCGATGGTACTGTCGCTGCGTACCAGCAGCCGCCGCCAGACCATCGGACTGACGGAACGGACGTAAACCCGCAGTTGGTATACTTCAACCAGCGGTTTCTGAGGGGAAACTTGCTTGCTCATTACAACGCTTACCACTTACAGAGCCGCACGCTCCATCGCTTCTTGCAAGTCGGTTTCACTGGGTAGCAGGTACATGCCGGTGGTGGAAAGCCGACTGTGCCCCAGGATGCGCTGTACTTCTACCAATTGCGCACCATTAAGCAGGAGCCGTCGGGCCAGGCTATGTCGAAGTTGGTGGGGTGAGACCCGGAGAAGCTGTCGCGCTGCATGCTGCAATTGCTTCGCCTGCTCCCTGTTGGCAGTTTCACCTGCTTCCTGCTGGAGTTGCCTGGCCGCTATCTCTCCCAATTGCTTGATTCGTTTGCGGACGATGCGCGTTTTGATGCCGGCATCCAGTGGCTGACCGGGTACTGTTAGCCTCAGCCCGAGCAGCAAGGGTTCACGTTCCTCCTGGCTGCCAATCGCCGGCATCCCATCTGGACAACGCACCTCCTCCAGGTATTCGACCAGCCAGGCGTGTGCCTCTGAATGAAGCGGGACGCGCCTGGCCTTTCTCCCTTTACCCTGGCGCACAGTCATGCTCGCTCCGTCCAGGTCAACATCCCGGAGCTGGACGTTACAGGCTTCCTGCGAGCGCAGGCCGGCGTAGATTAACAATGCCAGCATCGCCTGGTCACGGAGGCGAAGGCGCGGGTCCGAAAGCTGACGGGGCGCCCGGGCCAGCGCATCAACAGCCAGGTTCGACAAGAAACGCGGGGCAAGAGTGTCTTCGGGTATCTCTTTTATTGCAACGGCCGGGTTATCAGGGAGAAGTCCCTGGGTAATGGCCCATTGACAGAATCGACGGAGCGAGAAGACATTGCGGTTGAGGGTCTTGGGCGAAACGCCGTCGACCTATTGTCTGTAGGTTTGCCAAAGGCGGATATCGCGGGCAACGAGTTGCCGGACAGAAAACGGCCTTTGGCGTGCCTGCTCCCACCATTTGACAAAGTTACGCAGGTCACTGCGCAACGCTTTCACCGTCGCCGGCGACAGACTGCCTATCTCCGGACTGTCGAGAAACTGATCTATGGCTTTCACTGCACAATCCTTTGAACGACGCGACTTATCGGCACTGAAATCATAGACTCAGGTGGGCGGTTCGTCAACGATTTATCGGCATCGTGGTGAGGGTAATTGTGCGAGGACGGTACCGATAAGATTACCTATCGGCACTGTTGGCTATCTTGGTTGCTGAGATAGCTCCCGCTTTGGATAGATTCCGAGCGGTGGAAGTCAGGCCCAGGTGATTATTAGGCCGTCTGGTAGTTCACGAGCACGCAGATCCAAAGGGTGAAGCTGACGCCTTCTGCGTCGATCTGTTCTTCCCTCGCCACGGCAAATCCAGCGTGTGTGAGTGTTTCGACAAAGGCTCTCCGCGCTGCCGCGCCGCCGGGAAGGCCTCCATCCTTAACGACTACGAGACGCCCCGCGGGCCGCAGGACACGACGAATCTCTCCCAAGCCACGTTCCTTGTCCTGCCAATGGTCGAAGGAGTCGAAGGCCAAGACAATGTCGGCCGCGCCATCGTCGACAGGCAAGTTCTCGGCGGAGCCTTCACAGAAATCGATTCGTTCCGCGCCGAGATGAAGCGCTGTCTCTTGCCGAGCAATCTCAAGCATTCTCGGCACCGGGTCCACTCCGATAAGGCTACCGACAGTAACGGTGGATGCGGCGTGCCGCAAGGCGGAACCCGTACCGCAGCCGACGTCCACAATCACCGAGTCACGGTCGAGCTCTATTAACTCCACCGCTAGCCGATTCGTCGCGTACTCGCCATAGTTCCTTGCATACCACTCGGCTGTCTCGGCATTCCACTCAGTCATCGATCCGATTCCGTTAACCTCGTTCAATATTGAACCGCTAGAATGTGCTGCAATCTATCATAAATGAAGAATCAATGCCAAATGAAGATCGGCGTGGGAAAGGAGCTTGAACCCACGCTGATGGATCCAAGCAATAGGGAGACCACGCCGCAATGAAGGCGGCCCAATACACAACGTCACCATCGAAATGCCGACGAAGGCATGGCGATTGAGTCGTGAAGGCACATCTTAGAAGTACTAATGACTTCTCTGCCTATTTCCCATTCGTGGGAATCGGTTCAGCCCCCGTTTTGGACTGGATTCTATAGCCCGGGGCGCAATAGACGTCTTCC
>Ga0207752_1000051_pt1 | contig 46592 bp, 22 predicted proteins | sample Pon2CUnioCityCA_6_FD_187272 | JGI IMG/M metagenome (GOLD analysis project Ga0207752, IMG submission 187272) | Marine sediment microbial community from Union City, CA, USA - Pond 2C Sediment 2 (SPAdes) | ecosystem: Environmental > Aquatic > Marine > Intertidal zone > Salt pond sediment ... | reverse complement strand
CGGGCCGACGAGATCGGCACGGACCGCGGATTCATCGACTGCGAGGAGCCGGACGGCCGCGATCAGATCATCACGATGCGTTTTGATAAGGCCGGCGTGTACTATGGAGGCACGAACGTATTCAAGATGGCCGTGATGTTGACGCCGGCTTACGAACAGCAACTGGAGAGTTCGGGCAATCTCCAGACGACGGAGTGGCAACACGTCGCCATGACATGGAGCGGCGGCGAACCGATCCGGTTCTACGTCAATGGAATCGAGGATACACCGTCCGGCACCAGCGATCCGGCCGAAGGCGGCGTGATTTCCGGCTGCACAAAAATGGTCATCGGCAAAGGCGGCAAGGACCAGGGAACCACCGCCGGATGGAAGGGCATGATCGACGACGTCCGCGTCTACGACATCGCGCTGGGCGAGCCGGACCTCGGCCAGGTCATGCGAGGCGAGTCGGACCTGGCCTGGGCTCCAAAGCCGGCGAATGGCTCGACCCAGGACGTAATGCATGTCCTGCCCCTCGAATGGCTGCCGGGAGAGAATGCCGCCGAGCATGATATCTACTTCGGCACCGACCGGGACGCAGTCGCCAACAGCGATACGTCCGACACAACGGGCCTGTATCGCATTCGCCAGGCCGAAACGAGCTACACTCCGCCCGAAGGGGCCGCCTGGGGCACCGGGCCTTTCTACTGGCGGGTGGATGAGTACAATACCGACGGGACCATCACCCCGGGCCGGCTCTGGCAGTTCACCGTGGCCGACTTCCTGCTCGTGGATGATTTCGAGAGCTATACGGATGATCTCGACGCCGGCGAGGCGATCTTCCAGACCTGGATCGACGGATGGGGCACTGAGACCAACGGCGCCACGGTGGGCTACGCGGACCCCGCCGCGTTCGGCGTGGAGCATTTCGTTGAGACCCGCAACGTTCACGGCGGCCGCCAGTCGATGCCCTACCTCTACGACAACGCCCTCAAGCTCTCCGAGGCGACCTTGCCGTTGAGCGAGCTGCGCGACTGGACGACCGAAGGCGTACAGAGGCTGAGTCTGTGGTTCAAGGGCTATCCGGCGAGCTTTCTGGCCGAGCCCGCCGGGACGTACACCCTCAGCGCAGCCGGGGCGGACATCGGCGGGCAAATGGACGAGTTTCGCTACGTCTACAAGCAGCTTTCCGGGCCGGGCTCGATCACGGCGCAGGTCTTGAGCGTCGACCACACGAATGAATGGGCCAAGGCCGGCGTGATGATCCGCCGGACGCTGGACCCGAGCGCGCCGTTCGCCGCGGTATACATCACCCCCGACTACGGATGCCGGTTCCAGGGCCGACTCGCTCTCGCCGCGGATGTCACCAGTGACACGCCCGTCGCGACGGCCGAACAAACGGCCATTACCGCACCATATTGGATCCGATTGGAGCGTGACAATCAGGACAACTTCAACGGCTATTACTCCAGCGACGGCGTCACCTGGGAGCCGATGGCGTGGAACCCGCAGTACATCTCAATGCCTACCGACGTGTATGTGGGCCTGGCGCTGACCAGCCACAACGCCAATGCCGTGTGTGTCGCCCAGTTCGCCGACGTCAAGACCTCCGGCTCCGTCACGCCGGCGACGTGGACGGATGAGGCCATCGGAGTCGACATGCCCAGCAACGATCCCGAGCCGATGTATGTGGCTCTGGCCAACGCCGGCGCGCAAGGCGCGGCGGTGTATCACTCCGACCCCAGAGCGGCTCAATCGAATGCGTGGACCGAATGGACCATCGACTTGAACGAGTTCTCCGATCGGGGCGTGGACCTGACAGACGTGGATACCTTCACGATCGGCCTCGGCAATAGAGATAATCCGACGGAAGGCGGCTCAGGCCTACTGTTCTTCGATGATATCCGCCTGTTGCGGTCCGAATGAAGCCCGGAGAACGGAATGGCAGTACACAGACATGAGCGTTTGCGGGCCTCGTGACTCGCGGCGATCGGAGCCTGCGCGTCAGTGACGAAAGGAAACGGGGTCTGCGGTGAATCTGTCGCCGCAGACCCCGAATTCGAGACATGGCCAACGTATCGCCGGCTGCCTACTCCTGTGCACCTGCCAGGATATCGTCGATATAGATCAGGCCCATGCCGCTGAGGAGGTTGGCCCGGTCACCGAGGCCGATCATCAACGTCGTCACCTGCGCCAGGTCAACGGGCGCCAGTTCGCTGAACGGGATGGACCACTCGAGCCAATCTTCCGTCAGGACGACATTCGTATCCGCATGCGCCGCGGTGGCGCTGCGGCCGGCCTGGTCCGTGATCGTTACATACAGCCGCATGGGGTCGTTCTCCGCCCTGCCGCGGACGTAGAGGACCAGTCGGTCCAGACCGTGGACGGTCCAATCCTGAGGCGTGTCCCACTTCCTCGCGGCCTCGGAATGGATAACGGCGCCCATGTTGGTGTACTGAAGGGGCATGGACTGTCGCCCGCTGTGGACGATCACCTGCTCGGCAAACGGCCCTTCCGTGTAGCCGACTTGCGAGCCACCGTTCTGTGGGTCCTCCAGACCGTCGCTCCAGGTCTGGAAGATCGCCTCACCGGCGTCAAAATCATCCGTGTAGCTCTCGAAATCATCCACGATGAGATAATCCGCCACGGTGAAACTCCAGACGTTGCCCGGGACAACCGTCCCATCGTCGCCGACCTCGTCCACGCGCCAGTAGTACATCGTATCCCACGCGAGCGGTTCCGCAAGGTTGTACTCGGTCTCGTCCTGACGTCCTTTATAGATCGCGGCCGTCTCCGGCGTCGCGGCCTGCACCGCCGCTTTGTCGGTCCCGAAGTACAGATCATGCTGGGCCGCCCCGTCCCCGGCCGACCAGCTCAATGGCTCGCTGTACTGGATATCGACAACCTGCCCGATCGCCGGACGAGGATTCCAGGCCAGCAGCGGATTGCCGCGCATGGCCGTGACCACCTCCTCCAGCGTGAGCACGCGATTGTACGCGCGGACTTCGTCGATGAGCCCGGTGAAGTACCGCGAGTCCAATGTGTTCGCCCCAATCACAATCAGAGGGTTGGAGCCTACGTTGGTGTCGCCCGAATGATTGCCGGTCGCGTCCACCAGGCCGTTGACGAAAATCGCAACCTCGCTCGTGCCATCGGTCCTCGTGACCGCCACGTGCGTCCATTCCCCGGTGACGACGTCCCGATTCGAGAAGGTATTCGGATTGCCGCCGGGGCCCGTTTCGAAGGCGAGCTTCCTCCCCACCACGGCGACACTGAAGTGGTCGCCGCCGCCGGCGTGATCCGACCAGAGCAGTCCGCTGCCCTCCCGGGCGGCCGTGCCTTCAGGGGCCGGCGTGTCGGACTTTATCCAGGCCATCAGCGTCAAATCAGCCGTAATCACCTGGGGCACTTCGACGCGGTCATCCACGCCGTCGAACGCCAGGGCGCTGAGGTTATAGCCCTCGACGCGGTTCGGCTCACCGAAAATCTCGCCGTGGTTGCCGCTGCCCGACCAGTCGATCGCGACGCCGTTCTCATCCTGGTCGAAGGTCCACCAGCCCACGAAGTTCGGATCGGTCACCTGGATATCAGGCTTCGTTTTGAAGCTCCAGAGATCGCCGGGATGGGTCTCAGCGCCGTCGAACTCATCCACGCGCCAGTAATACGTCGTCCCAAAATCGAGCTGCGCCGGATCATACGTCGTTTCCGTCTGGCCGGGCGATACGAGCGCCAGAGCGTCCGGGGCCATGCCAAGATGCACGTTGTGCGAGACCGCCCCAGAGCCCGGCGTCCAGCTCAACGTGGCATTGGGGTCCACCAGAATCGCACCGTCGGCCGGAACGGGCAGTGAGGCGAGCTTCGCCGAGACAGTGAAACTCCAGACGGCGCCGGGATACACCGTGACGCCGTTGGCCTCGATCTCATCGACCCGCCAGTAGTACGTCTTGCCGAGTTCCCACGGATAGCCGGAGAAGGAAGGCGCCGTGGTTGTGCCCTGGTCGGTGCCGCCAGAGCCGGCCTTGACGTCCTCCAGGCTCTCGCCGAGGTACACGTGGTGCGTGGCGGCGGTCTCTCCCGGCGTCCAGGTGAGTGTCGGATCCGTCGAGCCCACCGTCGCCTCGTGGGCCGGCTGCGGATCGGTGGCAAACCGCGTCCACTGCGGACCGAACCAGAACACGTTCCCGACGTCCGCGGCCGTCAACGCATGGCTCCAGACGGCTACCTCATCGAGCCGGCCAATGAAACGCCTCCACTGGGCGCGGCCGTCCGAGCGCGGACCGCCAATCCGAACGGTGGAAATGGGATCCGACAGGCTGCCCGCTGAACTTGCGGCCAGTTGGCCGTCCAGGTACAGACTGATCGTATCAGCAGCGGTGCTGTAGGTGACGGAAACGTGATGCCATTGATTGTCATTGAGCTTCGCGCCGGTGGTGCCGAACCAAATGGGGCGTCCGACGAAGATGTCGGCGGCGCCGTCCGGCTCGAGGCTGTGGTCGTCCGCCTGGCCGATCATCACGAAGATGATGCCCCACGCCTGGAATACCGTCGGCATCTTCATCCAGAGCGAGTAGGAGGCCTCCGAGACATTCAGCACGCCCGCCGGCATCGCGACATCGCACATCGTGAATGGACCGCTGGCCGTCACATATTCCAGAGCGCTTCCCTCATAGCCATCCGTCGTCCATCGCACCTGGTTCTCATTCACGGGACTGATGACCCCATCATGCCAGTAGTCCGTTTCATCCCAGAACTCGGTGCCGGTTCCGTCGTTCAGTTTCCAGTAGCCCACGAGCTCGGCCCGAGCGGGAGCCACCCAGGCTGCGGCTAACACGACCGCCAGACACATCATCTTCTTGCACATGACAGACCTCCTACCCAGGAAAGTGACATCGGATTGCTCTCGGTTATGACTGCATAGCGCTATGGGAACATGGATCGAAAAGAGATGCGACCCAAGCATTCTGCCGTGTGTACCAGGGTGCATATATCCTGCCTCCGGTTCTTCCCGCACAAACGGACCCGTCAGGCCATCAGGCCGGCGGACTCACGATTCGCGCAACGCTTACGGGGCTATTATATCGATCTACGGGCACCCAAGTAAAGGCACAATCGTGCAAAAACATCGGAAATGGTGGTGATCCACACCCGAAGCCCCGCAATGGATCGTACCATCAAGGAGTCACGGCCCGATTTCGACGGGCGAGGTCCACAGCCAGTTGGCCGCCAGGAGGGCAAGGTCGGCCGCATCGACGAGACCGTTGCGATCGCAGTCCGCCTGCGCATCATACTCAGCCTGCGATTCGGACAGCAGCCAATGTCTCGACAGGATGGCGTAATCACCAAGATCGATAGCACCATCCCGGTTGAGGTTACCCTCCAGAAGCGTGCCGAGGTCCACCGACGTCGCGGGCAGTGAAACGACCACGTTTCTCTTGAGACTGGCCAAAGTGGAGCCGCCAACGACTGCAATGTCGTACACCCCCGGCGCCACGCCGGAGGCCGTGCAGACGGCCGAATTCCCGTCGGGCGACCTGGCAGTGATCAACTCGAATTCGTAGGCGGGAGCACTCGTCGCGTCAGCTCCCGGCGCGAAGAACCGAACGGTCAATGGAATGGCCCAGCCCGCGTCGGGCCGGCCCTCTCCTTGAAGGCCGACGGAGACCGATACCAAAGCTGCCGGCGGACCTATGCTCACAACTGCCTGAGGAACGTGCGATACAGGAATCCGCGTGGCGCTGTGAATGCCGGCTCGCTCCGCAGTAGTGAGATCGGGCTCGAAGTGGCAGCCCATCCCAATGGCCGTTGCCTGCATGAGCATATTGCCGGCCACGAAGCCCGTCTCCAATTGAGCGTAGTGCTGCCCCGCATAAGAGAAATCGAGACAGAGGATGACGTAGCACGGCGCGACAGGCAGGCCCTCGAGCGCCGACCGCAGAGTTACCCGCGGATCGACAGCGTCCTCGTCGTCACCGGCAGACGGCGGCCTGGGCCGCACGCTCACCGCCGAACGAATGTCCTCGATTCGGTGGTCGCGAGTCGCCGTATTTGTGCTGGGGTTTCTGTTGTGATAACGATAGACCCCGCTTCCATTCACCAGGTAGATGCTCCCGGTCAAGTAGTAATTGGCGAATGCCGAAGGAACGGTCAGGCCCGCCCTGCCGTTGGTTGTCATATGAGCCGTGCAGCCATACCCGGCCCACAGAATCTGCGAGACCTGCGGCAACGTCAGATCGGTCTGGGCGAAAGTGCTGGTATAGTTCAGGTTAGCCAACACTCCTTCGAAGCTGTTGTCTCCAGCCGTCAAAGGCGCGGGCAGCCAACCGGGCTGCCCCTCATGCACGGAACAGCGCGCAGTCAGCTCATGGGTCAGCCCCTTGACGGCCTGCACTCCAAAAATCAACCTTGTCGTTGGATACCCGAGTCCTTTCGGACAGCTCGCCATGGTTGATTCGGAACTGTTGCCCAGGGAGACAGAGGCCAGCATCGCCGGCATGAATGAGGCGCCGGTATCGAAGTCGCGCTCGGCCTCATAGATGAGCGCGAAGGCCCCGTCATTTGTCGCCTCGTCGGAATGCAGGCTTGTCGAGTGGGTCGCCGGATCGTAGAGATATGTGCCCGTCGGGGTGGCGATATAGATGGTCCTGTAGGCCCCTGTGACCGGGACTCTCCCTGCCGCCCAGAGAATGTTGCTGATCTGCTGGGCACTGGCCGGCGTCCGGTTCAGGCTGTGTTGCGAGTACCGGCTGTTCAGGCAGATCTCCAGGGAGTTTTCGGTAGCGAGCGGGGGCGGGAGGCTGCCGACTTCGAAACCCTGAGCCTGACAAACCATCGGCCACGCGACCAAGGCGAGAATCGCGGATCGTACCCATCTCATTGCTCGTCCTCCTCGAACGACGGATGCGCGGGCCCTCCACGACGTTCACTCAGCCCGCGCGATCTCGATCACTTCACCACCCCATTATACCTTGCTGGTCTTGATTCTCAGCGACAAAATTCGATTCGCCCGTCGGCCGTCGCGAAACTGGCAGCCTTCAATTCTCCAGTCGCATCTGCTCCCCGTTGATCGTTACATTCTCCAGGACCAGTTCCTTGGCGCCGACGAGAAGGTTCGGCTTCTCAACGTTCGCAAACGCGCAGTTCTTCAGAAAGATGCCGGTTATCGGCGAACGCTCATAACCCTGGATATACAAAGCGTACTTGCTCTTACGGCTCGTGACGTTCTCCATGTGGACATTCCGCACGGTCGGAACGTAATCGCCCGTATCGCCTTCCCCATACAGGAAGTTGACTTTGAGCACCGCCTCGGCGACCTGGCCGATGGTGACGTTCCGCATGTAGACGTTCTCGACCGTTCCGCCGCGCACGGAATTGGTCTTGATCCGCAGGGCCCGGTCCAGGTTGGGGCTATCCATGATGCAGTTTTCCGCGAAGACGTTCCGGGCCCCGCCCGTCATCTCGCTGCCGATCACCACGCCGCCGTGCCCGTCGCTCATCTGACAGTTGCGAATGACGATATTCTCCGAAGGCACGTTCACCCGCCGGCCGTCATTGTTCCTGCCCGACTTGATGGCGATGCAGTCGTCGCCCGTGTCGAAGTAGCAGCCCTCGATGAGAACGTCGCGGCACGATTCGGGATTGCAGCCATCGTTGTTGGGCCCGTGGCCGATGACCTTCACGTTGCGAACGGTAATATTGCTCGACAGCACGGGGTGAATGTGCCACATGGGAGAGTTGCGAATGGTCACTCCCTCGATGAGTATGTTGCGGCACTTGTACGGCTGGATCATGTTGGGCCGGAGCTTGCGGCCCTTGCCGTAGACTCGCTGCGACACCGGTGCGCCGGCCTCGCCCTGGTCCCGCAGGGCCTGTACGTCCTTTCCCTGGGTGGTCTTCCACACCCACCAGTTGTCGTCGCCGGCCTGGCCGTCGAGCGTTCCGGCTCCGGTGATGGCGATGTTCTCCTGCTCGTAGGCGTAGACCAGAGGCGAATAGTTCATGCACTCGGTGCCCTCCCACCGGGTATACACGGTCGGGTACGCGGCAGGCTTCACAGAGAAGCGAATGACGGCGTCCCGCGAGACGTGCAGGTTGGCGCCGCTCTTGAGATGGATAGGGCCGCAGAAGAATGTACCCTCGGGAACGACGACGCGACCGCCGCCGGCCGCGTGGGCCGCCTCGATGGCCTTCTTGAACGCCTCGGTGCAGTCCGTCTGTCCGTCGCCCTTCGCGCCGTAATCCGTGACTGCGAAATCACGATCCGGGAAGTGAGGAGCCTCGATCCGGCTGAGAATCTCCTGAACCTGCTCCCACCCGGCCTCTACCGGCACGACCGGCCCGGCAAAGAGTCCAAGACAGAAAAGCACCGGCAGAACCCAACGCCGCGTGCCTGAAACTCCGACCATCATCATCGCATGTCGATCTTTCATCCTGGCGCCCTCTCATTCCTCTGTGTTCAACTTGATGTCACGTGATCAGGGACTAACGCAAGAAACACGAATACAACGTCACGCTCAGCGGGACCACGTCCTGTCGAGCCGCGGTTGCTGCGACGGGAGACTGAACGATGTCCACCTGGCGAGGCTTGCCCGGGGCGTTGTGCGACCATTTGTTCGGGCCGGTGAGGGTCCACTTCTGCCCCCGGCCCGTGAGGCGTCCGCCCGTCAGCTTCAAGGTGACCGATTGAACGTCGTCCGTCGGGTTGACGACGGCAACGGTCAGGGCCGTACGATCAGCCGACACGGCGGCGGCAACATCGAGCGGCCGGAAATCACCGGTGACCCGAACCGGCACCTCGCCGAACCGCTGACGGTAGAGCTTCAGCACGAGTCCCGTCGTCTCGAGCTCGGCTTGCGTCTTCGTCGTCTTGATCGCGCCGATGACGTTGACCGTCTGGGCGTAGTTGGCCATGAAGTAGATGTCGCTGTTGCGGAAGAATTCATGCAGGCCAACAGCCGCTCCCAACGCGTCCTGCAGGAAGTAGCGGACGCCCAATTCGCCGTACTCGTTCGGGCCGTACCAATAGTTCCACTCATCCATCGCGATGCGGATGTCCTTGCCGGCCAACGAGGACAGCCTCTTGCGGTAGCCCCGGTGTGCGTCGGCCACTTCGCGGATCCTCGCGGCAATCTGGCTGACGTGGGAGACTACATCGTCCCTGTCCTGCCAGTAGAGGTGCTCGCTGATCAGACTCATGTGGTTGGCGCACGTCTTGAGCATCTGCTCGCTCCAGGGACCCATGCTCCCGACGGCGATAGGCTCGAAGTCGGGATCGACCTTCCGCATGGCATCGACGACGCGGTTGTGCTTCTTCACATACTCTTCCAGCGGCATGTGGCCGAGCTGCCAATCGCCGTACATTTCATTGCCGATGGCCCACCATTTGACGCCGTAGGGTTCCGGATGACCGTTGCGGGCGCGGAGCCGGCCCATCGGCGTGTCGGCGTCACCGTTGACGTACTCGATTTCCTCGGCGGCGGCCTCGATCCCTCCCTGGCCGGTGTTCACCGCGATGAACGCTTCCGCGTTGATCTCGCGGCACAGTTCCAGGAACTCGTGGAGGCCCACGTCATTGTGCTCGATGCCCTTCCAGGCCGGATTCTTTCGCGGCGGGCGGCGGTCCGGATCGCCGAGCCCATCCTTCCAGTCGTACCCGCTGACGAAGTTGCCGCCCGGCCAGCGATAGACCGGAGAATTGAGCTGCTTGAGCAGAGCCACGGTGTCGGCGCGCCATCCGAGAAGATTGTCCGCCGGCATGAGTGAGACCGTGCCAACGAAGAAGTGCCCTTTGCCGCGACTGACGATTTCGAGCCGGCCGTTGTCGGTGCCGCCGCGGGCCGTAAAGCGCAGCGGGAACTTGGCGTAGGTTCTTCCCAGGCGATCGATCGTCACCGTCTGGCGGTCGGTCGCCCCGCCGCCCCAGACGAGACTCACTTCGATCGGGGCCGCCCCGGAAGCGCCGGCCAACACGATGCGCCCCACGTACTCCTTGCCGTCGACCAGGCCGAGACGCTCCTGAAACAGTCCGCCCGGACGGCCGTTTCCGGGCAGGTTGATTCTCGGCGTGTGCTCCCCGACGTAGGAGTCCTCCGTCACCATGGAGACCGATTTCTTGTCCCCGAGGATCATCCAGGGCGAGCTTGTCAGCAGCTCGTAAGGATGGCCTTCCCCATCCCAGGATCGCATGCCAGGCTTGAACATGGTCCAGGCAGGCGCTTCGCCCGTGACGGGGTAGTAGAACTTGCGGTCCTCGAGCATCTCCGCCCAAATGCCGCCGTAGATGCAGCGGCCCAGGTGCTCGATGAACTGGCCGTAGATGTACTTGCTGATCGGAGCGCCGCCCTGGCCGAGGTCTACGTTCACCGTCGCGCCCTGCGCCTGTGCCGCCACCCAAAGACCGGCGAATACGAGAAGTCCAATCTTTCTGTTCATGAGTGTCTCCTTCATCATCTATCTCCAGCACAAATCACGGCAGTTTGCCTGTGACACGCGTCAACTCATTCGAGCCTGCGATCTCGGCGCCGTCGGCAAAGATGCGAAGCCCCCTGCCCTTGCCGTATCGGTCGCCGTTTCGATCCCACAGGATCGTGAGCACGCGTCCATGATACAATACATCATCGAGACAAAACCAGTCCCAAACCTCCGCGGGCAGCAAAGGATCCACCAGGACGGTGTCGCCTTCCTGTGGCACGAGCCCGACGAGCCCGCTGATGACCAGGTCGCAAAACGTCGAGTGATTGTAGTACCGGCTACGGGCCGAATCGCCCTTCAGCCACGTGCCGTCCTTCTCATCCAGATACTCCCCGATATAGGGCTTGCCTTGGCGCCGGTGGGACGCAGCGTACGTCCGAACCATCTCGAAGTAGTCGGCCTTGCCCACGTATTCCTGCTGGTAGTCGCGAATCATATTCGCAAGGCCGACGAGGGTTTGGCTCGTAGCGTAGGGCCAGACGGCGCCGTCCCATTCGCATGTCCCGACGCCGTGGCTTCGGAACGCCGGATGCCGGCGCTCCGCCGTCGTGATCCCCATCGGCGCTTTGAATCCCTCTGGGTCGAGGAGTTGTCGCCAGGCCCGCTCGCATCCCGGCTCCGGCAGGTGAAAGTACCACGGGATGAATCCGATCTCCTCGCGCACGTCCGCCAAGTCGCCGCTTGGATACCGCACCTTGAAGAACTCGGCCTGCTCGTCCCAGAGCAGCTCATGCACGAGCGCTCTGAGCCGAGCCGCCTTCGCGGCGTATTCGGCCGCCACGGTCGGACGGCCCGCCATCGCCGCCACCTTCGAGATCGCCAGCGCGTTGGCGTACATGTAGCTGTTCAATGGCGGTCTCGCGTTCTTGTCCCGGCGCGAGCCGCTGATCGATTCCTCCATGCCGTCGCGTACATCGTATTGCCAGAACAGACCGTTAGCCAGGCCCCGCTCGACCGTCCAGGCTTCGTAATCGCGAATGAACGCATCCAGCAGACCGACCAGGAACGCCCGATCGCCATTCACCAGATACCGGCGGTACAGCGCCCAGGTCGCCCAGTTGCTATACTTGTGAAAGTGGGGCTGCAAGTCGCCCTCGTGCCCAACGTACCAGAACCGCGCATAATCGTCGATATAGCGCGCATCGCGCAGCCACGCGCCCTCGCAGATGTGGTGCCCCAGCGCACAGCTTATCGTGTTGTGCCTGCCGGCGTGACCGACCTCGTCCAGGAATTCCGTGAACACGAAACCGTCCGGCGTCTCTTTCAGGTGCTTGCGAAACGTCCACCACCGAAAATAGTAGATCCGCTCAAAGTCCCGGTCCGGACACTCAAAGAGCGGGATGTTCTCCTTCATCCACTGCCATGCCTGCGCATTCGAGACATGGTTGACGATGTTCTCCGGCTCCATGCCGTTGAAGAACTCGATGTGATGCTTGAACGAGGCCTCGTCCAGGATAGGCGTCGAGCCGCGAGTCTCCTGCGCGCAACCAGCAGCCGATGCGCCGAGGACGAGCAAAACAGACAGGGTCACACCCTCAACAAGACTGGCTGTGCGTGATTTGGCCATGCGGCCCTACCCTTCCACGGCTGTGCGGACTATCCGTCGACAATCGTTCTTGGCCGCCTATGTTATCGCGACGCGTCGCGATGCACAATCCTCAATCGCTTATAGCGGCAGACCGCTCACGGCGCGCGTCTCAAGCCTTCCCAGCGAACCTGCCACTTGCCATTGTCGGGGAAGCCCGGCGTCGGCCGGTCGGGGCCGCCGTCCCAGCCCGCCGCCATCATCGCAACGGCCGTCAGCAGGCCCCCATTGCCGGGCAGATATAGCGGCAGACGCGCCGACTGGTAGTTGTGTCCATTGGCCAAGTAGCGGTTCTTGGGCGAATCGAGGAACAGCGCACCCACCGCCTTCTCCGGCTCGCCCAGACGCGCCGCCGTCATCGCCAGCATCGGGTAGTCCCAGCCCCACGTGCTCGGCCAGTCCCAACGCGCAAGAACGTGGTCGTACGTACGCTTCATCGTCTCGGCGTCGATCAATCCGGTGGCGGGGACGAATCCCAGTGCAGCGACCATCGAAGGATGGTCCCGGTAAATCGTGTACGGCGGCGTCTCGATTCCGGTGTAGACGCCCTCGCGGACGTTCGGTTTCGACAGTCCTTGTATGACTCGCTCCCACTTCGGCTCGCGTTCCAGGCCGAGCCGTTGCCGCCACTCCTGGGCGATGTTTAGGGCCCAATGCCAGTACGCCAATTCAAACGTCGGATTGAGATTACGCGCCCGGTCGGAGCCATAGCTTTCCTGCGCCGGGATGAGGGCCGGGCCGAGAACGTAGCGCCGTTCTCCTTCCTCCCACACAGGATACGACGCCATGAACTCGGCGGTCTCAAACACGATCCGTCGATAGCGTTCGAGCGTCTCTCGATCCTTGCGAGCCCGGTAGCACAGCTCGGCGTAATAGATCGGGTGCGGCTGCTGCCAGATGAGAAACACGCCGACCCGGCTGGGGCTCTCGCGCCCATCGGGGCCGACCATCTTCGGCCAGCGAGCCCCCTTGTAGCCCTGGAGCTGGGCCGTCGCGCTGGCCCTCGGAAGAATGGACTCATACCACGACAGGCTCCGCTCCAGCATCTCAACGCGGCCCCACAAGGGAAAATGGGCCGCATGCCACCAGTGCATCTCCAGGTGGAACTTGCCGTACCAACTGTTGCAGACCAGCCCCGTCTCCTGTGGCGGACGAGATCCCGCACACTGGATGGCCGTCAGATACTGCGAGAGCACGACCCGCCGCTCCAATTCGCCCGCCCGCGGGTCCGTGCACGCGGAGAAGTCTATCGCCCCTCCGCTGCTCCAGAACGACCGCCAATGATCCGCAGAAGCCGTGCGAACGCCCTCAAAATCGGGAAGCGAGTCCGGGATGGGCTCGGGCGAAAAGGCAAAGACAAGCTCCAGAGACTCGCGATCACGGCACGTGATCTGATACTCGTGTTGCGAGTGAGTCTCGATCTGGCCTCCCGTCGACCAGGCGATCCGCACGTAATAGCGATCTTCGTCCAGCGTCCTCGCCAGATCGATCCCATTGTCCATGACGCGTCCGACCGTGCTGTGCCGATTCGGCTCAGACCAATCCACGGCGTTTCGCCATTCTGTACTTCCGTACGGAAATGCCACCTTGACCGCCGCTGAACCTGCCTCGACGAGGGGGGACTCGATACGCACGGCAAGGAGATCGCGGCGGGGATGACAGACGGTCTGCACTTGAACCGGCCGACCATCGAACCCGAACCGACCGGTCAGCAGACCCGTCCAGAGGTCCAGCCTCTGCGCGGTGTTTTCAAGGTCTTCAATCGCAGCCTCGGACCCGTCGGACTTGAGCAGGCGCAAGCCGATCTGTCCAAGATGAAGACGATGCGGGTTGGCTCGCAGCCACGTTCCCGCCGGCGAGTATCCGCCCCGAAATGCGCCGTTGGCCGCATAAGGCACCTTGCGACCGGCGACAGCATACTCATCTAAGACATCGGACAGGTCATGCCGTTCGGGATTCGGAAGGCTGTGCCAGCCCCAGTGCGACTGCGTGCCCAGAGGCATCCCCTTCTCGTGGAACTCGGGAAATGTCTGAAGACCGGTGATGTCCGCGGTGAAGGCAAACTCGCCGTTTCCCACGCTTAGCGGAGTCAGCGGATCGGGCCGGCTCAACTCGACGTTATGTCGTGTCACCAAGGCCCGTCGATCGATCGGCGCGGTCGAGCTTGTGTATCGAACCAGGTCTCGCATTGCGATGACGGTGTAGTTCTGATCGTGGAGAAACCGTATATACTCTTCGAACAGCTCGGGCGGCGTCGTCACGTGCGGATGTGCCGCGTCGGGCACGCCGTGGATCGTGAGGACGACGATCCGTCCCTCTTCGGCCTGCCGAATCGCATTCAAGACGCGCTCCTTGTCGGTCCCCGTCGTGCTGAAGCTGGGGATCAACAAGGGATCATCCTGCCCCGGACGGAAGGGACGGCCGCCGCCGGTGCGGGCAAAGGCGTACCCTCTCTCACGCAGGACCTCCAGGGCCGTGGGATGGGTGTCGTAGGCGGGATAGGCGAAGCTCACCAACCTGGCGATACCATGCTCGGCGCAGCGATCCTCGATGTACGCCAGCTCCTCGGTTAGTTGCGATCTCTTCATCCTATCCACGTGCGTGTGGGTCCGCGTGTGGTTGGCGATTTCAAAGCCCATGTCATGAAGCGAGCGGATTTGCTCCCAGGTCATGTACTTGGCCTTGTCGGTGGCGAAATCCGGCGGGAACTCGCAAATGAAGAACGTCGCACCGAAGCCGTACTTCTTTAGCAACGGCGCCACGAACGTGGCGTGGCTGCGGGACGCATCATCAAACGTCAGCACGACGACGCGTTCCGGTATAGGGTGGTCGGCGGCGCGACCTGCAGCGCACAGAGCGCATGTCAGAAGCAAGAAGACAGCCGCGACGTCGATCCACCCCGCGCCCGGCCACCATCGTCTGCGAATTCTCATCATTGACGTCTCCATCGTTGATCTGCAAAACACTCGATCCCGACCGGTCCCTGTCACTCAGGATGCATACACTCCATGGGCGTCAACGTGACCGGCCCGATCAGACCTGATTCCCTCGGGGGCCAGCGGGAGGCGTCGAAGAGACCGTCGCGCCCCCGGTTCTCCCGTCTTCGGGCGGCGAAGTTCACGTTGTAGAACTTCTTCCAGGGCACCCCGCGTCGATCCAGGTCCGCGATGCGATTGGCCATCAGATTCGACACCACAACCTCCAGAACATTTTCTGTCTTCATCTGCTCCGGCGGGATCACGACCCTAAACGGCGGGCTGATCAGTACGCCCAGCTCCCGCCCGTTCAACGTCACGCGAGCGCTGTCACAGACGCGACCGAGATCCAGCAGCCATGCACCGGCCCGATCTTGCGGCGCGGCGAAGGTCGTCTTGTACCTCGCCGTGCCGGAGAACGTCTTCACGGCCTCTCCATCATACTGTGTCCACGAGACGAGATCGCCCGTCACGACAGGCGCCGGCAGCTCCGGCCCACCCGCAATGAACTCAATCTCCCACTGACCTTCAATCGGTCGGGGCTGACCTTGGACCCTGAGGTACGTGTACGTCGGCTCCCGAACCTCTGAATCAAGCGTCTTCAAAATGCAGGACTCACGGGAGGACAGTTGCAGGTAGACCTCGACGGTTCCATTTCCGGCGTCTCGACGGGCGGCGATTCCGGATGCCCCGGACACAGGGTCAAAGAGCGCGAGAGCCGGCGCGTCGGCGCCAAGCCGGACCCAGCCGTCGAACGCTTCATCGTTCGAGTTGACTATCCAATAGATGCGATCCCGGCCGTCCCTTCGGCGCACAAATCGAAGCCCTTGGTTCACCATGGATTCTCGTTCGACACGGGCACGCGCGAGCAATGCGTTGGGGTCATCACCAAGCCACACCTTTCCACGTCCCACCTCCGCCACTCGCGCGTTCGTATCGGCGGTCTTCTGGAAATCAAGTTGCGAAACCAATTGCCGATAGGCGCGCTGTCGTTTCTGCAGATCTCCCCAGCCTGGGACATCGGAGGGCAGGCTCTTGTGCACGACGACCGCGGCGCCGCTTCGCGCCAGATCGATCAGCCTGACGAACGTATCGAGAGCGATGAAGCGGCATTCGGGCACGAGGATGGCTCGATAGGAAGCGCCGCCGGTCCGCAAGGCGCCGTCCGCACAGGTGACATCACGAAGCTGCCGGTCCGAGATGAAGTCGAAGGTGTAGCCGGCACCGAGCAGGGCTTGTCCCACGGCGCGCACGGCGGTGCCGGCAGCGCTGCCGTCGAAGTGTTGCAGCAGGCTCCTGCCCGGCTCGGACCATTGGTCGTGGATCGGGAAATAGACAAGCACGTCGTTGTCGGGCCGGCCGGCCTGCAGGAAAGACTGACAGCGCGCGACGTACGCGTTCAGCGCCGAGAAATCGTTCCAGAAGGAATTCGTCGGGCCGAAATGCACTGAGGCGTAGAACAGCCAGCCGGGCCACTCTTCGCCGGGTGGCGAGAACGTCGTGCCGTGATAGCAGATGTGGTTGACCCCTCCGAGGAAGAACTGATCGACGGCCTGCTTGACGTCGGCCAGAGTCGCACAGAAGTGCTCGTCCAGCCAGGTTGCGGATTCTGAAGAAGCGAGCCGCCTGCCGGTGACATGTGCCGCCGACGAGGCGAATTTGAACTTCACGATGTCCGATCCTTCCGTCTCGGGAATTCCGCTGGCGGCGTACAGATCAAGAAGGTTGGCCGGTGAGCCGTGGGCCTGGTTTCGCGTCGTCGCGCCTTTGCCCTCGGCCCACTTGCGCCACGGGACGGTGAATTCCTCAAGCAGCAGGTCGGAGACCGTCTCGCGATAATCACACAGGATGCGACGGTTCTTCTCGGCGGCAGCGTCGCCCAACAGCGCCGGCAGATGATCGCGTAGGTCATAGCCCCGTCGTGTCTTGAAATCATCGAAGAACCCGGGCGTCCAGTTCGATTCGCCCGCGGCATCATCGACCTCGTACGAGTCGTTGAAGAACGCCCGCAACGACGCGATGTCACGACCGGCAAAGGCCCGATCGAACCGGCGGAGATAATTCCCCAGCGCCTGCGCGGAAAAATGACCGATCACATCACCTTCGCCGCCCGGCCCGGCTCGCTCCACCATTTTGCCGTGCCAGCCTTGAAACAGAGCGTACAGGGTCCACTCGCCGGCAGGCGCCGTCCAGTGCAGCCTCCCTTCCGCGTCAACCTTGTCCGTCAGGTCGAGGGACTGCCCCCGGTCCGAGTACGCCATCAAGACCGCCAGGGGCAGCGGCTTCTCAAAGCGGACCTGCTCCAGGGCAAGAGCTTGCAGGTTCTCGTTGGCCCGGATGGGCTCCTTGAGGTCGGAGATCGCCATGCGACGCCCGATCGCGCGCACCATCGGCTTCTGCACGAGCACGACCGGCTCGACCAGACTCTGCCCGGCCTTCAGGGTGAACGTCCTGTGCACGACGTTCTTGCAGGCGTCGTCCGCTTCGACCCAGGGCCCGCCGAACGGCCAGCCATTCCCGGTCGCCATGTCGATGCCCATGCCCAGCCGGCCCGCCTCCGTCAGCGTATGCTCCAACATCGCCATCCACTGCGGCGAGAGATATTCGATGAACCGCTCCTCACGGCCCCTCACGCCGTAGATCGGCGTAATCTCCAGGCCCCCCAAGCCGGCGGCCCGATACTTCTCCATCTCGACGGTAAGGTCCCGTTCGTTGACGATGCTGCCCATCCACCACCAGCGCGTCCACGGCCTCATCTGCCGCGTGATCTCCGGCCAGGCGACGGGCGAAGCATCACCCGCGCAACCCACGGAGCTCAGCATCAACAAGATGAAACCCAAGAACGAGCACAGCATCGTCGAACAATATCTATCTTTCATCATGCCTTCCCTTTGCCCAATGGAATTGCAGGGCCGTTTTCAATTGCGGGAGGCATCCCACGCAGCGCTCAACTGCGGCGGGTAAAAGTACCCCATCGATTGCACGGCCACGTCCAGCCGGTACAGCGGGTCCTGCATCAGGCACCGGCGCCGGCTCGTCGCGGGAGTCGTCGTCGTATAGATGCGAATCAGCCCATCGGTGACGGTCACCAGTTCCTCGCGCCAATCGCCTAAGATATCGGCCAGCCCCACGATCTGGCCTTGAATCTCGCCGACCTGCTCGCCTTTGTATCGCAGGATCGGGAATGTGTGGGCGCGGTAGCTGAATGGAGTCCGGACCTTGATGGGACCGTCCAGCCAGTAGAAGGCCCGCGGCCCATGCCGGCCGAGGTCTTCGTCTTTGGCGAGCAGCTCGCCGCGAGCGCTGTAGAGATAACACCTGCGGCCGTCTCTCTCCATCCCGTAGACCTCCATCCCGGGAGTGGCCGGATCAATGTCGGCGACCATGCCCCAGTCGTGGATGTGCGTTGTCGCATGCGGACAACCCCAGATGATCTTCCCGTTCCGCGGGTCAACCAGGCAAATGCCGTTCTTCTGCTGCGGCGTCTCGAAGCCGTAGGCGATTTCCAGTCCCGGCCGGGAAGGATCGACATCGGCCAAGTAGAACCAATCCGGATGACCCATTCCCAGGTTCCAGAGGCATTTGCCGTCGTCATCAAGGCAGACCGAACCCAGGATCAGCTCGTCCCGCTCGTCGCCGTCCAGATCGAAAGCACGCACCGCGTGGGCGCCCTGGCCGCGTATTGGGGGGCTCTCGTCATCGCCGTCCCAACTCCAGAGCCTCACGAGCTTGCGGTCGATATAGTTGTACGCGTCGATTCTCATCCGCGTGTAGGTGCCGCGCATGACCAGCAGACTGGGTCTGCGGCCGTCCAGATACGCCACGCCCATGAGGTTGCGGTTCACCCGGTTGCCCTTGCTGTCGCCCCAGTCCGCGACACGGCCCCGCGCAACCCAATCGACCCGGGCGGTTTCCTTGCCGGCGAGGCCATCGAGCACGGAGCAATACTCCGGCCCGTCCAGAACGAATCCGTTGTCGCTGATGAACGCCTGCTCCGGCGTCGCTGCCTCGGGGGCGGTCTTCAGCGCAACCTCCGCCCTGCCGTCGCCATCGAGATCGTAGACCACCATCGGCGAGAACCACACGCCCATGTTGATGTTCCAGCCCAGATCGTATCGCCACAGGAACCGACCGGTCCTGCCGTTGTAGGCCTCGACCTTATACGTGTCGCGACTTCTACGCGCCCGGCCCGGATCGATGGAACCGGCCGGCTGCTTGATGACGAAGTCGTAAGCCCCGTCGCCGTCCAGGTCCGCAACAGCACACTTGTTGGCCCCGTAGTCGCCCTGAAGGCGAATGGTCAGGCAGCCGCGTTCCGCATCCGCCGAATCAGACCGTACAGGCTCGGATTCGACCAAGGCGACGGCGGCGCTGACCGGCTGAACGACATAGTGCCAGGTCTTGCCGTCGGCCGTGGTGTCCACGAAATTGCATGAATCCGTCACAGGCTTGGCGTTCAGTTTCTCGCACCGGCCGCCGGGCTCGGCCCAGCGAAGAACGTTGAAGCCGACATCACATGGATCCGAAGCAAGCAGCCGCCAGCCGACATAGACATCGCCCCCGCTCGTGGTCACGGCGACCACGCCGCGGTTGAGGGTGTCCACCTCCCGCGCCGCACCGGCCCGAACAAATGTGATCAGCGATGCTCCGGCGACTGACAGCGTGACCAGCGCAGAGAGACGATGCGTCATGACGGCGTCCTTTCTTTGGGCTTCTCCCGAGGCGCCGCAAAACGGCACCCCCCGGTCGCCCGCATAGCCATGGCCTGTCCCGCCGGACCCAATGCTCCGCCCGAGATCGTGCCAAAGACACCATGATAATCTCCCGGCCGCCCCCGATCAACTCAGGGCCTTGCGACTGGGAAGCTCGTGCGGCCCATCTGAGCCTCGACCGCCACGGGCCGCCTGTGGGGAATAATTTCTCGCGAAACTGCAATAGTGACGCACCGGGGGGCGTCTGTGTATAATAACGCACACGAGAGCGGCGAGAGTATGGGCACAGCCGGCGTCACTGGGATGCCGACGAAGGTGGTTTCTTATTCCGGGAGGAACCTGTTATGAGGAAGACAACGTTCACGAGAGCCGTCCTGCTTCTTTGCACTGTACTTGTGGTATCGGCGGCGGCACAGCCGGCCGGGCAGTCGGCTCGGCCTGCCAGACGGGGGCTCTGGGGCGACTACCAGCTCAAGGTCCAGTTCGGCGAGCGACAAATGAACGCGATCCTGTCGTTCTCCAGAGACAGCGAGAGGAACCTGACGGCACAATGGATCAGCTTCTGGGGAGTGATCGATCTGAAGGATGTCAAGTTCGAGGAGGGCAAGCTCACCTTCGTCCAGATCGTTCAATTCGGGGACAATGAATGGACGTCGAACTTCACCGGGACCATCGAAGAGGGCAAGTTGAAGGGCGTCCTCTCCAGCGACCGGGGCGAATCCGAGGTCGAGGGCCAGCGCGCCCCGCGCGTCCCCCGGGCGGTCGGAAACTGGACAATGACGTTCACCGTGCGCGACCGCGAGGTCACCTCGACTCTCGTCATCAAGGCCGACGAGGAAGGCGAGCTCACGGGCGAATGGCAGAGCGAATGGGGCGAGCATCAGGTCACCGACGTAACCTACGAACGAGGGAACCTGACGTTCAAGCGCAAGAGCAAGTTCCAGGACCGCGAGTGGGAATCCACCTTCGAGGGGACCGTCCGGGGCGACACGCTCTCCGGCACGATCAAATCCGAGATGGGAGAGATCGCGGCCGAGGGAGAACGGGTCGGGGCGGCCCTGATCGGCACGTGGAACCTGGAAGTCACCGGCGAGCGGGGCACGCGCAAGCAAAGGCTGCAAGTCAACGGGGATATGACCGGCCTGTACGGAACTCTGCCCATCAAGAAGGTCAATCTGCAGGACGGCCAGGTGGATTTCATGATGTCGATGGAATTCGGCGACCAGACCTTCGAGATGAACTTCAAGGGCAAGCTCGAAGAATCCAAGCTCACCGGCGAGATGACAACGTCCCGAGGCACGAGCAAGATCGTGGGGACGAAGGTAATCCGTCGGTCCAGAAGGCCCGGCAGCATGTAAGCATCACACGACTGATTGAGCCTGCCGGGGTCAACCCGGCAGGCTTTCTCCCATACGAATCCGGACGAATCCTTGCCCGGCGCGGACGGTTCAGAACTCGATGACTTGTCCCTGCCGGCCGGCGGATTCGTGGCAGGCCAGCACGAGTTCGAGATTGTGAATCGCATCGGCCCCGTCCATAGGTGAACGTCGCCGGATCGACTGCGCGTGTTTGGCGATGACGGCCTGGTAGATGTTCTGCACGTCCCCTGCTCCGACAGGCTCCACGCCGTCGAAGTGGTCCACCTCCAAACGAACGTCCACCGGCTCGCCCGGATGACCTGAGAGCTGAAACAGCGTGGCGTATCCTCGGAGAATGCCCCTCGCGCCGTAGATCTCATAACCAAGGTTGCTCAGCGTACTTTCCGGACCTCCGCGAGGCTGATTGAAGGCGACCCGTGCCGTCCCCCGGACTCCGCTGTGCAGGCGAAACTGTATGAGCGCCCCGTTCTCCACGGCGATGTCGAGAGTCCTGGGAGTGTACACGCAGGCTAGAGATTCGACCGTGCTGTCGAGGAGAAACTCCGCCATGTACAGGCAGTGACTCCCCACGTCGCCGATGGGACCGCCGACCTCCAGAGGATCGATGCAGCGCCAGGCCGCGGCCTCCTCCGGCGTGGAACCATAGCAGAACTCCATGTGCAGGCATATGTCGTTGACCCGGCCGACGGAGCCCTGCACGACCAATTCCCGGGCCCGCTGGTTATAGGCGTTCTCCGTCATCATGTGATCGACCGCCAGGCTCAGGCCGTGCTCGCACGCGAGCCGCTGCAATCGTCCGGCATCCTCCATTGTGGTGGCCATAGGCTTCTCGATCAAGCAATGCTTGCCGCAGCGCATGGCCTGCTCCGCCAGCGGCGCATGGGAGAGGTTGTTGGTGGCGATGAATACCGCTTCCACGGCAGGATCAGCCAGAACGGCCTCTGTCGAGTCGTACCACTTGAGTCCCAACTCGGCCGCGGCCGCCTTGCGCGCGCCGTTCACGTCGGTGACACCGACCAGCTCGGCCTGCGCGTGTCCGGTGAACCGGTTAGTGTCAACGCCGAAGCCTTCCTTCGCAATGCGGTTCTCCGCAATCCCCCCGAAGCCGACGATCGCGTACTTTACCTTGCCCATCGAACGGACTCCCCTACCTGGCATACGCTTGAATGACCTTCCTCAATGCAGCCCCGATCTGCCGACAATCCTCCTCCGTGAACGTGGGAAACGCGAAGCACGTGAACGTATGGCTCTGGTGCCAGACGGCATTGGGCGCCTCAACCTTGCTGTACTCCACGCTCGCAGGGTTTGTGTACTCTTTGGACGTGAAGGGAAAGCCGCTCCGACCGAAAGCGTTGTACTTCGCATACGCCTTCTCGGTGTGACACTGCGGCCAGAACACCTTCCAGCAGGGCGCCCCCTCCGCACCGGCCGCGGCAATGAACCGGCCGATGTCGCAGCTCATGTTCTCGATATCCAGCGAAAAGGCCATCACGTACCAGCCGTTCCGCCTGTCTTCGGTGTCGATCGGAAAATACTTGATTTGTGGGAGGTCCTTGACGGCTTCGATGATGATCTGCGCGTTGCGACGACGCCTCGGCATGTTCCACGTATCCATCCGATCCAGCTCGGCCAGGCCGATGGCCGACTGCATCTCCGTCATGCGGTAGTTCCAGCCAACCATATTGTGGATATACGGCAGCTTCTGCTCGATCTCCAGCAGGTTGAGCCGCTCCTTCACGTCATAGCCGTGATCGCGGAAGCTGCGGGCGGCCCAGGCCAGGTCTTCGTCATCCGTGGTCACCATGCCGCCTTCGCCGCCGGTGGTGAAGGTCTTGTTCTGACAGAAACTACACGCGGAAATGTCCCCAAGCGTTCCGGTCTTCTTGCCTTTGTAAGCGCCTCCGAAGGCCTCGGCGTTGTCCTCGATGACGAACAGGCCGTGCTTGCGGGCGAATTCCACCAGCGGGTCCATGTCACAGACGTTCCCGTAGAGATGGATGGGCATGATCGCTTTCGTCCGCTCGTTGACGAGCTTAGCCGCGGATTCAATGCTAATACAATGGTCGTCGATGTTGACGTCTGCGAAGCGCGGAATGGCCCCGGCCTGGACAATCGAGAAGCTGCTGGCGATGAACGTGTAAGAAGGCACAATCACCTCGTCGCCCGGCCCGATCCCCAGGGCACTCAAGGCCGCGTGCAACGCCGAGGTCCCTGAAGACGTGCTGACGGCAAACTTGCTGCCCTGCCACCGGGCGAACCTCTTCTCGAACTCCATGCCCCTCGGCCCGGTCCAGTAGTTGACCTTTCCGGAGCGAAGGACCTTCTCCACGGCCTTGATGGCCTTCTCGTCGAATTGCGGCCACGGAGGGAGCTTGTGGGTCACCGCCTTGGGCCCGCCGTCGATCGCCAATCTGTCCGCCATGACACGATCCTTTCCTTGAACGGCTCGTTTGTGAGGATCTTATCCCAAGCAGGCACGGAACGCAATGCGACTCAGACAGGCGTGAATGATAACCTGGGACCTCAAGCCTGCATGACATCGAGCGGCTGAAAACGATTGCCGAGCACCGGCTCACTGTCGAAACCGAGCCATCGGTCGAGGACGGTGGCGTAGACCTGGCGGAAATCGGTGTGGAACTTCAAACCGCCGTTGTCCAGGTCGGTGAGACTCGGATGCGGACCGACCAGGCCGCCTTTCAGCTTTCCGCAGGCGAGGAAGATGGGAGCCGCACCGCCGTGCCCCGTCCCACGGCGACCGTTCTCCTTGACGGTCCGGCCGAACTCGGAGAAGGTCATCAGAAGCACTCGATCCAGCGAGTGATCCCGCTTCAAATCGTAGACAAAAGCCGCCACCGACTCGGCCAACTGGTACAACATAGCGCAGTGATTGCCGAGCTGATTCGCGTGATTGTCGAAACCGCCGATCCCCCCGCCGCCAAGCTCGGCGAAGAAGATGCGGATCCCGATATCGGCACGAATGAGCTGGGCGATCGCGTGAAGATCGTTGGCCAGCCCGAACGATGGATAATCCGCAGTCTTCGCAGTTGAGTTGACGACCGATTCGATCCGCTTGCTCTTGGCGCGAGCATCCAGCGTGCTTTGCCGCAGGAACTGAAGCAGCATGTCATCGGTTCCAGCGCCGGCGGGCTCGGATACGCCGCTCGCTCGGTCGGGCATCGTTCGAATGGTAAAGTCCTGTGCGGACCGGATGCAGGGGACGATGGCCCGCTCGGCATTCAACGCGAAGGGCCGGGCGATGGGACCGACGAAGACAGCCGTGGTGTCCGTATTGCCGGCGTCCCGGAAACCGTCCGCCACACGGCCGAGCCAACCGGTCTCGCGTTCGGGCCGCTGCGGGTCCGCACTGTGCCAGATCCGCATGGCGCGCTCGTGCGACTGGTCCGGGTCCGGACAGCCTACGCCCTGGACGATGCTCAGGTATCCGTCCTTGTACAGTCGCAGGAACGCTTCCATCCGCGGATGAAAGGCCAGCGTCGAGTCGATCTTGTGCAGCTCGTTCGTCGGCAAACGCAGGGTGGTCCGGTTTCGGGCGTACTCGTCGTCCGCGTATGGAACGACGGTGTTCAGGCCGTCGTTGCCGCCGGTGAGCTGAACCACGACGAGAACCGTGTCGCGATCACCGTGTTGCGACGGTGTAGCCGCCGCCGAATCGGCCAGGAGATGTGAGGCAGCCGGTCCCAGGGTCATCAGTGTCGAGGCCCCCAAGCCGGCCCGCAGGAAATCTCGTCGAGTGGTAGACATGATATTTGCTCCCGTCTCTAAGCCAGGTGATACTCCGGCTGAGTCACGATCGAATGCGCGAAGTGACGCAATGCAGTTTCCGGCTTGACCGCGCTGCCTGTCGCCGACGCCTGCAACCGCTCAAGAAGACGCGTGCGAGCATCCGGCTCAAGATCGCCTTGCAGGAACAGCTCCAGCACGAATCGCCCGGCGGCTTCGATCGTCGCATGTCCATGCCTCTGTGCCACAGTCCATGGGTCGAGCTTGCCGCCGTAAGGGTCCCCTTCTTGCACAAGCGCCGCCGAGAGATTGCACCGCCTTACCATCGCAGCGGCGTCGATCCAGTAGCGCCCGCCGGTCCAGCCCTTTAACGTGGGCGGATGGCACAAGTCCTGCCCCAGGCCGGCCACGTCTTCCGCAAGCCGCGTCGTCGAGACCATTCCTTCCAGTGCGTTCACGATGCCAACCGCATACTCCACCGGGCATTTGATCCGCCGTCGATACGCCCGCGACGAGAAGAACAGGTTGGACCGCAGCATGGTTTCAACAATCCGTGAGATGTCGTAGTCCTTGGCGAACGACTCCGCCAACGGTGCGATCAGCGTCTCATCGGGCTCTTGTGTCTCGCTGATGAACCAGCGGTACAGTTTGCGAACCAGCGTGCGAGCCGTGGCCGGCTGTTCCAGCACGATCCCGACGACGTCCTCGTCCGCGAAGTTGCCCTCTCGGCCGAGGATCCGCTTGGCTGTCTCGTCGTGCTCGTGCTCGATATAGCGGAGCCGATTCCGCGACACGAACCAGCCCGTGAAGGCCCTGGCCGCCTCGCGCACGTCATCCTCGGTGAAGTTTCCCTCGCCCAGGGTGAAGGTCTCCATAAGCGGCCGGACAAAGCTCTCGTTGGGAGCGGCCTTACGATTCACGTCGGCCCCGAGCCAGAGGAGCAAGGCCGGATCGCGCGAAACCGCCCGCAGTAAGGCGTCGAAGGAACCCAGTGCGTGACGACGCAAGAGCCGAACGTGCGCTTGCATCAGCCGGGGGTACAGGCCCACGCCGTTCGTGGCGAAATGGCCGTGCCAGAACAGGGTCATCTTTTCCAGCAACGGATGCGGCGTCTCGATCATGCGCCGCAGCCACCAGGCCCGCAGCCCGTCCACCGACGCGGCAGCGTCGTCCTCATAGCCGTCGTGTGTACGATTGAACGCATCAACATCGGCCTCGGGCGCAAGCAATCGGTCCACGGTTCGCTGCGGCCCTTCCGAGAGCGCCTGCTGAAGCTGTTGCCAGTCGGCCCCGAAAGCGGCCCGCCTGTAGAGATGCGCGGCCAGCGCGAGAGTCCAGGGCCGCCGGGCGTCGGGCTCGTACGCGGCCCAGGCCCAGCCGGGATCGGTCCGCTCGCCAACGACCGCCGGGCTAAGCACACCGCCATCGTTCTTGCGTGCAGCCATCAAAGTTACCTTTCGCCGCGCTGTGTTGTGCCCCGCGATGCGACCCGCGATTCGCTGTTCGGGTCACCCGTCGGCTGCGGCACGTTCAATCTCATTTGCAGCCCCACCTGCGTCAGGCCTTTGTCCGTGCCGATGCTCAGCCGGGCTCGATCCACGAACTTCACCAGGGTAATCAGCAGATCGATCCCTGCCTCCGCATCCTCCTGCGTCTTGCCCTTCTTGACCATATCCCCGCGGACCAGCGCCTCGCGGTTCGCCCGGAGGATCGAGGCGGCCTGGACACCGTCGATCTCGAGCGCGCTGTGCGTCTCGGCCAGCGGCGTGACCTTCCCAGCTTTTTCCCGACCCAAAGCCTCGATGAGGTCGCGAGCGAGGTCGTCGGTCGAGCTCAGGATCAGATACTCGCCGGGCATGGCCAGAGCCGGGCGGAAATTGAATCGCATGTCCAGTCTCGTTTTGTCCTCGACGTCCGCGGTGGAGAAGTAGGCCACGGTGAACTTGGCGTCTCCGTGGACGGGCCGATCGATGATCAGCCCGGGCAGCGCCTGCTGGCCGCGAGTGAAGTTGATCAGGCCCACCGCCTTCTGCCAGGCCTCCTCGACAACAGCGCCGAACTGCTCCGGGCGGCGCAGCCGCAGCACCACGGCAAACGCGGGCAGCTTCAACTGCGGCGTTCCGATGGCGGGATCGTATTGCTGCTCGGCGAGCACGACCCGGATTTCCGGCTGCGTTTCCGCCAGGACCTCGTTCGTGAGGTCGCGGCCTGTGAAGAAGATGCCCATCATGTTCTCGAAGAAGATCAGCCCGGACGTCCGCTCTGGAAAGAGATCGTCTTTGGCCGCGTAGAAACTGCGCAGGTCGCGGTACAAACTCAACGCCGCAATCCGCCGCGGCACGGCAAGGTTCGGCCAGACGCCCTCGTTGGCCTTCTGCGGCACAGCAAACCCCGCCGAACCGGTCGACGCAGCGACCCGGCCATCGGTCACCGCGCGAAACGTCACGGTCTTATCCGGAGCCCCCTCCTTGACGTGCAGCCCCAACGCCAGCCAGTTCGAGCTGCGAAACGATTCGCTGATCCCGGCGAAGATCAGCGCCGCCAAAGGATTCGCCTGCGACTGCTCCAGAAGACCGGCGATCTGCGGGAGACTCAGCAGCGGCTTGAGGTTCACGAACGCGGTGGCCGCCGCTTCCGGGTCGGCGGTCCGCCGGGCCGCCTGAAAGGCCGGGCTGTCCGCCAGGCATTGTCCACCGTTCTGCGCCTGGAGATCGAGGACGGCTTTGAGACCTTCCGAGCGATTGGCGAAAATGAATCGCTTGCCGATGATGGCATGCGCCTCTTTTCCGTCGAATGTCCATACCGTCACGCCGCCGTACTCCTTGGAAACCACCGTCTCCGCCCGACCCTGGTTCCGGGCCTCCGAACGAGCGATGTTCATGAGAGTCTCGTGCAGACGTTCGAGGAGGCTTTCATCTTCCGCATCGATGATCGCCACGACGGTATCTTCCGGGCAGATGGCCAGGGTGACCCCGCCTCCGGTCAGTCGGGCCAGGCCGGTCCGCCAATCCGTCTCCAGCGTAGTTTCCAGGTAGCTGATGACGCCGAGAAATTCCTGGAACTTGGGCTTCGACGACTGCTGCCGGTAGAGCGGCAAGGACTTGATCGCCTGAGTCATCTCTTCATCGGTCAGCAGATCCAGCAGGGCCTTCGGCCGGGACAACTGCAGGCAGATCACCGCGTCCTGCGGGATACACTGAGCGGGCGGCAGCGGCGTCTGCCCCATCATCCGCGTCGGCGGCACAAGAACAGAAATGACAAGACTCAACACAACTCCGAGCTTCACAGGCATGTCGCACCTCCGGAACCGATCATGACGATCATTCTCATTCCACCGCCGGCCGAACCCGTATAATACAGCATTTCCACTCCCCCGTAAACCCGCAACCACAAAAAACCGGGATCCCCCCGCCGCCAGCCTCGCCCACGACCCATTCTCACGCGGCCATCGACCCGGCTCCACATCCCTGGCAGGCGAATGTCATCCGTGTTCCAGGATCGTCCTAATACTCAACGTCGACAGTCGTGAATCTCTCGCTCACGACAACGCGATTTTCCAGTTGAATTGGGCACGAGGATAAGGTAGTGTATAGGGAATCCAAGACCATCGAATTGTGGCAGAAGCCGCCGTTTGACCTTACCGCCGGCGCCCCGGCGGGCGAGGCCGCCACGCTCAAGACGGGCGCGTACTACGGGGAAGAAAATCATGGAGACCGAGACGGAGTGGAGCAGAGCCGATCTGCCGGCCGACAAGGGCGCCGAGAGCTGCCTGCTGGGCCTGATGCTCGTGGAACCGGGGAAAATCGGGAAAGTCCTCGAACGGATCAACGAAAGCGCCTTCTTCTACCCTGCCCACAAGCTCATCTACAGAGCCATCGTAGCCTTGTTCACCAGCGCCTGGAGGGACGGGCAGACCCCCGTGGGAAGCTTCAGCGTCCTCGATGAGCTCAAACGCATGGGCAAGCACACCGAAGAAGATACCGACGCGGAAGACACCAAAGTCAGCGAGTCCTATTTGCAGCAGGTCGTGGAGTCCGCACCGGAGATCGCCAACGTCGAGTACTATGCAGAGCTCGCTCTGGAGTACAGCAGGGACCGCGAGCTGCTGATCATGGGCACGGACATCGAGCGAATCATCAACCAGCCCGGACGGCCCAATGAGAAGATCCAGCACATTCAGGAGCGTGTCCTGCGGCTCGAAGCCCTGAGCACCGACAAGAAGGTCATCGGCTTCGGCGACAACCTCATTCAGCGGGCCCAAGCCCTCCAGGGGGACTCCCCCGGGCGCATCGACTCCGGGTTCATGGCCATCGACCATAAGACCCGCGGCTTCTATCCGGGCGACCTGATCGTCGTCGGCGCCCGCCCGTCAATGGGCAAGACCTCGCTCGCCCTGAATATTGCCCTGAACGTGGCGAGAGCCGGCACCGGCGTCCTGTTCATCAGCCTCGAAATGGCCGCTCAGCAAATCCAGGACCGCGCCTTATGTATGCTGGCGGGACTGTCTTTCTCCGACGTCCGACACAACCCGGGCCTGGCCGAAGCACACAAGCAAGCCCTGTTCGAAGCCGCCCAGAAGTACGAACGAGAGAAGCTGCCTTTGTTCATCACCACCGCCGGACATACGCCCGCACAACAGACGGTGCTCCTGAAGCAGTATCGGCAGGGACACGACATCGGCCTGGTGATCATCGACTACCTGCAGCTCATGATGGCAGACCAGAGGCAGCAGGACCTGTGGCACACCGGAGCGGTATTGAGCCGAGCCATCAAGAGAATGGCCCAGACGGAAGAAGTGCCGGCGATCGTCGTCAGTCAATTGAGCCCTGAGCCTGAAAGCAGAGAAAACACACGCCCCCACATTTCCGATCTTCGAGAATCCGGGTCCACCGACCAGGACGCCGACGTGATCATGCTGCTGTTTCGTGAGGACTACTATCGCCGATACGACCTGAGCTATGGCCCCACGGAGACCTGTGAGATCGATCTCGCCAAGCAGCGCAACGGTCCCACCGGCCTGATCAAGCTCACCTTCGACAAGAGGACCATGACGTTCACAGACTACGCGGGCGCGTACTGAGAAGCCTGAAGCGTCAGCCTGTGATTCACGGAGTTGTCCTGGACGCCCTTCGGGAAAAGTGTGCGCCAGAACGTCGTGGCGGGCTTTCTACTACCGGTCCTGTCGAACCAGATCAGATTTCCTTCCACTGCCCCGGGATCGGGACGGGGAACCAGCCGTCTTTGTCGGCTTTGACGGGGACCGGACTGTTCTCGTTCAGATCGTCGAGGTAATCGCAGAACTGGAAGCGTGACTTCATCATGTCGTCCCAGGTGACGGTCTGGCCCGTATGACAGGCCGCGCGGCCCATCAATGAGGTGAGATCCGAGTAGACGGCGCGCTTAACCTCATTGTGAGACCGGTCCTTGCGGATGTTCTCGATGAACACGTTCCACTCGTACTGCCACGGACTGAATGCGTCCTTGGTGGGCGTCCAGGCGATGTTGTCCTTATTGATACGTTGGTCCTTGAACATATGGACGGTGGCGGCGTGGGTCTGCCCGGAGAACTGGGCGGCGCACTTCGTGCCGTGGACGTACGTGGCGAAATCGCCGCGGGTCTTGTTGATCCGGCGGAACCCGCAGAACGCCTTGGTTCCGTCGGCGAACGTGTACTCCATCGAGTAGACGCCGATATTCTGCCCGTGGTCCTCGCTCCGTGGGACACGGCCGCCCAAGCCGTGCGCCTCGACCGGCCAAGCGTCCTTGATCCAGCAGCACTCGTCGATCTGGTGGATCAAGTTGTCCACCATGTGGCCCGAGCCTACCCAGAAAAGGTGGATTCGGCCGAACTGGAGCTGGCTATTCAATTTGTTGGCGTTGTCGCCCTGATTGCCGAGCCATCCGGCGCCGCCCAGGCGGTTCGCGCGGATCAGCGTGATCTCGCCCATGGCGCCGTCGCGAATCTTCTCGATCAAGGCTTGCCGGGCGGGCGAATGGCGACACTGGACCCCGGCCAGGACCTTGACGCCCTTTCTCTCGGCTTCTTCACCCGCGCGGAGCAAGCGGTGCAGGCCGCCCGGATCGGAGGCGAACGGCTTTTCCATGAATACGTTGATGCCCTTGCGGATCGCGTACTCGACATGCACGGGCCGGATGTAGGACCGCGTCGTGCACATGGCGATATCGCCGGGCCGGAGGATGTCGATAGCCTTGCGGTGAGAATCGAAGCCGAGGAACTTGCGCTCCGGCGAGACGTCGATCTTATCGCCGAACTTCTGCTTGAGGGCGTCGTACGACTTGGCCATGCGATCTTCCCACAGATCGGCCATGGCGTAGAGCTTGATCGGCCCGCCGCCGGGAACGGACAGGGCGTCGCCGACGGCCCCGGTGCCGCGTCCGCCGCAGCCAATCAGCGCCAGGCGAATGGTATGATCTTCGGCAGCGAAGGCCCGGGGCGCCAAGCCGCCCAACACGGCCGCACCGGCGGCAAGCGAGCCACCCTGTTTCAGGAACTGACGACGGTTGACGATGGAGTTGTCATTCAGTTGCGTCATGTCTGTCTCCTCGGTCGATGATTGGACTATCCAAACGGCCCCTGTCTGCTTGCGCCCCGGAAAACCGGGGTCCAGACCGCGATTGTACCCCCGATTCGACATCAGTGCCACCGGTTTTCACGGCCTGCTCATGTCCACCACATCCCGGCGGCGGGCCTCGGGCGTGACCTTTAGCGACCGGAACTTGCCATCGCGGTGTTCGCCCTCGACGATGGTTCGCAAAGGTGCGTGCAGCTTGAAGTCCACGTCCCATCCCTTGGGCCATGCGGGCAGCAGGAAGATCTTTCGACCGTCCGTCTGCATCAGCATGGATTGAAACGTCTTGAGCAACACGCCGCCGTGGCACTGGTCGGGCGTCCAGTCGTAATTCGGACCCCAGAAGGCGACGAATCGTTCACGGGGATCATGATGGCGGGCCCGGTCCAGGAGCCCTTTGCATGCGTCGTCCGTAAGACCGAGGTAGGCCATGAAGATGTCGTCCTGCCGCCAGCCGCGGTGGCCCTTATCCCAGCGATGCCTCAGGGCCTCGATGCCCCATTCAATGTTCTCGCGGCCCACTCCGATCAGCCGGAACGGAAAGACGGCGTAGAGTTCCGGGTTCTCGATATTTCGTTTCATCTCGAATCTCTCGGCCGGCGACAGGGCCTTGCCCCCTTCCACGTCGCGCAGCGGAAGAGGCGGCAGCTTATCGCGAAGCCTGCGCCAGAGCTCCCGCTCGCCGGCAGGCACCGCGTCCTGTGGCAGCGCGAGCAGCCGCTCCGTCACGGCCATGCAGCCGGCAAGCTCGGGCATCGGGTTCGTGCAGTCCCACCACGTCTCAACCGCCTGCGACGGGTGCATCACCAGCGTGCCCCGGTCGTCGGTGCCGTAGTGCTGGTCGAAGAAAATCAGGATCTCATGGGCAAACGGAATCGCCGTGTCGGTCAGGAACTCGCGGTCGAGCGTGTGCTCGGCGTAATCGAGCATCAGCCAGCACAGCTCCAGGCCGCCGACCCATTCCCACTTGTGGTACCGGCTCTCTTGCAGCTTGTCGGTGCGCTGCTCGAAGGGCGTCCAGCCGTACGTCTCGCTGAAGATCGCTCCCCAGAAATAGATGCACTCCGGGAGAAACGCACCGTCGTGCCCGCAGTAGAGCTTCGTGCGATACTTCGAGAGCTCCAGCACCTCGCCGGCGTACATCCGCCACAACGGCTCCATCAGATCGTAGTCGCCGGAGGTGCACATGCTGAAGTACGGTAGGCGCGTGTTCTGCCACCAGTAGCCCGGCCCCCAGCGACGATAGTCCGGATCGTCGTTGCCGCCGGCCGGCACAGTGAAGAGGCTGCCGTTAAACTTGATCGGATACGCGCCGCGCCCGGCGCAGGCGCTGATGAAGCGCTGCAGGTGATACATCCGGCTGACGTAGGCGGCTTCGTCACGGACCGCTTCGCCCGAGTTGTCGGCAACAAGCTTGCCGTTCACATACAGCCGGCAGCCGCTCGCCGCCGAGTCCGCGACCGCCGCCACGTGCGTCCAACGGCCGGCCGGGACCGCATCATTCAGGTTCAGCTCCGTCGGGCCGCAGATGAATCGCAGGCTGTTGCCCGGATACGTATCGAAGAGAAAGCCGTCTCTCTGGCCCGGGGTAATCTTGTCGACGATCCGAGCGCCGCCGCCGGGCAGCTTCTCCGGCCTGACCCACGCTTCGATGGTGAACCCGTCGGCGAAGGTCCACGACGCGGAATCCGCCACCCGCCCGGGCGCATTGCCGGCCCACAGCAGCGATGGCGACCCAGGGACGGCGCTGCCGCGATCCAGCTTGGCCAGCTTCTGGATCTGCGAGTCGTCCATTGGTTCAGTGAAAAGGCTCACACGACCTATCTCACCTGCGAACCGGTTGCCGCCGTGCTGGTCAAGGCCGATCCGCACGGAATGACCGTTCGACGGGACGATGGAATCCGCCCCCGCTGGCTCCGCCTCGGGATTCGTGCGGGCTCGAATCCAACTGCGGTCCCAGAACCGGGCCCACCATTGCTCGTGGGCCTCACGGCATTCGCCGAATTCCTGCGACTCGACGCGATCAATGGTCCGCTCGATATCGGCTAACCACTGGGCCGGCTTCGCGGGATGCCGCGTGAGGACATACACACTGAACCGGTGCGTAGCCCCGGCGGGTGAACGCAGACGCAGGTCGTCCAGCCGCTCGCCGGCGGCGGCGGTCACGACGGCGCCGAACGTGCGGTCGAGCAAGGGATCGGCCTGCTTGAAGCCGGTCAATCCCTGCACCTCGGCCAGCAACTGCGGACCGACCGACTTGATATTGTGATGGTACCACCCGATGCGACCACGCTGCTCCGTCAGGATGGTGTCGGGCTCAATCACCATGGGTGCCTGCCGCTTGTCGGGCAACTTTCGATTGAGAAGCACATCGCTGGTCTGCAGTTCGGTCAGTTCATGCTGCTTCGTGCGCCACAACTCGATGACCGCCGTCGCTTCGAGCGGCGAGGCGCTTTCGGCCGTCACATGGATGACCGGATGATGCGCGTCCACCCAGACCTGCACGCCCGTTCGCTGCGCGCCGTCGCCGGCCTCGACTTTCAGCGTGCCGTCGCGCAGGCTCAGCGTCTGGCGGAACGGCCGGCCCGCCGCGAACGGATTCGGCTCCAGTCGAATGCGCACAGCGCCGACCTTGACGAGGCGCGCATTATCATCCCAGGCGTCAGTCTTGCTGATGAAGAACTGAACATCCCCTTCCGACGTGACCCATGCGTTGAGCCCAATGTCGCCGTTGCCCAACGGCATCGAGCCATGGTGATCGGCGCTCGGCGTGTCCCACACGACGTTGTAGTCCTCAAGGACCTGAGCCGCATTGGCCCCCTCTCGCTCGCCCGGCGCGAAGAGCAAAAACTCCCAGATCGTCGGGCCGTCGGCCGCCTTCAGCACATTCAGACGGACTTTCTGCGCGCGGATCGGCTCGAACTTCAGTTCCAGGTCCTTGCCGATCTTGCCGCCCCGCGCGAACGTTTCCCATCGCCCGTCGCGATCGACCTGCAGCTCGAACTGCTCGACGCGGTCGTACGCTTCACTGAGAAGGGCGCGGCTGATGGTCTGGGGCTCGCCCAGATCGACAACGAGCCAGGCTTGTCGGACACCTCCATCGCAGGCCCATCGCGTCTGCGCGTCGCCGTCGAAGGCCATCTCGGGTCCGTACTGCCGGTTGTTCTGATAGACATTGGACGCAGCAGCCGGCCTGCCGCGGGCCAGGGATTTGCCGGCGTCCGGCGGCAACTCCGGCGGAGTGCCCGATTCCTGACCGCCGGCGGGCGGATGGCCCTTCTTCGTGAGTTTCGTGTTGAGCGCCGCGCGCTTGGCTTGCGGCACCAGCGACTCCCAATTCGTGAGGGGCTCGATATCGGCCACGGCTGAATCCGTGCGGCATCGCAACGTCACGATCTGCTGCGGCCGAACCGCGAATCGGTAGCCCGGCCCACCGGTCAACAACTTGCGGCGGCCGCCCACCAGGTCCGTCAAGGCGGTCTCGCGGTGCGGCAGGTGCAGCGCCACCTCCGCGTCGCCCGCTACGCCCAGGCACTCGACGAGCCGCAGCTCGATCTCATCGGCCTCGCGACGCATCGCCTCGACGATCACGTTGTCCGACGTTTGCAGAAACGATCGCGGCGCGGCCTTGGCGACACCCTCGGCCACGACGGCGGGACAGTTGAATTCCCACGCCATCTGCGGGATGCGCGCGCTGCGCCAATCGCCGTCGTGTGCGACGAGGGCATATGAGAATGTGTGTCGGCCCTGCCCGCTGAGCCACGCGCAGGGGTAGCCCATGTAGATGTCCTGTGCGTTCAGCAGGAAGAGCACCGGCGTCCGGCCGGCCTGCTCGGAGGATTCGTTGCGAGAGAGCTCGCGCCCGGGCAGACCGCGATCGAGGATCGCCACGCCGCCCCGCTCGAACTGATAGTGCGACCAGCGAATGGCGGGCACGATCCCCTCGGCATAGCCGGCGAGGTCCGGGTCGCGCTTGTCCCACGCGCCGTGCGAGAAGCCGTAGGGGATGCCGCGCCGCGTCTCCAGAATCGGCTGCGCAAGCGGGAACTCGGTGACAACGACGGTCTTGTCGGGGACATCGTTCAACTCAACATCGAAGTCAATCCGCGGGTGGTTCTTGTAGAAGTGCAACGCCTGCCGCTGACGACCGCCGCCGAAAAAGGTCGAGTCGATCTGCACGACGGTTGCGAGCGGACCGTCGCTGACGTGGATGTCCGGCTTGAGTTGGCTCGAATCGGCCAGACGTTTCCGTCGGTTGCGCCGCGGCGTGTTGTGGAAGTCGCCCGCTTGCTCGGCCACGAGCAGGATCGGGCCCGCAAGCACTTCGCGCCCCGAGGGCTTGAGCTTCAGACTCGACAGAGCGCCGGTCTCCGCGTCGATTCGCGCCTGATAGTGTGCCGTCTCGATCACGTCGGGCAGCTCAACCGGTTTGGAGGCCGGCGCTGCGGAGGCAACAGTCTCCAGCGTAAGGACACCGGTCGAAGGCAGCGTAGCCCGGCAGAGCGTGCTTCCGTCCTCTTCAGCCTGGCACAGTGTGTCGGCAAGAGTTGTCCCTGCCGGCAAATTCAGGCGGATCGGGTCGGTTCGCGGCCAGTTCAACGGATTGAACAGGCCCAGGCAATCGCCCCGGCCCGCTACCTGTCGCAGTGCCGCATTCGCGGCGCCGGCGGAAATGGCTTCTACCGACTCGAACCGGTCGCGGACGTCCCACGATTTGTCGTGCTTGAACACCATGCCGCCGGCCGCCCCCCAGAGTGTGTTGCGGTCCATGTTCAGCAGCATCAGCAGCCACGCGTGATACAGCGGCTGCGCAGGGTAGCCGTAGTCACCCGTCAGACTCGCCACCGCGGCCAGCATCTCCGCGGTTTGCAGGCCATGCTCCGCCCGGCGGTACCACGTCTTGACCCTGGGACACTCGATCCAGAAGGAGGTCCAGCTCGGCCTGGCGCCGCTGCGGTTGACGGGCAGCTCGATCCGGCCCGAGCGGATATCATCGAGCACGGCATCCACATAGGCGCTCAGCCCGGTGAAACGCAATTGCGTCTCGGGCGCGACCTGCTTCCATTGTCCCAGGAAGGTCGATGGGTAATCCGCGCAGGCCGGCGCAAGAGAGTAATCGCCGTGGCCGCCCAGCACGAGCACCGGCGCGCCGGCGGGCGTGCGGGCGCTCCGCGCTCGGGCATCCTGCAGCAGCTTCTTCACCGCCTCCGTCGTAAGTGACGATCGCGTGTTGAATACGGGACCCCAGTCGGAATAATGGCCGGGCGAGAGCGCCAGGCAGCGAGAGCCGTCGGGGGCCTCGAGCCAGTGCATCGTCTTGCCCGTCGGGTTGTCGCGCGTATAGACCATCGCGTCCAGGCCGAGGCCGGAGACGATCTGCCCCATCTGCTCGTGGACGCCCGTCACGTCGATCGTCCAGGCAAAGCGCGGACGCGCGCCCAAGACCTGCTGCTGCCAGCGCAGGCCCTCGACGCCCATCTTCACCAAAGCCTCGCCGCCTGAGAGGTTGATCGTCGGCTCCAGGAAGAAGCCGTTGACCAGCTCGACGCGGCCTTCGCGAATCCGCCGCTTCAATTCCGCCACGCGGTCGGGATGGAAATTCAGGATGGCGATCATCGTATTGCACTCGGACAGTGCGAAAGCATAGTTCGGATCGTTGCGCACGCGGTCGAGATGGTCGAGGTAGCTGTTGGCGCAGTAGTTGCGCTCGGTGGACCAGTCGGTGAGCCACCCGCAGCTCGCCGGATGAAAATTCGGGACGACGAAGATCTCCGCCGGGACATTCGCTTGAGCGGCGAAACCGCAACTCGCGAACAGCAACACCGCAGCAAAAATCAGGACCCTCGCGCTCATGACTCTCTCTCCATTGGAAAAACAGGATTGCACATGATTGTCGGAATCGGCGGACGGTCAATCAACGTGAAAGACCTCGTCCATGCCGGCCCACCATTCGCCTTCGGCGCGGTCCGCCAGCGGCTCCTGACAGGGCATACAGACCTTCCACCACTTCTGTGTTGTCGGGTCGGCCGCCATCCTGGCCATGTCCGCGTCAAAATCGCGGCCCGTATACTCGAAGTAGCTAAAGAGGTAATGATGCCCGTCCGGAAGGCGGCGAAGATAGATCGAGTAGTTGCGTATGTTGCATTCGGCGATCATCTTCAGCACGTCGGGCCAGACCGCCGCGTGCAGTTGCTTATATTCCTCGATCTTCTCGGCTTTCAGACCGATGACCGTCCCATATCGTTTCATAGCGTCCACCTACAAATCGTGCGTTTTCGCACAGCATCATTAGGCGAGCGGAGACGCCCGCCCTACTTCATTGTCCCGTCGGTTATTGGCCCAGGTAGTTTCCATAGGTCAGGGCCAGCACGGCCGCACCGACGATCAGCAGCGCAATGACCATCGCCCCTTTCGTGCGGGCGCTGCGGCCGTGCCATTCCCGCATCACGATCCCCGCCAACGAGCTGAAGAGGATCAGCATGAGCATGTGAATCGCCCAACTGGAGAACTTGAACTGGCCCATGCGCACGTGGGCGATGCCGTAGAAGAGGAATTGCCCGTACCACATGCAGCCGGTCACAAGGGCCATGAGGTAGTTGATCGACAGCGCGCCGGCCGTTGCGTCCGTCGGCCGACGGAACTCACCGAACGTCTTCTGCGAGCGAGCGAGGAACAGGCAATAGACAGCCGTCGTCACGAACGCGCCGGTATTGGAGAAGATGTAGACCACGTTGGTCTGCCAGTGGCCGGCCCCGAACTTCGCGGCGGTCTCGGCAATCGGTCCGCCGGCGTCATTGACGGCGATGCCGTAGACGGCGGAGAACACCCCGGCAATGCCACATAACAGCAGCCCCTTGCCCAGGGCAAACGGCTGGGCGCCGGCGTCGGTCTTCTGCTGCAGCTCCTTTTCCTTGAGCCGGCCCGCCAGGCCGCACATCAGCGTCCCGAGCAGACCGACGAACACGCCGCTCATCACCCAGCCGGAGCCAGGCTTGTCCAGGATGCCCGCCAGCGATCCCTTCAGGATCGGACCGGCCAGAGTCCCCAGCACGCAGGAGATGCCGATCGCGATGGCGTACGTCAGCGAGTAGCCTATGTAGCGGATGGCTATGCCGAACGCGGTGCCGCCGATCCCATAGACCGCGCCTAAAACGAACGTCCCTAACATGGCGTACGGGGGTGCCGCGCGCAGGACCTCCCCCAGATCCGGAATCGTCCACCAGGCAACGACGATCGGCGCCAGGACCCAGCAGACGGAGGCCTGAGCGAGCCAATAGGTCTGCCAGGACCAGCCGCGCAGCTTCTGCTGCGGTGTGTAGCACAGCGCGGCGAGACACGCACCGACGGCATGCAGGGCCGTTCCGAGAATGGGATTGACGACAACGTCGGCCATAGAGGTCTCCTTACCTGCCCGCCGCCCCGGGTCTGTTACGCGGTTCCGTTAAGATCTTCGTCGAATTCGCCCAGATCGAGCGGATAGACCCCATGCTTGCGAATCAGGCCAACGACGTAGTCATAGGTTCGGCCGGAAACGCCGCTGGTGACGGAGTGGTCCGACTGGAGAATCAGCCCCCCGCCTTTGGCGGCATTGAGCTTACGAAGAATCTCGGTCCCGAGGGCCACGCGATCGCCCCGCTCCAGCGCCTGGACGTCCAGGTTGCCGCAGAAACCGATGCGATGACCGTATCGACGCCGCAGGTCGACGACGTCCATGCCGGCTTTGACTTCGAGCGGGTTCAACGCATCCACGCCAATCTCGATGAAATCCTCAACGATCTCCTTCACGCAGCCGCAGCCATGATAGATCACCGGCAGGCCGTTCGCGTGACAATGATCGACCATGGCCTTGACCCACGGCTTGAAATACGCGCGCCAGTAGCGCGGCGAAAAGAACATGCTCTTGCGATACGCGACGTCACCCCAGATGACGAAACCGTCGAGGCTGCCCGCCGCCGCGGCGATCGCCGCCTTGCAGCAATCGAGATAGAACGCGCCGATGCGATTGACGCACGCGCCGAACCGCTCGGGGTACAGTCCCATCCACAGAAGCGTATTCTCCTGGCCGATGAGCCGAGTGAGACATTCGTTGACCTCGATCATGCTGCCGAAGACGGGAAAATCGGCCCGGAGTTTCTTGACCGTCTCCACCCACGGCGGGGAATTGCGCTCGAATCCATCACCGACCCCGGCGATCTGGTTGTCGCCGGCGCCGAAGAACCGGCGGCGGTCGCAGGGGTCATCGAATTCGAAGGCTTCGAGCTTCTCGATCGTGTCGGTATCCCAGGACATCTGCTCCGGCATGGGCAGGTCCAGACGCTTGCGAAGGACAGTCTCAAAGCCGGTCTTGACCCACACCTCATTGGCGTCCTGGCGAATCGTCTCAAAGGCGCGGATGTGCGGGTCCATGTTGGGGATGGTGACGATCCAGTCGAGATCGTAGTAGGCGTAGGGGTCGGCGTCCGGCGGCAAGTTCAGCTCGCGCCGCCAGCGGTTCAGGAACCCGCCCCAGAAGAACTCGCCGACCGGCACGCGGTCCGGCTCCTCGTGTCGTAGCGCCTTGCGCACGCGGTCGAGCTTCGCCCGCGTCGAGGCAGGACGGCCCACTGAACTCATAGAACCACTCTTTCCATCCATGGCACTCCCAGAATACTCCCGACCGGGCCCCTTGTCCACCCCGGCCCGCGGCGCGGCGTCCCCGAATCATGAAGCCGGGGCAGGGCAACCTCGGGGTCACCCTGCCCCAGCCCACATGCCTTGCTGTAAACAGTCCGGCGCCGAGCGGCTTGTTAGAACGGCTTGGCGAACGGGACCGTCCGACCGGCCAACCAGGCGATCTCTTCTTGTGATAGCGTCCGGTTGTAGAACCGGGCATCGTCGATGAACCCGGTGAACCAGCGGCTCATCGTGCTGCCGTCGGTCCCCAGCCAGGCCCCGATCAGCCCGTCGCCCAAGATCACGCTTGCGGGCTCCTCCAGCGCCAGCGAGACTTCCTTGTGACCGTCAAGCCACAGGGCAAACTCGGTCTCGGAGACGGTGACGGCCACATGGTTCCACTGGTTGGGAACGACGCGGGATCTGCCGACCAGGTTGCCGCCTCCAGCGACGCCGTTGATGCCGCCGCTGACTCTGGCGTATTGGTATCTCCAGTGCAGGTCGCCCGCCTCCCAGCCGTCGCCGTGGAACGTGCTGGCGTAGTCCAGTTCTGACGTATCCACGGTCGAATTGACCCACATCGCGATCGTGAGCGTGTTTGTGGTGGCGGCCAGCGGAGGCACATCGACCGCATCGCCGATTCCGTCCAACGACACCACCTGCCCGCGTGCCGGATCATTGACGATCGCAGCGTCGCCGATGGCCGTGGCGTGGTTCGTGCCGGCCGAGTCGTTGAAGGTGCCGTCGAACCTATACCAGGCCGCCAGGCCGGTTGTGCCCGGATCGACCGGTGTGATGAACTCGCCGGCACGGGGATACAGCGCAATATCGTCGAAATACAGCGCGCCCAGGGGGCTGGCGCCGTCGGCGCCGACGGCGATGCTCGTGACATTCGCCAGATCCGCGCCGGTCGAGGCCAGATCGACGTTCCACGGCTGCCACAGGGTCCTCTTGATGTCCCCGGCTTCGCCGTTGTAGGGGACGTCCGTGTTGTTGATCTTCAGGTACATCTGTCCGGCGTTGTTCGGATCGCCGTGGAAGGCCAGCGACAGGGTCTGGATGCCGTGCTTCGTCCAGTTCTGCGGCGTATCGAACAGCCGCTCGGCCTCCGCATGGGTGACGCCGCCGACGTTTTCGTAGTAGAAATTCATCGACTGGGCCCCGTTGTAGACGATGTCCTGCTCGGCGAACGGCGCCTCAGGATTACCGACGGTGGAGCCGCCGTAGGCGGGATCGGTAATCCCGTCGAACCAGGTCTGCCAGATGGTCTCCTCGGCTTCCATATCATCCGTATAGTTCTCGAAGTCGTCCACCATCAGAGCTGGGCTGGTCGAGAAGCTCCAGACGTCGCTCTCCCAGGAGGCCGGATCCTCAGCCTCATTAACCTCGACGACCTTCCAGTAGTAGGTCTCTTCCAGGTTCAGGTCCGCCGGACAGCGAGGCTCGTCGACCGTATCAAGCAGAGACAACTCGTTGGGGTCGGTCCCGAGGAAGACCTGGTGCGAGGCGACCTGGCGCCCGGGACGCCAGCTCAACGTCGTCTGCGGGGCCACACCGGTTGCCCCGTCGGCCGGATCGGGCTCGCTGGCCGACAACGGCACGTACAGGAAGCGGACCTCGCTCAGGCCGTACTGTTGCAGGAAACCACCCCAGTTGCTCGTGATCGTGAGCCTCACATACTGGGCGCCGACGCCGCCGAAATCAACCGTAGTATCGGCCGTACAGGTGTCCGCACCGGGGGCACGGACGAACTCGAACTCACCGAGCACTGTCCAGTCGTTCGCATCGGTGGAATACTCAACCGTGACGTTCCTGGCGCCGAAGCCGACATAAGGTTCCATTTTCTGATTCGAGTTCCAGACTATCATCGTATCCAGTCGGTAGCTCTTGTCGAAGGCGTACTGAATCCAGGTGGGCTGCGGCGCGAAGGGGGCGCTGAGCCACATATCTGTGTCTTCGATCGAATGCTGGTCGTCGGCATTGAGGCCGGAGCCGTCGATGGTCTTCTCGGGCGCCGTATCCAGCGCTGAGCTGGAGGCTGTCGCCGTGATATTCGCGCCGGGAATGGGGCGGGCGTACGGCTCGACCGTGAAGCTCCAGACACCGCCCTTGAAGACGGTGCTGTCGGGCGGCGCATTGACTTCATCGACCCGCCAATAATAGGTCTGGCCGAGTTCGAGACGACCGACGTCGTACGTGTTGGCAGCCTGCCCCGGGCCGACCAGCACGCCCAGTGTATTGGTTGTGTCCGCGTCGTTGACGTCCGCAAAGACCGTTCCGAAATACACGTCATGCGTCGCGGCGAAATCGCCCGGCGTCCAGCTCAGAATCACATCCCGAAGCACGTCCGTGGCGCCATCCGAGGGCTGAGGATCCTGGGCGGCGCCGGGAACCATCCATTTCGTGTAGAGATACGCTTCCACGCCCTGGCGTTCCTCATCCGTCAGGGCACGATCGTAGATCAGCAGCTCACCGAGCTTGATCCCGCCGGCACGATAAGTCCGGTCGCGGGTCAACATGCTCGTCTCGACGTTTCCGGTCGTCACCAGGCTGATAATCGAGTAGTCGGTCGGCAGCACGGTGGCGGTGCCGTCCACCAGGACGCCATTCAGATAGGTCGAACCGTCACGGATGTTCGCACTGGCCCAGCCGCTGGCCCCGTCCCAGATCTGGTTTTGCTGGCCGCGATGGAAATGGTAGTTGTTGTCATCTCCGAGGAGGAAGCCATCGGTGCCGGCGTCCATTCCGCAGACCCAGAACACCGTCCGAACGTTGCTGATGTTCAGGGCGGCGTCTGAGGCGTCGCGGAACTGCATCCAGGGAGCGTCCGTGCTGTTGTAGATGGAGTCGCCGAAATCGACGATGCCCTTGCCGTTGAGGGCCCCGCGGACGTAGGTCGGCTGCAGGGCGGGGTCGGTCTGCTCAGCATAAGCGCCGGCGCCCGAGCGGTCGTTCCACCGGCTGACGTTATTTCCGGCCAGCGTGAGGTCGCCCGGCTTGGAAGCGTCGAGCCAAAAGACCAGGCCGTCGGTGACCGGGACCTGCGCGACCGCGGCCGGCGCCAGCCAACCCATCAGCACAACACCCATTGAGACAATCATCAACTTCTCGCTCTTGCACATGGCTATCCTCCTTCTTTCTCAGCACCCACATTGATCTTGTTCTGCGCGATGGAAGAAACATGTCACCTCATGCTATTCAGTCTGCGAAACCCTCCGGCTCACCCACGAGAGCCGGTTGCAGATATCCGCGTGCCTTGCCTCCTTGCCATGCCGGATTGCACATCGCGTCGCCGGGCCGGTCCTCACTGAAGCGCCCGGTACGCGTAAGCCTTCAGCATGAACTCGAAATCCTCCAACTCCTCATTATCCTGGGGAGGTCTGTAGAACGCAAAACTCGTCGGCTCGTGCAGAGCCTTCAGGTTCCACTCGATCAGCCCTTTGCCGAACCACCGGTGCATATCGACGTGGCCGTCCGCGAAGCTCAGCGTACTGCTGTTGTCGCGGTGCCAGATCCCGAACGGATCGACCCATTGCTTGGTCTTCGGCTGGATCACCCAGGAGCCCATGTTGTAGCCGCGCGGGTCGCACTCGGCCACAAAGACCAGCTTCGTCGCGGGCTGCTTGATATCCGTGTACTTCTTGCAGGGTTTGATCTCCCACATATCATCATCGAGCACGCCGTTCATGCCGCCGGCAATGGAGTACGTGCGATAGGCATGGCGATGGAACGGATTGTTCTTGCGTTTGTCGGACGGACACCGGTAGACTTCCACGTCCTTGACATAGGGCCACAGCATCCCTAACTTGATGTACTCCTTCTTCTCTTCCGCACTGGCGTTTTCCGGACCTGCCGGCAGGTAGACCCAGGGCCCGTCAATGAGCATGGCGACGCCTGTAACCTGTGGATGGCCGCCGACGAGCTTGGCGTCATTCTCGTCCTTGTACATCAACCAGGCGAGGGTCAGGGATCGGATGTTGCCGCGACAGTGCAGGCTGCGTGCCTGCTCGCGGGCAATATTCAAAGAGGGCAACAGGATAGCCATGAGCACGGCGATGATGGCGATGACGACCAGAAGCTCAATAAGTGTGAAAGCCCTTCTTCCCATTTTTGTCACTCCGGCGCACTTCCAGGTATGGGGGCCGCCACTGCCGTACCGACGGTCCGGGCTGTCTGCCTGCTCGACATCCGACATTATCGCTCTTATCGGCCCATTCGTCAACGAAGACCACTCGATTTTGCGTCTTTATTCTTCGATTTTTCGACACCGCGATTCAAGGCAGCCGTCGCCGAGATGCAAACGCACCCGACATCGACCCACACAGGACTGTAAGTCATTTTCGCTTCACGCTTTATATTTTCGATGCGGCATGATACAATATCAGCATCATTGGAGCCGATATCTGTCGATGTGGCCATTCGATCCGAGGGTTGGGGCGGCGCTATCTCTGCGAGGGTAGCCTCGGGAAACGACCGAAGAGGATGAGGAGATGGTAAAGGAGCCTATGCCGCAAACCATTCACCGAAGATGGATCGGAACGGCCTTTCTACTGGTCGCCCCGATCATCCTGGCAAGTTCGAGCGACGCCATCGGCCAACGCCGGATCCCGTATGCCTTTGACAACCAGGCAATCGGAAAAGAATCCTACATGGTTCGTCTGACGGACAATCTCCCCCCGGCCTCCAACGGCAATGACGGGGACCTGTCCACGATCGTCTTGACGACGGAGCGTACGGTGGACGGCTACTGGGAAGTGGACCTCGAACAAGAGTATGCCGTCTACCACGTCCAGGTCGATGCGGCCGACGGCTTCGGCGACCGAATGACGCACGCCACCGTGCGACTTTTTGACGAGGACCACGAGTCGGTATATAGCAGGGAGCTCGACGACTTGGGGACTCCGATCTTCTACGTGGACTGCCGCGGGCCGCGCCGCGCGCGCTATGTGCGCGTCGGCTTCGAGCATAAGGAGCGGTCCTCCCCCACCGGCGGGATTGAATGGTATCTCGGGCTCAAAGAGGTCATGGTCATCGGCCGGCCGGCCGCGGAGGTCGGGCTCTTGTCGTTCGAGGCCTCAACAAACAACGTGCAGGCGGATGAGGCGGTGACATTGACCTGGCGCATCGAGGACGTCAGCAAGCTGTCCCTGTATCCCGGCGTCGGCGAACTGGACGTCATCACCGACGCCAACGGCGCCGGCTCGATCACACTGGTTCCGGATCGCTCGACGGAATACGTGCTCGTGGCCGAAGGCGCCTTCGGACGGGATGTCAACGCCGTGAGTGTCACCGTGGATGACGAGCTGTTGCCGGTATGCATCAGTGAGCTCGTCGCCAGGAATGATCTGTCGCTGGAAGATGGCTACGGGGATGACCCCGATTGGGTAGAGCTCCACAATCCGAGCGACACGGCGGTCGATCTTGGGGGATATGGTCTCAGCGACGATGTGAACCGTCCGATGAAGTGGGTGTTTCCTGAGGTCACCATGGGCCCGCACGGTTATCTCGTCGTTTTCGCCTCCGGGCGCGCCGAGTCGATCGACCCCGCCGGCCACATCCATACGAGCTGGCGGCTAAGCGGCGACGGCGAATCTGTCGTCTTGACGGCCCCCGACAGGGTGACGGTGATCGACGCCGTGGTGGACTACCCCGCACTGTGTGACGACCTGGCTTATGGCCGCGACATGGAAGGAAATCTCACGTTCCAGGAGCCCACGCCCGGGAGCATCAACCGCACGACGTCTTATGAGGGCTGGCTTTCACCCGTGGTCTTCAGTCACGAGCGAGGGTTCTACGACACGGCCTTCGAGCTGTCTCTCGATCATGAAGACGCAAACACCGTCATATCGCTGTCTCAGGATGGGGACCTGCCGAAGACGCGATACGAAGCTCCCATCCCGGTGACAGGCACGCGCACCGTCCGCGCCTCGGCGAAACGGCTGGGCTACAAGTCGCCCAGGATACAGACGCACACGTATCTGTTCGTCGACGACGTCGCGACCTCTTCGGTCATGAATCCGGGGATCGCTCAGGACCCGCGATATGCGACCCGGCTTCGCGACGGTCTGCTGGCCCTGCCCACCATCGCCCTGGCGGTGCGCACGATTCCCGACGATTACCGCGAACAGGAGGCCTCCGTCGAGGTGCTGTGGCCCGACGGCGCGCCGGCCGTTCAGGCGAACTGCGGCATGCTTCGTTACGGCGGGGCCTGGACGACGTTCGCCAAGAAGAACTACCGTCTCAAGTTTCGCCGCGACTACGGCGCGCCGAAATTCCGAGCGCCTCTGTTCAACGGGTTCGACCACGGCTTCGGCGTGCAGGAGTCCTTCGACGAACTCGAGCTGGGAGGCGGCTCGCACGATATGAACCAGCGCGGCTTCTACATGGCGGCCCGCTTCGTCGAGGACGCGATGCTGGACATGGGCAGTCTGAATCCGCACGGGCGTTTCGTGCACGTCTACATCAATGGGATCTACTGGGGCCAGTTCCACCTGCGGGAGCGGCTCGTCGAG
>Ga0207752_1000050_pt1 | contig 46642 bp, 39 predicted proteins | sample Pon2CUnioCityCA_6_FD_187272 | JGI IMG/M metagenome (GOLD analysis project Ga0207752, IMG submission 187272) | Marine sediment microbial community from Union City, CA, USA - Pond 2C Sediment 2 (SPAdes) | ecosystem: Environmental > Aquatic > Marine > Intertidal zone > Salt pond sediment ... | reverse complement strand
ATCCGGAAAGACCTTCTTCAGAATCGGCACCGCGCCGGAGTGATCGGGCTCCAGATGGTTGACGACCAGGTAATCGATCCGCCGATCCGGCCCGAGCAGACCTCGGATCTTCTCAAGGTACCCACCGACCGACACATCCTTCACCGTATCGATCAGAGTGACCTTCTCATCGAGGATGAGATAGGAGTTGTACGAAACGCCGCGAGGAATCGGCCAGATGCCCTCAAAGAGAGCCGTCCGCCGGTCGTTCATCCCGACCCAGTACACGTCCTCGACAATGGGTATGCCGTTCTGCACTGCGTTGCCTGCCCTTATACAAGATTTCGTTGACGTCGCGTCATTCCTCCATGACGCTGCGGACGGTCTGTCGCCGCCCCACAGAGACTGGAACGATACCCCAAACCGCCCCGACCGTCAACCAAAACTGCCCGCGACTCTACGCGGGGTGCGACCGGCATACGGTGGTGGATTCGGGTCTGCCTTGGACTGTTGTCATTCCGACCGGAGGCCGAAGGCCGCAGTGGAGGAATCTGGCCGCGCAAGGGACGCACGCCATGTTCGCGACCGGATGTCTCGACTGCGCTTCGCGGCGCTCGACATGACAGGCTTCTGCCCACGCACGCAGCTCTTTTTGACCGGCGCGGGCCTTGCCGCCGTATCCCGACCGCACCCCTCTACGCTCTTCGGGCGACTACGACACGGTCATGCTTCTGGAGGTCCTTCTCGACCCGGATTACAGCGAACGCACCGGTGCGTTCGAGCAGCTCGCGGACGGCGGGGCCTTGCGTGTAGCCGATCTCCAGCAGCAGGATGCCGTCCGGCTTGAGGAACGGGGGCGCCTGTTCGCAGAGCCTGCGGTGGACATCAAGCCCGTCGTCGCCGGCGTGCAGGGCGAGCCGCGGCTCGTAGTCCTTCACGTTCGTTTCCAGGGCCTCGTATTCGGCCGTGCTGACGTACGGCGGATTACACGCGATCAGGTCGAACGGCGTCACGTCGAGCTGCGGAATGACCGGCGCGAACAGGTCCCCCTGCAGCAATTCCACGCGGCCCTCGAGCCCGTGCTTCGCCACGTTCCTGGCGGCCACACCCAGCGCCGCGTCGGACAGGTCCGTGGCCACCACCCTGGTATCCGGGACATTGGCGGCAATCGCCACGGCAATCACGCCGCAACCCGTGCACAGATCGCACACGCGCTGCAGCCCGCTGCCCCGGCGCAGAAACTCGATGGCTCTCTGGACGAGTAGCTCCGTTTCCGGGCGCGGGATCAGGCAATCCGGCGTCACCTCGAATTCCATCGAGTAGAACTCCGTCCTGCCGACGAGGTACACGACCGGCTCGTGCAGGCCCGCCCGCTTGACCAGGCCCCGCAACTGCTCCAGCCGCTCCTGCGCGACCGGCTGATTGAACTGCGTATACAACTCGATGCGCTTCAATCCCAGAACGCTCGATAGCAGAAGCTCGGCGCTGAGACGCGGCGAGTCCACGCCTTTCTGCGTCAGGTACTCCGTGATCCAGTTCAGGAGCTTTTGAATCGTCCAGTCGCTCATCCGTGTCGTCTCGCTACCAGGTGGTCTCTCTCGCGATCGATCCGAATCGCAAAATCATATCGATCGATCTCCAAAGCTATCTCGCAATCTTCCGGGTGAAAATGCGGCTGCCCCGCATCGTAGAACTTCGCGACCTCGCCGCCGGCCAGCACCAACGCGCGAACCGCCTCGGGATCGCCCCGGCGGCCCTGGAGCAAGTTCCGCAGGTACAGGGCGCACTGCTCATCCTCATCGGTCCGTACGGTCGCATTCCATCCCATCGCCACGATCGTCACCTCCGGCGGATCGTCCCGACAGATCGCCTCGGCCGTCGCACCGGCCACCACAAACGAGCCGGCGTAGATCGCCGTGGCCTGCGTCGTGGCCGCCACGCCCACGGTCCCCGCTCGGGTGGACTGGATCACGATGCGGTCCTTCAGCGAAACCTGTATCAGTTCATGGGGCGAGTTGCCGAAATCGAATCCTTCCGGGCGAATTCCGTTGACCTCGCCCACACAGATGTCTCCGACGCCCTGCTCTCTCAGCCGCAGCGCCTCCTCGGGCTCGGGGACCATGACGATCCGGGACGCCCCGCGGGCCAGCGCCACGGCCGCCGTCGTGAAGGCCCGAAAAACGTCCACGATCACGACGGTCCCCCGCCCCCGCCGCGCCCCTTCGATCAGACTCTCAATCCTGATTTCCATACAACTCCATCTTGTTATCGAAGCAGAGGATACAACAGCCTCGCCCGCAGGCAACAGGAATCCGACCCACCTTCGGCCCCAATTGGCTTCGCTCCCGAACGGCTTCACACGTCCGCCCCCTGTAACCTATTGCCTGAAAATAAGTTAGCGCCGATTCAGGCTGGCAAAGATCCGGGCTTTGCTGACCATCCCTCGAGGGCCGATAAATGCCGCCTCGCCATATCTCGCGACCATTGTCCCATCAAACGCCGTCCAGCAGGGACGTGACATGGATTTGCCTTATGAAAACGCGTCGGATAGCCGAATTACTGAGTGACGACAGGATCGTACTTGCGCCCGGACGTATCGAGGGATCTCGAGCCTGTACCCTGTCCAAGCTTTCTGACGATGTGATCGAACGCATTCATTTATGACAAACAAGATCGAAATCAGCAAACGGCTGGTACTGATGAATTCAGCCAGCGCGGCCGCAACGAGAATCATCAATCTCTCGGCCCTGGTCCGGCTGCATCAATTCCTCCTGAGGTGCATCCTGTTCGGATTTTCCCTGCGGGCACAGGACCGCCACGATCTATGTGCGTCGCCGGTCCGTCTGCAGTGCCGACTGAACCCTGCGCGAATATCAAGAAAAACGCTGTCAGGGACTCGTCGATGAGAAGAAACGTGTTGATGATCGCCTATGAGTTCCCCCCCATAAACACGAGCGGCTCGTGGCGCCCGTTCCATTTCGCCAAGCACCTGCCCGAATTCGGCTACAGGCCATTGATCGTGACCCAAAATGGATTCTGCTACGCAAGTCACGCTCTGGACAAACAGGTGCTGCAGGAGTTGGACCCTTGCTGCCGGATCACCACAGTCCGGCCCTGGCGTTTCTCGGCACGCGCTGAAGTGGCGGACAGTTCATCGGCCGCGTCCGCCGGCATCCTGGGAAGGCTCTCCGGCACGGTGGAGAGAGTTGCCAACGGCCGTGCCTTGGGAGCACTGACCGTCCTGGCGGGGCTGAGATTCTTGCGGCGACATGGGTTCGACCTCATCTGGGCGAGCGGTCCTCCGTGGGCGGCGTTGCGGCTGGGCTACCGGCTCTCGAAGTTGACGGGAAAGCCACTGGTCGCCGATATGCGTGACCCGTGGACGTACGGAGTGCTCTGGACGAGACTGGGGCCCGCCGAGAGGGAAAAAGCGAAGCTTTGGGAGCCGCGGGTGCTGCAACAGGCGCAGCGCATCGTCTACACGAGTCCTCTGACAGCCGAGATCATGCGGGGCTCGTGCGGCGACTCCGTGGCCCAACGCATTGTGGCCATCACCAACGGCTTTTCGCAATTGTCCGAAAACCTTGAATCTGCCGGCCGCGGGCCTCGCTGCTGTTTCTGCTATCTGGGCAAGCTTGAGAAGGGGATTCGAGATCCATCAATCCTACTCGAAGGGTTTCGCATGGCCTGCCGGGACAAGGCGTTTGCCGACACGGCCCGGCTCCGTCTGATCGGGACCATGCGGGGGTTTGACGGGGAGTTGACCGCAAAGCTGACCGGGCCTGTTGAGACGCAGGAATGCGTGCCGTACCGGGAGAGTCTGCGGCTCATGCGCGAGGCGGACGTCCTCATTCTGCTGCAGACGATGCACGGGAAAGGCGATGATGTCGTCGGCGGCAAGGCCTATGAGTACCTGGCCGCCGGCAAGCCCATCCTTGGCGTCGTTCCCGAGCGTGGCGGTGACGCCTGGCTGCTCGGCACGACTGGGGCCGGTCGTGTTACCGGAATTGACGATGCACAATGCATCGCCGAAGGCCTTCATCACTACTGGCGGCTCTGGAAAGACAACAAATTGACCGGAGCACCCGCCCATTGCGATCTGAGCCGCTTTGACCGGCGAACGCTCACTCACGATCTGGCGAACCTCTTCGAAGAAATCCTCGCCGGTAAATAGACCGACCCGCGCGAGGGAAATGCGGGGGCGACCCTGCCCATTTCACAAACGTCGCCACGCCATCAGTATCGACCGGCAGCGGGACGGTGCGTAGAGCGTCATTTGTGAAGCGTGGCACGGCTCTTCCGCCCTTCGGCTTGCCGTCGCTCACCTCGGCTCAGATGTAGACTTTGTCCATCATTCTTGGAAAGGGGATGCACTGGCGGATGTGCTTTTCGGCGGCGATCCAGGCGACGGTGCGCTCGACGCCGAGGCCGAAGCCGCCGTGGGGGACCGAGCCGTACTTGCGCAGGTCCAGGTACCAGTCGTAGGTCTCCGGGTTCAGGCCCTGGTCTTTGACGCGGGCCAGCAGGCGGTCGTAGTCGTCCTCGCGGACCGAGCCGCCGATGATCTCGCCGAAGCCCGCCGGGGCCAGCAGGTCGAAGTTCTCCACGACCTTCTCGTTGGCCCGGTCGGTCTTCATATAAAAGGCCTTGGCCTCGCGCGGATAGTGCGTCACGAAGACCGGCTTGTCGTGCATCTGCGAGATGATGGTCTCGTCGGACCCGCCTAAGTCCTTGCCCCACTCGAATTCGGCCGCGAGCTGCGCGTGCTTCGGGTTGTTCTCGATCCGCGTGTTGGTCTCGTCCAGGGCCCCGCGCAGGTCGATCAACTCGGCCGCGATCTTATCTCTCTGCCACTGCTTGATCTGGCCGGCCTGCTGCTTTTCCAGCTCGGCAATACGGGTCTCGATTTGCTGCTTCTGGTTCTGAAGGTCGTTCAGTTCCTGCGCGAGAAACTCAGCGGCTCTGGGACCTCTGAGAATCTCGACAGCCTCCGTGTACGTCAGCCGATAGAACGGCGGCTTGATCTTCTCCAGCGCCGGGATATCGGCTTCGAGGGTCGCCAGGTCGCTGCGGTTGTCCTCCAGGACGCGGGCGACGATGAAAGATACGAAGTTCTCGCCCAATTCCAGCAGGCCGTCGAGGTCGATGAACGCGACCTCCGGCTCGACCATCCAGAATTCGGTGAGGTGCCGGCGGGTCTTGCTCTTCTCGGCCCGGAAGGTCGGCCCGAAGCAATAGACGCGGCCGTAGCTCATCGCGGCCGACTCGAGATAGAGCTGCCCGGTCTGCGTCAGGTGCAGCGGACGGCCGAAGTAGTCCACCTCGAACAGCGACGTCTGGTCCTCGCCGACGATGGTTGTGAAGATGGGCGTATCGACGAGGATGAAGCCGTTGTCGTTGAAGAATCGCCGGATGGCGTCGATCACCGTATGGCGAATCCGGCCGATGCACCACTGCCGCTGCGACCGCAGGTGCAAGTGGCGATTCTTCATCAGGAAGTCGACGCCGTGCGACTTCGGCGTGATCGGATAGCCTTCCGCCGGTGCGATCGGCTGTGCGTCGGTTACGGCCAGCTCGTGGCCGCCGACGCTCCGCTCGTCGGCGCGCACAGTCCCCGTCACCGACAGCGAGGACTCCTGCCCGAGGTGCTTGAGCTGCTCGAAGAGCTCGTCGGCAATGCCGCCCTTCTCCACAACGCACTGGCATAATCCCGTCCCGTCACGAACGATCAGGAACTGAATCTTGCCGCTGGCCCGGCTTTTATACAGCCAGCCCTTGAGCGTGACCTCTTCTCCGACGTGGTCCTTCAACCGATTGACATACACGGCGTTGTTCGTCATTCTCCTGGTTCCTTACTGGCATTGGGTTCAGCGCGACATCGGCTATGACGGCGGAAGTCCTGCGGACGACGCACGCGCCATCCACCTTCGTCGCTCGTATCAGGCCGTAGACTATACCCGATAAGCCGCTGCGAGGAAAGCACTCACCGTCACCGGCCCACAACACATCTGTGGATTCACGTTCCGAGAGAGACAGGTCGTCAGATTGAGGATGCGCCGTGCCATCAGGGCCGGATGGGGTCGTTGACGAGGAGAGAATCCGTCGGGCCGGCGGGCGTGCTGCCCAGCTTCGGCGGCGTGCCGCGAACCTTGTCATCGCCACCCCACGATGTGTAGATATTGTCGTCCTCAAAGCTGCACCATGGCCGCTTGGCAAACTCGACGTGCGTATCCACAAACAACACATGCTGCCCATCCTCGTAATGAGGGAGAGCATTACCGTAGCGGCCCTGTTCGACGGAACCGCCGAACCGCGCCATGTCCGGCGTGAAGAGCGAGAAATCCTTGGCCTTCGCCGACGGCGAATCCATCCACGGATTGCGGTCCGCCGCCACCGCCATTCCCGGTTTACGCGAGGTCGATAGCTTATAAGGTCCGTAGACCATCTGATAGGCATAGCTGACGTGCCGTGTCGGATTCGGGCCGAAATCCCAGAGATCAGTCTCCTTCTTGTCATGCACGCCGTAGGTGGCGGGCTTGAACTTGCTCATTCCTTTCTCAATTGCCCCCTTCCGATCGATACACAAGAATAAATCCGGCGACACCTCCCCGTATTTCACGAGCAGATAGAGACTCGCACTGACGCTCACTTGTCCGCCGGTCCCATCCGGGGCCAGCCCGTATGCGTCGCGCCGCGTGGAAGCCGCCCAGTCAGGTATCCGCCCCGTCCACCGACTGCCGGGTCCGCCGGCTCGTGGGAACTCATCTGCGTAGTCGTTCGCGTAAATGAGCATGGCCTTGCCGATACTGCTGAGCTTCACGCCGCAGGTCATGCGGGGACACGTGGACCGTCGCCGAGCCAGCATCGGTATCAGGATGGCGAGTGCAAACATACACGCGAACAACAAGAACAGAGTCTCAGCAAGTGTGAGGCCGCTTGGCTTTCCGCGTCTCGTCATGCCGTTATCCCTCTCACAGTTCCGCTCACGCCACCGATACAGCAACGACCGGGCTGCACGATCTCATCGCCTGTATTCTAATTCCCGAAGCGGAACCATGCAATCAGATTTCCGCTCATCGGCAGAAAAGACCATGACATGGCGCGGGCGTCCATTATATATAGAGGTGATGTGAGTTCGCCGGATGGCTACGTGATTGATTGATGAGCGAATGCCGGACTCGTTCGGACAGTTTTCGGGATGACAGCATGAATCTGCCGTTTTCGGTTGAGCAGTTCTTTGGCGTGTTTGAGGCGTACAACGCGAATATCTGGCCCGTTCAGGCGGCGGCCTATGGACTGGGGGCAGTGGCTGTTGTGGTTGTGGCTCGCCACAGTACGTTATCCCAGAAGGTTGTCCCGGCGGTCCTGGCGGCGTTCTGGCTCTGGACCGGCATTGTGTACCACCTCGCGTATTTCAGCCGCATCAACAAGGCGGCGTACGTCTTCGGGGCCCTGTTCGTCATTGAGGCGCTTCTGCTCCTGGCCCTCGCGACCGTTAAACCTCGGTTGTCGTTTCAATTCGAACGCCGTGTATGGCCGTGGATCGGCGCGGGGCTCATCGTCTATTCGATGATCGTCTATCCACTGCTTGGGATGTTGCTGGGCCATCCCGCGCTGGAGATCCCATGGTTCGGCGTGACGCCATGCCCTACCACGATCTTCACCCTCGGCGTGCTCCTGTGGGCGGATGGGCCGCGCCTCGCCGTGCTGGTGATTCCCCTGCTCTGGTCGGCCGTCGGAGGCAGCGCGGCGCTGCTCCTGAACGTTCCCCAGGACTATGGCCTCATTGTCGCGGGGCTGATCGCCCTGGTCGGCCTCTTTGCGCGTCGTAAGCCCGATGCCGGATCGTCTCGTCCGGACCGCTCGGATGCTCCGCCCGACCGCGAATGACAGACGAGCGCAGGTCTGCGCGACGGGAAATGTGGCGCGACGGGCCGAGGAAGAACGCCTCGATCTGAGCCGCGGCGTCGCAGGCGCCCTTCATCGAGCCACGGGCAGGTTGCTCTTGAGGGCCTGGATGTCCTTCTCGGCGCCGCCGACGAGGAGGGTGTCGCCGGAGCGAAAGACGTAGGCGGCGTTCGGAGTAATGAAACGCGGGGGTTGACGGTCGTGCAACTCCTTGACGACGAAGACGGAGACGTTGCGGCGCGAGCGAAGCTGCAAGTCGCCCAGCTTTCGGCCCACCATCCATTCGGGCGCCTCGATCTCCGCCACAACGTTGTCGCCGCCGATGTGGAGCATGTGGGACTTGTCGTGGGCCGTGATGCGCGCGCCGAGTTCGATAGCGATGTTGCGGTTGGCGACTTCCTGGTTGTACCGGCGCATGGTGTCGCTCATCATGATGGAGCCGACGAGCTTGCCCTCTGCGTCCACCACGGGCAGACGGTCGAGCCCCGTCTGGGCGAAACGGTCGACCACCGTATCGAGTGACTCCGTCTCGGTCACGGGCGAAATATCCTGGCGAAAATCCAGAATGTGGTAGGCATGTTTGAGCTCCACAGGATCGCTCAGGATGTGCTTGAGATCCTGGAGCAAAATGACGCCGGTGAATCGCTCGCGGTCGTCGAGCGTGAACAGGACGTTGCGAGACGTGCTCAACGCCAGCTTGACCAGCGCATCGAACGACTCGGCCTCGCGTAACGCCGCCTCGTCGTGGCGCATGACGTCCCGGACGGGGATGCCGCGAAGGATGTTCAGGTCCTCTCCGTGATGGGCATTGATGCCGCGTCGGCGCAGCTTCTCCGTGTAGATGGATTCCGCACTTAGCTTCCGCGAGACGAACGAGGCCATCCCCACCGTAAACATGAGGGGCAGAATGATGCTGTATTGATTCGTCAGCTCGATGAGGATGACAATGGCCGACAGCGGCGCGAGGGTGCAGGCCCCATTGACGGCGGCCATCCCCACGAGGGCGTAGGCGCCGGGGGAGGCGGTGATCTCAGGGAACATGCGGTTGACGGCCACGCCGAACCCGCCGCCGAGCATGGCCCCGATGAACAGCGACGGCGCGAAGACGCCGCCGGAACCGCCGGAGCCGATCGTGACCGCCGTCGCAAGAATCTTCAGCACAACGAGCAGAAGCATTAGTTGCAGGGTGAGTTGCCCGTCGAAGAGCACGCGGATCGAGTCATATCCGACACCCATGATATGCGGGTAGACAATCGCCGCCGCGCCAACGAGAAGGCCGCCGAAGGCCGGGCGGGTCCACTGCGGGATACGGGTCTTCTCGAACAGATCGTCACCGACGTAGATGCTCCGCGAGAACACAAAGCCAATGACGCCTGCGAACAGGCCGAGCAACAGGTACAGGCCGAATTCCCAGAGAGAGAGCATCGTGAACACCGGCAGTGCGAATTCGGTGATGTCCCCGTGGAAGCGCCGGGTCACCGCGGTGGCGGCCACCGCCGAGACGAGGATCGGCGTGAAAGCCGTCAGGCCGAAGTCGGAGACGATCAGTTCCAGCGCAAAGAGCGTGCCGGCCATGGGCGCATTGAAGGTCGCCGCGATGCCTGCGGAAACGCCGCAGCCGACGAGTGTCTTGAGTTGCGCCGGGCGAACCCGCAGGAGTTGGCCGGCCGTCGAGGCGATCGCCGCACCGATCTGTACGATGGGTCCTTCCCGACCGACGGAGCCGCCGCTGGCGATGCTGAGCGCCGAGGCCAACGTCTTGACCACGACGACGACCGGACGGATGACGCTGTTGCGGGTGATCACCGCGATCATCACTTCGGGAACGCCGTGGCCCCGAGCCTCACGCGCGAGAAAGTAGATCAGCGGACCGACGATCGCCCCACCGAGAGCGGGCATGAGCAGACGCCGGTGCCATCCAACCGCCAGAAGCGACTCCGGCGACATGCTGCCGGTGGCCCAGAACAGATCCTGAAGCCCGAAGATCAGCTTCTTGAACAGCAGCGCGCCGAACCCGCCCAGCACCCCGATAACGACGGCGAGCAGAACGGTCTCAGTCGCCGGCGTCAGCTTCAAGTAGCGCAGAATCGATTGTCGTTTCGACCAGAGTCGGCGCATGTCATTGTTGTGGAGCCTGCTGGGCGGCCACACCGTTGCTCGCCGCGGTCGGGTGGGGTACCTCCACGAACTTGTGCACAGAGGCCTGTGTTGCGAAGCGGTCCTCGGCCGCACGAAGGATCATGCCCAGCATCTCTGCGTACGAAATGCCGGCGATTTTCGCCATCTTGGCCATGTGCCCGTCCCAGCACCAGCCGGGGTTCGGGTTGACCTCGAGAAGCCGAGGATTGCCGGCGGCGTCGAGTCGCCAGTCGAACCGGCAATAGTCGCGGCATTCGAGACGCTCGAAGAGCTTCAGGCAACATTCGACCACCATCTTCTCCGTCGATTCGGGCAGTTGTGCCGGGACCGACTTGAGCTTCCAATACGGCGAGTCCGGCAGCCACTTGGCCTCGTAGCCGCAGATCTTCGGCAGTTCCGGCGGCAACGCCGAGTAGTCCTCCTCGATGATGGGCAGGACCGTGTACGACTCCGGCGGATTGCCGATGATGCCGACCGTGAAGTCCATGCCCGTCAGGAATTCCTCGACGAGGATCGGCTTCTCGTAGCCGAACTGCTCGCGGATCTCGGTGATGGCATTCACCAGCTCTTCGATCGTGTTTGTGACGCTCCGCTGCGTGATGCCGAAACTGGAGTCCCCCATGTTCGGCTTCGTGATGACCGGAAACGCGAACGGCAGCTCGAACGTGCTGTCCTCGGGATTGATGAAGAAGCCTTCCGGCACGGGAATTCCCATCTCCTGGGCAATTCCGCGTACGAGCGACTTATCGTAGCAAAAGGCCAGGCACTGCGGCCCGCCGCCCGTGTACGGAATGCCGAGCGTCTCGAGCAGTGCGGGGACGTGGAGCTCCTTGCGCGGATCGTTGGCGTACCCCTCATCGCACAAATTCAGGACGTAATCCGTCTTGCCGATGGTTTTGCTCAGCTCGTCGATCAGCCGGTCGTGGTTGCTGAGATGGCTGTAGCGGTAGCCGTCCAGCTCGCGCAGGGCGTTCTTGAGCTGGTCGATCGTGTAGAAGTCGTCGTCGTCGAACACGCACAGCGGCTTGAGCAGGTCGGGCTTGTTCGGATCCCCCATGACGACCGTCACGTGCTTGAGGTCCTTCCTGCGCTTGCGGGGCGTCCATTCCTTGCGGACCCCGCCCGTGACCATGATGCGCTTCTCCATCATGCCCAGATCCTGGTTGCGCTGGGAATCGCCGGAGATCTGGCCGTGGACCGTGACATCGGCAAAGCCCGCCTTGGCGAGCAGTTCCTGGATGCTCTTGCGGGTATAGAGCCGCTCGGCGTAGAACTGATCGGCGATGACACCCTTCTCAACGTGGGTGACAACTTCACGCGAGATCAGCCGCTGCTTGTCGAGAGACAAGGAACGCTCCCGGCAGACGAAGTAGTGCTTGTCGATCCATTCCCACGAACGAGGCTGGAACTTGCGCCGCAGGTACTCGCCGTCGGCCACGTCGATCAGCAGCTTGCCCCAGGGCTTCAGGACCCGAAAGACCTCTTTCAGGACGCGCATATCGTCTTCGATGGTCTCGAAATAGCCGAAGCTGTTGCCGAGAATCATGACGACATCGAATGAATCCACGGCGTAGGGCAGCTTGCGGGCGTCACCCTCGCGGAACTTGACGCCGAGCCCCTCCTTCTTCGCCTGAGCGCGGGCCCGCTGGATCAGGTAGTGCGACCGGTCCAGCCCTTCGACGTTCGTGAAGCCGCGCCGCACGAGTTCAAGCGAGTCGGGGCCCTGCCCGCAGCAGAGGTCGAGAATCCTCTGCTCGGGCTTGAGGCCGACGATCTCACAGAACGTATCCACCTCTTTGGCGGTGACCTGCTGATCGTCGACAACGTCACCATCGGTCTTGAGGTAGATCGCGTTGAAGATCTGCCGCCACCACTCGGCGTGCACGTGCTCCTCCAGGTTCGGGACGGGCCCGAGAGACTTGCCGCCGCTGGGAGGCTTGTGGTTCTTCTGGGGTGCTTTCGGACTCGCAGGTTCTTGCCGTTCCATTGTTCATTTCTCCCTGTTGTGATCGCCTGCTTCCCATAGGTCAGGTCGCCATTTTCGCGTGCGTTCAAGGGCCTGCTGCCGGCGCCACTGAGCGATCTTGCCGTGATCGCCGGACAGGAGAATCTCCGGGACCTTCATGTCGCGGAAGACCTCGGGACGCGTGTACTGCGGGTATTCCAACAATCCTTCGCTGAAGGAATCGTCCTTCGCGGAATCTTCATCTCCGAGCGCGCCGGGCAGCAGCCGAACCACCGCATCGACGATGACCAACGCCGCTAATTCGCCTCCGTTGAGGACGTAGTCGCCGATGGAGATCTGCTCGGCCCCCAGAGCGATCCGGATGCGCTCGTCAAACCCTTCGTATCGCCCGGCGACGATGATGAGCCGCGGCTCCTGCGCCAATTCCTGGGCCTTCGCCTGGTGAAATCGTTCTCCCTGGGGAGTGAGCAGGATGACCCGGCCTCTCTGCGGGGCGAGCTTTTCGACGTGCTCGAAACAGTCGAGGACCGGACCGGGCATCATGACCATGCCCGGCCCGCCGCCGTAAGGCTTGTCATCCACTTTCCGGTACTTATCCGTCGTGAAATCTCGGATGTTCGTCGCCGTGATGGCAACAATCCCCCGCTCCTGCGCTCGCTTCAGAATCGAGCAGCTCAAAGGAGATTCAAACATCTCCGGGAAGAGGGTTAGGATGTCAATCCGTATCACTGCCGTGCAGCTATGTGCTGCCGCCCTCCTGTTCTGCTTCCGCTTCCGGCTTCTCCTCAGCGTCCGCCTTGGGCTCTTCGTCGGCCTTGGCGTCTGCATCCGCTTCGGCCTTCGCTTCGGTATCTGCTTTGACCTTGGCCTCCTCCTCGGCCTTCGCCTTGGCTTCCGCTTCCGCCTTGGCCTTCACTTCGGCCTCTGCCTTGGCATTAGCCTCCTCGGCCTTCGCCTCAGCCTCTGCCTTGGCGTCCTCCTTCGCTTTGACCTTGGCTTCCGCTTCCGCCTTGGCCTTCGCCTCGGCCTTGGCCTTGGCCTCAGCTTCCACCTTGGCCTTGGCCTGCTCTTCGGCCTGGGCCTTGGCTTCCTCCTCGGCTTTAACTTTCTTTTCCGCCACGATTCTCTCAGTCGCCGTGAAGAGTTTGCCCCTGGCGTGGGCAATCTCCTTGGCCTTGGCTCGACGCGCCTTCTTCTGGTCCGCGTATTTGTGCTCGATCCCGTGACGGGTCAGAATCTGCGAAACGGTATCCGAGGGGACGGCCCCCTGGCCGAGCCAGTACTCGACGCGGTCTCGCTTCAGGACGACCTGCTTGGTGGCGTCCTTCTCGAGCGGATCGTAATGGCCGAGCCTTTCGAGGACGGTGCCGTCCCGCGGCGTGCGGGAATCGACCGCGTTGATCCGAAAGAACGGACGATGTCGCCGACCCATGCGGGCAAGTCTGAGTTTTACTGCCATGCTGTTCCTTTCTTCAACAACTCTATCATGAAGATTCGCGGTCCGCCGGAGGCGGATCACGAAACACGTTTACAAGCCAGAGCGTACCCGTTCATAAAGATCGCAAAGTTCGCCGGATCGATCTGAGCATCTACGGCAATCCTGGCGATCTGTTCGTCCGAAAGCCGATGCGCGTCCTGTCTTTCCCTCGGGGTCATGATAGCGACCGCCCGACGCAATTCCGACAGCTCGTCATTCGTCGGGACCACCAGCATGGCCAGCTCGCTGGTCCCCTGCACGTCCTTGAACCGGCCGCGAACCGCACTACCATACTGATTATCGCAGAATCGAGCAACCTCTTCGAGGTACTCCTCGACAGATATTTTCACTTTTCCGTCCAAATGTGGTCCTTCCCGATCACGAAAGAAGCTCCGACAACCCACACCTCGGGGCCGGGTCAGGGGCTTCTCCGCACCGTCCGCGTCCGGTTCACACTCCATCATTGCCTTTTTTTGATCTTCCCGCGGCGTTTGATCACGCGTTTTCGCTTGGATCGCTGCTTGATCTTGCGGCCGTGGGTCATGGCGGAGTTCATCGCCTCCATATTGAAGCCGCCGGAGAACAGGGATTTGAGGCCGCCTAAGCCGCCGCCGCTGATGGCCTTCATCATATCGCGGCTGCGTTTGAAAGTCTTGACCAAGCCGGAGACGTCGTTCGGCTGCACGCCGGAGCCCGCCGCGATGCGCCGACGCCTCGAGCCGTCGATCAGGTCCGGGTCGCGCCGCTCCTGCCGCGTCATCGAATAGACGATGGCCTCCATCTGCTTGAGTTCCTCGCCGTCCAGGTCGAGGTCCTTGAGCTGCCCGCCGACGCCGGGCAGGAGCTTGAGGATATCCTTCATGCCGCCCATCTTCTTGACCGCCTGCATCTGCTTGAGGAAGTCGTCGAAGCCGAAGCTGCCCTTGGCCATCTTCCTCTGCATCTTCTCGGCTTCTTCCTGGTCGAACTGCTCCTGGGCCTTCTCCACGAGACTGACGACGTCGCCCATGCCGAGGATGCGGGAGGCCATGCGGTCGGGGTGGAACTCCTCCATCTTGTCGAGCTTCTCGCCGACGCCGATGAACTTGATGGGCTTTCCGGTGACGGCCTTGACGCTCAGGGCGGCACCGCCGCGGGCGTCGCCGTCGAGCTTGGTGAGGATGACGCCGTCGAGTTCGAGGCGCTCGTTGAACTCCTTGGCGGAGTTGACGGCGTCCTGGCCGGTCATGGCGTCGCAAACCAGGTAAATCTGGTGCGGCGTGACGGCCTTGGCAACGTGGGCCACCTCACCCATCATCTCTTCATCAATGTGCAACCGGCCGGCGGTATCGATCACGACCACATCCCGGCCGTTCTCTTTGGCGTGCTTGACGCCGGCCTTCGCGACCCTCACGGCGTCCTTCGTGCTCTCGTCGGTGTAGACGGGGATATTCGTCTGCTCGCCGAGGACCCGGAGCTGCTCGATGGCGGCCGGCCGCTGCAGGTCGTCCGCGACCAGCAAGGGATTGCGGCCCTTCGAAACGAGATACTTGCCCAGCTTGGCCGCCGTGGTCGTCTTGCCGCAGCCCTGCAGACCGGCCAGCAAAATCACCGTCGGGCCGGGCGAGACGAAGTAGATCCGCGTATCCACCGGGCCCATTAGTTTGACCAGCTCGTCGTTGACGATTTTGATCATCATCTGGCCCGGATGCAGGCTCTTGATCACCTCGGCCCCGAGCGCCGTATCCCGCACGTCCTTGCAGAACTGCTTGACGACGTTGTAGTTGACGTCCGCCTCCAGCAGCGCCTTGCGCACGTCCCGCATGGCGTCGGAGATATTGGCCTCGGTGATCCGCCCCCGCCCCGAAAGCGACCGAAACACCGAATTGAACTTTTCCGTTAAAGACTCAAACACAGGAATCCTCTCTGTTTAGAGAACCCGGGCAAACCCGCACGCATGAAACGCCGGGGCACCGACGAAGCCCCTATTGTAGCCTTCGCGAGGGATTTTGCAAGCCCCAACGACGTGGAACGGGCCAAGCTCATCGTGGTTGCGCAACGCCTCCCCCCTGTGGCAACAAAGCGACAGACGGCGTCAGGGCGTCGCCATGACTCATGGACCGTGAGACCTCTCGCCGACTGACCACGCGGAAGACCACAGCGGTCGGCTCACTCGCCGAACTCGGGCGCGCCTTTACTGAATCGGTGCTGCACGGCGATGCCGAGGGCCATGGGCGCGAGAATCGCGGCGGGCAGGAACCACTGGTAGTCGAAGACAAAGGCTTCCAGCTTCATGGCGTCGACCATGTACCGATACAGGACCGCCAGCAGCCCGGTGACCATCAGCGCACTGCCGCCGAGGCTGGTGAAGAGAATCACGGCGATCTTGAAGACGATGAAGGAAATCATGCCGCCCGCGACGAGGCCGACCAGCCCGCCCATCCAGACGTACTCCTGGGGCAGTCCGACCGCCAACCAGAAACCCGCCGTGAGAATGCCGCCCGACAGGGCCCCGAGCAGGCTCACGCCCCACCGCATCAGCGGGATGGACAAAATGGCGAAGAAGATCACGCAGATCATCGCCAGCCAGATCACATTGCCCGCGATGAGGTACTCGTTGGCCCAGACGCCGACGAGCAGCCCGAGCAGGCCGAAGATGATCGTGACGAGGATTTTGAAGATCCGCCACCCGTAGAACAGGCACACCGCACCGAACGAGATGAACGTCAGCGCCTCGATCAAATCCAGGGAAGTCACATGCTGCCAGATGATCTCCAGCGGCGGCACAGCCTCCTGCTGCTCCACGGTTTCCCGGGCGGCTATAAAGGCGATCTGCATCATGCTTATCAGGCCATTCATCGTATACTCCTGGGTCCGCGCACCGGCGAGACCTCCTCCAAGAGGTTTCTTCTGATCCCCGCGACAGAGGTATCATCGCGTATTTCACCGACTGCGCCAACCACGTTTTGGCTCCTCTCGTTGTTGCGACTTTGATTTTCCCGCCCCGGCCTTCGCCTCTCGTTTCGGCGGCTTGCAGAGCACGAGTTGTTCGAGTGTGCCGAAGGCGGCCATGCCGAGAAGCACGAGGCCGTAGAAGGCCCCCTGCTGTTCGATCCGGGCGATGGGCGCCGAACCTTTGAGGATCAGCAACAGGGTCAGGCCCGTGAGGATCAGCATCGTCCCGAGCGCCGAGCACGCCAGGGCCCCCGCCAGCCGTGCGGAAAACGCCGCCAGCACCAGCGCCGCTAAGATCGCCGCTGCGACGATGGCCCAGTCGACCGGCGTCAACTCGTGGGCGGCCGCTTCCGCGCGGTCCCTCACGTCGATGACACAGGCCCGCGCCGCGTCGAGGCTCTGCTGAACGGTGAACCTCCCTTCTGCCGGCCCGCCGTCGGGTGCCCCGAACCGCGTCCCCTGCTCTTCGACAAGATGCGCCCTCGCAACAATGGCGAATGCGATCGCTGCGCCGAAAACAGCCAGGATGCCGGCAAGGAACACGCGGGGCAGGATCGCGCCAAAGGCCGCCCCGCCCCCGGCGGCAAGCGCGTATGCGGGCGGATTGGGCCCGATGACCAAGAAGCCGACCAGCAACCCGGCCGCCGCACCGACGACCCCAAGCACGACCCGCCGGAGACACGACCCCGCCAGCCACGCCAGCAGACCCAGCACGACCATCACCAGCCCCGGAACGATCAAGACCACAGGGCTGAACCGCCCCGCCGTACGCTCAAAACTCTGGAGGATCTCAACCATCGAACCCTAACACTGCCATTGGGCCACTTGGGCGCACTTTTTTCCCCCGCATATCCCTTTATCGGCCTGTCCATGCAATTTCCGTTAAGTGATTGCACAATTCGCAGGTAAGAGCCTGAAAATGCCCGGTTCGCTTGTCCGCGGGCCGAAATTCCGGAAATCCCATGTTTTTTCGGGACGGCCTGCAGGTTTGCTATAATAGGCGTGTAGGGATACAGCCGAAAAAGATCTGGGGCAAGAGAAGGCACCCCCGATTGTGCCGACGGTTTTCAGGTCAGCAGGCAGGCTGTTTTGCAGGACCGGGCTGCCGCAGAGACACCGGCCAAGAGCAGCGGGACAGCAAGGCTGGTACGGCAAAGCCATGCCGGGCAGACCTGTTGGAAGGAGGTGTACCATGCACACAACGCCGACTTATACCATGTCCGTTGTTCTTGCCTTTTGCATACTGACGAATGTCTGCGGGGCAAGCGAACCTCGAGATCCCGAGCCAGCCGATGGTGCTATCGGTGTACCGCTCGATGCAGTCCTCAAATGGACATCGAGCGGAACGGACTGGGACGATGTTTTCTTCGGCACCGACGGTTACAATGTGAATATTGCCAGGGAAGGTTCTGCCGAGCACAAAGGTACACAGATCTTCGGCACATACGACCCCGGTGGCCTGGAGCCGTGCACCACCTACTATTGGAAGATCGTTGGATGGGAAGACTGGGGCGAGATCCTCTTTGCGCAAGAAGGCCCCCTCTGGAGCTTCACTACCATCTCGGCTCCCGGAGAGGCGTATGAGACCGCAGGAGCGATACCCGTCAAGATTAACCTTTACGACGGTCTGCGAGTCGACCCCAACAATGTGGGCAAAGACCCAAACGCAGTTGACCCGAATGCTGTCATTGAGCTGGTCAATCGCAATTTTCGCGAAAATGGCTTCAACTACCGACTCGTAATCAAGGACGTAAACACGATCAATCCCAACGATGGCGATCCCAATCACTATGGCGGCGATAATGGCCATGGCAGCGCCACCGCAGGAGATGGCCGAATTCAACATACTACGGAACGACAATGGAATCCAAGTGACCCGAATGACCCTAACAACGGTAGACGGCGTGGCCATGACCCTAACAGCGAGCTCATGGACGCATTTCGCTATGGTCGTGGCGAAGCAGTCAAGCAGCAAAAGAGCGGACATCCGGATCCCAACCTCCAGGACCCCAACAACTGGGACCGCATCAAGATATCCATCGTCAAGACTTTTGTGGACGAAACCCGCTGGTTCGACCCGAACGGCAACTATATCGATTCGACTTATGCCACTGATAATCCGGGCTATGGTGCACACCGCTGGCCCATCGTCCTTGCCGCAGTGAAGGGCATCAGAGATGCGATCGTGGACCATAACGACCGCCCCGCGGGCAGCGATAGCTACCGAGCAGGTGACCCGAACGACCCGAACGTGTTCAACGAACGTATGGCTGAAACGATCAAGCACGAGATCGGCCACATGCTGACTTTGTCCGGCGGCCATCAGATCGGCCCTGACCCAAATGATCTGAACGACCGAGCGAACGACAGTGGGCATGCTCCCGAAACTCCTCACGACCCCAACGACCCCAACGCCCAGGCAAATGATCCGAACGGAAGCGGCAATTTCATGGCCCCAAGCACCTGGCGCCATAACAGCATGATGACCGAGCCACAGAAAGACGAGATGGAGAAGATGGCCAAGAAACTCGCTCGAACGGTGAGTCAGAATGAGCCGGACGAGCCGGCCCGGAAGGTCAAGCAACAAGCCGGAACGACATCAGATACGAGCCAGGACCTGAGCGAGCCCGGGCTGTCTTTGCCGTCAATATATGACCTTGGGTTGATCTACCTTCATGGTCTGCACTGGACAGACACCAGTGGTGGCGACATCTGCAACATTGACGCCATCATTGGCGTAGACGCCGTCTTGCCAGAAGATCAACCGGTCGAGGCCCAATATACGCTGGGTTTCGATATCGACGCCAACGCCGAGACGGGCATCACGCACGGGGACCGAAATGGGATTGACCGTATCGTCTCCGTCATGGCCGAGGGAACAATCAGTGACGGCAGTTTCGCCCTGACCGCAACCGTGCTGAACACGATCTCGCAGACGACCCAGGTCCTGCCGGAGACACCCAGCTACGAGATCGAGGGCAGGTTCCCCGACATGGGTGTGGAAGCGACACCGGTCGCCACCTCATTCATACTCAAGATCCCCAAATCAATGCTGGACTTCTCGGCTAATTGCATCCCTGTAGTAGTCACCTCCGGCCCAGGGGGCGAGATGACGTATGATACGGCAGGTCTCTTCTACGATCGATTCCTCTGGATGGAGTACCCGACGATGGAGCTGTTCGGCGATGGCGTTCCCACGCCGGGCGAGGAATATCCATTCGCGGTTTCCGGACTTCAGCCGGACTGTCCGTACAAATTGATGCTTGAAGACAGAGTCGTTCATACCGGAACGCTCGATCCAAATGGCCTCGATAGTGGCTCCTTCATTTTTCCATACGATGTCCTGATTACAAGGCCCAATTTCTTAGTAGCCCAGGATATCACGGGCGAATTCGCCTTCAGCATAACCTCCGCCTGTTCCGATTGCCAATGCCAGGTGGAAGTGGATAAGCGAGTATGGGACGAGAAGAAAGGCGAGTACTACTGGGTCTATTGCGGAAGTCCGGGCAGCGAAGAACATACATTCACGTGGGAAAAGAAGGATGTCGAGGACGTGAGCGAGATAAAGGACGATCTTGGCAGGCCCTGCATTGTTGTCACATTCAAAGTAGGCCCGCCCTATGAGAAGCGCTACCGGTGCACGAATAGTGATAACTGCAAAACAGAGGTCGAGATTGTAGAGCACGATGACGGCTACGAGGGTACCGTTTCGTGCTGGGCGGTTCACTAACCCCGGCTTTGGCAAGCGCTAAATAAGCTGCGAATACAATGCGGATGAGAGGAGTCGAACCTCCACGGGCCGAAGCCCACAGGCACCTGAAGCCTGCGCGTCTGCCAATTCCGCCACATCCGCGAAATCGGTATGATTATGGCCCGCCTGCGGCGATCCGTCAAGCCCCTTTGGATTGACTATTTACGATTTTGCATCGCCGATTGAGGGACGGCACAGGACCCGTGGACGCCGTAGGACACGCCCCTGGAATCCATTACCCCTGAATAGGGCGGAAAATGGGCTACCCATGTTCGCCGATTTCGGGTAGAATGACGGTTGCTCTGGGACTTGAAGCTCGGCAGACGGAACCCGATGGCTTTGTTGGAGAATGTGTGATGACCGAGGTGAGTATCACCAACGTGGAGCCCCGGTTGGTGGTGGGGATACGCAAGCGAGGGACCTACGCCCAGATCCGTCCGATGATCACGGAAATCCGGCAGTTCATCGAGGCCAGTGGGGCCAAGACGGCTGGGCCGCCGACGTTCGTCTGCCATGAGACGCCCAAGGAGGTGGTCAAGGCCAACCTGCAGCGGAACGCCGACGTGGAGGTGGTGATCCCCGTCTCCGCGAAGGTCGAGGGCATCGATGAAATCACCTGCTACGAGTTGTCCGGCGGCCCAATGGCCATGGTCGCCCACAAAGGGCCCTATGAGAAGTCGGCCGCGGCGTACAGAAAACTCTTCGCCTGGATCGCCGAGAACCACAAGAAGGTCGTCGGCCCAACCCGGGAGGTCTATCTGAACGACCCGAAGGAAGTCCCGCCGGAGAAGCTCGTGACCGAGATCTACGCCCCCATCACATGACAAGCCGATCGCCACACGCCTGATGCCCCGACGGAGAGCTCGGCAGCTCGATTGTTCTGAGACCCCGCAACAGATCTGTCCACCGTGCAAGAATCCCTGTCGTACCGCCTGTGCGTGCCGTCCATTCCGCCGCCCCGGCCAAGAAAAAGTCGGAATATTCACTGCCGGCGGTTGACACGCAGAGCCGACAAGGGTAGAGTCTCCACTGGAAGAAAGCAGGGATGGGCGCTTGGCCTGTCGCGAGAAGAAGTTGTAGGGATTCGTTGACCGAGACTATATGGTAATGCCGGGCTCGGTCGAGGAGGCGAAAGCGATGCCGATCTGTTATGAAGTGTCTGATGGGGGGCATTTCGTTGACACCAAGGCCATCGGGGCAATCACAGAAGAGGACTTGCTCGGCTACCAGGCGGCGCTGTTAGCCGATCCGCGGGTCAAGCCAGGGGCCTACGAGCTGTTTGATGCCACCATGGCCGATGGCTCGGACCTCTCGGACGAGGTGATCTCCAGGATCGTGGAGGTCGACAGGGCCCACACGGAACGGCTCCGAGGCGGCAAGTGCGCCGTGGTCGTCCGAACCGCCTTCGAGCTGGTCGACAAGCTGGAGACGGAGCACACGGGCCCGCACAAGCTCATGGTGTTCTTCAACCTCGATGTGGCACGCACCTGGCTCGGCAAAAGCAACTGACGCAGCCGGCAGCTCAGACAAGACAATTCCGCCGGCGCCCGCTTCGCCGCGCGTTCGAGGCCACAGGCACTCCACAGGTTTGGCTTTACGCCGAGCACGCTACGTGCGAGAATGCAATGGTTCCGCGACCTCAGACAGAACAAACGAATGCCGTGATTTCAGGACACTCGGATGCGACGCACGACATTGAATTTCATCGTGGATCTGATCGGCTTTGTCGACTTGCTGTTGCTGGCGGCCACGGGCGCCATCATCAAATGGGTGCTGCCGCCGGGCTCAGGCGGCGGGCACGGCTACGGCTTTCGCCGGGGTCGCGACCCCGGCGAGGTCAAGGACCTCCTCGGCCTGGGCCGCCACGACTGGGGCGACATCCACTTCGTTCTGGCGGTGCTCTTCGTGTTGCTGATGCTCATACACCTGTACCTGCACTGGACGTGGATCAAGACGTGCGGCAAATCCATTCTGTTGTCGTCTTCCAGAGCCCCATGCGACCATGAGGACCAGCCTCCCATGGCGTGACGGCACCGGACGGTGCAGCGAGTCGAAATGATCTCAGACGCGCCTCTCAGCAAGAGAAACCAGCGCTACGAGCGGTGTCCAATGGATGATTCATCTTCACGCACGGTCTTGTGCCGGACGTACCGTGTCGCGAAGACCGCGAGAAGGGCAACGAACGCGCCAAGGACGACCAGGTTGATGGCCGTCAGGCCGACATCGTTCCTTGGGTCGTAGGCGGTGGATTGCCGGTAGGCGTCCATCCAGGCGGTCCAGCGAAGATTGACGGCGGTCAAGGTAACGGCCATCAGGGCGCCGACCATCAAGACCGCGAGAGACCAGTACCGCTGAGGATCGCGCACGCAGACTTCGGCGACGGCAAGGAAGACCAGGATGTCGCAGGCGAGAATCGCACTGAGGGCCACCCAGTCCCTCACCAGCCATGCCATAATCAGCAGCCACGCAGTACCGCCAAAGATGCCGCCGCTGAAGCTTGCGTAGATCCCCGGCCGAGTCATACGTGGCGCTGTGTATTCACGAGGACGGCATGTGCCATCTTCGATCTGGATCCGTCTCTGATGGGCGTTGCCCCAGAGGATCAAAGGAAGCAGAAGGACGAAAAACGCCGCGGCGCACGACCCGAACGCCACCCGGGGAATCACTCCAGCAAGAGCCAGGGTCAGCGGCAAGCCCACTAACGCAAAGACCAGCAGCCACAGAAGAAGGGTCCACCGGATCATGAACCGCCGCTCGCGCGGCGATTTGGTGTTCTTGATACCGCACCAGGAGCCGAGAAGGCCGCCGAGCAGGCCAAGGATCGGGCCGAGAACAGCACCGCTGAGGCCGGCAGCAAAGAGGGTTTTGGCGGCCGGGGCACCTTTGGCCGCAGCGCCGGCGACCGCGGCACTGGCGGTCGGAGTGACCATCGCCGGCAGCGCCGCCACAACCGCGATGGCAAAGACCTTGCCAGGACCCGAGCGGATCAGGGTGTCCTCGACGAGCGAGGCAACCTCGGCCTTGATGAGCTGCCGGCCCCGATGGAGCCGCTGCCGAACGGCGTCCTCCGAGAGCTCCAGGTCGGCGGCGACCCGACTGACGGACTGTTGCTCGCGGTAGAAGAGCACCAGCGGCTCGCGATATTGCCGGGGCACGCGCTCCACGGCGGCCCAAACGATCTCCTGACGTTCCTTCGCCAGCGCCGCGTCGTCAGGTCCGGGCCCGGCGGTCGACAGCCCCGCTGCCCTTCCGAGCGGGCGGGCCGCCTCTCTCCGGCTCGCTCGCGACGACCTGTTGGCGAGATTTCGCGCGATCGTGCACAGCCAGGCGCGGAACTTGTTCAGATCGTCCAGTTGCCTGATGTTCCGCCAGGCCCGGAGGAAGGCCTCCTGGGCTAATTCCTCACTCGTGCCGACGTCGCCGGTAGTGCTGTACGTGATGGCACAGACCAGCGATTGGTAGCGCTCGACGATGGCCCCGAAAGCATCCCGGCTCCCCGCCAGACTGGCTTGCAGCAACTCGTTGTCGCTGGCGCTCTTGCCCATCCGCTTACCCTGCACGAAAACAAAACCCTGACTTCAGTATACTACTATAGAGTCGAGGCGGCGCAAAAAGGTGACACACTCTCCGGCCAAATCTCACAAACGGGCGCCAAAGACGCACGCTCATGCGTGCGCAACAGACGCCGAATCTACAGACTATTTCAGTTCGACGGACCAGTAGGCGTGATCGAGGAATTGTTTCCAGGATCGGTAGCGCTGGTGGCCGAGGTGGACGTGGAGCATGGGGCTGTGCTTGGGCTTGATGGGCTTCTTGATCAGGGTCATGTGGGCCTGCTTGGGGGTCCGGCCGCCCTTCTTGACGTTGCAGTTCGCGCAGGCGCAGACGATGTTCTCCCAGGTCGCCTTGCCACCGATGCTGCGGGGGATGACGTGGTCCAACGACAACTCGGGCATGGGGAATCGCTTGCCGCAATACTGGCAGTGGTTCCGGTCGCGGGCGAAGATGTTGCGGCGGTTGAACTTGACCTCGGTGCGCGGCAGGCGGTCGTAGAACAGCAGCCGGATGATCCGCGGCACGGCGATATACAAATTCACCGTCGAGACCCAGTCGTGGGCCTGCGGCTCGAATTGATGCCTCGACTGGCTCACCTCGCACCAGCTCCTGAAATCGTAGTTGGTGTAGGTCTCCGCCTCAAACGAGATGACCTCCGCCAAATCGCGGCACAACAGGGAAAACGCTCGCTTCGCACCGACAATACGGATGGCCATGTAGTGCTTGTTGAGCACCAGCACGTTACAGTCAAGTCCGGATTGGCAAGCGCCAGCATCCATAGTCATCTCTTCTCCTGCAGTATCCATTATACGCCAATCGAGCGCTGGATGCAAGAGGGATACGGGCCGGCCGACGGCGATCGCGCGGCCACCCGGCACCGTCACACCATCCTCAGAATCCCGTCAGGTGGGGCGACTGTGCAGACGACCCAACACCCTTCCACCTCCTCCCGGACCTCCGTGTCGTCACGATGCCTGCTCTTGCGAGGAGGATTTCGGCACGACGTTCGTGGCCCTGAGCCCTTTTTCACCCTGGACCACCTCGAACAGAACGACATCTCCCTCATCGAGCGTTTTGAACCCTTCGGCTGCGATACTGGAATAATGCACGAAGACATCCCGGCCGTCATCGGTCCCAATGAACCCATACCCCTTCCTCGGGTTGAACCATTTGACCTTTCCTTCCAACATACGAGACTCCTTTTGGAAGAGATCGGGAACAATAGGTCGTTTCGGCCGGCCTTCGGGTGCGGCGGAAACGACCGTTGCCTTCATTAGCCCGGCTTGGCCCGCACCGACTCGCGTATCGAAGCGCTGAGATTCTCTCTCATCAGCCGGCCCATCTTGAATTTCACCGTGCGCTTGGTCGGAACCTCCACGCGCTCGAGTGTTTTCGGGTTCTGGGCAGTTCTCGAGGCCCGCGTCCTCGTCTCAAAGACGCCAAAGTCCCGGAACTCCAAACGATTATCCTGACACAGTTCCTTAACGATTTCATCGAGAAACGCCTGAACGATGCGTTTCACCGAAACTCGCTTGGCCTGGGTGTGCTCTGCGATACGGTCGATAAGTTCTTTCTTCGTGACTGTCGCCATAGGTTACCTCACTTGAAGAAAAGAGCGATGCCAAAGAACGCCCTTCTCGGCAGTTTGGCCTGCGGCACGAACCGCACTAGCCGGGCACCATGCCACCGGAACGGAAAGGATAAACGTCTGCAAATCACTATACAACAACGACTTCTATGCGACAAGTACTTTTGGTCAAAAAAATTTCGGCATGGCGAGCGGCCCGTCGGCCCCGCCCCGGACCGGCATGAATTCCTTCGGCGAGCCTGGCAAATCGTCGCTCAGCGGGGCGGAAACGCACCGTGCCACCCGGGGACACGACGGCCGCGGCCAGGCACGAATGTGAACGGGCGCTCGCGCGACCGCCGAGGCGGATGGAAGAACTGCATACAATGGTTGACCGGCGCACCTCTGGGCGGCATAATTGCCTTCTTACCGGGCGCCTGCGGAGTAAGGGACAGCAGGAGCCAACGTGGGCGGCAGCCGTCCGGGACAGAAGGAACCGTCAGCGATAGACAGGACAGGAGTGAATGGCTGAGTCCAGATCCGTCAGGGCCGACAGGAAAAAAGCGTCCGCGAAGAAGAAAGACCGCGCGATCGAGATCGCCAACACCTTTGAATGGCTCATCACGGCCTTTATTCTGGCCTTCGTATTCCGGGCATTCGTCATGGAAGCCTTCCGCATCCCGACGGGGAGCATGGCCGATACGCTGAAGGGCGCGCACTTTCCGCTGCGGTGCCCGCAGTGTGGATACCGGTACGATCACGGGTTCGTGCCGCAGAGTTACGGCATGCCGGACGACACCATCCCGCCGGGCCCCGTGCCGATGCGCCAGCAGACCCGCTGCCCTACGTGCGGGTATTACACGCCGGCCGGTGAGAGGATGCCCGTGGCCAACGGTGACCGCATCCTTGTGCTCAAGTGCATCTACCAGTTCATGGAACCCAAGCGATGGGACGTGATCGTTTTCAAAAATCCCACCAATCCGTCGGAAAACTACATCAAACGTCTCATCGGACTGCCGGGAGAGACGATTGAGATCATCGACGGCGACGTGTATATCAACGGACTGATCGCACGTAAACCGCCGACGGTGCAGAAGGAACTGTGGATGCCGGTCTACGACCACAATTTCCAGCCGGTGAATCCACATGAACGTGCCGGTTTCAACGGGCATCGATGGCAGCCGCCGTTTGACTTGGAGGACTCCGCCTGGAGAATCAGCGAGGAGGACCCGACGCGACTGCTGCTGGACTGCCCGGCGGATGAGATGAGCGTGCTGAGGTACGGCGCTCCATCAGCCAATGGATTCGTCTGTGCGTACGCCTACAATGAAACCTACTCCTACGCACGGATGCCCGTGTGCAGCGACCTGATGATGCGTTTTTATGTGGAGCCGGCGAGTTCGGAAGGCCGTGTCGGCATCACGCTCAGCAAGCAGGGCGTTGACTACAAAGCGTGGGTGGATTTCTCCGGCCGAATGGCCTTGGCGAAGGTAAACGACGACCGCGAGACAATCCTGATCCAGAAGGAGGTCGACGCACCACCGACGGCGGCGTTCACGCTGGTCAAGTTCGCAAATGTGGATCATCAACTGATGTTCGAGTTCAACGGCAACGAACTGTTCTGGGATCTGGGAGAATCGCCGGACGCGCTGGAGCAGGGCCAGGAACCGTCTCCCCGTGCGGAGATCTTCGGCTCCGGAGAGCTCACGGTTTCCCACGTCGCGCTGTTCAGAGACATCCATTACACGGGCGACGGCCAGGGCAGCCGGGTCGCCCGGGCCATTGAGGGCAAGCCGTTCGAACTGCACGCCGATGAGTTCTTCGTGCTCGGCGACAATTCTCCAAACAGCGAAGACGGCCGCTGGTGGCATGAGCCCAAGATGGCCAGCAAGGGCTGGGAGCCTCCGCGGGCCGGGGTGGTCCCGCGATACTACCTGGTCGGCAGGGCCCTGTTCGTCTATTGGCCGAGCGGCTTCGAGTTTCCGTGGCCGCAGCATGTGAAGACTTTCCTGCTGGGCAATAGTCGTCAGAACATGGCGATGCGTTTGCTGCACGGGCTTGTCGCCTTGCGGTGGATTCCCAACGTCGGCCAGATGCGTTTCATCTACGGCGGCACGCCGAAGAAGGCCACACGTCCACAACAGCAGGCTCAGAGCATGCCTTAAACTGGCGGCAGGAAACCAACGGTATACCAAAAGCTGGTCAAGGCCCTGCATATCCGGTCAGCGGAGCGATGTCAGAGCGTTGAATTGGAGGTCAAGCAAGATGAAAACTCGCAGCCCGATTCTCTTGATGACCGTGGTGGTGGTCTGTTCCGGATGGCTCGCCGCAAGCGAAGGCAATGCCCGTCCGTCCGGGGATCCATTGACGGTTCAGAAGCTCCGTTGTGAATACCTGGTCGATCCTCTCGGAATCGAGGTGGCTCAGCCGAGGCTGAGCTGGACCCTCGAGTCGACGCTGCGAGGCCAGGTGCAGACCGCCTATCGGGTCCTTGTGGCAAGCGATCCGAGGCTCCTCAAGAGGGAGATCGGCGATATGTGGGACAGCGGCAAGGTCGTGTCCGACCGGTCTATCCAGGTGGCGTACGACGGCAGACCGCTGACCTCGCAGATGCAATGCTGCTGGCAGGTGCAAGTGTGGGACAAGGACGGCCGACCTTCCTCGTGGAGCAAGCCGGCCTCCTGGACGATGGGCCTGCTGAATCCAAATGAATGGCAGGCCAAATGGATTGGATTCGATGCCTCGCGGAAGCGCGATACGTCGACACAGATCCCCGATTTGTCCCCAGCCAAGTGGATCTGGTTTCCCGGCGAGAACGCCCGGGCGAGCGCCGCCGTGGGAACGCGGTACTTCCGCAAAGAGTTCACGATCCCCGAGGACCGCGAGCCGATCTCCGTCGTCTGCGTGGTCACGGCGGACAACAGTTTCAAGATGTTCCTGAACGGCCGGAGAATCCGCAACGGCAGCAGCTTCAAGGAGGCCGTGGCCGCCGACGTAATGGAGCACCTGCAAAAAGGCAAGAACGTCCTTGCTGTCGAAGCGAGCAACGAGGGCGATGCATCGAATCCCGCCGGCCTGTTGGGGATCCTGGTGTTCCGGTTCAAGGACGCCCAACCCGTTGCCATTGTCTCGGATGGGGCATGGCGCAGCTCAGACACGGCCGGGGCCGACTGGGCGAACGTCGAGTTCGATGCCGCCGCATGGCAGAACGCCGAGGTGATCGGCGCCTACGGGATCGGGCCCTGGAACCAGATCAACGTCACTTCCGGGGAACTGTTCCTGCCGCCCGCCCAATACCTGCGCAAGGAATTTGTCGTGGAGAAACCGGTCCAGCGGGCCACGGTATACGCCTCGGCCCTGGGCAACTACGAACTGTACCTCAACGGCCGACAGGTGGGCGATGCCTACTTCACGCCCGGATGGACCGACTACAACATCCGCGTCTACTACAACACGTTCGACGTCACGGATTCTCTGAAGAGGGGCTTCAACGCGATCGGAGGCATTCTCGCGGATGGATGGTACAGCGGCCACATCGGCTGGATGCACGTTCGCGACCATTACGGCGAGAACCCGCGGTTCGCGGCCCAATTGCACGTCGAATACACGGACGGCAGTTCGGAGACAATCGTCACGGACCAGACATGGACCGCCGCGACCGGCCCCATCCTCGAAGGCGATTTCCTGATGGGCGAGCGGTACGATGCTCGCAGAGAGATGCCGGGCTGGAGCACGCCGGATTTCAATGACAGCGATTGGCGGTCGGTCGATGTCACCGAAAGTATTGACGCCAAGAAGGAAGCCTACCCCGGCGTCCTGGTGCGTGAGTTTCGGCAGATCAAGCCGGTGAAGATCGCGGAGCCACGGGAAGGCGCCTACGTTTACGACATGGGAGCCAACTTCGCAGGCTTTGTCCGCCTGAAGCTCCGGAAGGCATCGCCGGGCCAGAAGATCGTGCTGCGATTTGCGGAGCGCCTTAACGACGACGGCACGATCTACACGACCAACCTGCGCGGCGCACGCGCCACGGATACCTACATCTGCAAAGGCGGCGGTACCGAAACGTGGCAGCCCCGCTTCACCTTCCACGGCTTCCAGTACGTGGAGCTGACCGGCTACCCGGGCACGCCGGACCTCGATACGATCACCGGCGTGGAGTTGACGTCGGATACGCCGATCTGCGGCGAATTCGCATGTTCCGACGAAATGGCCAACACCTTGTATCGCAACATCTGCCAGACGCAGCGGGCGAACTTCATCGATATTCCGACCGACTGTCCCCAGCGTGACGAGCGGCTCGGCTGGATGGGCGATGCACAAATCTACGTCCGCACGGCCACGTACAATACCGACGTCGCCGCGTTCTTCACGAAGTGGATGGTGGACGTCGAGGATGCGCAGCTCGAGAACGGCGGCTTCTCGGATGTGGCCCCGCGCCGCGCGGCGATGGGCGGCGGCACGGCCGCCTGGGGCGATGCCGGCGTCATCTGCCCCTGGACCATCTACCAGGTCTACGGCGACACCCGCATCCTGACCGAGCACTATGATGCGATGGAGAAATGGATCGAATACTGCAAAGGCACGACGGACCGACTGCTCCGCCCGGCCGAGGGCTACGGCGACTGGCTGAGCATTCAGGCCGATACGCCGAAAGACGTGCTCGCCACCGCCTACTTCGCCCACAGCACGCAGCGGGTCGCGCAAATCGCCGAGGTCCTGGGCAAGAAAGAAGACGCGGAGAAATACCGGCAGCTCTTCGAGGACATTCGCAAGGCATTCAACGACGCCTATGTCTCGTCCGACGGCCGCATCCAGGGCGATACGCAGACGGTCTACGTTCTGGCCCTGGCTTTCGATCTGCTGCCGAGGGACAAGCGAGAACGGGCTCGGGAGTACCTCGTCAGCAACATCCGAGACCGCAACTGGCATCTCTCGACCGGTTTCGTCGGCACGAAAGACCTGATGGCCACGCTGACTCGCTTCGGTGAGACCGACACGGCCTATCACCTGTTCCACAACAAGACGTTCCCATCGTGGGGCTTTTCGATCCAGCACGGGGCGACGAGCATCTGGGAGCGGTGGGACGGCTGGACGCCGGAGAAAGGGTTCCAGGATCCCGGCATGAACTCCTTCGCCCACTATTCCTTCGGCGCGGTCGCGGAATGGATGTTCAAGACTATCGGCGGCATCGACACCGACGGTCCGGGCTACGAGCGAATCATCATCCGTCCGCAGCCCGGCGGCCGCCTGACGTGGGCGGAGACGAGCTACGACTCCATCCGGGGCAAGATCACCACGGCCTGGAGGCTGGTGCCGACAGCCGGACGCTCGCAGCCGGAAACGACGGAGGCGCATGAGTTCATCCTTGACCTGACCATCCCGGCCAATACGACGGCTACCGTCTACATCCCCGCCGCCGACGCTGGCGAAGTAACGGAAGGGAAGGTCCGCGCCACGTTGGCTCCCGGCGTTCGCTTCCTCGGCATGGGCGGCGGCGCCGCTCTATTTGCCGTCGGCTCCGGCAGCTACCAGTTCCGCTCGCAGTTGCCGTAGACCTCCTCACGCGCCGGGCATCCTTGCGATCACTTGCGTGCCCGGCCCGCGTCGAGCTGGATGGGCTTGGCGACCAGCAAGCCGTGGAAGTGGTCCCAGACCCAGGACTTGCTGCCGTCGGGACGGATGAGCCAGAAGCCCCGGACAGCGTCGTTGCTCTTGACCGGCGGCTTGGCGTTCGAGTCCTTGAGCTCGTTGCAGTAGAGCTGCCAGTAGACGATGTAGGGACAACCCCAATCGAGGCCGGTCTGAACGGCGTTCGGGATCGCCGTCTGAATCTGCTCGAGCGCGTAGTGGTTCTCCGGCATGCCGAACTCGCCGATGTAGACGTTGCGATTGCCGAAGTCCGGACTGTCCGGGGCGTGGGCCGCGATGAAGTCCAGCGCGCCCCGCAAGACGTTTGGGTCGGCATAATGTTCGGTGGCCGAGTCCCACGCCGAATAGGAGATCAGGTCGAGCTTCGTGTGCGGCAGGACCTTGTTCACCATGTTCACAAAGCCGCTGCGCATCGACTGAACGACGCGATTGACCTCGGCGGCGTGATAGACGCGAACGCCCTGCTGCCCCACTTCCGCGCGGGCCTGATTGACGCCGGCCTGGCGGGCGTTGAGCCATTCGACCATGTTCGCCAGCGCCTGCGGCGTCGGCTCGGCGTTGCCGTCGAAGTTGCCGCGAACCATCCAGTCACCCTCCCAGTGCTGGAGGACGAAGGTCTTGCCGGTACCCTTGTACTGCGTCAGCAGATGCCTGGCCAACTCGTAGAACTGCCGCTGCTCGTCTTTCTTCTGCTCGTCCGTGATGCCGTTGCGCCAGTACCCCTCGTCACGACCCAGGGAGGTGACCTTCAAGATATAGGTGGTGAACGGCTTGTGGAAAAGCGCCTCGAAGTACGGGCTCTGCGCCCCTTCGACAAGCGAGTTCACCTTCGGCCACTGCGAATTGTACGGGTACGACTTGACGAGGCCGGCGCCTTCCTTGCCGCTAAAGAACCAGACCTTGATCACCCGGGAGCCCAGCCCCAGAATCTGATCGGCACCCTCGTTGAGGAAGTCCTTGTCCGTCAGATGGTATCGCCCCGCCACATGCGTGACGCCCAGCACGCTCGGCAAATCCTTCGCGCCGGCTCCCGGAACATCGCACAAGAGAACAACGGCCAGGATCGTGATCATAGGTCCCATCAGTCCCATTCGTCGCATAGGTCCTATTCTCCGGAGCCGCCCTACGGCCTACTCGCGACCGCCTGGAAGCCCTCGCGGGCGGCCTCGACGGTTCGTTCGATATCCTCCTTGGTGTGGGCCAGCGAAACGAACATGGCCTCATAGGCGCTGGGAGCCAGGTAGATCCCGCGATGAAGCATCTCGGCGAAGAACTTCTTGAACGCCTGGATATTCGTCGCCCGGACGTCCTCGAACTGTCGCACGGGTTTATCAGTAAAGAAGCAGCTCAGGATCGAGCCGACACGATTGATCGAGACCGATACGCCGGCATCGGCGGCGGCTCGTGCGAGTTCGACTTCCAGATTGGCAGCGGAGGTTTCCAGCTCCCGGTAGCACCGCCCTTCGGCCAGGATCTCGAGCGTGGCATTGGCGGCGGCGGTCGCGATCGGATTGCCGCTCAGCGTGCCGGCCTGATAGACGTGGCCGACCGGAGCAAGCTGATCCATGATTCGAGCGCGGCCTCCGCACGCGGCCAGAGGCAGTCCGCCGCCGACGATCTTTCCAAGACACGTAAGATCGGCGGCGACGCCGTAGCGTTCCTGTGCCCCGCCGAACGCCACACGGAAGCCCGAGATGACCTCGTCGAAGATCAGCACCGTTCCCTGCTCATCACAGAGGCTGCGGATGGCTTCCAGGTAGCCGGGATCGGGTGGAACCACCCCCATGTTCGCAGCCACGGGCTCCACCAGCACGGCGGCGATCTGGCCGGCGTGCTTGGTGAACGCCTGCTTCAGGGCTTCGGTGTCGTTATAGGGCACCACGACGGTGAGACTGGCAAGGGCTTCGGGCACCCCGGGGCTGGCGGCCGTGCCGCCCTCGGCCAACCCCGAGCCGGCCACGACCAGCAGCGAATCGCTGTGCCCGTGATAGCCGCCGGCCATCTTGACGATCAGGTCCCGTCCGGTGTGGGCGCGGGCCAGCCGGATCGCCGTCATCACGGCCTCCGTACCGCTGCTGAGAAGCCGGAGCCTCTCGATGGACCCGAAAGCACCGATAATCCTCCCGGCCAGTTCCGTTTCCGCCAGGGTGGGCGCGCCGAATGAGGTGCCCTGGTCCACGGCCTTGTGGATTGCGGCAAGGACGGCCGGATGAGCGTGCCCGAGGATCATCGGGCCCCAGGAGCCGACATAGTCGACGTACTCGTTCCCGTCGATATCGAAGATCCTCGATCCTTGGGCCCGGGCAATGAACCGCGGCTCGACGTCCACGCCGCCGAAGGCGCGGACCGGCGAATTTACCCCGCCCGGCATGACCTCGCAAGCCCGGGCAAAGGCCTCACTGGATGTACGATTTGCCATTTGCGATTTCCCATTCTCCTGGTTCCCAAACGCCCCGTTTCGCCGGCGCCTGTGCGGGACGACGCCGGCCCTGGAAAGGCCGGACGGTGGAGAACCGGCTGCTGTTCAGGCGATACCGCTGAATAGTATGTCGTAAATCGTAGCTCGTCAATGCATCGTCGCGTCCCGGCAAACCATTTGAGCCGCACGGAGGCCGTCCCAGTCGCGATTTTTTGTGTTTGGCAAGCGTTTCTCTTGCAAAGCTCCGGTCCTTGCAGTAACGTTAACGGTTTTGTTAGGCTTGGATAGATACCCTGGCCGTCGCTGGGGTTGGAAAGGGTTATCAAAGGTCAAGGTGGTGCGGCTCCACGGCCCTCAACGCAGAACATCGCGTTGGGGACCCCGTCGTGGCCGCGATTCCACGGGCGTTTGGGGCCCGACCCGGAGCAACAATATGAACTTAGTCAAATGGTTGCGAAAGAATAACACGAAGATCATGGCCGTGGTCGTCATCGTGCTGATGGTCGGCTTCATCGGTGGGTCCTCCCTGACCTATATCCTCCGAGGCAGCGGCGGTGCTGGCAAGGCGATCGCCTACTACGGCCATAAGCAGAAGATCACGTACTACGACCGGGCCGTCGCCAGCCAGGAACTCGAACTCCTCGCGGCGTTGCGCGCGGACCAGATCCTGCGGGGATCGCAGGACCTCCAGAGCCTTCTGCTCAGCGAGCTGCTGTTCTCGCAGAACCGAAGCGCGGGGGCCATGACCGACATGGTCAAGCAGATCATCCAGAGGAACCGCTACCGAATCAGCGACGAGCAGCTCGGCAGCATGTACAAGGGGCGAACCGTCCCGAGCGACCTGTATTGGATCCTGCTGCGGAAGGAGGCGCAATCAGCGGGGATCCACGTCGGGCCCCAGGACGTCGGCGGGTGGCTCGGCCGACTCATCTCGCAATACCCGCAGGTCTTCGGCAGCGGCAGTTACACCCAGGTGATGCAATCGCTCGTCGGTCGCTTCAAGCAAACCGAACAACAGATCCTCGGCACATTGGGCGATCTGCTGGCCGTGCTGCAATACGCCCAGATCATCACCGCCATGGAAAACGTCACCACCTCGCAGGTGCGGCACACGGCGAGCCAGCGGGGCGAGATGCTGGATATCGAATTCGTGCAGTTCGAGACGTCTGATTTCGCCGACAAAGAACAGACGCCCGATGAAACGGCGATTCTCGAGCAGTTCAACCGGTACAAGGCGAACCGTCCGGGCGAGGTGAGCGAGGCCAACCCCTTCGGCTTCGGATACAGGCTGCCGAACCGCGTGCAGCTCGAAACCATCGCCCTGAAGCTCGAAGACGTCGCCTCGATCATCAAGCCACCGACGGACGAAGACGCCGAGCAGCACTACCGTGAGAACCGCGAGCGACTCTACACGCAGCAGGTGCCCAGCGACCCGAACGACCCGAACTCGCCGCTCGTTCCGCAAACGAAGAGCTACGCCGAGGTCGCCACCGACATCATGGATCAACTGCGGCGACAGAGAATCACCGCGCAAGCGGAACTGATCCTGCAGGACGCCAGGAACCTCGCCGATGCAGGCCTTCAAATGACCGACGCGGAGGGCCAGAAACTGACGATTGAGCAGCGCAAAGAACGGGCGGGAGACTACGCGGAGATTGCGCAGGACCTCGGCGACAAACACGGCATTCCGATCTATTACGACCGGACGGGCCTGCTCAGCGCGATGGACTTACAGGCGGATACGTACCTGAGGCGAATGTACCTGACGGGATACGGATACAGTCCCGTGCCTCTGATCCAGGTGCTCTTCTCCGTTGCAGAATTCGGAGCCGATGCCACGATCATGCTGTCGGTGTCGCAGGCCGAGATGTACACGAGCATTGGCCCGGCTCGCGATCCCATGGCCGCGACGTCGCCCGAGCTTTCCGGCCAGATCATGCTCCTCGCGCGAGTGGTCGATGCCCGGGAGGACGTCGCACCCGAGAATGTGGACGTCACCTACAGCACGAAGATGCTCAGCCTCGACGAGACCGAACAAGAGGACGCCACCTTCTCGCTGCGAGAGCAGGTCGCCGAAGACGTCAGGAAGCTGTCGGCCTGGGAGACGACCAGGACCCGAGCCGAGGACTTCATGGCACTGGCAACGAGCGAGGGCTGGGACAAGGCCATTGCCCAGTTCAATGAGCTTTACGGCGAGCAGGCCAGGGCCGATCCCAATGACCCGAACGTGTTCGCGCTGGACCGCATGCCGAGCCTGCAGAGAATCTCGAACGTTGAGTTTCAGGTGCTGGCCGCACAGGTGGCCAATAACCCGGGGGCCGACCGATTCTTGAACGAGGCGAGAGTGGAGGGCCAGCTCATCGAACGGTTCTACGCACTGGCTCCGACGGATGACGGCGTCGCGGCGAAGCTGCCCGCGCTCGTGGAGTTCAAACCCAACCAGAGTTGCTACGTTCTCAAGAACCTATCGGTGGAGCGCCTGGACCGCCAGCAGTTCCAAAGGATGAAGGGCATGCTCCTTCGCCAGGAGGATTACGGCCAAGCTCAGAGCCTGGCGGTCGTGCACCTGAATCCGGAGAATATCCTCAAGCGCATGAATTTCCGGCTTGCCCGGCAGGCAGACGAACCGGCAGAGGCCGAAGCCGGACAGCAACAAGAGGATGCATCGTAATGACAGGATCCTGGAAGGACAACCACGCCCTGTTCCTGATCGTGATTGGAGCGCTGGCCTGGCTTGCTCCGGGGGGCGGGCACTTCGCCCTCCAGGAGAAGAAGCGAGGGATCATCATTTTTGTTCTGATCGCTCTGACGTTTGCGGTCGGTCTGTACGTTGGCTCGATCGGCGTGGTCAATCCTGTCTCGGCAAAGCCCTGGTACGTCGCGCAGGTCATGAACTCTCCCGCCGTGTTTCTCCTGGGCAGTTATATGACCGCAGCGCATCAGCGAGCCGAGGCACGGAACGATCTGAGCCTTGCGTATCCGGTGTATGGCCGGGCCGGTGAGGTCGGTCAAATCTATACGAGTATCGCCGGGCTGCTGAATCTGCTGTGCATTGTCAACGCCATTTACATGGCCCATATACAGGTTGTGGGGGAGGAGGAGAGCCCGAAATGACGGCCGCCACCGCAGGGATGATATTGGGCAGCTTTACGACCCCGATGAGGATCGGCACGAGTCCTGCATCGATGCTCTGGCTGCTTCCGCTGGTGGCGGTGATTGCCGTCGTCTACAAGGCGACCAAGGTCCACAAGATTCGGCTGAAGCCGTTTGCGAAGGAGTCGGCGGTCCTGTTCGGGTCCATCATCGTCTTTATCGGTGTGGCCGCGCTGATTCTCTACGGGCTGACGTGGTTCGTCACCGGGCAATTGCCCGCCCTGCTGGACTCGTCCGCCTTTTAGTCGGGCTCGGGTGCGCGGGACTTCCGAACCACCCCTAATTCCACGAGGGCGTTGTAGGCGGCTTTTTGCTCGGCCTCCTTCTTGTTGGGACCCCATGCGCTCGGGAAGTGCCGCTGGTCGATGACCACCTCCGATTCGAAGCACTTGTTGTGGTCGGGTCCCTTCTCATCCAGCAGCGCGTAGAGCGGCGCCATGCTGAACTGCTCCTGGGCATGTTGCTGCAAGAGAGATTTGTAATTGCCGTGCGCCTCCTCCCCATCCACCTGCTCCACCAGCGGGTCAAAATTCCGCAGGATGAACTCGCGGGCCACCTCGAACCCGCTGTCGATGCAGATGGCGGCGATCACCGCCTCCAGCAAACCGGCGGCGAGCGAAGTGGGAAACGCCTTGTGGGACACCATGCCCTTGCCGACCACCAGGAACCTCGGCAATCCCAGGTGGCGTGCCACCCGGGCGCAGGTCCCTCGCGAGACCAACATGCTCTTCATCTTCGTGAGTTCGCCCTCCGGGTACTCGCTGAATTCCTCAAAGAGCCTCTGGCAGATAACGACGGATAGAATGGCGTCGCCGAGGAACTCCAGCCGTTCATTGCTTTCCGACCGGCTGTCAACGGCTGAGGAGTGAGTGAAGGCCTTCGCCAGAACGGCGTGGTCGGTAAAGGTATGTCCGAGGATCTGCTCGATCTCGTGCAGCGTGTCCTTGTCCATGTAGCACTATACCGCACTTGGACTCGCGCGCGGGCGCAAGTCACCGAAACTCTCGATGCCCTAAGAGCAGATCACGAACATCGCTCCGCCGAGCGATTTTCGTGATGCGCTCCGCAAGGAAATCAATTTCCGCCCATCACCGATCGGTCCGGCCGCTCATGCCGAGACTGACTGCCGGCGCTTCGGCTAACAGGCACATTCGACTCTTATCCTACCATCTGCAAGCCGGCCAAGGCAACAAACTTATCGTCCACGATTTCGAAGATTCCGTCAAGGCCTGTCACGGTGAAAATGCCTTTCGTCGCCGGCGCGACGCTGCAGAACACCAGTCGATGCCCACAATCGCCCAGCAGCTTCTTCAGCCTCAGCAGTTTGGAAAGGCTCGAGGACGTGACGATATCAACCTTCGAGAAATCAATGACGACCTCGCAGTCGCCGCGGTCGCGGACGACCTGAGTGACCGTCTTGAGCTCGTCGCCCATCTCGGGCTCCTGCGGCAAGTCCACGAGAACGATATCCTCGGACCAGTTCTGAATCCCCATGTTCATCTCCTCTTGTTTCCTAAGATTCAACTTGTTAGCCGTATTATCGGCAGGCAAACGTGGGGCATTAAGCAAAAATACGTAGTTTCTACTGCAGTATTGCATCGCCCCATAAAAACGATCCGAGACCGGTTACGATGTTCTCGCGGGGCCGTCTTCCCGGACGGAGCGAAGCATCCAGCCTGCGAGTAGGGAGCTTGCGCCGTGTGCGATGCAGAGGATTCGGTCGTGCTCAGGATTAGAGCTTCCTGTCCAGTTTGCGATAGCTGATCGCCTCGGCCACGTGTTCGGCGCGGATGTTGTCGCTGCCGTCGAGGTCGGCAATGGTGCGGGCCACCTTGCAGATCTTGTCGTGGGCGCGGGCGCTGAGGCCGAGTTCCACTACCGCCTGCTTGAGCATCATCTCGCCGGTGGAATCGAGTTTGCAGAACTTCTCGATCTGCTGATGGCTCATATGGGCGTTGGTCATGGTCCTGCCGTCTCCAAACCGCCGCGTCTGGATCTGGCGCGCCGTCATCACGCCGGTCCGCAGCATCTCCGAATCGATCTGTCGGGCCTTCGAACGCAGCTTGCTGAATGCCACGGCGGGCACGTCGATGTGGATATCGATTCGATCCACGAGCGGGCCGGAGACCTTGGCGAGATAGCGGGCGATCTGGCCGGGCGTGCACTTGCAGGCCCTTACATGGCTGCCGAAGTATCCACACGGGCAGGGATTCATGGCGGCCACCAGCATGAACTGCGCCGGGAACTGGATCGTCTTGCGCGCCCGCGAAACGATGACGAAGCCATCCTCCAGCGGCTGACGGATCATCTCGAGCACGTGCCGGGGGAACTCGACGAACTCATCGAGGAACAGAATCCCGTAATGGGCCAGAGACAGTTCCCCCGGTCGCGGCGAGGAGCCGCCGCCGATCAGCGCGGGGCCGCTGGCGGAATGATGCGGCGCGCGCACCGGCCGCGTGGCCAGAAGCGCCTGATCTTTCCGGAGCAATCCCACGGCCGAGTAGATGCGCGTGGTTTCGAGAGACTCCTCCAGGCTCAACGGCGGGAGAATGGTGGCCAGTCTCTTGGACAGCATGGTCTTACCTGCGCCCGGCGGACCGATCATCATGATGTTATGGGCGCCGGCCGCGGCGATGCTCAGGGCCCGCTTGACGCTTTCCTGCCCTTTGACATCGGCAAAATCGACGTCGTAGTGGGAGGCTACGTCGAACAACGCGTCGATATCGGTCACTGTCGTATCGAGCAGGAGCCGGCCGGAGAGGAATTCCACGGCCTGGGAAAGCGAGCCGACGCCGAAGACCTCGATCTCCTGCACGACGCCCGCCTCCCTGGCGTTCTCCAGCGGCACGATCATTCGCGAGAAGCCGTTCGCCGCCGCCGTCATCGCCATGCTCAGCACGCCGTTGACCGGGCGGACGCGGCCGTCGAGGGCCAGCTCTCCGACGACAACGTGCTCCTTGAGCGACGGTGCGACCAGAACCCCCTCGCCCATGAGCATACCGAGCGCGATGGGCAGGTCGAAGGCCGGCCCCATTTTCTTGACGTCCGCCGGGGCCAGATTGATCAGCGACTGCGTCTTTGGATGCCGATATCCGCAGTTGATGATGGCGCTGCGGACCCGCTCGATGCTCTCCTTGACCGCCGCATCGGGCAGTCCCACGATGATGGATTTCTCCAGGCCGCCGCGGGCGACATCCACCTCCACTTCGCAGATGATGCCCTCGATGCCCTCAAGGGTCACGCTATGCAATCTCGCCAGCATACTCTCATCTCCGATTGTCAGACACGACTTTTCGGGAATTCTACCCTCCCCCCGCCACATCCGCAAGGAAATCTATGGTCTTTTGACCACGAGAAATGAGCCTCGTCGGGGGCTAATCCGCCCGGCCGCAAAGGGCCTTGTACGCGGCCGCCAGGGCGAATATCGCGGTGCTGGCGAGTACGATGCACGCCCCGGTCGGGAGGTCGAGGAAATAGGAGAAGGCGAAGCCGCCGACGGCACTGACGACGCCGAGGGTCGTGGATGTGAGGATCACAGCCCGATGGCCACGGCAGAGTTGGTAGGCCGCGGCCGCCGGGTTCGTAATGAGGCTGAAGATCATCAGGCCGCCGATCAGTGGGAGATTCACGGCTAAAATGATGCCGCACAGCGCGAGGAAAAGGGCGTAAACGAATGTCTCGTGCACGCCGGTGGCCGCGGCCATGCTACGGCTGAAAAGCAGGACCTTCAGCTCCTTGTTGAAGGCCAATACAAAGAGGACAAAGGCCCCGGCCGCGACCGAGATGACGATGACGTTACTCTTGCGAACGAACAGGATGCTGCCCCAGAGCAGCCCCAGGATCTCGGAGCGGCTTCCCTGCATCAGTCCGATGCCGAGAAATGCCAGCCCCAGCATCAGGGAGAACAGGATCGCCAGCGCGACGTTCGGGTCGATACGAGACTTCCCGGGCCGAATCGCCGCCAGCCCCATCGCGGCCGCCATGGAGACGGCGGCCGGAGCGACGACGGGATTCAAGCCGAGCAGGTGTGAGTAGACGGCGCCGGCCATCGCCGTGTGCGAGATGAAGATCCCGATGAAAGGCAGACGCAAACCGACGATGTAGACTCCGAGCAGACCGCAACTGGCCCCGGCGATCGCGCCGGCGAGAATGACCAGATAGAAAAACGGATCAATCGCCAATGTGCTCTCCTGGCAGGGACATGCTCACGATATGTCGTCCGCCCACAACCGTCGCCTCAAGGTTGCGGCTATAGGCGCACCGAAGCTTGTCGGGCGACAGGACTTGATCGACATTTCCGTCGCCTAGAAGACGCCCATCCGCCAGCAGGATCACTCGCCTGCACGCCGGAGGCAGAACGCTCGTATCGTGCGAGACCATCAACACCGTCATGCCGGTTTCGTGATACAACTGCTCGACAATTTCGGAAATCTGATATTTCCAGGTGAAATCGAGATTCGCGCAGGGCTCGTCCAGCATCAGAATCCGAGGCTGCTGGACCATCGCGCGTGCGATGAGGACCTTCTGCTGCTCGCCGCCGGAGAGGCTTCGGAACGTCTGGCACCGCCGGTCGGCCAGCCCAAGCACATCGACCCAGCGGTCGACAAGCCGATCGTCCTCCCGACGCAACCCGGTCAGCAGCGGACGGACGCTGGTTCGTCCCATCGCCACCACTTCCCGCACCGTGAAGGGAAGCTCCGCATTGTACTCGGCCGACTGGGGGATATACCCAATCTGTGTACGCAGCGCGCACTTGCGCCAGCTCCCGAGCCGCGCCAGGTCGCCGCCGTCGAGCCGTACCGCGCCGCTGTCGGGTTTGACCAGGCCGGCACATACCTTCAGCAGGGTCGTCTTGCCCGCTCCGTTGGCGCCGATGACCCCCACGAACGTGCCGGGCGCGACATCGAGGCGGTCGATCTGCAGGATCGTGCGTCGCGAGCGGCACACGCGGACATCCGAGAGCACCAGCGAGCCGCCGTTCATCGGACGCCCGTTTCGAACAGAAGATGCACGTTCTCCCGGACCAGCCGGTCGAAGCCGGCAACGCCCTGCGTCAGCTCCGGGAAGTTGCTGAAGACAACCGCTCTGGCGTGCAGTCGATCCGCCAGCGCCTCGGCCAGGGCCGTCCCCTCCTGCCGGTTGGCGATGACGAAGCGAATCTCGTGGCCGGCGGCCTTCCTGAGACAATGATCGACGTTGGCGATGGTTTCGAGGTCGCTGCCGACAAAGGTGGCCACCGGCTCCAGCCCCAGCCACTCGGCGAATCGGCTCTGATGGTTCGAGGTCAGCACCTTGGCCTCCAGATGCCCCGAATCGACCACAGAATTCCGCAACTCCGCCGAGAGTCCTTCCAGCCGCTGTTCGATTGCCGCAAGCCGTTCGGCGAATACCGCGGCCTTTTCCGGATACTCGCGGGATAACATCCGGCAGACCTCCTCGCACGCCGCCCTATACGTATCCGGAACGCACAGACCGACCGTGGATTGCACGACGTTCATCTTCAGCCCGCCTCTTTGCAGCCGCACCAGTCTCTGCTCGATCTGCCGCTGGAAATCAAAGAGCAGCAGCATCCGGCAACTCCGCAACTGCCGGACCTGGGCCGGCGAGAGGTCGAAATGCCCCGGACACATGCCCGGCGGCGCCAGGCAGAGAATATCCAGATCTTCGCCGCCAAGGTCCCTCGTTACAGACGCAAGATAGGAGTTGGTCACGGCGATCTCTGGGCCGCGCTCGGGAACAGCCGTGTCCCGGCAGCCCGTCAGGGCAAGGCCAGCCGCTATCATCAGAACCGCCGTGTGACGTCGCAGTGCCTTCACCGAATTCTCACTCCTCGAACGACCCGATCTGGCGTCCGCTCCGCAGCCTCATGCGGACGACGACCCCCGTATTCGTCTGCGCGTTGTACCAGGTGCCGCGCGGGACGGGATAGAGCATCTCCTTCATCCGATTGAGATCGAAATTCGGGCCCTCGCTGTAGACGACCCAGCTCACGGGCGATTCCGCGAGTCCGCTGTACGTCTGACCCTGCTCCTGCTCGTTGTCGGGGAAGCCGTCGGGCACCCACAAGTAAGCCCCTTCGTCCACGAGCGTCGTCCGGTTGTAGATCAGCGTGCCGACCGTCCTGTATTTGTAGGTGTAGCCGCGGTTGAACCGATCCTCGATGCCGGCCGCCATGAACGAATCGGTCGGAGGCGCAGGCAGATATCCGCAGCGGACCAATTCCTCCGGAAGCTGGTAGAAGTGCCCTCCCAACATGCAGTCCACCCGCACCGGCGGGTACTTGCCGTCGTGGTCGAATGAGTACGCCTCCAGGGCCAGGCCGATGTCGCGCAGCTCGGCGTTGACGGTGAGAATCTGCGCCTGCAGCCGGGCCCGGGCCGTCACGGGCAGCAGGATCCCCAGGATCAGCGTGACGATCGCCACGACGACCAACACTTCAATCAGTGTATATCCGCGTCTCATGGGTCCGCCACCTCCCGTTCGTCGGCCATCCGGTGCTCGTACGAGGCCAGGACATGACCGTTGCCGTCGTAGTCCACGACGTAAAGGCGATAGCCGCTCTTGAGGTCCGTGCTCTCCTGGTCCAGGATTCCGATCACGTCAAAGGGCTCGGTCAGGTTGAAAGCCCCTCGATAGATGCCGGTCCCCCGCCCGAGCTTGATGGGAAACGTCTTCGTCCCGTCTGTCACGACCAGTTCGCCGTCGGGGGCCCAGCCGTTCGGGTCCACGACGTTGACGTCCTCGATCTTGATGAGCCGCCCCTGATAGTACTCGCCTCCCACGAGACGGTCCGGATCGAAGATGAAACGGTCCTGCTCATCCTTGAACTCGTCGAGCGACACAACTTCCGGCCTGGGCAGCCCCACGCCCCGCTCCACCAGCTCGATCGTGAAATCGTGGTCGGGATCGTTGTTGTGCTGCTCGTTGATATTCATCTTGCCCTTGTAGGAGAGAAAGCAGCCCGTGACGCGGATGCGGTCGCCGGCACTGAATTGGGCGGCATTGATGCGGGCCAGCTCGGCGATGAACTGCTCGTTGGAGTAGCCCCCGCCCGGCATGACCCAGGGCAAATTGTCGTAGAGCTGCGCCAGGAAGACGGCCGTGCCCGCGTGGTCGTCCTCGTCGCCCTGGAAGAAGAGCTGCCACTGCCCGCCGAGATCGAATGTCTCGGTGATGGTATCATCCGGAGTCGGGTCCAGCATATCGGCGGGGTTATGAAGCACAATTCCCTCCAGGCTCACCTTCTGAGTGGCCGTGTACATCTGCTCTCCGGCATAGTTGACGGCCTGGAACTGCCTGTGGGTGACCTGGGCCGCCGATGGATCGCCCCATGACAGACCGGCCGCCGACCATACGACGAACGTAGCCAGGACAATGCCGCTTCTCATACTCCTTACCTCCGGTCCTCAAGCCCATCCAATGCGCATACAATCACGAAAATCGTGCTACTGCATGATCAAGAGTAGGAGATCTACGAGGCAGCGCCAAGAAAATATAAGAAGAAACGAACTTTTTTCTCTGCTCCCCGGCAAGGAGAGAGGATCTGTTCGCTCAGAGGCCGAGGAAGCGGATGGCGAGGCCGCACAAGAGGATCGTGCCTCCGGCCAGCGCGTGGCTATAGCGCTGGACCTTCTTTAACGGCAGGAAGTCCACGCCGGCTTTGCCGAGAAAGACGGCCGCGAGCATCGTCCCGGTCGTGACGGCCCCGAAGACAGCCGTGACCACAAGCAGGTCGGCCAGCCCGCCCCGGGCGGCGGGATACATCAGGATCGGAATCAGCGGCTCGCACGGCCCGAAGACGAAGACAATAAAAAGGACCCACGGCGTTACGGCCTTGGCTGACTGGACGTCGTGGACGTGTGTATGCTCACCCAGGTGGGTGTGCCGGTGGGCGTGGCCGCGAGGTCCGTCCGTCAGGTGGGGATGGGTGTGCTGATGCGGATGTCGGCGATAGATGAACCTGAGCCCCCAGATCAGATAGGCCAGACCGAACGCAATCAACAGCCAAGCGGCGATCTCTCCACGAATGGACTCGGTCCCCTCCAGCCCTTTGACGGCCAAGCCAAACGACACGCCGATGAGGCCCAGGATCACGGAACTGCCAATGTGGCCAAACGCACACAGCACGGTAATCACGGCGGTTTTGGCGGCAGACCACTTTCTGGCCCATGACATCATGATGAAGGGTACGTAGTGGTCCGGCCCCAGGAGCGTGTGAATGAACCCTATCGAAGCGGCGGTTATGACAAGCGGCCCAAGTTCCTGCGTCACAGCCTTTCCATTCTCTTGAAAACATCAATCGATCGAGCGTGCGGATGAACTCAACTCGCTCTGCACGACAATTCAGGGCAGGCGGTTGACAAAAAAGCCTCAAGCCCGTATCTACGGCACCCGGTATATAGGATCGATCACCGCTTTTCAAGGAGAAACCATGGCGGCACCGCAAGGACCGTTCACTGTCAATCTGAACGATGAACCGGAATACCAAAGGCTGCTGGAGGGCGCGCCCCAGACGCGTGGAATGCGATCGGGAAGGGTGCACCTGGAGCCGGGCAAGGCGTGCGGACAGCACAGCACAAAGCACCACGAAGAGCTGCTCGTCTTCCTCGCCGGCCGCGGCGAACTCCATATTGAAGGGCTGGACCCATTCGCCGTCGGCGAGGGGAAAGTGGCCTACATTCCCCCCGAGACGCTCCACGATGTCAAGAACACCGGTCCGGAGCCGCTCGCGTATATCTACTGCGTCGCCCCAGCCGCCGAATAGCCTCCGACAGGACCACGCCGCACACCGAATCCGGGAAAGATGTAAGTGCCTGCCGTTAAAGGCTTTATGCTCGCTGGCCGCCACACAAAAAATTGCCTGATTCCACAAGAAATCCCTTGCCAAGAATGGGGCACGGCGGTATCATAGAGATGTGTATATCTGATGCTCTTTTCTTCTACATCTTGGTTTCGCTTTGAGGTAGCTGAATCGATCATACACTTGCTCTATGTTTCTTAGTGAAAAGCTGCCTCACAGGAGCCGAAGTCAAACGCTTCGGCTCTTTTTCTTTCCGCCCCCATCTGTCGTGCAACGACCCAACGTGTGAATCGGCAGGCGACGGAATGCGCGCGGCGATCTGCTATGGTTGTATCTGAAGGATGCTGGGGGTGGAAGGGCCGGTCTTGACCCGACCGGTCGCGACGTCCATCTCGATCTCGTCGACGAGGAAGCCGTTGAGGTAGCACGGCAGCACGTCGTCGCCCCGGACCGTGATCAGGTTCTTCGCGCGGTCGTAGACAAGCACGGAGCCAACGAAGTCGTAGGTCTCGTCTTCATACTCAATGCCCTTCGATGCCGTGAGCGAGACCAGCTCCATGCGGCCGCCGGCGGTCTCCCGCAAGGATGCCTCGACGTGGCCCGCGACGGCCCAGGCATGCCGGCCGTACTGGCCGTCGATGAGAGGAGCGTAATCGAGCAGGAGCTGCTGTGCGTCATCCTCGGCGATAATCCGGCTCGGGGATGCTGAATACGTTAATGCGTCAAAATGACTCAGGCGCACGTAGCACGGCTGGTTGAGGCTGAAGGCGTTCGGGTCGCCCTCCGCCTTCGTCGCCTCGGCGTTGTACATCCACAGATCGCCGGGGCCGAAGGCGGTGAACTCCTGGGCATCCGCGCGGTACTGCAGTTTCGAAGCCTTCAGCCGGGTCCAACCGAGCAGCTCCTCTCCGTCTTTGCGCTCGACGCGGAGAAGGACCGGGCCGCCGTCGGCCACGAGCCCGCCGATCCCCACGCCCAGTTCGTTCGCGGCGTTTGGATCGGAGACAAGGTCCAGCGTCAGGCGCGGGGCCCGGAGCGTGTACACCTCGTCGAAGTTGGGGTCGGATTTCCGCAGAACGACGGTGGGATCGCCTTCCAGCACGATCTGATTGGTCGCAGCCAGGAAGTGAACGGCCTCGCCGGCAACGACCGTCATGGGGACCGGCTGGCCACCGGCTTTCTCGCCGGTCAGGCGGTTCGGATCGATCAAGAACATCATCTCCACGGGGCCGACGAACGTGGTATTCCTCGTGGCGGCATCGAAGTCGATGCGTCGGGCCGTCGCACGCTGACGGTCGGCCGCGCCGTCCGGCTCGGATGCCGTGACCGACGGCTCTGGGGGGGG
>Ga0207752_1000049_pt1 | contig 46768 bp, 43 predicted proteins | sample Pon2CUnioCityCA_6_FD_187272 | JGI IMG/M metagenome (GOLD analysis project Ga0207752, IMG submission 187272) | Marine sediment microbial community from Union City, CA, USA - Pond 2C Sediment 2 (SPAdes) | ecosystem: Environmental > Aquatic > Marine > Intertidal zone > Salt pond sediment ... | reverse complement strand
CCTCCAGTTGAGCAAACTCATTCAACAGAACCAATCTGATTTTTGGACTACTTCGGCTTTGGCGCCTTATCACTTACGTTCAACGGTTTTCGACCCCCAGCTTCAGGCGTCAACTGCAACCGAATCGTCTGAATGCTTTGTCGAGCCAGTTTTTCTTTCGCATCCGCATTAAACACCCAGAATTTCACACCCCCACCAACCTCATCTTCACTGGTCACTGCCACCTGAAGTTCGACCTCTATATTTCCAAGGCGAAACTTGAGGTCCTGGCCCTGCGCGATCTTCTGGGCTTCTACCAGCTCCGCCCTCAGGGCATCCAGCAGACCCGTCAATGCGATACCGTCTTGTGGTCTCTCAGACATGACTGACCCTCCTTGAGCCATCGTTGTTGTTAACTATTTCGCGACTGGGGATCCCCAGAACGAATCTGATTCCCAATCATCCGGCATTCCCATATGTGCCCGGCTGACTTCTGGGTATTCGGCAAGCAAGCCCTTCAGGCGCCCACACCAGCTGGACTCGGGATTCACGGCCCTCAATAGGTAGGCCAAACTGGCGAGGATCAGATACAGACGTTTGTTGGGATCAACGGCAGGGTCGGCCAACTGGACGTCACGCCGAATCCAACCGTTTTGCGGATGCCGCGGCACCTTTGGCGCAATGCCCAACTCGCGATTCCACAGCCTGGAATGGTGCGCACAAAGGTTGCGCACATAAGCGATGCTCTGCACCCAGGAACGCAACACCTCGGCGTTGATCTCAAAGACGCGAGCGATGGCCTTCTGATCGCCGAATTCCGCGAGGTTGTCGTAGACACGTGACAGCTGTCCGTAGGTCAACAGTTCGGTGACCATCCAGCTGGGCGGCAGGCGCGGTGAGGTGTAGGCGTCCTTGTAGTGCCGCAGGAACGTTTCCTTGCTACGCCGGCATTGCCGCTCTATATCGGCAAGCAACGCCTTGTGGTCATAGCCCGCACGAAATCGCGCCTCTTCCATGTACCAGTGAGCGCCGTGCCTCAGAGACATGTGGTTGTTGATCGTGGCCCGCACCGCAACTTCGACGCGCTCGATTGCATCTAGCACCAGCAGACGAAGAGCGCGATCAAAATTGTACAAGAGACGGACATCTTCAAAGGATGTGCCAGGTTTGAAGCTGTGATCCGAGCCGCCGGACTGGAACGACAGGGTGTAGGCACTGAGCCGGTAGTACCCGATGGTCTGGAGGTAGTGCTTGGCAGAGGCTGGATCATCCACCTGCAGGCCACGGTCAACCCAGACCTGAAGCTGCTTCGTGACGGGCAGTGGAGGCTTGCAAAAGGTGGTCACTCACGCCCCCGGCAGGCAAAAAAAACCCGCCGATTTGTGCGTACCCCCGAAAGGGCATAGGCATGGCGGGTGTGTTGCTGAGGATTATCGACATCCATCATGAAAAAGTAAACTTGCGGCTAAGGAAGCGCTGCAAAACTGCTGCGCTTACCCGGCCAGCGTTGGAAACAGGCTCAAAATGCTCATTTACCCTGCGTAAACTGCGCTTTTTCGCCTGTTTCCGCCTTCGCCGGGCTGCGCTCGCTACGTTTTGCAGAGCTTCCTTAAGTCCGCTAGCAGGCCCGTCGGCAAGGGTTGAGTAGTACATCATCATGTGATCCAAAAACGCCTTGGATTTCAAGCGCGCTCGGCGGTCGCCGGTCACAAGATGGCACATCTGGCCTGGATTGGGTCATCGTCGCCGGTTCCTGTGCGCGCAGGCCACAGCGTAACGGCAGCGGGGAGCAGGTGGCGGGAGCATCGCCAGTGCGATTACTTGAGCGAGCGCGGCGGCGAAGGATGCAACCCGGCGCTGTCCGACAAAAACCACACCCACAAAAAAGCCCGCGCGGATGAACCGGCGCAGGCCTTTGAATCTATGGTGCCCAGGGACAGAATCGAACTGCCGACACGGGGATTTTCAATCCCCTGCTCTACCGACTGAGCTACCTGGGCGTCGCAGAAGGCGCGTATTAAAGCGGCCGGCGACGGCCGAGTCAAGCGGCGCGCCGGCTCAGTCCTGCGGCGGCACGTAGCCCTCGGGGCGGCTGCCGCCCTCGCCGAAGAAGAACTTCTCCATCTCCTCTTCGAGGAACTGGCGCGCCTTGGGGTCGACCGGGGTCAGGCGGTACTCGTTGATCAGCATGGTCTGCAGCTTGAGCCACTCGGCCCAGCCCTCCTTGGAGACGTTTTCCCAGATGCGCTTGCCCAGCTCGCCGGGGTAGGTCGGGCGGTCGAGACCCTCGGCTTCGCGGCCGAGGCGTACGCAGTTAACCATTCGCGGCATGGGTCACTCCTGGGGTGTCTGGTGGCGGATATCGAGCTGTGCGAGCAGGCGGCTCACCGGACGGGCGAAGCCGCCCGGCGGTCGGCCGCCTTTATACCAGACGCTCTCGACGTCGGCCACGCCGCCGGCGCTGTCGGCGACCGCCACCAGCAGCGGTTCGATATCGAGGCGAAAGTGGCTAAAGACGTGGCGGAACGGCGCCAGCTGCTGTGGCTCGCCGAGCGCTGCGTAGCCCTGCGCGGCGAGCCAATCGAGCGCCGCGGCGCGGTCATCGAATTCGGGAAAGCTCCACAGCCCGCCCCACAGCCCCTGCGACGGGCGCCGCTGCAGCAGCAGGGCGCCGCCCGGCTCGCGCAGCAGCAGCATGCAGCAGCGCCGCAGCGGCTGCTCGCGACGCGGTTTGCTGGCCGGGTAGGCCTCTGGATTGCCCTGCTGGCGGGCGATGCAGCCGGCCGTCAGCGGGCAGCGCGCGCAGGCCGGGCGACGGCGGGTGCACAGGGTGGCGCCGATATCCATCATCGCCTGGTTGTACTCGGCCACCCGCGCCGTCGGGGTGAGCGCTTCGGAAAGCGCCCACAGCTCGCCGAGCACGGCGCTGCGCCCGGGCCAGCCGGGCACTGCGAAATGGCGCGCCAGCACCCGCTTGACGTTGCCGTCGAGGATCGCGTGGCGCGCCCCGCGCGACAGGCTGAGGATCGCCCCGGCGGTGGAGCGACCGATCCCCGGCAGCGCTTGCAGGGCGTCGATATCGTCGGGGAAGCGGCCGCCGTGCTCGGCCACCAGCAGCTGCGCGGCGCGGTGCAGATTGCGCCCGCGGGCGTAGTAGCCGAGGCCGGACCAGAGCGCCAGCACCTCGTCCACATCCGCCGCCGCCAGCGCTTGCAGATCCGCAAAGCGCGCGGTGAAGCGCTCGAAGTAGCCGATCACCGTGGCCACCTGGGTCTGCTGCAGCATCACTTCGCTGACCCACACCCGATAGGGCGTGGCGTCGCGCTGCCAGGGCAGGTCGTGGCGGCCGTGTTCGCGCTGCCAGTCGAGTACCGCCGCGGCAAAAGCGGCGGCCGCGGCGGCATCCGGCAGACGCTCGCCGCGGCCGCCCGCCGCACTCAATCGAACAGACCCTTGAGGCCGTCGCTCAGCTCATCCTTCAGCTTTTCTTCGGCGCGCTGCTTGGCGGCCTCTTCCTTTTCCTTCAGGCGCGCTTTTTCCGCGGCCTCCTTTTCCTTCAGGAGGGCCTTGGCCGCCGCTTCCTCTTCGCGCAGCTCGCGCTTGAGTTCATCCTCTTTGGCCTTGAGCTTGGCCTTGGCGCGATCCTTGACTGCGTCGGTGACGGCGCCGACGAAATCCGTCGCCAGATCATCGAAATGGCCGCGGATCGGCAGCGTCAGCTTGAGCCCGGCCAGATCGCTGCGCGCGCGCCCGCCCTGGCCCTTGGTGGTGTCGGTGAGCAGCACCCGCGCGCGGTAGTCGACGTACTCTTTCGGCAGATCGACGCTGCCGTCGCCACCGAGCCGCAGCAGCGGCGAGCGCATGTCCAGATCGTCGCTGCGCAGCACGCCCTGCTCGATCACCGCACTGACCGACATCGACGCGAAATCGGTGCTGACCTTCTCATCCGCGGCGTCCAGCTGCTGACCCTTCAGGGTCGCTTCGGCGCGGCGCAGATCGCCGCCGATATCGATGCCGGAGACCGCGCCATTGAGCAGCTCCAGCGCCAGCGTGCCATCGAGGGAGCGCTTGAGTGCGCCGACGCTGCCGCCGCGGCTGCGCAGGTCGAACTCGACGCTGCCGTTGCCGGAGAGCGACTCGCTGCCGGTGGCATCGACCAGCAGCGGGCCGATATCGATGCCCGCCAGGCGCGCGTCGGCGGCGAAGGCCGGCTGCTCGCCGCGCGCATCCAGCCGCGCGCGCTTGCTCAGCGTGCCGCCGTACAGCTGGGCGGCCAGACCGGTGATCTGCAGCAGGCCGTCGGCGGCGCTCAGCGGCAGCTCGACCTGGCTGGCGCGAATCCCGGCGACCTTCAGCTCGCCGATGCCCAGCCGGCCGTCGAGTTGCAGTGCGCGCAGCATCTCCAGCGGCAGCTCGATGGGCACGTCGTCGCCCGCCGTCGCGGCGCTGTCGGCCGATGCGCCGGCCGATTCGCCGGCCGATTCGCCGTCTGATGTGCCAGATCCACCGGCCGACTCACCGCCGGCTGCAGCGCTCGCCTGGCCGGCCGAATCCGCGCCCTCGGCCGGTGGCGGCAGGTAGCGGTCGACGTCGATGCGATCCAGATCGAGGGCGAATTCCAGCCCCGGCGCGGTGTAGTCGGTGACCGCCAGATTGCCGCTGAGCTGGCTGCCGTCGAGGCCGACGAGCAGCTCGGAGAGTTCGGCGCGCTCGGCGCTGGCGCTGAAATTCAGCGCTGCGGACACCGCCCCCAGCGCCTCGGGATCGGCGCTTTGCGGGGGCTCGATGGCGAGGCGTTCGAGCAGCGCGCGGGCGTCGAATTCGGCGATCTCCAGCCGGCCGCTGGCGTTCGGCGCGCCGAGCAGTTCGGCCACGTTGACCTCGCCGCTCAGGGCGATGCCGGCCGCGTCGCCGCTCAGCCCGGTGAGCTTGACGGTCTGCGCGGCCAGATCGATGCCGAGATCGGTGGCGCCCAGCTGCAGGCGCTGCTCGCCGCCGGGCACCGCGTCGCCGCTGGCGTCGACGGCGAGATCCAGCCCGGCGATGGCGGCGCGCTGCAGATCGGCGGCGACGGTGATGTCGCCAGTCAGCGAGAGCAGCGCTTCGATGCCCTGGCTGGCGCTGGCGTAGCGGGCGCCGAATTCCAGCGGGAAGGCCTCGTCGAAGCGCACCGCGCCGAGGCTCAGATTGACCTGATCGACGAGCAGGTCGCTGTCCGCCTGGCGGTCGCGCAGGCTGATCTGCGCATCGACGATCTGCAAGCCGCCAATGGCCAGCGCGGCGAGACCGCTGCCCTCGCCCTCGCCGGCGGTGTCGGTCGCATCGGCTTCGGCGTCTGCCGCCGGGTCGCTGTCATCTTCACCGCCGGCGGCCAGATCCTCCCAGTTGCCGCGCCCGGCGGCGTCGCGCTCCAGCGCCAGCGACAGGCCGTCGAGGCGGATGGTGTCGACGCGCAGTTCGCGGCTGAGCAGCGGCAGCAATTGCACGCGGATCTGCGCTTCGCGCACGGCGGCGAAGGGCGTCTCGCCGAAGCCGGGGGCGTTGCCCAGCTGCAGGCCGCCGACGCCGAGGCCGATCCACGGAAACAGCGACAGTTCGAGGTCGCCGTCGATGCTCAGCTCGCGGCCGGTCTCGCGCTGCACCACATCGCGGATCTCGTCGCGGTAGTCGTTGGGATCGACCACGGCGATGATCACGGCGACTGCCACCAGCACGACGGCGATCAGGATGAGCGGGATGTAGATGAGTTTTTTCAAAGTCTTTTCCGTCCCTTGGCTTGCAGATGCTGTGCTGCGTGAGCAAATTCGCTCAAGTGTACCGCAGCTCGGTGCGCACTAGCTTGCCAGCTGGTCAGGACGGCGGCTACAGTGCGCATCCCCCTTTTCAGCACAGGATTTGGCAGGATGGAAGACCCAACAGAACCCGGCATCTGGGGCGGCATCGGCGGCGTGATCGCGGTAGTCCTGCTGTTTTTCTTCGGTCTCGGCTGGTATTGGAATCTGACCCCGGATGCCTTCGACGTGTCGGAGGTGGCGCAACAGCGCGCCGAGTCGTCACAGCACCAAGTAGTGGTCGGCTACACCACCACGGCGAGCCTGCTGCACGTCGCCGAGACCCTGCTGGAAAAACCCGGCGGCTACCTCAGCAACGATGTGATGCCGCCCTCCGTGCTGCTCGACGACATGCCCAACTGGGAGTTCGGCACGCTGGTGCAGGTGCGCGATCTGGCGCGCGCCATGCGCAATGAGATCAGCCGCTCGCAGAGCCAGTCGGTGGAGGATTCGGATCTCGCCATCGCCGAACCCAAGTTCAACTTCGACAACGGCAGCTGGATGTTCCCGGCCACCGAGAGCGAGTACCGCGACGCCATCGCCGCGCTCGCCGCCTACCTCGATCGGCTCGCCGACCCCAGCCAGCAGAACGCCCAGTTCTACGCCCGCGCCGACAATCTGCGCGACTGGCTGGCGATCGTCGAAAAGCGCCTCGGCTCACTGGCGCAGCGGCTCTCCGCCAGCGTCGGGCAGGTGCGCATCAACACCGATCTGGCCGGCGACGCCGGCGCCCAACAGGCCACCGCGGCGCCCGATCAGCTGCGCGTGAAGACGCCGTGGCTGGAGATCGACGATGTCTTCTACGAGGCGCGCGGCTCGGCCTGGGCGCTGATCCATTTCATGAAGGCCATCGAGGTCGACTTCCGCCAGGTGCTGGAGAAGAAAAACGCGCTGGTCAGCATGCGCCAGATCGTGCGCGAGCTGGAGGCGACCCAGGATACGGTGTGGGCGCCGATGATCCTCAACGGCAGCGGCTTCTCGCTGGTCGCCAACCACTCGCTGGTGATGGCCAGCTACATCGCCGCGGCCAACGCCGCGGTGATCGACCTGCGCAATCTGCTGGAGCAGGGCTGAGAACGGCCGTGCACCGCGCCACCAACGCTGCGCGGCCCGCTCGGGTCGCGCGATGAGCGTCGCGTGAAAAACAACGACACCCTGCGACGCCTGCGCCACGCGCTGGCGCTGAGCGATCACGACCTGCTGCGGCTGTTTGCCGCCGGCGGCCGCGAACTGCAACAGGCCGAGCTGCGCGCGCTGCTGGTCAAGCCCGGCGGCGCCAGCTTCAGCGGCTGCAGCGACGGCCAGCTCGGCGCCTTTCTCGACGGCCTGATCGCCGACCTGCGCGGCCGGCGCGAGGGCGCGCCGCCGGCGCCCGACTACGACGCCGAGGGCCTGGGCAACAACGCCGTGCTCAAAAAGCTGCGCATCGCCCTGGAGCTGCACGAGCCGGCGATGCTGGAGACCTTTCTCGCCGGCGGCCAGGCGTTGTCGGTGCACGAGCTCAACGCGCTGTTCCGCAAGCCGGGCAACAAGCACTTCCGGCCCTGCAGCGACGCCCTGCTGCGCAGCTTTCTCACCGGCCTCGCGGCGCGCCTGCGCGACTGATTGCCGGGCGCCGCAGACGGCGCTCAAATTCGCCCCCCGGCTGCCGAAGCATGCCTTTCTCCTGAGCGGCGCGCCCCTCCCCGGCCGCGCCAGACGCGCGCTATCGGCGCGCAGGCAATGCAACCGCACAGGCAGGAAACATGCAGCTCGATCACAAGGCCACAGAAAAACTCGTCGCCAGCATGCGCTTACCTCCGGCACCCTTCGTAGTCGAGGAATTGCACCGCTTGCTGCAAAACGATGAAACCACTATCGCCGAGGTCGGCGATGTGGTCGCCCAGGACATGGCGATCTCCTCGCTGGTTCTGCACACGGTCAACTCGTCGCTCTACGGTCTGCGCCGCAAGGCCAATTCGATCCATCAGGCGGCCGCGCTGCTGGGCATGAGCAACACCGCCAATCTGGTCGCCGGCCTGTCGCTGCGGCAGTCGCTGGGTGACAACGATGCGCCCGGCATGCAGGGTTTCTGGGATTCGCCGGGCAACATCGCGCTGGCGGCCGCGGGGATCGCCCGGCAGCTGTGTCCGGGGGTGGCCGACGAGGCCCATCTGCTGGGGCTGTTTCACAACGCGGGCCACCTGCTGATGGCGCAGCGCTTCGATGGTTACGGGCGGTTTCTGCGCGACAATCTGGACTGTCCGCAGGCGCCGGTGGTGGAGCTGGAAAACCGCCACTATTCGTGCAATCACGCGGTGCTCGGCTACTACCTGGCCTCAACCTGGGGCATCCAGCGCCACCTTGCGCAGATCATCCGCGACCACCACGATATCGCCCATCTGCTGGAGGACGGCGACGCCGCAACCGCTCAACTGGCGGCGACGCTGAAGCTGGCCGAGCACTGCGACAAGCTGTTCCGCGGCGCGCAGATCGATCACGAGTGGGCGCGCTGCGGGGCGGCGGTGCTGGATTTTCTCGGCTGCAGCGAGCCGGATTACGAGGAGCTGTGCGCGGATATCGTCGAACAGCTCGCCGCCAGTTGAGCGCCGCCGCAGGCGCCCCCGGCAGCGGGGGCGAAGGCTCACTCGGCGCGCCAGTCTCCGGATTTGCCACCGGATTTCTCCAGCAGCCGCACCGCCTCGATGCGCATGCCGCGATCGACCGCTTTGCACATGTCGTAGATGGTCAGCAGCGCGACCTGCACCGCGGTCAGTGCCTCCATCTCGACGCCGGTCTGGCCGCGCGTTTCAGCGCGCACCGTGCAGTGCACCCGGCTGGCGGCCTCGTCCGGGCGGAAGTCGACATCGACGTGGGTGAGGGAGATCGGGTGGCAGAGCGGGATCAGATCCGCGGTGCGCTTGGCCGCCATGATGCCGGCGATGCGCGCGATGCCGAGCACATCGCCCTTTTTGTGGTCGCCGGCGAGGATCTTCGCCAGCGTCTCGGCGCGCATCTGGATGCTACCGCCGGCGACGGCAACCCGGTGGCTGTCGCGCTTGGCGCCGACATCGACCATGTGCGCTTCGCCGCGCTCGTTGAAATGTGTCAGGTCATACATGCTTCACCGCATCGCTGTACAATAGTCGGCCGCATTATAGGCGGATCGCCGCGGGCGATGCCGCCAGCCATCATCTATCGACCCCCACCAATAAACCCAGGGAGTCCCATGGCCATCAAAGTCAGATTCTTTGCCAGCCTGCGCGAAGACACAGGTCTCGACCATCTGGAAATCGCCGCCAACGACATCGCCCAGCAGGGCATCACCACCGCCACCGACGTGTGGATGGCGGCCACCCGCGGGCAGCCGCTGCCCGCGCAGGCGCTGTGCGCCATCAACCGCGACCACGCCGAGCTGGGCGCAGCGGTCAATGACGGTGACGAGATCGCCTTCTTTCCCCCGGTGACCGGTGGCTGAAATGGCCGTTGAACTGTACCCGGAGAGCTTCGAACCACTGCAGCGCCTGGCCAACTACGAGGCCACGCAGCTGCCGATCGGCAGCCACGGCGCCTGTGCCAGCTTCATCGGCAGCATGCGTGATTTCAACGAGGGCGAGGCCGTCGCCGGCATGACCCTGGAGCACTATCCGGGGATGACCGAACGCCAGCTGGAAGAGATCGTCGCCGAGGCCCGCGAGCGCTGGCCGCTGCTGGATGCGCTGATCTGCCACCGCATCGGCGAGATCGACATCGGCGAGCCGATCGTCCTCACCGCCTGCTGGTCGGCGCACCGCGCGGCCAGCTTCGATGCCTGCCGCTTTCTCATGGAGGCACTGAAATCGCGCGCCACCTTCTGGAAGAAGGAGCGCCTGGCCGGTGGCAGCAGCCGCTGGGTGGAGAAGAATACGCCCGGCTGAATCGCGACGGGCAGCGGCAGATCGCGGCAATTGGCCGCAGATCGCGCCTCAGGCGCGGCCGACGTTGCTGTCCGCCGGGCTGTGGTAGTAGTCGCTCTCCTCGGCGCTGATGCGGATCTCCTCGATCAGCTTCTGCATGCGCAGCTCGGCGGTGCTGATCTCGCTGCACTCCTCGCACAGCGGGTCGCCGCAGGGCTGGCGGGTGAACAGCCAGAACTGCACCGCGCCGGCCAGCAGGCCGGAGGCGACCTCCCAATCATCGGCGCGCTCATCGTCATCGAGGATACGGTTGCCCAGATCCACGACCTGCTGGGCAGCGATATCGAATTCGGCAAGATCCTGATCGCTGGGGGTCATGGCGGGCTCCGCTTCGGGGTGACAGGCAAGGGGCGGCATTATACGTCGCTTGCCGGCGCTTGCACATTGCGCTGAGATGGCGCTGCGACGCCCGTCGGATCAGCCCGGCAGCGGCTGCTCGCCGGGCGCGTCGTCGATGCCGCAGAGCGTCTCGCGGATCAGCAGATCGACCACCGCGCGGAGTGCTTCGCGGTCGTCGGCGCCGGCCTCGCGCGCGCTGTGGTAGCAATCCAGCTGGCGGTGCGCGCTGGTGCCGTGGGCGACGATCTCGCGGGCGCGCCCGACCTCGGCCACGCAGTCGAAGTGCTCGGCGTCCTCGGCGATCAGCTGCAGCATCTCCTCCAGCAGCTCGGCGTAATCGACCACGCTGCCGCGGCCGAAATCCACCAGCCCCTTGTCGATGCCGTAGCGCTGCGCGCGCCAGCGGTTCTCCTTGATCAGCATCGAGGCGTAAGTGCGCCAGCGCTGGTTCTGCACCTTCAGGCGCCACAGCATGCGCATCCAGCACAGGTACAGCGCGGCGATGCACAGGCCGTCGTCGAGCCGCGTGCAGATGTCGCTGATGCGCATCTCCACGGTCGGGAAGCGGTGGCTGGGGCGGATGTCCCACCACAGCTTGGTGCTGTCTTCGATCAGCCCGGCGTCCACCATCACATCCACGTAGCGCTGGTACTCGCCGTAGCTGTCGAAGATCTCCGGCAGGCCGGTGCGCGGCAGCTCGTTCCAGACCGCCACACGATAGGACATCAGCCCGGTGGGCTGGCCCTCCCAAAAGGGCGAGGAGGTCGACAGCGCCAGCAGGTGCGGCAACACGTAGACCGCCTGATTCATCAGGTCGAGGCGCAGATCCTCGTCCTCGATGCCCACGTGCACGTGCATGCCGCAGATCATCAGCCGCCGCACCACGCCCTGCAGATCGTGCTCCAGCGTGGCGTAGCGCTCCTTGTGGGTGCGCTGCTGGGTGTCCCACTGGGCGAAGGGATGGGTGGAGGCGGCGATGATCGCCAGGCCGTGCTCGGCGGCCACCCCGCAGACCGTGCGCCGCAGGTGCGCCAATTCCGCGCGGGCATTGGCCAGCGAGCTGTGCACCCGCGTACCGACCTCGATCTGCGACTGCAGGAACTCCGGCGTCACCCGTCCCTGCAGCAGTCGCTCGCAGTCCGGCAGCATCGCCGGCGGCGCCTCACTGATGAGATTGCGACTCTGCCGATCGACGATCAGGTACTCCTCCTCGATACCGAGGGTGAAGCTGGGCTCCCTGGACATGCTCGGGCACCTCGATGCGATAGATGGATTGATCACTCAATACATCGGCGAGGATATCACCGAGGCGCTGCGACCAGCGCATCGCACCCGCGGGGGTGTTGATCTGATCCTTGCGGATCTCCAGCAGCACGTGCGGATAGCCGCGCCTCAGCGCATGCACATCCACGGTAAAGCCGGCCGGGTGGCGCGGGTGATAGGGCTGGTTGTCGCCGACGCACAGATCCGGCTCGGCGTGCAGCCTTTCCAGCAGCGGCAGCGAGACCCGCGGATCGCCCTCCCAGAGCACGCCGACGTGCCAGGGGCGCGGCTTGTCGCAGCTCTGCGGCGCCGGGGTGAAGCTGTGCACGGCGATCAGCAGCGGCACCTGGCCGCGGGCGCGGATGCGTCCCAGCGCGGCGTCCACGGCATCGTGGTAGGGCCAGAAAAACAGCTCCTCGCGGCGCTCGATCTGCGCCGCGCTCAGACCGCGATTACCGGGGATCGGGTAGCCATCGCTGACCTCGGGCACCGAACCGGGATCGCCCGGGTGCCGGTTGAGATCGATCACCAGCCGCGAGTAACCGCTCTTGATCAGGGTCGCATCAAAGCGCGCGGCGAGCTGTGCGGCGACGTCCGCGGCGCCCGCATCCCAGGCGATGTGGCGGCGCAGCAGCGCCGGCGCCAGGCCGAGATCGCCAAGCTGCGCCGGCACCGCGTTGCTGGCGTGATCGCAGAGCACCAGCAGCGGGCTGGCGGCGTGCAGATTGACCACCTCGACCGGCGCCGGTTCGCCGGGCACGAGTTGCAGATCGCCGGCGCCCTGCCCGGCCCGGCTGCTGGCGTGATTCTCGGACATGCTCGCTACAGTTCCGCTGGCGCGGCCGGTCGGCCGCCACGATCGATTATCGCGGCGCCCGCCGGACTCGTCACGCCGAGCACGTCACGTCGCGCGCCGCGCAGCACAGACCGTTGGCGGCCAGCGCGACGGGCGTCACGCCGCGCGCGCCGGCCGCTCGGCCGCAGCCTCCGCGTAGGCCGCGCGCAGCTCGGCCTCGCGCGCCCGAACCCGCGCCACACTGGCCGATTTGACGTGACCGAAGCCGCGGATCTGCGCCGGCAGCGAGGCCAGCTCCACGGCCAGCGCATAGCGCTGCTCATCCGGCCCATCCCGCAGCCCATCCCGCAGCTCATCGACCAGCCGCCGGTAGTCGCCGATCAGCGCGCGCTCGACGCGCCGCTCGGCCTGGTAGCCGAAGGGGTCGAACGGCGTGCCGCGCAGCCAGCGCAGCTTCGCCAGCAGGCCGAAGGCGCGCAGCATCCACGGCCCGAAGCGGCGCTTTTGCGGCTCGCCGGTGGCGGCATCGCGGCGCGCCAGCAGCGGCGGGGCGAGATGGAATTCCAGCCGGTAGTCACCCTCGAACTGCTCGCCGAGGCGACGCAGGAACTCGCCGTCGCTGTACAGCCGCGCCACCTCGTACTCATCCTTGCGGGCGAGCAGCTTGAAGTAGTTTTCCGCCACCGCCGTGGCCAGCTCGTGACGACCGGGTGCGGCGCGCTGCTCGGCCTCGCGCACCCGCTCGACCAGCGCCCGGTAGCGCCGCGCCAGGCGCCGACCCTGATAGCTGACCAGCTCCGCGGCGCGCCGCTCGACCAGCGCCTCCAGCGTCGGCGGCGCGGCGCTGGCCGGCTCGACGGCCACCGCCGGCGCCGCCAGCCGCTCGACGCGCTGGCGGTCGTGGGCCGCCCGGCGGCCCCACAGAAAGGCACGCTTGTTGAAGTCGACGGCCACGCCGTTGAGCTCGATGGCGCGCTCGATGGCCGCCGCGGACAGTGGCAGCAGGCCGCGCTGCCAGGCGTAGCCGATGCTGAACAGGTTGCTGGCGATGGCGTCGCCGAGCAGCTGCGTGGCCAGCCGGGTGGCGTCGAAAAAGTCACTGTCGGCGGCCGCTTCGCGGATCGCCGCGGCCATCTCCGCGGCCGGGAAGCGCAGGTCCGGGTCGCGGGTGAAGGCTGCCGGCATCGAGGCGTGATCGTTGACCAGCGCCACGCTGCGCTGCGGATCGAGCTTGGCCAGCGCGTCGAAGCTCGCCGCCACCACCAGATCGCAGCCCAGCAGCAGGCGCGCGTTGCCGGCGGCGATGCGCGGCGCGTGGATCTGCGCCGGCTCATCGGCGATGCGCAGATGGCTGATCACCGCGCCGAACTTTTGCGCCAGGCCGGTCATATCGAGCACCGTGCTGGCGCGGCCGTCGAGGTGCGCGGCCATGCCCAGCAGCGCGCCGATGGTGACCACGCCGGTGCCGCCGACGCCGGTGATCAGCACATCGTAGGGGTGGCCGTCGTCGACCGCCGGCGGCAGCTGCGGCTCGGGCAGCTCGGGGAAGTCGTCGCCGGCCACCTCGCGCGGCTTTTTCAGGCTGCCGCCGTGGACCGTGACGAAGCTCGGGCAGAAGCCGTCGAGGCAGCTGAAATCCTTGTTGCAGGCGGACTGGTCGATCTCGCGCTTGCGGCCGTATTCGGTCTCCAGCGGCAGCAGCGACAGGCAGTTGGACTTGTCGCCGCAGTCGCCGCAGCCCTCGCAGACGCGGGCGTTGATGAAGGCGCGCTGCGGCGGATCGACCAGTTTGCCGCGCTTGCGCCGGCGGCGCTTTTCGGCGGCGCAGGTCTGGTCGTAGATCAGCGCGCTGACGCCGGGCAGCTCGCGCAGCTGGCGCTGCAGCGCGTCCAACTCGCGGCGGTGGTGGATGCGGCAGCCGCTGGCCAGCTCGGCCTCGCGGCCGGCGTATTTTTCCGGCTCGTCGCTGGCGATGACGATCTGCTGCACGCCCTCGGCGCGCAGCTGATGGCTGAGCTGCGGCACGTCGAGCTGGCCGTCCACCGGCTGGCCGCCGGTCATCGCCACGGCGTCGTTGTAGAGCAGTTTGTAAGTGATGTTGACGCCGGCGGCGACCGCCTGGCGGATGGCCAGCAGGCCGGAGTGGTAGTAGGTGCCGTCGCCGAGGTTGACGAACACGTGGCGGGTTTCGGTGAACGGCGCCTGGCCGACCCAGCTGGCGCCCTCGCCGCCCATCTGGGTGAAGGTCTCGGTGCGCCGATCCATCCAGGTGGCCATGTAGTGGCAGCCGATGCCGGCCAGCGCGCGGCTGCCCTCGGGCACTTTGGTGGAGCTGTTGTGCGGGCAGCCGGAGCAGAAATGCGGGGTGCGCGCGATCAGCGCCCGCGGCTGCGACAGCGCCTGCTCGCGCGCCTCCAGCTGCGCGAGCCGTTGCTGCACCCGCGGGCTGTCGTAGAAGCGCGCGATGCGCGCGGCGATGACGCGGGCGACGCGCGCCGGGCTCAGCTCGCCGTTGGAGGGCAGGATCCACTCGCCGCGCTCGTCGAACTTGCCGACCACCCGCGGGCGCACGTCCTCGCGCCAGTTGTAGAGCTGCTCTTTGAGCTGGTTTTCGATCAGCGCGCGCTTCTCCTCGACCACCAGCAGCTCGTCGAGTCCCTCGGCGAACTCGCGGATGCCGTCGCGCTCCAGCGGCCAGCTCATCGCCACCTTGTACACCCGCAGGCCGATCTCGGCGGCGTGCGCGGCGTCGATGCCCAGATCCTCCAGCGCCTGCAGCACGTCGAGATAGGCCTTGCCGGTGGTGACGATGCCCAGGCGCGGCCGCGGGCTGTCGATCACCACCCGGTCGAGGCGGTTGGCGCGGGCAAAGGCCAGCGCCGCGTACAGCTTGTAGCGCTGCAGGCGCAGCTCCTGCTCCATCGGCCGGTCTGGCCAGCGGATGTGCAGGCCGCCGGCGGGCGGTTCGAAATCCTCCGGCAGCAGAATCCGCAGGCGCGCCGGGTCGAGATCGACCACCGCCGAGCTGTCCAGCGTCTCGGCGGTGGTCTTGCAGCCCACCCAGCAGCCGCTGAAGCGCGACAGGGCGAAGCCCAGCAGGCCGAGATCGAGCAGCTCCTGCACCCCGGCCGGATTGAGCACCGGCATCTGCGCATCCATGAAGGCGTATTCGCTCTGGTGCGGCAGGGTCGAGGACTTGCAGGCGTGATCGTCGCCGGCGACCGCCAGCACCCCGCCGTGCGGCGCGCTGCCGGCGACGTTGGCGTGCTTGAAGACATCGCCGCTGCGATCCACCCCCGGCCCCTTGCCGTACCACAGGCCGAACACGCCGTCGTGCCGCGCACCGGGGAACAGGCCGACCTGCTGGCTGCCCCACACCGCGGTGGCACCGAGGTCTTCGTTGACGCCCGGCTGGAAGTGGATCTGTTCGGCGTCGAGGAATTCTCGCGCCCGCCACAGGGCCTGATCGAAACCGCCCAGCGGCGAGCCGCGGTAGCCGGAGACGAAGCCGGCGGTATCCAGCCCGGCGGCGGCGTCGCGACGGCGCTGTTCGAGCAGCAGGCGAACCAGCGCCTGGGTGCCGTTGAGATAGGCGCGCGCGCTGTCGCGGCGGTACTTGTCGTCGAGTGAAACCCGGGCCAGAGACATGATCCTCCCCCCTCGCTGATCGCTTCGAGTCGCGCGGCGGCTGGCGCAAACTGCGCGGCGCGGCCACGCCGATACCTGCCGGCTAGTGTGCAGCGCCGACGCGCGCCGCGCCAATCGCCATAGCCCGGTGACTGCCCCGCGGCGCTTGCGGGCGCGGCGAGAAACCGGATACTCAGGCCACCCCAAGCAGCAGAAAAATCTCCGGAGATGGCCATGCCACAGCCCCTGCGCAAAACCGAGATGCCCGATGCCGACAGTGCCCTGCCCGGCCGCTCGCAGGCCATGCCGGTGCCGCCGCGGCACTTCGTCAACGGCGCATCGATGACCCCGCCCTGGCCCGCCGGCAGCCAGCTGGCGATGTTCGGCCTGGGCTGTTTCTGGGGCGCGGAGCGGCGCTTCTGGGAGCGCGACGGCGTACTGCTGACGATGGCCGGCTACGCCGCCGGTTACACCCCCAACCCGAGCTACGAAGAGGTCTGCAGCGGCCGCACCGGACACAACGAAGTGGTGCGGCTGCTGTTCGATCCGGCGCGCGTCGGCTACGCCGAGCTGCTGCGCCTGTTTTTCGAATCCCACGATCCGACCCAGGGCATGCGCCAGGGCGGCGACATCGGCACCCAGTACCGCTCCGGCATCTACGTCTATGACGCCGCCCAGCGCGCCGCCGCCGAAGACGCCCGCCGGCGCTACGCCACGGCGCTGGCCGAGGCCGGGCTGGGCAGCGTGAGCACCGAGATCCGCGACGCGCCGACCTTTTACTACGCCGAGGAATACCACCAGCAGTACCTGGCCAAGAACCCGGCCGGCTACTGCGGGCTGGGCGGCACCGGGGTCAGCTGCCCGGCGCTGCCCGAGGTGGCCGGAGAGGCAGCCAGAGAGGCGCTCGCCGCCAGCGACGCCGGACCCAGTGGCGGATGAGCGAAAAAACCCACAAGAGCGCGCTGGTGGTGCTGCCGCCGGCCGAGCTCTGCGCACCGCTGCAAGCGCTGCGCGAACGCCACGACCGCCAGGTCGGCCGCTGGATGCCGCACATCAACCTGCTCTACCCCTTCGTCCCGGCGACCCGCTTCGCCGCTGCGGTGCAGCGCATCGCCGCGCAGCTCGAAGCGCTGCAACCCTTCGAGCTGACACTCGACGAGGTCTGCCTGTTCCACCACCGCGGCGGCGGCCACACCCTGTGGCTGGCACCGCACCCGGCCGGGCCGCTGGTCTCGCTGCACGACCGGCTGCTGCGCGCCTTCCCGCACTGCGACGACAGCGCGCGCATGCACGGCGGCTATCGCCCGCACCTGAGCATCGGCCAGGTGCAGGGCCGCGGCCGCGCGGAAAAGCTGCGCGAGCAGATCACCGCCGACTGGCAGCCGCTGCGCTTTCGCGTCGACGCGCTGGCGCTGATCGCCCGCGGCGACCCGCCGCAGGATCGCTTTCGCAGCGTGCGCCGCCTGCCGCTCGGCGAGCCGGTGGCGGGCGGTGGCGAATCGGTGGCGAGCGACGCCGCACCGCGCCGGCGGGTATCGCCAAGCGGCCCGCGACCCGGCTCCAGCCGCCAGGCGCGCGGCGCTGCGCACCCGTCGTCGCCGCGCGGCGATGGTGCCCGCAAACGGCGCTGAATCCGCTTACAGATCCGGCGCGGGGAACGCCTGCAGCGGCCCCAGCGGGACGATGCCCGATGGGTTGAGCGTCGGGTGGCTGCCGTAGTAGTGGCTCTTGATGTGCTCGAAATCGACCGTCGCGGCGACCCCCGGCAGGTGGTAGACGCGGCAGCTGTGGCGCCACAGATTGGGGTAGTCGCGCAGCTGGCGCAGATTGCATTTGAAGTGGCCGTGGTAGACGGCATCGAAGCGGATCAGCGTCGGGAACAGGCGCAGGTCGGCCTCGGTGAGCTGGTCGCCGACCAGCCAGCGGCGCCCTTCGAGGCGCGCTTCGAGTCGATCGAGGCAGGCGAACAGGCGCTCCACGGCGGCCGCGTAGGCAGCCTGCGTGCTGGCGAAGCCGGCGCGGTAGACGCCGTTGTTGAGGTTGTCGTAGACATCCGCATTGACCGCGTCGATCTCCTCGCGCAGCGCCTCGGGGTAGTAGTCGCCCGGCTTTGCACCGAGCTCATCGAAGGCGCTGTTGAACATGCGGATGATCTCCGCCGATTCGTTGTTGACCAGCGTGTCGCGGCGCTTGTCCCACAGCGTCGGCACGGTGACCAGATCGTCGCAGCCCGGCCGGGCGCGCTGGTAGAGGTCGGCGAGCAGGCGGCTGCCGTGCTGGCTGTCGAGCGTGCTGCCGGGGAAGCTGTCGTCGAAATGCCAGCTCTCGGCGCCCATCAGCGGGTGCACCACGTCCACCGTGATCATCTCCTCCAGCCCCTTCAGCGCGCGCAGGATCAACGTGCGGTGCGCCCAGGGGCAGGCCAGCGAGACGTACAGGTGGTAGCGCCCCGGCTCGGCGGCAAAGCCGCCCTCGCCGCCGTTGTCGCGACCCGGCCCGGGGGTGCCGTCAGCGGTGATCCAGTTGCGAAAGCCGGAGACGGCGCGGACGAATTCACCGCCCTCGGTGCGTGGTTTAAAGCGATCACTGTCGGACACGGGCCTCTCCTGTGGCGGCTGGGCCGGGCAGTATATCGCCACGCCGGTGGCTGTGCGCGGCACCGCTCGGGTAGCATGGCCGCGCCCGTCGCGGTGCATGCCGCGCCGGCGGCCACCCACCCCACAGCGGAGACAGCGACTTGAAACAGCACGGCGGCGACAACGCGGATCGCGCGGTCAACCTGGCCTACGCGGCCATCACCCCGCTACTGATGCCGGTGGTCGGCTGGCTGGTGACACCGGATGCGGGCGGCATTCTGCTGCGCTTTTTTCTCGGCTATTCGGCGGTGCTGCTGGGCTTTTGCGCCGGCATGCACTTCGTCGCCGCGCTGTGGCTGGAAGGGCTGGCGGACACGGCCCGCCGCCGCCTGCTGTTCGCCTACCTGCCGCTGCCGCTACTCGGCTGGTGGGTGGCGATCGGCCCGGGCGGGATGGAGACGGTGCTGATCTCGCTGCTCGGCTGGAGCTGGGTGTATCTGGCGGCGATCTGGCTGGGCGGCTCGGCAACGCTGTCGGCGGCGCCGGACTGGCTGCTGCGCATCCGCCGGCGGATGGTCTGGACCGCGGCCGCCTGCCACCTGGTGGCGCTGGGCTGGCTGGCGCGGATGGATTTTCTCGCTGGCTGAGGACGGCCGGCGGCGAACCGGCCGCGCGGCTAGCCGACCATCTGGTTGAGCTGGAACACCGGCAGCAGGATGGCCAGCACGATGACCAGCACCACCACGCCCATGAACAGGATGATGAACGGCTCGAACAGGCCGAGGAAGATGCCGAGGATCGAGTTCAGCTCGCGCTCCTGGTGGGTGGCGGCCTTTTCCAGCATCGGCCCGAGGCGGCCGGAGGACTCCCCCGAGGCGATCAGATGCAGCAGCATCGGCGGGAACAGGCCGCTGCGCTCCAGCGAGCGCGACAGGCTGGCGCCCTCGCGCACGGAGATCGCCGAATCCTGCACCGCCTTGCGCATCGGCCCGTTGCCGAGTACCTGCGCGGCCATGTCCAGCGCCTCCAGCACCGGCACGCCGGAGGCGGCGAGGATGCTCAAAGTGCGCGCGAAGTTGGTGCTGTTGGTGCCGCGCACCATGCGCCCGATCACCGGCAGGCGCAGCATCTGCCGATGCACGCGGAAGCGGATCGACTCGACGCGCATGGCGCGGCGCACGGCGAACACGATCAGCGCGACAGCGGCGATCAACGCCCACCAGTACTCGCGGATGAAATCCGAGGTGGCGATCAGGCCGCGGGTCAGCGGCGGCAGCTCGGCGTCGAGACCCTCGAATACGGTGACGATCTGCGGCACCACGAAGGCCAGCAGGCCGACCACGATGAGGATCGAGAAACCGACCATCAGCGTCGGGTAGATCAGCGCCTTGCCGACATTCTGGCGCAGCGCCTGGCGGTCTTCGGTGTATTCGGCAAGGCGTTCGAGCACCGCGTCGAGATGCCCGGACTGCTCGCCGGCGGCGACCGTGGAGCGGAAAATCTCCGGAAACACGCGCGGGAAATCGCCCAGCGCGCTGGCCAGGGTGTGGCCCTCCAGCACCTTCGAGCGCACCGACAGCAGCAGCGATTTGACGCGCTGCTTCTCGGTCTGCCGGCTGACCGCGCCGAGGGTTTCCTCCAACGGCGTTCCCGAGGCCGACAGGGTGGCGATCTGCCGGGTGATCAGTGCCAGATCGCTGGCCGAGATGCCGCGCCCGGAGGCCCGTGGCGCCTTGTTGCCGCCGCCGCTTTTGGCGCTGGCGCGCCCGGAGGCCTCGTTCACCTCCAGCGGCGTCAGCTTGCGCTCGCGCAGCTGGCCGCGCACCTGGCGCGGGGTATCGCCTTCGAGAACGCCCTTGACCTCGCGGCCACCGGCATCCAGCGCTCGATATTCGTAGGCCGGCATCGACTAGCTCTCGCGGGTCACGCGCATGACCTCTTCCAGCGTGGTCTCGCCCAGCAGAACCCGGCGGCGACCGTCCTCGGCGATGCTCGGCGTCAGCGTGCGCGCGTGCTGGTTGAGTTCGTGCTCACCGGCGCCGTCGTGGATCATGTTGCGCATGGTGTCGTCCAGCGGCACCACTTCGTAGACCCCGGAGCGGCCGATGTAGCCACTGTGATTACAGTGCTCGCAGCCACCCGGCAGGCAGATCTCGGGGATCGTTTCATCGATCAGCTTGCCGCTTTGGTCGTAGGCATCCGTGATGCCCAGCGCCTCGCATTCACGCATGCTGGGCTTGTGCGCCTGCTTGCACTGCGGGCAGAGGATGCGCACCAGCCGCTGCGCCACCACGCCGACCAGCGATGAGGAGAGCAGGAAGGGTTCGACGCCCATATCGCGCAATCGCGTGACCGCGCCGACCGCGGTGTTGGTGTGCAGTGTGGACAGCACCAGATGGCCGGTGAGCGAGGCCTGCACAGCGATTTCGGCGGTTTCCAGATCGCGGATCTCGCCGATCATCACGATGTCCGGATCCTGGCGCAGGATGGCGCGCAGGCCGCGCGCGAAGGTCAGGTCGACCTTGGTGTTGACCTGCGTCTGGCCGATGCCGTCGAGGTAGTACTCGATGGGATCCTCGACGGTGAGGATGGTGTTCTTGGCGCTATTCAGCCGCGACAGCGCAGCGTACAGCGATGTGGTCTTGCCGCTACCGGTGGGCCCGGTGACCAGGACGATACCGTGCGGCATCTTGAGGATGCGCTCCAGCGTCTCGCGCGAGGTATTGGACATCCCCAGGTGTTCGAGGTTGAGGCGTCCGGCCTGCTTGTCGAGCAGACGCATCACCACCCGCTCGCCGTGACCGGAGGGCAGCGTCGAGACACGCACATCCACCGGCCGGCCGGCGACCCGCAGCGAAATGCGGCCATCCTGCGGCAGGCGCTTTTCGGCGATATCCAGCTTGGCCATCACCTTGATGCGCGAGATGATCAGCGGCGCGATGGCGCGCGGCGGATGCACCAGCTCCTGCATCATGCCATCGACGCGGTAGCGCACCGAAAGGCGCTTCTCGAAGGGCTCGACGTGCACGTCCGAGGCGCCGTTGCGCACCGCTTCGGTGAGCATCGCGTTGATCAGGCGGATCACCGGCGCATCGTCGGCCGACTCCATGAGGTCTTCCGGCTCCGGCATGGAACCGGCCAGCTGGTCGAGATCGAGGTCGTCGCCAAGATCATCCATGATGTCCATGGCGCCGTTGCCGCCGCCCTCGTAACGCTGGGTGAGCAGCGCATCGAAGGCGTCGCTGTCCAGCTCGCGGGCGGTGAACGGCTTGCCCAGCATGCGCCGCACTTCCAGCAGCGCGGCACTGCTCGCGCCCTGGCGATAGACCAGCATAGCGCCGTCGGCGTTTTCCTCTTCGATCAGCACACCGTGGCGGCGGGCAAAGCCGTAGGGGATGTGCATCCCGGGCGGCGCAGCCTCCGCCGGCAGCTCGCCGGGCATGCCCCCAGGCATGCCGCCCGCCAGCGTGCTCTGCGTGCTGGAACTGTGGTGAGCCTTGTCCATCTCAGCTTCCGCCAGCTGTGCTGCTGCGCATATCGATCAGGAAACGATGCCCGCGATCGCCATAGGGCGGCAGGGTCTGGTGGCTGATAACGGCCGGCCCCTCCGGCACCAGATGCAGGTAGACGTAGCTGTCGCGCTGCTCGACGAGCAATCGGCGCACACCGGGCACCCGCTGCGGCTGGGCGAAGCCCGCGGCGAGCCGCGCGTTGCGCAACTTGGCGGTGATCGAGCCATCCGGGTTGTTGACCTGGGCGACCTGATCGCCCAGATCGCGATCGATATCGAACACCAGCCGCGTGCGCCCGCCGGCGCTGCCGACGCGCAGGCGCTCGACCAGAGCACTGCCAGCGCCACCGGCTGCCGCAAGCTGCGAGCTGTCGCTGCGAACAGCGGTGCCGGTGGTGCTGCCGGAGCCGCCGGTACTGCTATTGGTAACCCGGCTGGTCGCCGGCAGCGCGGTCGACGCAGCACCGGTATTGCTGCGAATCGCGCCGCTGGAGCCGGAGCTGCTCGAACGCAGCGAGCGACCGTTGAACAGCACCTCGAATTCGGGCAGCACCGGGGTGGCGTCATCGAGCAGACCGACGCCCTCCTCGCCTGCCTGCAGCTGTCGATCGCGCAGGAAGTTGTATTTCTTTTTGCTCTGCTCGTCGGCGGTGCGCTCATCGCGCAGGATCACCGGGTGCATGAAGATCATCAGATTCTGCTTGACCTTGGTGGTGCCGCGGTAGCGGAACAGATGGCCGAGCACCGGGATGTCGCCGAGCAGCGGCACCTTCTCTTCGGAATCGCGCAGGGTGTCATCGATCAAACCGCCGAGCACCAGCGTCTGGCCGTCTTCGACCAGCACCGTGGTCTTGATCGAGCGCTTGTTGGTGACGATGTCAGCGGTATTGGCCTGCGCGGTGGTGGCGACGTTGGAGACCTCCTGCTCGATCTCCATCTTGATGGTGTCGCCCTCGTTGATCTGCGGCTTGACCTTCAGCGACAGGCCGACGTCCTGGCGCTCGATGGTCTGGAAGGGGTTGTCGTTGTTCGCCGAAGCGGTCTGACCGGTGACGAAAGGCACGTTCTGGCCGACGATGATTTCCGCCTCCTGGTTGTCCATGGTCACCAGCGAGGGCGTGGAGAGGATATTGTTGTTGGCGTTGGAGGCGATCGCGCGCACCAGAAAGCCGAAGTCGATGCCGGCGCCGTTGAAGTCACCCAGCGCCAGCGACAGACCCGGCCCCACCGCCGCCGGATTGACCGACGCCGACGCCAGTTCCGAAGCCGCGCCACCGAGGTTGGAGAAGCCCAGCGGCCCGGCGGTGCCACGCGCATCGGCGGCAAAACTGACGCCAAGCTGGCGGGTGTTATCCTCGGAAATCTCGGCAATGATGGCCTCCACCAACACTTGGGCACGGCGGATATCCAGCTGCTGGATGACCGACATGATGCTGCGCATCTCGCCGGGGGGCGCGGTGATGATCAGCGCGTTGGTCTGCTCATCGGCCTGGATATCTATCTTGTCGCGGGCGGTCGAACCGCCACCACCGCCGGCCGCAGCGCCGCCAGCGCCAGCCGCATCGACCTTGGCCTGGCCCTCGGAGACCCCCTTGAGCACCTCCAGCATCTCCGGAGCCGCGGCATAGCGCAGGTAGACCACGCGGGTGTTGCCGTCGGATTCCAGCGGCGTGTCGAGGTGCGCGATCAGACCGCGCAGGCGCAGACGCGCGGCGCGCTCGCCGGAGATCAGCACGCTGTTGGTGCGCTCATCGGCAGCCAGTCGAGCCGATGCCTGGACGGGCGCCTCACCGCCGCCCTTGCCCGCCGATTGCAGGGAGTTGAGGATACGCACCACCTCCGCGGCCGAGGCGTGTTCGAGACGCACGAACTCGATCTCTTCGTTATCCGGGCGGTCGATGCGGCGGATGATGGCGATCAATCGGGCGATGTTGGCGGCGCGGTCGGTGATGATCAGCGCATTGGTCGCCGCGTAGGCGGCGAGATGGCCCTGCTGCGGCACCAGCGGGCGCAGGATCGGCACCAGCTGCGCCGCCGGCACGTTCTCCACCGGCACCACGTGGGTGACCAGCTCGTCGCCGACGTCATTGCGGGTGTAGTCGGCCACCGGCCCCTGTTTGGCCGAGACCTCCGGGACAATCTTCACCACGTCGCCGGTGGGCACTGCCGCGTAGCCGTGCACCTGCAATACGGAGAGAAACACCTGATACAGCTCGCCGGCGTTCATCGACTTGGCCGAGACCACGGTAACCCGCGCCTTGACCCGCGGATCGACGACGAAATTGGTGCCGGTACGCTTGGAGACGGTGCCGATCAGCGAGTGGATGTCGACATTGTTGAGGTTCAGGGTGAAGGCGCTGCCATCGTCCCCCTCCGCCGCCAGTGCACCAGAGATCAGGCCACCGCCCGGGGCGCCATCCATCAGATCGTTCAACGCGCCGCCAAGCGCGACCAACATCGTCAGTGCCAGCGCGCGCAGCGCGCGCTTATTCCTTTGCTTGCTCAAGAGTGCCGCTCTGCTTTGTCGCTATTCGTGGTATGAAAGAAAAGGTCGCTACTGCAGCGAGATGCTCACCGGCACCTCGGCGCCATTGCGCAACACGGTGAGCTCCACCTGATTCGCCTTGATCAGCTTACGCAGCGCGCGGATACCGCGCTTCTGGCTGGTCAGGGCGATGCCGTTGACCTGGGTGATGACATCGTCCGGGTAGACCCCGAAACTGGCCAGAAACTCGCTGCCGCCGTCCTTTGGCGAGAGCTTGTAACCCATCAGCCGACCGTTTTCCCGATGCGGCTGAGCGGCCACCAACTGGGCCAGCTGGGCCGGGTTTTTCACCAGATGATCGCGCAATTCCGCCGGCTGGCTGGGCAGCCCGCTGGGCAGATCCTTGCCGTCCGTGGCGGGTGCCGCCGCACTCGCCGCAGCGCGCGAATCGCTGGCCGGTGCACCACCGAGCGTGGCGAGATTCTCCGGCAGGCGCAGCGTCTCGCGCACCCCGGCGCGCTCGATGATCACCCGATCCGCGTAGACCTCGGCGAGCCGCGCCTGCCCGACGATCTCCTCGCCCACGGCGTAGATCTTCTCCTGCGCGCTGCCGGCGCTGATGATCGCCATCGCCAGGCTCTGCGGCTCGAAGGCGAGCACCCCTTTCAGGGTCAGATTGAGGCGCGTCTCCGGCGCCTCCTCGACCTTCGCTGGCTTGGCCGTCGATGTCGCGCCGGCGACGCCGAACAGATTCGCCCTGGCGACCTTGCCGGCCAGTTCCGAGGCGCTCTCACGGCGCGCGGCACCGCCGGCGGCCTGCGGCGCTGGCCGGTAAGCGGGCGCGGCAGGCAGTAGATCGAGGCTCAAACGCGCTGCGGCCACGCCGATCAGCACCGCGAACAGCGCATTGGCCAGCGCGGCGATCTTGCCGACGCTGAGCCACGGGGGCAGTGCTGCGGTGCTGACCATGGAATAACATTACCTGTGCGGCGGGCCAGAGAGCCGACCGGGAAGTTTTCTGGCCCGAAATTTGGCCCAGTGTTCAAATTGATACTAGCAAGCTTTAGTCTGGATTCTGAGCGCGATTATAGATGCGCCAGCGACCACACAACGCCAAACGCTTGGCAAAGCACGACTCCAGCCGGGACCCTGACCATGTTGTCACGAATAGCGGACTACTTTCGCAACAACCTTCAACTGGATAGCGACGCGGATGACGGCGAGTGTAGCCGGCGTCTCAAGCTGGCCGCCAGCGCGCTGCTGGTGGAAGTGGCGCGCGCCGATTTCGACTACGCCGACAGCGAGCGCGAACAGGTCGCCGAGCTGATCGCGCGCTGCCTCGACGTCCCGCCGGGTGATCTGCAGACGCTGCAAAAACTGGCTGAAGAGGAAAGCGAGCAGGCCACCTCGCTGCATCAGTTCACCGCGCTGGTCCACGAGCACTTCGACGATGCCCAGAAGGCGACGCTGATGGAATCGCTGTGGCGGGTGGCTCTCGCCGACGGCCAGCTACACAAGCGCGAAGAACACCTGCTTCGGCGCATCGCCGACCTGCTCTACATCCCCCACGAGACCTACATCCGCAGCCGGCATCGAGCGGAAGATGCGGCGCGTTGAGCAAATGCGCCGGGTAAATTTATCCGCCGGCAAAGCGCTGGCGCCGCGCCTGCCCGGTGGCCGGGGTGTCGGCCCGACTCAGTCGACGATGAACTGCTTGCGGAAACTGATGGTCTGCGGCGGCGTGCCATCCGGGTTGACCTGCAGGGTGAAGGTGAGCATTTCCTGATCGCGAATAGCGAACTCGCCGATGTAGTAGATGGCGCCCTGCTCGCGGATCTGGCGGATCGGAATCGTGCCCATCTGTCCGCTGAGATTGGTCCACTGCGCGCTGACATTGGCGGCCGCGGCGCGCCCGGCCGGCTCGCCCTCGACCTTCTCGCGCACCGCCACATTGAGCAGGCCGCGCTCGCGCGAGCGCTTGATGCCGTAGCTGCCGGCCACCTTGGCATCGAGCACATCGGTGGGCAGGGCGTTGTAGTGGATCAGGTAGCGGCCGGTATCACGCGTCTCCGCGCTGGCCGGCACGCCGCTGAATGTGAACAGTGCAACAGCCGCTGCCAGGGCAGGGGCCAGAGCCAGCATTCGGGGCTTCGGAAGTCGGGCCTTGTACATGGGATTATTCTCCGTTTGTCGCTCGCTCGCCTGTTCAGAGCGCGCCGCAGCGGGCGAGTTCCCGAGTGGTCGCGCCACTTCAGAGAAACAGGTTGAGCAGGCTCTGCACGACGAGGATCTTCAGTACCTGAAGGATGATCAGCGCCACCAGTGGCGACAGATCCAGCCCGCCGAGCGGCGGCATGAAACGCCGCACCGGATCGAGCACCGGCGCGCTGATGCTGCTCAGCAGGCCGCTGACCGGGTTGTAGTGGCCCGGATTAATCCAGCTCAGCACCGCCATGATGATGATCGCGAAGAAGAAAATGTTGAAAAACAATGCCAGCAAATCGACAGCCGCCAGCGCCAGCATCAGCAGCGGCGCAGCGCTGCTCAACGGCACGTGATAGCCAGCGATCGAAGCCGGCCCCAGCCCCATCGCGGAGAACAGATAAAGCTTGCCGAGCAGCAGCGCCAGGCACAGCAGCAAGGCCGCCATATCCTGACCGAACAGCCCCGGCACCAGCTTGCGCAAAGGCACCAGCACCGGGTTAGTGGCCTTGACCACAAACTGCGCTACCGGGTTGTAATAATCGGCGCGCACCGCCTGCATGACAAAGCGCAGCGCCACCACCATCACATACAGATCGATCAGCGTGTTGAGCAGAAAGCTCAATGCATTGACGCCCGGATTCATGCCCCGCCTCCGCTTACCGCATCGCCCGACACCCGGTCGACCCGGCCCAGTTGATCCCCCAATTCCACCGCGCGGTCGCGCGCGGCGCGCATCCCGGTGGCGAACAGCGCCTCCAGCCCACCGGCTTCGAAAGCCGCCAGCGCCGCCGCCGTGGTGCCGCCCGGGCTGGTTACCCGGCGGCGCAATTCGGCCGGTTGATCCCCACTGTCGCGAGCCATGCGCGCCGCGCCGTAGCAGGTTTCGATGGCCAGCTGGCGGGCCATATCCGCGGGCAGACCAAGCTCCACCGCCGCCGTTTGCATGGCTTCGAGCACAGCGAAAAAGTACGCCGGGCCGCTGCCGGAAAGCGCGGTCACCGCATCCAGTTGCGCCTCGTCATCGACCCATACGGTAACGCCGGCAGCAGCCAGCACCCGCTGCGCCAAAGCCCGCTGCGAGGCGCTGACCGCGCCATCGGCAAACAGTGCCGTGGCACCGGCGCGCAGCAGCGCCGGGGTATTCGGCATGCAGCGTACCAGCGCCGCCTCGCAGCCCAGCCAGCGCGCCAGGTCGGCGACGCGGATGCCTGCGGCGATGGAGATCAGCAGCGGCCGCGCCGGCGCCGCCAGTCGGGCCAGCTCGACACCCAGCTCGGCAGCCACGGCGTGCATCACCTGCGGCTTCACCGCCAGCACCACGCAGTCGGCATCGCGCAGCGCGGTGCGATTGTCGTGCGTGCAGTGCACGCCAAACTCGGCGACCAGCGCCTCGCAGCTCGCCGCGCTGGGATCACTGGCGCAGATGTCGCCAGCGGGGTGGCCGTCCTGCAGCAGTCCACCGATCAGGCTGCGCGCCATGTTGCCGGCACCGATAAAGGCCAGCCGCTCGCTCATGCCCCCTCCTGCGGCATCAAGCGCGCGCACTTCTCCACGATCGCTCGCAGCAGGCGCTGGTAGGCCTCGGAGAACTGGCTCACGCCGTCCGCCTCCAGCTGCTCGGTGATCCGCTCCAGATTGACGCCGAAGTCGGGCAGCCGGTCGATCAGCGCCTGCGCTTCAAGCAGCCCCTCGCCGAGCCGCAGCGCTGGCTGGCCGTGGTCGCGATAGGCATCCAAAGTCGCCGGCGGCAGCGTGTTGACGGTCTCGGCGCCGAGCAGCTCATCCACGTAGAGCACATCGGAATAGGCCGGGTTTTTGGTCCCGGTGCTGGCCCACAGCAGGCGCTGCGGCAGCGCACCGCGCTCGCGGAAGGGCTCGAACTGGGCGCTCTCGAAGATGTTCTGCCAGTGGCCGTAGGCCAGCCTGGCGTTGGCGATGGCTGCGCGGCCGCGCAGCGCCAGAGCCTGATCGCCACCGTGCGCCTCCAGCGCCGCATCCACCGCGCTATCGACGCGGCTGACAAAGAAACTGGCTACCGAGGCGATGCCGGCCAGCGATTCGCCGCGCTTGGCGCGTCGCTCCAGGCCGTGCAGATAGGCCTGCACCACCTCGCGGTAGCGCTGCACCGAAAACAGCAGTGTGACGTTGACGTTGACCCCGGCCGCGGTCAGCTCCTCGAAGGCCTCGACGCCCGCCTCGGTACCCGGCACCTTGATCATCACGTTGGGCATGTCGAGATGATCCCAGAGCTTGAGCGCCTCGCGCACCGTGCCGGCGGTGTCGTCGGCCAGCTCCGGTGAGACCTCCAGACTGACCATGCCGTCGTCGCCGCGGCCGGTTTCGTAAACCGGCTGGAAGATATCGGCGGCCATGGCGATGTCATCGATGGCCAAAGCCTCAAAGAGCTCCTCGACATCGAGGTTGGGGTCGCCGGAGAGTGCGGTGATCAGGCTCTGATCGTATTCATCGCTGGCGGCGATGGCCTTTTCGAAGATCGCCGGATTGGAGGTCAGGCCGCGAATGCCGTCGACCTCGATAAGCCGCGCCAAGTCGCCGGAGGTGAGCAGGCTGCGCTGGATGTAGTCGAGCCAGATGCTCTGCCCGAGCGCCTCCAGCTCGCGAAGTGGGTTGTGCGCCGACATGATGATCCTTCTTTTTTCCGCTTGCTTGTCTGATGCGTTAAACGGCCGATTCTAGCAGCATGTTGACGCCGACCTGCGCGGCCGGCGCGCGGCTTTGTGGTGCCTGCGTCAAACTGTGGGCAGGCGGGCGCCGAAAATGGCCGTGCCGATGCGCACCAGGGTCGCCCCTTCGGCCACCGCGGCTTCGAGATCGCCGCTCATGCCCATCGACAGGGTATCCATCTGCGGGTGTGCGGCGCGCAGCGACTCGAACAGCCGCCGCAGCCGCGCGCAGACGGCGCGTTGTGCGTCAAAGTCGCGGCGCGGCGCGGGAATCGCCATCAAGCCGCGCAGGCGGATTCCGGGCAGGCCGTCGACCGCCGCCGCCAGCGCCGCCAGCTCCGCCGGCTCGACCCCGGCTTTGCCTGGCTCGGCGTCGATATTGACCTGCAGGCAGATATTCAGTGGCGCCATGCCGGCCGGGCGCTGCGCGCCGAGGCGCCGGGCGATCCTGTCGCGGTCGACGCCGTGGGCCCAGTCGAAACGGGCGGCGATCCGGCGGGTCTTGTTGGATTGGATCGCGCCGATGAAATGCCAATCGATGCGCTCGCCCTCCAGCGCCGCGATCTTTGTCTGCGCTTCGTCGAGGTAGTTCTCGCCGAAGGCACGCTGCCCGGCCGCCAGAGCGGCGCGGATATCGGCTACAGGTTTGGTTTTGCTGACCGCCAAAAGTGCAACGCTGCCGGGTTCGCGACCAGCCTCGATCGCAGCAGCGTGCAGGCGCTCGCGCACTGCGGTCAGCCTGCCGGCGACAGCCGCCGCGGATGCTTCGGGGATGCTGTTCATCGGTCCTCCCGGCTGCGCATTGCGACACGGTAATCGCCTGCAGCCACTGTTCGGCCAGCCGCCGACTACCGCGCGGCGGCGCAGCGTAACATATACTTAACGGTGCTTTGATTTCTCGCCGGAGCAATGCACCGGCCGATGTCGGACGGCCCGCGCGCCCTCCGCACACCCACCCGGAGGGGACAAGATTTTGGATATCTCTCAGCTGCTGCGTTTTGCCGTGAAGAACGGCGCCTCCGACCTGCACCTCTCCGCCGGGCTGCCGCCGATGGTGCGCATCGACGGCGATGTGCGCCGTATCAACATGCCCGAGCTCAGCCCCGAGCAGGTCAAGCACATGATCTACGACATCATGTCGGACAGTCAGCGCAAGTCCTTCGAGGAGTTCTGGGAGACCGATTTTTCGGTGGATTTCGCCGATCTGGGGCGCTTTCGTGTCAACGCCTTCAACCAGGCGCGCGGCCAGGCCGCGGTGCTGCGCACCATCCCCACCGACGTGCCGACGCTCGAAGACCTCAACGCGCCGCGGATTTTCTCCGAGATCGCCAGCTACCCGCGCGGCCTGGTACTGGTCACCGGGCCCACCGGCTCGGGTAAATCGACCACCCTGGCGGCGATGGTCAACCACAAGAACGAAGATGAGCAGGGCCATATACTGACCATTGAAGATCCGATCGAATTCGTCCACGAGAGCAAGAAATGCCTGGTTAACCAGCGCGAGGTGCATCGCGATACACTGGGCTTCTCCGAGGCGCTGCGCTCGGCGCTGCGCGAAGACCCGGACACCATCCTGGTCGGCGAGCTGCGCGACCTGGAAACCATCCGCCTGGCGCTGACCGCCGCCGAGACCGGCCATCTGGTGTTCGGCACGCTGCACACCAGCTCGGCGCCGAAAACCATCGACCGCGTGGTCGACGTGTTTCCCGCCGCGGAGAAATCGATGGTGCGTTCGATGCTCTCGGAATCGCTGCGCGCGGTGATCTCGCAAACGCTGATGAAGCGCATTAGTGGTGGACGCGTGGCGGCGCATGAAATCATGATCGGCACTCCGGCGATTCGCAATCTGATCCGCGAGGACAAGGTGGCGCAGATGTATTCGGCAATCCAGACCGGCCAGCAGCACGGCATGCAGACGCTGGATCAGAACCTGCGCGAGCTGGTGCAACGGGGTACCGTCAGCGCCGGCGAGGCACGCCGCAAAGCGGCCAACCCCGACAACATCGCCGGCAAATAGGCGGGGGAATCTGCAGATGGAGCGCGACAACGCGATCAAATACATGCACGACCTGCTGCGCATGCTCAAGCAGCGCGGCGGCTCTGATCTGTACATCACAGCCGGTGCGGCACCGGCGATGAAAATCCACGGCCATATCGGCCCGGTGGGCAATCAAAAGCTCACCCCGGCGCACAGCCAAGTGCTGGCGCGATCGATCATGAACGACCGACAGGCCGGTGAATTTGAGGCCAACAACGAGTGCAACTTCGCCATCAGCCTGCCAGGCGTATCGCGCTTTCGCGTCAATACCTACGTGCAGCGCAGCAGCGTGGCGATGGTGATTCGCCTGATCTCCGACGAAATTCCCAGCTTCGCCGATCTCAACCTGCCGGATGTGCTCAGCGACATTGCGATGACCAAACGCGGGCTGGTGATCCTGGTCGGCGGCACCGGCACGGGTAAATCGACCACCCTGGCCTCGATGCTCAACTACCGCAACGAGAACAGCCAGGGGCACATCATCACCATCGAGGACCCGGTAGAATTCGTCCACCAGCACAAGGGCTGCCTGATCAGCCAGCGCGAGGTGGGCACCGACACCGACAGCTTCGAGATCGCACTGAAAAACAGCCTGCGCCAGGCGCCGGACGTGATCCTGATCGGCGAGATCCGCGAGCGCGAAACCATGGATCACGCCATCAATTTCGCCGAGACCGGCCACCTCTGCCTGGCCACGCTGCACGCCAACAACACCAACCAGGCGATGGATCGGATCATCAACTTCTTCCCCGAGGATCGCCGCCAGCAATTGCTGCTCGATCTCTCCCTGAACCTGCGCGCGGTGGTCTCGCAGCGGCTGCTGCGGGTGCCCTCCGGCGAGGGCCGCCGCGCCGCATTCGAGATTCTGATCAACACGCCGCTGATGTCCGACCTGATCCAGAAAGCCGATATCTCCGAGATGAAAGCGCTGATCGGCAAGTCGCGCGCCGTCGGCATGCAGACCTTCGATCAGGCGCTGTTCGACCTCATCGAAGACGACGCCATCACCATCGAAGAGGGTCTGCGTCAGGCCGATTCGGTCAACGACCTGCGCCTGCGCATCAAGCTGGAGAGCAAGCACTCACGCCTGCTGGATGGCGACGATGGCGGCCTCGAAGTCGAGCAGAGCGGCGGCGAGCCCGGCATGCTCGGCAGCTAGGAGAGTGCCGATGAGCGACGCTGAAAAACCCGAGGTCAACGACCGCCCCGGCGAGACGCTGGATGTGGAGCGCTATCTCGCCCACATGGCCAGGAATGGCGCCTCGGACCTCTACTTCGCCACCGGCGCACCGCCGCACATGAAGGTCGAGGGCCGCACCCACCCGATCAGCAAACACAAGCTGCCGAGCGGCGCGGTGCGCGATCTGGCGATGCGCATCATGACCCCCGATCAGCGCAATCGCTTCGATCGCTATATGGAAATGAACCTCGGCCTGGCCTACCCCTTCGGGCGCTTCCGGGTGAACGTCTTCCTGCAGCGCGGCGAAGTCTCGATGGTGGTGCGCTTCATCAAGTCACACATCCCGCCGATCGAAGATCTCGGCCTGCCGCCGATTCTCAAACAGCTGGTGCTCGCCAAACAGGGGCTGATCCTCGTCGTCGGCGCCACCGGCTCGGGCAAATCGACCTCGCTGGCATCGATGATCGACCACCGCAACCGCGAGCGCGGCGGCCACACGCTGACCGTCGAAGACCCCATCGAATACGCCTTCGATCACCGCAAATCGATCGTCTGCCAGCGCGAGGTGGGGCTGGATACCCTGTCCTACGAAAACGCCCTGCGCGAGGCCATGCGCGAAGCGCCGGACGTGATCATGATCGGCGAGGTGCGCGACCGGCGCACCATGGAAGCGGCGATCAGCTACGCCGACACCGGCCACCTGTGCCTGACCACGCTGCACGCAGTGAACGCCTATCAGGCGATGGATCGCATCGTCAACATGTTCCCCCCCGAAGCGCAGAACCAGGTGCGCATGGACCTCTCGCTGAACCTCAACGCGATCATCTCGCAGCGCCTGCTACCGGCGCGGCGCGGCGGCCGGGCACCGGCGGTCGAGGTGATGATCAAGAGCCCCTACGTCGCCGAGCTGATCCGCAGCGGGCAGATTCACGGCATCAAGGACGTCATGTCGAAGGGCTCGCGCGAGGGCATGCAGACCTTCGATCAGTCGCTTTACGCGCTGTTCAAAGAGAACCGCATCGAACTGGAAACCGCGCTGGAATACGCCGACTCGCGCGCCGATCTGGAATGGCAGATCAACTTCGGCGGCGGCGCCAGCGCGCTGTCGCGCAGCGACAGCCTCGACGACCTGATCCTGCCCTCGCAGCAGCAGACCGACGGCCAGCACAGCTAGCGCAGGCGCGCTGCCGATTCACCGCCGGGTCGCCGCCCGGCGATCAGCGTATCGCGCAGCCGCGCGCCGAAACGGCGCCCCTCACAGGGACTGTTGCGCCCGTCGCTGTGCATCGCCGCGCGGTAAAAGTGCCACTCGACGTCCGGCTCGATGAGCAGCAGATCCGCCGCACCGCCCACCGCCAGCGTGCCGGCATCCAGACCGAGCAAGCGCGCCGGCGCGCAGGTCGCCGGGCGCAGCGTCTGCAGCGGCGACCAGCCCATCTCCTCACCCAGCTGCAGCAGCAGCGGCAGCATCGTATCGAAGGCGGAGATGCCCGGCTCGGTCTGCGCGAACGGCGCCAGCTTGGCGTCCGACTCCAGCGGCGCGTGATTCGAGCAGATCGCCAGCAGCACGCCATCGGCCACCGCCTCGCGCAGCGCATCGCGATCGGCCGCGCTGCGCAGCGGTGGCAGCACGTGGCACATGGCGTCGTAACCGGCCAGATCGGCCTCGGTGAAGTGCAGGTTGTGGATCGCCACATCGCCGCTCACCGGCAGGCCATCGCGCTGCGCCTGGCGCAGCAGATCGACCGCGCGCGCCGAGGACAGGCGCGAAAAATGCACCCGCGCGCCGCTCTGCGCCACCAGCTCCAGGCGCTGCGCCATGGCCACCGCCTCGGCGGCCACCGGCACCCCGGGCAGGCCGAGGCGCGTGGACACCGGCCCCTCGTGGGCGCAGCCGCCCTCGGCGAGAAAGGCATCCTGCGGGTGCACCAGCAGCGGGATGGCGAACGAGGCGGCGTACTCCATGGCGCGGCGCATCACCCGCGTGTCGCCGATCGGCACATCGGCGTTGCTCACCGCCACGCAGCCAGCCTCGCGCAGGGTCGCCATCTCCGCCAGCTGGCGCCCCTCCAGGCCGCGGGTCAGGGCGCCGATGGGGTGCACGCGGGCATAGCCCGCCTGGGCCGCGCGGTGGCGGATCAGCTCCACCGTGGCGGTCTCATCGATCACCGGATCGGTGTCCGGCGCGCAGGCCAGCGTGGTGATGCCGCCGAGCGCCGCGGCGCGCGACTCGCTGGCGATGGTGCCGCGCTGCTCGTGGCCCGGCTCGCCGAGGCGCGCCCACAGATCGACCAGCCCCGGCGTCAGCCAGAGGCCGTCGGCGGCGATCTGCTCGTCGGCGACGAAGCCCGCCGGCGGCGCGCCGATGGCGGCGATGCGGCCGTCGGCGATGTGCAGATCGGCGATCTGATCGCAGTCGCTGGCCGGATCGAGCAGCCGGCCGCCGCTGATCGTCAGCCCGCTCACGCGCCCGCCTCCGCGCCGCGCGCGGCGTTGCCCATGCACAGCGACATCACCGCCATGCGCACGGCGATGCCGTTGGTCACCTGTTCGAGAATCACCGACTGCGGCCCGTCGGCCACTGCGGCTTCGATCTCCACGCCGCGGTTGGTCGGCCCGGGGTGCATCACGATGGCATCCGGCCGCGCCTGCGCCAGGCGCCGCGCGGTCAGGCCGAATTCGTTGTAGTACTCGTCGGCGCTGGGCAGCAGCGCGCCCTGCATGCGCTCGCGCTGCAGGCGCAGCATGATCACCACATCGCAACCGGCGAGACCGGCATCCATGCGGTGAAAGACGCGCACGCCGAGGGATTCCACAGCGCGCGGCAGCAGGGTGCGCGGGCCGACCACGCGGACCTCGCGGCAACCCAGCGCGTTGAGTGCGTGGATCTGCGAGCGCGCCACCCGCGAGTGCAGAATATCGCCGACGATAGCCACCGTGAGCGGCGCGAAATCACCCTTGTGGCGGCGGATGGTGAAGACGTCGAGCATCGCCTGCGTCGGGTGCGCGTGCCAGCCGTCGCCGGCATTGATCACGCTGATGTGCGGCGCCACGTGCTGGGCGATGAAATGCGCCGCGCCGCTGCTGGCGTGGCGCACCACGAACATGTCGCACTGCATCGCCTGCAGGTTGCGCAGGGTGTCGAGCAGCGACTCGCCCTTGGCGGTCGCCGAGGTGGCGATGTTCATGTTGAGCACGTCGGCCGAGAGCCGTTTGGCGGCCAGCTCGAAGGTGGTGCGGGTGCGCGTGCTGTTCTCGAAGAACAGGTTGACCACCGTCTTGCCGCGCAGTAGCGGCACCTTTTTCACCTGCTGGTCGGCGACTCCGCGCAGGTGCTCGGCACTGTCGAGAATCTGGCCGAGCAGGGCGCCGTCGAGGCCATCGACATCGAGAAAATGGCGCAGCCGGCCGTCGCCGTCGAGCTGGATATCGCGGATCGCCGCGGCGGCGGCGCTGGCGGCGCTCACGGCGTCCTCCCGGCGACGTCCTGCACGCTCAGCGACAGGGCATCCGGCGCCAGCTTGACCTGCTGCTGCGGGGCCAGCGCCAGGCGCGCGCCGGCGACGTCGGCGCGAATCGGCAGCTCGTGTCCCTGGCGCTCCACCAGCACCGCCAGCAGCACCCGCGCCGGGCGGCCGTAATCGAAGATTTCGTTGAGCGCGGCGCGCACCGTGCGGCCGCTGTAGAGCACGTCGTCGACCAGCACGATGGTGCGCCCCTCGACGGCGAAGGGCAGTTGCGAGGGCGCCACCTGCGGATGCAGGCCGATGCGGCTGAAATCGTCGCGGTAAAAGCTGATGTTCAGCGTGCCCGGCGGCAGCTGCAGGCCGAGCTGATCGTGCAGCGCGCGGGCGACGCGCACGCCGCCGCTGTGGATGCCGATCATGCCGACATCCTCCACCGCGCCGGCGCTCAACTGGCCGAGCAGCTCGGCGCCCATGCGCGCCAGCCAGTCGGCGACGGTGGCGGTGTCGAAGCTTTGCATGCGTATCGGTTCCGGTTGTCGAGGGTGGGCGGCGGCGCTCAGCCCCGGCGCCCTGACCGCCGCACTTCAGCCGCGCTCATCGGGCGCGACCGCGGCGGCATCCAGCCAGCGCTGCAGGATCAGCGCGGCGGCCATTTTATCCACATCGCCCTTGCGCGTCCTGCCGCGCTGGCCGGCGGCGCGGCGCGCGCGCAGCAGCGCTTCGGCCTCGCGCGAGGTGAGGCGCTCATCCTGGGCGTGCACCGGCAGCCGAAAGCGGCCGTGCAACTGGCGCATGAAGCGCCGCGCGCGCGCGGTGAGGGGTATCTCGCTGCCATCCATGTGGGTCGGCAGGCCGACCACCAGCGCATCCGGCTGCCATTCGTCGATCAATGCGCCGATGGCGGCCCAGTCGATGGCACCCTGCGGCGAGTGCAGCGTGGTCAGCGGCGCAGCGCTGGCGACCAGCGATTGGCCGCTGGCCACGCCGATGCGGCGCTCACCGAAATCGAAAGCGAGGTAGACGGCCAAGCGCGGCGCCCCGAACCCAGGCTCAGGCGTGCCCGGGGGTGGCGGCGATCGCGCCGAGATCGACGCCCATGCGCGCTGCGGCAGCGGCCAGCTTCTGCTCCGGCGGGCTCTGGAAGATCACCTGCAGATCCGCCGGACAGCTCAGCCAGGCGTTCTCGGTCATCTCGTACTCCAGCTGCCCCGGTGCCCAGCCGGCGTAGCCGAGCAGGATCAGCGCCGCCTCCGGCCCCTGGCCGCAAGCCATCGCTTCGAGGATATCGCGCGAGCTGGTCACGGCGAGACCGAAGCCGGTGTCGAGGCTGGCCTGCCAATCGCCGCTGGGCGCGTGCAGCACGAAGCCGCGTTCCTGATCCACCGGGCCGCCGTAGAGCACCGGGCGGTGGATCAGCTCTTCGCTGGCGTCGGCGATATCGAGCTGATCGAGGATATCGCCCAGCTCCAGCCCCATGGTGCGGTTGAGCACCAGCCCCATGGCGCCGTTGTCGTTGTGCTCGCAGAGGTAGATCAGCGCGTGGTCGAAGTTGGGATCGGCCAACGCCGGCATGGCGAGCAGGAAGTGGTTGGTCAGGTCCATGCGTGGCATTGTAGGCGCGCCGTCACCACTGCGCACCCATCGGGGTCGTGAAGCGCAACGCTGGCACCGACGGGCGGTGGGATCAATGCGAAGTCAGCCCGGCGTCGCTGCGAAACTCCCAGGTGCGGGTGATGTAAAGTATGTCGACATTTTCCGCCAGCTCGCCGGCAAAAGGCGCGAACGGCGCCGATAGCTCGACGATGCGCCGCGCCGCGTCATCCAGCACCTGGTGGCCGGAGGAGCGCTGCAGGCGCATCTCGGCGATGCTGCCGTCGCGGCGGATGCCGACCACCAGCAGCAGACTGCCGCCGAGGCGCTTGCGGCGCGCTTCATCCGGATAGTTGAGGTTGCCGACGCGCTCGACCTTTTTCACCCACTGATGCATGTAGGTGGCGTAGCTGGCGCGCTTGGCGCTGGCGGCGCTGAGAAAAGCCTTGCGCGGGCGCTTGGCGTAGCGGTTGAGCTGATCGCTGATCTGCGCCGACAGGCGGGCGATTTCCAGACTCTGCTCGATGACGTTGGGCGACAGCTTCGGCTTGGGGGTCTCGACCGCCTCCGGCTGCGGCGCCTCGGCGACCTTGTCCTCGGCGAACTGGCGGGAGATGACCTTTTCCTGGCTCGCCTCTACCGGTTCGGGCGAGGCGGCCTCCAGCGGCACCGGGGCGACGCCATCGGTGGCTACCCGCTCCTGGCTGGAGAAGGGTGTCTGCGGCCGCTGGCGATCTTCGGCGGTGCCGCTGCCGGCGTTGTCCGCCTGCGCCAGATAGTCGGATTCCTCGGGCGCCTCGGCGCTCTCCTGCTGCACCAGGATGACTTCCAGCGAAGGCGGCGCGTTGCGCTGCTCCAGCAACGACTCGAAGCTGACACCGAGGATCACCACACCGTGCAACGCAGCGGCGAGGAACAGGGTCAAACCGATCCGGTCTGTATCAGTGGTGGAGCTGGACGCTAGGGCGATCATCGGCCCGCCATTCTAGTGCCCGCCCCGCGCTTTGCCCATCGCCGCCTCATTGCTCATCGGAGAGCTTGCCGCCACTCACATCGCAACCCTGTCCCTGCGGCGGGTCGAGATGCCGCTCGATGGCCGCCATCAGCTGCCCGGCGATATCCAGGCCACAGGCGCGATCCAGCTCACGGATGCAGGTCGGGCTGGTGATGTTGATCTCGGTGAGGTAGTCGCCGATCACGTCGAGGCCGACGAACAGCAGGCCGCGGCGGCGCAGCTCCGGCGCCACCGCGGCGCAGATTCTGCGCTCGCGCTCGCCGATGGCGACCGCTTCGCCACGCCCGCCGGTGGCCAGATTGCCGCGCGTCTCGCCGCCCTGCGGGATGCGCGCCAAGGCATAGGGCACAGGCTCGCCGTCGACCAGCAGCACGCGCTTGTCGCCGGCGCTGATCTCGGCGATGTAGCGCTGCACCATGCATTGCCGGCGGCCGTGTTCGGTGAGCGTCTCGATGATCACATTGAGATTGGCATCGCACGGCCGCAGGCGGAAGATCGATGCGCCGCCCATGCCGTCCAGCGGCTTGATGATGGTGTCCGCCTGACACGCGACGAAATTCTTGATGCGCGCCTGATCGGCGCTGACCAGGGTCGGCGGGCAGAGCTCGGGAAACCAGGCGGTGGCCAGCTTCTCATTCCAGTCGCGCAGGCTCTGCGGACGATTGACCACCAGACAGCCGCGGGCCTCGGCCAGCTCAAGCAGATAGCTTGCGTAGATGTAATCCATGTTGAAAGGCGGGTCGACGCGCATTAATACTGCATCCAGCGTATCGAGAGGGATGTCTTCGGGCTCCCCCAGCGCGAACCACTGCTCGCTGTTGTCGCTAACGCGCAATGCGCGCATGCTGGCACGACAGTGGCCGTCGAGCGCGTAGAGATCAGTGGCGGTCATGTAGTACAGCGTCCAGCCGCGACACTGGGCGGCGAGTAGCATGGCAAAGCTACTGTCTTTGCTGGGCTTGATGTTCGCGATGGGGTCCATCACGATGCCAAGGTTGACACTCATGGGCAGGGTTCCCGAAATTCCGGGCGCCAAGGTTAAGCAATGGTCACCTGCGGGTACAGTGGCACGGCCAGCCGGATGGGAAATGTGACTCCACATCCAGTTCCAGTGCACCCCCGGGGTTTTTGTGATGACATCGCTAGTCGCTTTGGGGGGCAGGATTAGAATGCCTCTCTCAGATGCTCGTCAAAAGATCGACACGCGCCAGCCACCCCTCCCGGAAAGCAGTATTAACCTTCTGATTCGGCTGTGACTATTTAGGTAATCGATTGAGTGTAGACTAGCTCTTTTTCCAGCGCCGCCAAGACCTCGACAGACGGCGCGCGCGGCGAGTGACGAGGTGCGGTGACGGCGCGCTCCACCGCACTTTTGACTACCTTACTATCCTAACTTTGCGGAGAGAGCGGCGACAGTGGCGGAAAGTACAGTGAATCTGGCAGACCTCAAAGTGATGGTGATCGACGACAGCAAGACCATCCGCAGGTCGGCGCAGAACCTGCTCAAAAAGGAAGGTTGCGAGGTGGTCACCGCCGGCGACGGCTTCGAGGCATTGGCGAAAATCGTTGAGCAGCGCCCGAACATCATCTTCGTCGACATCATGATGCCGCGCCTGGACGGCTATCAGACCTGTGCGCTGATCAAGCACAATAGCGTTTTTCGCCATACGCCGGTCATCATGCTATCGAGCAAAGACAGCATCTTCGACAAGGCCCGAGGCCGGATCGTTGGCTCGGAGAGATACCTGACGAAGCCCTTCACCCGCGAAGACCTGCTCGACGCGATCAAGGACACAGTGGCGCCGGCCAGTGCCTGAATACGATGCGCATCCCCCGAACGCCACTACCCGGGACACAGAAACCCACTTGGAGTTGATCGATGGCTACCGTTCTCGTGGTTGACGACTCGCCGACCGAAATCCACGTCATTCAATCGATACTCAGCCGCCACGGCTATCAGGTCGAAATCGCCAGCAGCGGTGACGAAGGCGTCGCCAAGGCTCGCGCGGTGCGACCAGACCTGATTTTGATGGATGTCGTGATGCCGGGCATGAACGGCTTCCAGGCCACGCGCCAGCTCAGCCGCGGCAGCGACACCGCGACCATCCCGGTGGTCATCGTCACCACCAAGGATCAGGAAACAGACAAGGTCTGGGGCATGCGCCAGGGCGCCAAGGACTACATCGTCAAGCCGGTGCGCGAAGGTGAGCTGCTGGCCACCGTGAAGGCCGCACTGGTCTCCTGAGCAGAGCGCATACCTTGGCCGACGCCCGCTCACCACTCGCACTGCTCGCCGCCTATCAGGAGCGCGCACTGCGCAGTCGCGCCGCCGATCCGGTGGCTCGCGAAGCCCTGCCGGAGTGGCAGGGCGTAGCCTTTACCATTGGCGAGCAGCAATTCATCGCCGGCATGGACGAAGTGGTAGAGATCCTCGATCCGCCACCCTGCACCCGCGTGCCGGGTACGCAGGGCTGGTTTCTCGGCATTGGCAACGTGCGCGGCAACCTGCTGCCGGTCAGCGATCTACGCCACTTTTTGCTGCGCCAGCCCGGCGCCACCACCGGCGTGCGACGCAACGCCCGCGTGCTGACCTGCGGCCACGGCGATGCCTACGCCGGCCTGCAGGTCGACGAAGTTCAGGGCCTGCGCCGCTTTTATCTTGAGGAGCGCCACGCCGCCTCGGCGCCCGCGCTCGAAGCACTGGGACCGCACGTGAACTACGAGTTCCGCCGCCACGGCCAGGTCTGGCCGGTCCTGCAACTGTCGTCGCTCACGGCGAGCGAGGAATTTCTGCGCATCGGGCAGTAGCCCTGCCGGCTCCCCGGAGACCCCGGGAATCGGCGATGTTTGAACACAGCTGGCGGGCCTGATGTCCCGCTGCCACGTCATCGGGAGAGAGTACAATGAAGGCGCCGAGCGCGAGCTTCCTGTCCAGGGAGCAAGACCGGGGAAAAATCATCCTCGATTTGACCATTGTGCTGGTCATCTGCCTGCTGCTGACAGCCAGCAGCTTCATCTACAGCGCCCTGAAAAGTCGCGATGACAGCCGCTATCTGGCACTGGCTTCCGAGCAGCAGTTGCTCTCCCAGCGCATCGCCATCGACGCCATCGAGGCAGCGCAGGGCAACACCGAATCACTGGCCCGCATCCAGTCGTTCGCAGAACGCTTCGAGGCCGCCCTGGAGACCCTGCGCAGCGGCAACGATGCGGAGAACCTGCCACCGCTGGACGCCAATCTGCAGCCCTCGGTGGAGGCGGTATCCGCCAGCTGGGATCGCACCCGCAACAACCTGCAGGTCATCATCGACGGCCAGTCGGTGGCCAAGTCGGTGAACAGTCTGGTCGATGAACTCAACGAACTGGTGCCGCAGCTGCTGGCACAGTCCGATGAAGTGGTCACCCTGCTGGTGCAGAAAGAGGCTGACCGCGAGCAACTCTACGTCGCCTCGCGCCAGTTGATGCTGATCCAGCGCGTCTCGCAGAACCTGCTGCGAGTGACCTCCGGCGAGGCCGGCGCAGCCACCGCCGCAGACATGTTCGGCCGCGATGCAGCACTCTACGGTCGCGTGCTCGACGGCCTGCTCAACGGCTCGCGCCTGCTGCAGATCGAGCGCATCGAAGACGCCGAGGTACGCGATGCGCTGGAGCAGGTCTCCACCACCTTCGGCCAGTTCAGCCAGGATGTCGGCAAGGTGCTGGCCCTGTCGCCCGATCTATTCTCCCTGCGCGAAGCCTCGGGCGAGGTCGACGGCATCGCCGCCGAACTGCTCGACGCCACCAGCGTGCTGCTCGACAAGGTGGAAAAATCCGGCCGCCGGCTGGACATCCTCTTCTGGGTCGGCGTCACCGGCGGCGTGGCGCTGATCATCACCCTGGGCTTCATCGGCTTCCTGCTGTGGAAAGACGCCCAGCAACGCATCGCCACCACCACCGAGCAGAACAGCCGCAACCAGCGCGCGATTCTGCGCCTGCTGGACGAGATCACCGACCTGGCGGACGGCGATCTGACCGCCCACGCCACGGTGACCGAGGACATCACCGGCGCCATCGCCGACTCGGTCAACTACGCCATCGACTACCTGCGCGACCTGGTGGCAACCATCAACCGCACCGCCGTGCAGGTCACCCAGGCGGCCACCGAAACGCAGAGCACGGCGACCCGTCTGGCCGAGGCCTCCACCCTGCAGGCGCGTGAGATCGCCTCCGCCTCCGGCTCGGTGTCCGACATGGCCGAGGCCATGAACCGCATCTCCGACTCGGCATCGCAGTCCGCGTCGGTCGCGCTGCAATCGGTGGAGATCGCCTCCAAGGGCGCCGATGCGGTGCGCACCAACGTCCGCGGCATGGACAACATCCGCGAGCAGATTCAGGAAACATCCAAGCGGATCAAACGCCTCGGTGAATCCTCGCAGGAGATCGGCGACATCATCGGGCTGATCAACGAAATCGCCGACCGCACCAATATCCTCGCCCTGAACGCCGCCATTCAGGCGTCTACCGCCGGCGAGGCCGGCCGCGGCTTCGCGGTGGTCGCCGACGAGGTCCAGCGCCTCGCAGAACGCGCCTCCGACGCTACCAAGCAGGTGGAGGCACTGGTCAAGACCATTCAGGCCGACACCAGCGAGGCGGTCACCTCGATGGAGCAGAGTACCGCGGGTGTGGTCAGCGGCGCCGGGCTGGCGGAGAACGCCGGTGAATCGCTGGCCGAGATCGAATCCGTCTCGCAGCGCCTCGCCGAACTGATCCAGAGCATGTCCAGTGACGCCCGCGCCCAGGCCAGTGTGGCCAACAACATCTCCAATAACATGACCGTCATCCGCGACATCACCGTGCAGACCGCCGATGGCACCACGCGCACCGCCAGCTCGATCGGCGAGCTGACCAAACTGTCCGCCGGACTGCGCGAGACGGTCGCCGGCTTCAAGCTGCCCGAAGAGATGATGGCCGACGCAGATAGCTTACGCAGCACAGAGCCCGACGACGCCGAGCCGCTGGTGCTCAGCGATCCGGCAGAAGAGGACGAACTGGACATCGGCCTCAATGACAGCGACGAAGACATACCGAGCCGGGTCGCCGGCGGCGGCAAGGCTCCACTGAGCGTGGCCTCCAGCTGAACGCCGCCGCCCGCGCCCGGGGATCGACTCCGCCGCGGCGCAGGCAACCCGCCCGAACCGATAGAGCAATGCCAGGATGAAGCCGACCGCCAACGCTGAAATCAACTCCGTGAAGTGGGTGCTTCGCGAGTTGGCGCCGTTGCTCGATGAAGTGCAGCGACACATCGTCAGCTACGTGGAGAACTCCCGCGGAGACGCCGACCTGCGCGAGATCCGCACGGTGCTGCGCCAGGTGCAGGGCACGCTGAGAATGGTCGAGCTGTACGGCGCGGCGATGCTCACCGAAGAAATGGAGCGGATGGCGGCAGCGCTCGCCGAAGATGACCTCGAAAACCGCGAAGAGGCCCTCGATGTGCTGATGCGCGCCGCGCTGCAGCTGCCCGACTACCTCGACCGCGTGCAAGCCGGCAGCCCCGACGTGCCGATGGTACTGTTGCCGCTGCTCAATGGTCTGCGCATCGCCCGCGACGAAGCGCCACTGCCCGAATCTGCACTGTTCCTGCCCGATCTGCACATCGACCCGGCGGTGCTCGCCCCGCACGAAGTCGGCACCGACCTGCAAACCATGGTCAAACGGCTGCGTGCGCCCTTTATGCGCAGCCTGCTCGGCTTCTTCAAACAGGGGGGCAGCCAGGACCGCTCCCTCAGCCTGCGCAGCATGGATGCCATCATCGCCAAGTTCGAGGCCGCCTCGAACACCGGCAACGCGCGCAAGATCTGGCAAATATGCCGCGCCCTGCTGGAAACCCTGCGCCACGAAGACGCCGAGCCGACCAGCTCGACCAAACAGCTGCTCGGCCAGGTCGAGCGCACCCTGCGGGTGGTCGCCGAGCGCGGCGAAGACGATATCGCCCAGCACATGCCCCAGGACATGCTGCGCAACCTGCTCTATCAGGTCGCCCAGTCCAACTGCCCGGGGCGCAAAGTGGTCGCGGTGCGCGCCGCCTTCGGCCTCGACAAGCTGCTGCCCCGCAAGGATGAGCTCGAACACGCGCGGCGCACCCATCAGGGCCCCAGCCTGGAGCTGCTGCACGTCGCCCGCCAGGGCGTGCGCGAAGACATCGCTGCGCTCAAAGACAGCATCGAGATCTACGTCCACGGCGCAAACCGCGATGTAGCGATCCTCGAACCGCTGGAAGGCCTGCTGATGCGCGTCGCCGACACCCTCGGCATGCTCGGCATGAGCGACGCCCGCCAACTCATCGAACCACAAGCGCCAGCGCTGCAAAGAATCATCGCCAATGGCCCGCAGGGCGATGCCTCCGGCCTGCTGGACACCGCCGCCACCCTGCTGCGCGTCGAGCACGTGCTCGACGACTACATCGCCGAGCAGACCAGCCTGCTGCCGCGCCACGGCGATCACAAAGGTCTGCGCGAGCTGCCCGAGAGCGAATACCAGCCACTGCTCGGCACCGTCATGCAGGAGCTGCACCGCGCCATGGCGCGCACCCGCGAGGCCTTCATCGAATACGCCGCCGGCGGCGCCGACGCCGGGCAAATCCGCCAGATACCGCAGGTCCTGCAAGAGGTCACCGGCGTCCTGCACATGCTCCCGATGGAGGATCTGCTACCACTGGTGCGCGAGCTGTCCGAGCATGTCGAACACCGCTACCTGGAGGGCAAAATCTCCCCCGACGGCTACGAGCAGAACCTGTTCGCCGATGCGGTAACCAGCGTCGATTACTACATCGAGGCCGTGGCCGAGGGTCGCGATGATCTCGGTGGCGTACTCGAAGTGGGCCGCGAGGCGCTGGCACAGCTGAGAACACTGGCAGCGGTGGACGACGTCATCGACGCCGGCGCCTTCAGCGAGGAAGACGAAGCACTTGACGCCACCCAGGTCTACGAAGGCGATGTGCTGGAATTCGAAGAGGCCCCCGTCGAGGCCAGCGAGCCGCTCGACCAGCCCGCCGCGCAGACGAAAGCCGCTGGCGACAGCCAGACCGATGCCGATGCGGACGACGCCGAAGCAGCGGATAGCTGGCTCGATCAGGCCTTCGTCGCAGCGCCTGCCGCAGACCCCGCGCAAACCCCGCCAGCACCGGCCGAAGACGCTGAAATTTCCGCCGCCGAGGCAAAAAACACCGCGGCTGCAGACCCATCCGCGCGCGATACCGCCAGCGCCGGGCAGACACCCGAAAGCGTCGCGACCGCCGAAAGCCCGGCCGCACTGCCGCCGATCCTCGGCACCGACCCCGACACCGAGATCCTCGAAATTTTTATCGAGGAAGCCGAGGAGGTGCTGGAGAGCCTGCGCGAGGCGCTGCCCGAGTGGCGCGCACAGCCCGATGACGAGGCCGCACTGACCCGCGTGCGCCGCGGTTTTCACACGCTCAAAGGCAGTGGCCGACTCGTCGGTGCCGAGCTGATGGGCGAGTTCGCCTGGTCCATCGAAAACATGCTCAACCAGGCAATCCGCGGCGCGGTGACGCCGAGCGAAGAGACCTTCGCACTGCTCGATGACGCCATCGGCCTGCTGCCGCAGATGATCGGCCAGCTCTCCGGCCGGGTCGGCGAGCTGGCCGGCGTCGGCGAGATCATCGCCTGGGCCTACCGACTCGCCGGCGACGCCAGCGCCGCCCCCGCGGCGCCGCGCGAACCCACCCTCGCCGACCGCGAGCGCGAAGAGCAGGAAATGCGCGCCGCGCAAGCCGAAGCCGAAGCCGAAGCCACGACAGAAGACCAGATTCCAAGTGCGCCCGAGTCTCTTGAAGAGCCGCGCAATCAGCCGCTGTCCGAGGTGCCGACGGAGATCACACCGCAGGTCGCGGCGAACACCGAGGCGAGTAGCGAACCACAAGCGCACGAGGCCTCCCCGGCAGCGACCGACGTCGAACTCGAAACATCGGTCGGGGAAACACCGTCGGATGCAGACGCCGACGGTTTCGACATCGCCGCGGACGAAGACGAAGACCTCGAATCCATCGAGATCGAACTGGACCTGCCCGACGACAACGTCATCGAGCTGTACGAGGCCGAGGATGAGGCCGCCAGCGAATTCCAGGAGCCGGACGAACCACTCGAAGAGGCCGCCGCGCACCGCGCGGATGACATCGACACTCAGACCGAAGCCGAAGCCGAAGCCGAAGCCGAAGCCGAAGCCGAAGCCGAAGCCGAAGCCGAAGCCGAAGCC